>Ga0308171_1000216_pt1 | contig 162039 bp, 142 predicted proteins | sample PhyGR1_FD_202135 | JGI IMG/M metagenome (GOLD analysis project Ga0308171, IMG submission 202135) | Phyllosphere microbial communities from UC Gill Tract Community Farm, Albany, California, United States - DLSLSG.R1 | ecosystem: Host-associated > Plants > Phyllosphere > Unclassified | place... | reverse complement strand
ACAGCTAGCCCTCGTGCGTGGCCTTGTGGGCCAGCATCGGGTTGCCGACGATGTCGCCGATCGCAAAGATGTGCGGCACGTTGGTGCGCATCTGGCGGTCGGCCGGAATGAAGCCACGGTCGGTGACCTGCACGCCGGCCTTCTCGGCATCGATCTTCTTGCCGTTCGGCGAGCGGCCCACCGCGACCAGCACGCGGTCGAAGGTGCTGGCGTCCAGACCCGGCTTTTCGCCTTCCACCGCGGCTTCGAAGGACACGGTGATGCCGGCCTTGTCGGCCTTGACGTCGGTCGCCTTGGTCTTCAGGTGGACCTCCACGCCCTGCTTCTTCAGGCGATCGGCCAGCGGCTTGACCAGGTCCTTGTCGGCGCCCGGCATCAGCTGGTCCATGAACTCGACGACGGTCACCTTGCTGCCCAGCGCCGCATACACCGTCGCCATTTCCAGGCCGATGATGCCGCCACCGACCACCAGCAGCGAACCCGGCACCTCGGCCAGTTCCAGTGCATCGGTGGAATCCATGACGCGCTTGTCGTCCCACGGGAAGTTCGGCAGCTTCACCGCCTGCGAACCGGCCGCGATGATGCACTGTTCGAAGCGCAGCAGCTGGGTCTTGCCGTCGTCGCCGACGATCTCCAGCTCATTGGCCGAGACGAACCTGGCCAGGCCCTGCACGGTGCGCACCTTGCGCTGCTTGGCCATGCCGGCCAGGCCCTTGGTCAGCTGGGTGACCACCTTTTCCTTGTAGCCGCGCAGCTTGTCCAGGGTGATGGTCGGCTTACCGAACTCCACGCCGAAATCACCGGCGTGGGCCACTTCGTCGATCACCGCGGCAGCATGCAGCAGCGCCTTGGACGGGATGCAGCCCACGTTGAGGCAGACGCCGCCGAGGCTGGCGTAGCGCTCGATCAGCACGGTATCCACGCCCAGATCGGCCGAACGGAAGGCGGCGGTGTAACCGCCCGGGCCTGCGCCCAGCACCACCATCTTGCACTCGATATCGGCCGGCTTGCCCGACGACAGCGCCGGCTGCGGCGCGGCCGGTTCGGCCGGGGCGCGATGCGACGGGGTCACCGGCGGCTTGCTGGCCGGGGCGGCCTCGGCCTTGGGTGCTTCGGCCTTGGCAGGCGCAGCGGCCTCGCCTTCGGCTTCCAGCAGCAGCACGACGTCGCCTTCGGAGAGGTTGTCGCCGAGCTTGACCTTGATTTCCTTGACCACACCGGCGGCCGAGGACGGCACTTCCAGCGTTGCCTTGTCCGATTCCAGCGTGACCAGACCCTGGTCCTTCTTCACCGTGTCACCCACGGCGACCAGCAGTTCGATCACCGGCACACCGCTGTAATCGCCGATGTCGGGAACCTTGATTTCAATTGCGGCCATTCGTGTTCTCCTGGTGCTCAGCCGGCCTTGCCGCCGAGCAGTTGCTGCAGTTCGTCGAGCGACTCGTCCAGATCTTTCCAGCGACGGTCGAGCTTCTTTTCCTTGGTGTCGCTGGCTTCGATCAGCAGCGCCACCTGTTTCATCATCAGCCGGCCCGCACCGCACGCCGGCCGGGTGCCGCTGTATCGCTGGCCATCCACGGTGAAGGACAGCACGTCACCCTCCAGCACCGGCGCCTTGCGGTCGCCCGGTACCTGCGCGGCCAATGCGGCCTGCCAGCTGTGCAGCAAACGCTGCGCCAACAGCGCCGGGATGCTGACCTGGTACTGGTCCGGTTCCTGGTCCACGCGCAGTTCCACGCCGCCCTGGCGGGCACCGCTGTTCCAGGTGTAGACGCGCTTGTCGGCCCGGCTGTAGCGCAGGGTCCATGCCTGGTCCTGGGGAGCGGGCAACAAGGCGACGCCGGTTTCCACGCCACTCCTGGGCAGGCTCACCAGCGACAGCGCAGGCTGCACCGTGCCGTCGAACAGGGTTTCCACTGCCTGGCCATAGTTGCCGACCGCCGGTGGCCAGCCATGGCCCAGGTCGGACGCGCATTCGCGCGCGCCCGCCTGCGCCATCGGCAGCGCCATCAGCAGCCCGGCCAGGACCAGGCCCTGCTTCACAGCAGGACGCGCCGCATGTCGGCCAGCACCTGCGAGAGGTAGGTGGTGAAGCGGGCGGCCAGCGCGCCGTCGATGACGCGGTGGTCATAGCTCAGCGACAGCGGCAGCATCAGCTTCGGGGCGAACTCCTTGCCATTCCAGACCGGCTGGATCGTCGACTTGGACACGCCCAGGATGGCCACTTCCGGTGCATTGACGATCGGGGTGAACGCCGTGCCACCGATGCCGCCCAGCGAGCTGATCGAGAAGCAGCCACCGCTCATGTCGGCCGGGCCGAGCTTGCCGTCGCGGGCCTTCTTGGCCAGTTCGCCGGATTCCTGCGCGATCTGCACCACACCCTTCTTGTCGACGTCGCGGATCACCGGCACGACCAGGCCGCTCGGCGTATCGGCCGCGAAACCGATGTTGAAGTACTTCTTCAGGGTCAGGTTCTCGCCGCTGGCATCCAGCGAAGCGTTGAACTCCGGGAACTTCTTCAGCGCCGCGGCGCTGGCCTTGACCAGGAAGGCGAGCATGGTCAGCTTGATGCCGGCCTTCTCGTTTTCCTTGTTCAGCGCCACGCGCAGGGCTTCCAGCTCGGTGATGTCGGCCTGCTCGAATTGGGTGACATGCGGAATCATCGCCCAGTTGCGGGCCAGGTTCGCGCCGGAGATCTTCTTGATCCGGGACAGCGGCTGGACCTCGACCTCACCGAACTTGCTGAAGTCGACCTTCGGCCAGGGCAGCAGGTTCAGACCGCCACCGGCCGCCACGGTACCGCCGGTGGCAGCGCCGCCGCCGGTCAGGGCCGACTTGACGAACTTCTGCACGTCGGACTTGGTGATGCGCCCGCCCTTCTCGGTGCCGCTCAGCTGGTTCAGGTCCACGCCCAGCTCGCGGGCGAACACGCGCACGGCCGGCGAAGCGTAGGGCACCTTCTGCGGCAGCACGCTGTCGGCGTTGAAGGTCACCGGCGGGCTGGTCGGCGAGCCACCCGACGGGGCAGCGGCGGCCGGGGCCGGCTGGGTCGGCTTGGCGGCGGACTGTTCGATATCACGGGCGGCCAGCTTGTCCGGCTCGGCCGGGGTGGCGACCGGCTCGACCTTGGTCGCGGTCTCGGCGGCTTCGGCCTTGGCAGCAGGGGCCGGCGCGGCGGCAGCGGCCGGCGCGGCGGCGGCTTCGCTGACTTCGATCAGGGCCACAAGCTTGCCCTCGGAGAGGTTGTCGCCAATCTTGACCTTGATTTCCTTGACGATACCGGCCACCGAGGACGGCACTTCCATCGTGGCCTTGTCCGATTCCAGCGTCACCAGACCCTGGTCTTTCTTGACGGTATCTCCAACGGCGACCAGCACCTCGATTACCGGGATATCGCTGTAGTCACCGATATCGGGGACAAGTGCTTCCTTGATTTCGGCCATGGGGAAAACTCCGGCAATCTGGTGTAGGGAATCGCCTATTGTGGGGGCTTCGCGCGCCAGCGCCAACCAGCTTGGCGAATTTTCAGCGCTGCTGTCCCGGGACAGGCTGTTGCAGGCATCTGCTTTGGCCGGATTGGGCTTGGCACAGTGCAAAGCGGAATTTTCCAGTCGGTACCGTATTGTCCGGCGCTGTCCCCGCCTCAAAGCCGGATGGCATCGGCCAGCGGCTGCCATGCCTCCACCAGCCGGGGCAACGGCCAGGCCGCGTTGGCCGGGCTGGTGGAGGGCAGCGACCAGACCGGCACCTCGCGCGCGGCATCAAGCAGCGCCGGCACGATGAAACGCTGGAACGCCCGGTACGCGGTGCCGCCATTGCAGGCGATCGCGCGCAGCGCAGGCCGTCCCTCGATCAGTGCACCCAGCGCATTGGGCACTTCACTGCCGCGCACGATCGACGCATCCAGGCTGCCGCGTCGCTCGCACTGCCCGATCACATCCCACACGCCCACACCGCGCGCGTTCAATGCGCGCACGCGATCCGGATAGGGAAGCGTCGTGTCGATCCCGCACAGCACGCCCATCAACGGCCAGAAGCGATTGCGCGGATGGGCGTAGTACTGCGCAGCCTGCAGCGATGCCACGCCCGGCATCGAGCCGAGTATCAGCACGCGGCACTCGGCGTTGAGCTGCGCAGGGAAGCCGATGCACGTTGTGGTTTCCATCACACCATCACCAGATGAATGAATGTCAGGCATCGCATCATCGCCCGTAAATACAGCGGTTTTGCACTGATCGCTGAATGGAAACAACTAAATTTTAACGTGCGTCGGATGCGATTCATATTGCGGGGACTACGGTTGCCTCGCCCCACAACACCGGGGCCCAGAACAAAAACATCCTGAGGAGATTCCCCCATGCGCTCCATCCGTACCCTGACCCTGGCTACCCTGACTGCTCTTGCTTTTGCGCCGGCTGCTTTCGCGCAGGACAGCACTGTTGATACCGCTTCTGGCAAGCACTTCGCCGTGGTCGGCGGCGTGTCGCTGCTGCAGCCGAAGAACGATCCGCTCGATGGCGTGCGCAAGGTGGACGGCGGCCCGGCCCCGACCCTGAGCTTCAGCTACTACATCAACGACAACTGGGCCGTGGAACTGTGGGGCGCAGCCGACAAGTTCGATCACCGCGTGCGCGGCACCGGTGGCGCCCGCCTGGGCACGGTCGAGCAGCAGCCGATCGCGTTGAGCGGCCAGTATCACTTCGGCCAGGCCGACAACGTGTTCCGTCCGTTCGTGGGCGCCGGTTACTACGAGTCCAACTTCAGCAATGAAGAGCTCGCCAGCGACATCGGCCACATCGGCGTCAAGACCGCCAAGGGCGCGATCGGCACCGTCGGCGTGGACATGAACATCAACAGCACCTGGTTCGCCCGTGCCGATGCCCGCTACATGCATTCGCGCCCGGAGCTGACCGTCAACGGTGAAGGCACCGGCGACAAGGCCAAGCTGGATCCGTGGACCGTGGGCTTCGGCATCGGCGCGCGCTTCTAAGCACGCCGTTCCGCTTCCACGCAGTACGCACAACGGGCCCCTCGCGGGCCCGTTGTCGTTGTGGGGCCCGCCACTTTCATCGGGCGTTGCCGACCTGTGGCCGACACTGGCGTAACGATGGACCCGACCGGTCCGCCCCGGGGAGCCGATGAGCGAATCCTTCGACGTGCTGGTGGTGGGCGGCGGCATCAATGGCGCCGGCATCGCCCGCGACGCAGCGGGACGCGGCCTGTCGGTCTGCCTGTGCGAGCAGGATGACCTGGCCGCGCATACCTCCAGCGCCAGCACCAAGCTGATCCATGGCGGCCTGCGCTACCTGCAGCAGGGCGAATTCGCACTGGTGCGCAAGGCGCTCAACGAGCGCGAAACGCTGCGCCAGCTTGCACCGCATCTGATCGCCCCGACCCGCTTCGTGCTGCCGCATGTGCGCCATCTGCGGCCGGCGTGGATGCTGCGCGCGGGGCTGTGGCTCTACGACCACCTGGGTCACGCCAATCCCCATTTCCCGCCCTCGCAGCGCATCGACCTGCGGCGCGATCCGAGCGGCGCTGCATTGCAGCCCGCCTACCGGACCGGCTTCACCTACGCCGATGCGCGCGTCAACGATGCCCGGCTGGTGGTGCTCAACGCGCTCGATGCACATTCACGCGGCGCGCAGATCCGCACGCGCACCCGCTGCGAACAATTGATCCGCCACCGCGATCACTGGTGGGCCGTACTGCGCACCGCCAACGGCGACGTGCAGCGCGTCCGCGCCCGCTGCGTGGTCAATGCCAGTGGACCGTGGGCCGGTACCGTGCTGGAACGGGCGGGACTCGATGCCCCGTTGGGAGTGCGGCTGGTGCAGGGCAGCCACCTGGTGGTGCCGCGCCTGTTCGCCCATGACAGTGCGTACCTGTTCCAGCAACCCGACCAGCGGGTGGTGTTCGCGATTCCGTTCGAACAGGACTTCACCCTGATCGGTACCACCGATACCGACTACGACGGCGACCCGGCACAGGTGCAGCCCCGCGCCGACGAACAGACCTATCTGCTCGAGGCGGTGAACCGGTTCGTGCGCGTTCCAGTGCGCGCCGAGGACATCGTCTGGCGCTACAGCGGGGTGCGCCCCCTGTTGGCCGATCATCACCGCGATGCATCGCGGGTCACGCGCGACTACCGGCTGGAGCTGGATGCGGGCGGCGCCCCGCTGCTGAGCGTACTGGGCGGCAAGCTCACCACCTACCGCGCACTGGCCGAGGAAGCGCTGGGGCGCCTCTCACCCGCGCTGCCGGAGATGGGCGCGGCGTGGACCGCCGGTGGGCCACCGTTGCCGGGGGGCGATGGCGGCACGGCCGCTGAAATGGCCGAGGCGCTGCAGCATGACCACCCTCGCCTGCCCCCTGCCCTGCTGCAGCGCCTGGCCAGCAGCTACGGCACCCGTGCGGTCGGGCTGCTCGCCGGCGCACAGACACTCGACGCGCTGGGCGAGGACCACGGCGGCGGCCTCTACGACCGCGAACTGGACTACCTCATCGCGCACGAATGGGCCCGCACCGCCGACGACGTGCTGTGGCGCCGCAGCCACCTGGGCTTGCGCGTGGACGCTGCGCAGCGCGAGGCGTTGTCCGCCACCCTGCAGACGCGTGTTTCGATGCCGTAGGCTGTACGCCTGTCACGCCTCACGGCATCGATTTCCACGGAGCAGACCATGGACAAGCACTACGTGCTCGCCATCGACCAGGGCACGACCAGTTCGCGCGCCATCCTGTTCGATCATGCCGGGCGCGTCGCCGGCAGCGCGCAACGCGAGTTCACCCAGATCTTCCCGCAGCCGGGCTGGGTCGAGCATGACCCACGCGAGATCCTGACCAGCGTGTACACCACGATCACCGAGCTGTTGAACCGCTACCAGGTGGACCCGCGCACAATCGCCGGCATCGGCATCACCAACCAGCGCGAGACCACGGTGGTCTGGGACAAGGCTACCGGCCAGCCGGTCCACAACGCCGTGGTGTGGCAGTCGCGGCAGAGCCATGCGATCTGCGAACAGCTCAAGGCCGATGGCCACGAGCCGCTGATCCGGCGCAAGACCGGGCTGTTGATCGATGCCTACTTTTCGGCGACCAAGATCCGCTGGATCCTCGACCACGTCGACGGCGCGCAGGCACGTGCTGAACGCGGCGAGCTGCTGTTCGGCACCATCGACAGCTGGCTGATCTGGAACCTCAGTGGCGGCCAGGCGCACGTCACCGATGTCACCAATGCCGCGCGCACGCTGCTGTTCGATATCCATGCGCTGCAGTGGGACGATGAACTGCTGGCGCTGTTCAACATCCCGCGCGCGATGCTGCCGCAGGTGCGCAGTTCCAGCGAGGTGTATGCCACCACCCAGGCACAGTTCTTCTTCGACCAGCACCTGCCCATTGCCGGCATCGCCGGCGACCAGCAGGCCGCGCTGTTCGGCCAGGCCTGCTTCGAGCCGGGCATGGCCAAGAACACCTACGGCACCGGCTGCTTCATGCTGATGAATACCGGCGAGAAGGCGGTGGTGTCCGAGAACGGCCTGCTGACCACCATCGCGTGGGGCATTGATGGACGTGTGGAGTACGCGCTGGAAGGCTCGATCTTCGTCGCCGGTTCGGTCGTGCAGTGGCTGCGCGACGGGCTGCGCATGTTCGGCAAATCCAGCGATTGCCAAGCCTACGCCGAGCGTGCCGCGGACAATGGCGGCGTGTACCTGGTGCCCGCGTTCGTGGGGCTTGGGGCGCCGTACTGGCGCAGCGATGTGCGCGGCGCGATGTTCGGGCTGACCCGCGGCACCACCAAGGAGCACTTCATCCGCGCGGCGGTGGAATCGATGGCGTACCAGACCCGCGACGTGCTGGCGGCGATGCAAGCCGATGCGGGGATCGAACTGAAGGAACTGCGCGCCGATGGTGGCGCGATCGCCAACGACTTCATGGCGCAGTTCCAGAGCGACATCCTGGGCGTGCCGGTGCTGCGCCCGCAGGTGGCCGAAACCACCGCGCTGGGCGCCGCCTACCTGGCCGGGCTGGCCACCGGGTTCTGGCGCAGCCGGGCGGAGATCGCCGAACAATGGGCGGTGGACCGCCGCTTCACCCCGCAGATGCCGGTGGACCAGCGCGAGGCGCTGTACAGCGGCTGGCAGCAGGCGGTGGAGGCGACGATGGGCTTCCGCGTGGGGTGACGCCCGCGTCGGCGATCATTGCCGCGTGGGCGCGGCCAGCCACGCATGGCGTGGCTCTACCGTGGGCGCCGGTCAGAATGCCGGGAGGACCGCGCCCTTGTACTTTTCGGCGATGAAGGCCTTCACTTCCGGGCCGGTCAGGGCCTTGGCCAGCTGCTGCACGCGGGCATCGTCCTTGTTGTCCGGGCGGGCAACGAGGAAGTTCACGTACGGCGAATCCTTGCTTTCGATCGCCAGCGCATCCTGGGTCGGGTTGAGCCCGGCATCCAGCGCGTAGTTGGTGTTGATCAGGGCCAGATCGACCTGGTCCAGCACGCGCGGCAGCATCGCCGAATCCAGCTCGCGGAACTTGAGCTGCTTCGGGTTGGCGATGATGTCGCGCTGGGTCGCCAACGCATTGGTCGGGTCCTTGAGCGTGATCACGCCAGCCTTGTGCAGCAGGATCAGCGCGCGGCTGTTGTTGCTCGGGTCGTTGGGGATCACCACGTCGGCGCCGTTGGGCAGCGCATCAAGCGATGTGAAGCGGCGCGAATAGGCACCGAAGGGCTCGATATGCACGCCGATCACCTTGACCAGGCCGGTCTTGCGGTCCCGGTTGTAGGCGTCCAGATAGGGCTCGGTCTGGAAGTAGTTCACGTCAACCTGCTTCTGCACCAGCTGGTCGTTGGGCTGCACGTAGTCATTGAAGACGCGCACGTCCAGGGTCAGGCCTTCCTTTTCCAGGATCGGCTTGACCACGGCGAGGATCTCGGCGTGCGGCACCGCGGTGGCGGCAACCACCAGCTTCTTGGAATCATTGGCCGGCTTGCCGCAGGCGGCCAGGGCCAGCGAAGCGGCAAGCAACGGGAGCAGCAGGTACTTTTTCATGGGGGCAGCGGGATCCATAAGGGCAGCAACGCCCCACGATACCGCACGCCCCGGCCCTTGCGGAATCCGGGGCATATGACCCCACGGCATGAGCCGATGCCGGCCCGGCCGGCTTACTCGTAACTGGTCAGGGCCAGTGCCAGCAGCGCCTTGGCCTGCTCGCGCAGCATCACCGGCTCGACGATTTCCGCATCCGAGCCGTAGTGCAGCACGTCCATCAGCAGCTCGCGCGAGACGCTGTAAGGCAGCTTCAGCTCATAGCGGCCATCGGGCAGGAAGCGGCCCTGCTGCTTGGAATGCCAATGCTCATCGGCCACCCAGCGCGCAGCCTTGGCACTGAACACGATGGTGGCCCAGCCCTTGGGCGGCCCGGAGAAGATGCCGTAGCTGGCGCCCAGCTGTTCGTCCAGCTCGGTGTCATCCACATCGCGCGCGGTGGTATCGATCACGCGCGCCTTGTAGATACGGTCCACCGCGAAGCTGCGCAGGCCTTCGCGACCGTGATCCCACGCATCCAGGTACCAGTTGTCGCGATAGTGGGTCATGCGCTGCGGCGACACGGTGCGCTGGGTCGCCTCATCGGTGGAGCGGGCCCGGTACTCGAAGGCCAGCTGCTTGCGCTCCAGTACCGCCGAGGCGACCGCGCGGAAGCTGGCTTCATCGAACTTGCGGCCGCGGTGCGGAATCACCCGCACCCGATCAACCGGCCAGGTCGAGACGCCGGCCTGTGCGGCCAGCAGGCCTTCGATGCGCTGCTGCAGCGGGGCCAGCACCGAGGACAGCACGCCGCCGCCCGTGCGCGAGAGCAGGTGCTGGGAGGCCAGCAGCGCATGCAGTTCTTCCGAGCTGAGCCACAGCCCCGGCAGTTCGAAGCGGTCGCTCTCGTCGGCCTGGTAGCGGAAGCCCGCCTCGCCATCACCTTCCACCGGGGCCATCAGCGCATCGCGCAGGAAGGCCAGGTCGCGGTAGACAGTCGCGCGGGAACACTCCAGTTTTTCCTGCAGGGCCGCCACCGTTACCGGGTAACGGGCGGACTTGAGCAGGCGATGCAGGGCATTGATGCGTTCATATCGGTCCATGACCCGATTATGTCCGAGTCGCCGTCGTTGTGGCGGCTTCGGCTGCATCTTCGGCTATCGTGGGGCCCCCACCGCCTGCTGCCGCCCGTCATGCGCCTGTTGCCCGCCCTTGCCCTGTCCGCCGCCGCCCTGCTGCTCAGTGGCTGCGGACGCAGTGAAACGCCCGCCGCTGCGGTGCCTGCCGCGACGGCGACGACACCGGCCGCCGATCCGGTGGCCACCGTGCTGGCGGCCAGCCAGCGCTTCGGCCAGCTGCGCAGCTTCCACGCGGTGATGAAGATGCAGGGCCCGCGCGCCCTGGAGGCACAGATGGACTATGTGGCCCCGGACCGCTATCGGCTGATCACCGACGATGGCCCGCAGACCATCGTCGGCGGCACCTTCTTCCTGCAGCGTGCCGGCGAAGTGCGCCAGATCCCGGTGCCAGAAGGGATGCTGGCGCAGTGGCGCAACCCGCTGCCGGCCGATCTTGAGCCAGCGCAGCTGACGGTGCGCGATCTTGGCGAGGACCGCGCCGGTGGCCAGCGCGCGCACAAATACGAGGTGCGCCATGCAACCGCCGCGCCGGATGGCCTGCTGTACTGGGTCAATGCACAGGGCCTGCCGGTGCAGATCGAGCGCAAGGGTGAAACCAACGGGCAGCCGTTCCGGATCACCGTGACCTATTCGCGCTTCGACGACGCCTCACTGCGCATCGATATTCCCTGAACAGGGGCCGAGGCCGAACGGGTCCTAAAGCCGGGGCCCGTCGCCGAATGTGACGCTGAACGCATCAAGTATCATCCCCCCCTTGTTGTCCCTCCCCCTTGTCCGATCACGGAGAACCGTTGATGTCCCTGCGCGTTTCGTTGCTTGTTCCCCTGCTGCTCTGCGCCCCGGCGGTTTATGCACAGGACGCTGCCGAACTGGCGGCGATGACCTCCCCCTGGAGCGGCAGTGGCGGTGAACTGGGCTTTGCCTCGGCCCGCGGCAACAGCAATACCGAGAGCTTCAACGGTCGTCTGCGCCTGCGCTACACCGACGATGACTGGGTGCACAGCATGGATCTGTTCGGCCTGCGCTCGCGCTCGGAATACACCGATACCAACGACGACGGCACCACCATCCGCCGCCGCAACACCACCGCCAACCGCTACACCGGCAGTGCCGGCAGCGCGCTGCAGCTGGGTGAACACCGCCAGATCACCGCCACGGTGCGTTACGAGCGCGACGACTTCGCCACCTACGACCGCCAGAGCTCGTTCGGTCTGGGTTACGGCACCCGGATCATCGATGCCGAGCGCTTCTACATGGATGCGCAGATCGGCCCCGGTGTGCGCCGCACCCACAACACCGAAGACGACGCGACCCGCACCGGCCTGATCGGCCGCGGCCTGTTCGATCTCAAGTACACGCTGACCCCGAACACCGACCTGGTGAACACGCTGCTGGTCGAGTCGGGCTCGTATAACACCTTCGCGCAGAACGATTTCGGCGTGTCGGTGAGCATGAACGAACATCTGGCGCTGAAAGCCGGCTGGCAGGCGCGCCACAACAGCGACGTCGCCGAAGACAAGCGCAAGACCGACACGCTGACCACCATGAACGTGGTCTACAAGTTCAAGTAATCGGCGCGGGCGCACCGCGCCCACCACGCGAGGTAGTGCCGGCCGCTGGCCGGCATTCGGGTCGCGCAAGGTTCCCGGGTAGCCGGCCAGCGGCCGGCACTACACCGCGAGCAGTTCCCCGGCACCGGCATCCAGCAGGCCACGCGCCACGCGCTGGCCCAGCGTCTCCGGATCACTGGCCGGGCCACGCGCTTCCGCGCGCACGATGCGGCCATCGGCGACCCCGCCGACCAGGCCCTGCAGGAACAGATCCTCGCCTTCCCATTGCGCAAAGCCGGCCACCGGCACGTGGCAACTTCCGTGCAGTGCACGGTTCATGGCGCGCTCGGCTTCCACGCAGGCACGTGTGTCGGCATCGTCCAGCGCCGCGAACAGGCCCATCACCGCCGCGTCCTCACCGTTGCATTCCACCGTCACCGCGCCCTGCGCCGGGGCCGGCAACCAGTCCGGTGCCGCCAGCCGCGCCACGATGCGGTGGCCCAGGCCGAGCCGCTCCAGCCCCGCCACGGCCAGCACGATCGCGTCGTAGCCGCCGTTGTCCAGCTTGGCCAGGCGCGTGTTGACGTTGCCGCGCAGGTCCTGCAGCTCCAGGTCCGGGCGCAGCGCGCGCAGCTGGGCCTGGCGGCGCAGCGACGAGGTGCCTACCCGCGCGCCGATCGGCAGCGCGTCCAGCGAGGCGTACAGATTGGAGATGAAACCATCGGCCGCGTCATGACGGGTCAGCATCGCCGGCAGCGCGAACGGCGCGTCCAGCTCCATCGGCACGTCCTTGAGCGAGTGCACGGCACAGTCCGCTTCGCCACGCAGCATGGCCAGTTCCAGTTCCTTCAGGAACAGGCCCTTGCCGCCGATCGCGGCGAGCGAACGATCCAGCACCTCGTCGCCGCGCGTGCTCATCGGGACCAGCACCACGTCCAGACCGGGATGCGCCTGGCGCAGGCGGTCGGCAACATATTCGCTCTGCCACAGGGCAAGCGGGCTCTTTCGGGTGGCGATGCGCAGGGTCTTCATGGCGCCATTATCGACGCACAGGGGCGTATCGACCAACGGTCGGGCGCACCCGCACTTAGAGGTACTTGAGATCCTGCTTGAGGCTGGCCACGCAACGGCGGCTGACTTCCAGCGGCCCGTGGCCATGCCGCAATACCGCCTGGACCTGGCCTGCGCCATTTCGTCGCAGCTCGACCAGTTCGTGCCGGGCAACCAGGCAATTGCGGTGGATGCGCACGAAGCGGTTGCCGAATTCCTCTTCCAGCGACTTCAGCGACTCTTCGAGCAGGTCTTCGCCGCGGGCGTGGTGCACCACGACGTATTTTTCTTCGGCCTGCAGGTAGTGGATGTCCTCGACCGGGATCAGCCGCAGGCTGCCGCGCAGGCGCGCGCACAGCAGGGTACGCGCCTGCTGGCTGGCGGCGGTCGCCGGGCCACTGCGGCCGGCGAGGAAGGTGCGCGCACGCTCCAGCGCGGCCGCCAGGCGCTCGGGGCGCACCGGTTTCATCAGGTAGTCGATGGCGGCCGCCTCGAACGCGGACAGCGCATGCGCGTCGTATGCGGTGCAGAACACCACCGCCGGGCGTGGCTCGAAGGTGGCCAGATGCCGCGCGGCTTCCAGCCCGTCCAGGCCGGGCATGGCGATGTCGAGCAGGACCAGGTCCGGTTGCAGCTCGGCGCAGGCGTGCAGCGCCTGTTCGCCGTTCTCGGCCTCGGCCACCACCTCGATGCCGGCCTGGTCAGCGAGCAGGGAGCGCAGCCGCTCGCGGGCCAGCGGTTCGTCGTCGGCGATCACCACCTTCAAGACAGTTTCCTCACTGGACCGGGACCGTGATTTCGCAAGCATAGTAGCCGTCGGCCCACGCCCCCGTCATCCGGGCGGCCGGGCCGAAGCGCCAGGCCAGGCGATGGGCAATGTTGCGTTGTGCATGCCCGGCCCCCTGCAGGAGCGGCAGCCCGCGCGTGGCCGGATCCGGCGCCGGGTTGCGCACGCGGATGCGCAGATTCGTGCCGTCACTGGACAGTGCAAGCACGATCGTGCCGCCCGCGGGCACCCGCGAGATGCCATGCAGTACGGCATTTTCGACCAGCGGCTGCAGTACCAGCCGCGGCATCGGCAACGACCAAGGCAGCGGCTCGTCGCGCAGCCAGATCACTTTCAGGCGTTCGCCCAGCCGTAGCGATTCGATCGAGAGATAGCGCTCGGCCAGTTCGCACTCGGCCTGCAGGGTGGAATCGCCATCGCCGGCACCGAGCGCGGCGCGGAACAGATCGGACAGATCCAGCACCGCGCGCTCGGCCACCTCCGGATCACGCCGCAGCAGGCTGGCGATCAGGTTCATGCTGTTGAACAGGAAGTGCGGCCGGATCCGCGCCTGCAATGCATCGGCCTGGGCCCGTGCGTTGGCCAGCATCTGCGCGCTGCCGCGGTCGCTGACGTAGAAGTAGCGCAGCGCCAGGGCAGTGATCAGCGCGGTGATCGCCGCACTGCCCAACGTGAACCGCCAGAAGCCGACCGCCTGGGCAAAGCTGCTGCCGCCGAGCACGCCGTACAGCGCATGCACGATCGCCGCGCACGCACCGGCGATCAGCCCGGTCATCAGCACCACCAGCACCATGCCCGGCACTTCGGGCAGGCGCGAGAGCACCGCGCGCACGCTGCACAGGCTGACCGTCACTGCCAGCGCCAGCCACAACGCGAAGCCGCTGGCGGACAGGAAGTCCGGCAGCGTCCAGTGGCGACTGCCATCGGGGGCCAGCGCCACTACGACAACCACCAGCTCGGCCAACCCCAGCATTGCCGCCAGGCGCGGCAGGCGGCACAGCTCGGGCAACCAGGACTGCTGGCGCGGGTCGCTCATGGCGTCAGGCGGCGAAGCGCGCCTCGAGCCAGTCGCCCAGCGCCTGCAGCTCCTCGGCGCAGACCTGGTGGGCCATCGTGTAGGTGTGCCACTGCACCGGCAGGCCGAGCGCGCTCAGCGTCTGCGCGGTGTGCTCGGCGATCGCCACCGGGATCACCGGATCCTGGGTGCCATGGGCCATGAACACCGGCACGCTGATGGCATCGGCCACGCGCGCGGCAGCCGCCTTGGCCGGATCCGGCAGATAGGTCGACAGTGCGATCAGCCCGGCCAGCGGACGGGTGCGACGCAGCAGCGCGCTGAGGATCACCGCCCCGCCCTGCGAGAAGCCGGCCAGCAGGATCCGTTCGGCCGGAATGCCGCGGGCGACCTCGCGCTCGATCAGCAGTTCCAGTTCCACGATCGAGGCGTCCACCCCGGCGCTGTCCGCGCGCGAACGGAAATCCATGCTGACGATGTCATACCAGGCGCGCATGGGCACGCCGTTGTTGATCGTGATCGGCTGCACCGGCGCATGCGGGAACACGAAGCGGATCGCCGGCCAGTGCGGGCGCACCAGTTCGGGCACGATCGGGGCGAAGTCATGGCCATCGGCACCCAGGCCATGCAGCCACAGCACCGACCACTGCGGGTCGGCGCCGGTTTCGTTTTCCACGGTATCCAGCATCAGGCGGCTCCAGTACGTTCAAGCCGCATTATGACCGCGGCCCACCGCAATGGGGGCGATGCCTGGATGGCCGTGATCAGCCGGCGGGATGTGCCTCGGCCGCAGCACGGCGCAGCTCGGCCGCGCGAACCAGCACCTTCGGCGGGGCCGATTCTTCCGGGATTTCCATCAGGCCCAACCGGTGCATCCAGACGCCAGCGGTGCGCGAGGAGGTGAAGCCCACCACCGGAATCGCCAGCACCATGCCGATCACCACCGGTGCCATCCATGCGGCCAGCGAGGGCGAGACCGCATAGGCCAGCGCGCCCATGAACAGGCCGAACACACTCAGCCCGCCGTAGCCACGCGTCAGCGCCAACCAGGACACGCCGCCATCGTCGCGCTGCTGCGCGTCCCAGCCCGAGTCCTTGCCGGCCAGCACTTCGGCCACACCGCGCGACTGCACGTACATCACCACCGGCGCCATCAGCGCGGCGAGGATGGTTTCCAGCAGCATCGAGATGAACGCGCGGATCGTGCCACCGCAGCCACGGCGTTCAACCGGCTCCAGCAGCATCGCCAGATAGCCGAGCACCTTGGGCGAAAGCAGCACCACCATGGTGATGGCGAACATGCGGATAACCTGGGTCTCGTCCTGGTGGCGCCAGTACACGCCGGGCGAGAGATGCAGCACTTCATTGAGGTCGATGCCGCCCTGGAACAGCGGGATCGCAATGCCGATCAACATCAGCATCGCCCACATCGGCGCAGTGAAGTAGTGCCCGATGCCGACCAGCATGTGCATGCGGCTGACCCAATGCAGGCCCTTGGAACCGACCACCTTGGCGTGCTGCAGGTTGCCCTGGCACCAGCGACGATCGCGCACCAGCAGGTCGGTCAGGGTGGGGGGGCCTTCCTCGTAGCTGCCTTTCAGGTACGGCACCATGTGGGTGGCCCAGCCGCCGCGGCGCATCAGGGCGGCCTCGACGAAATCGTGGCTGAGCACATGCCCACCAAACGGCTCCTTGCCCGGCAGCGACGGCAGGCCGGCCTGCTCGGCGAAGGCCTGGGTGCGGATGATGGCGTTGTGGCCCCAGTAGTTGCTCTCCGCGCCATGCCACCACGCCACGCCGCGGCCGATCACCGGGCCGTACACGCGGCCACCGAACTGCTGCATGCGGGCAAACAGCGTGCGCCCGCCGACCACCGCCGGCAGGGTCTGGATCAGCCCCACATCCGGGTTGTGCTCCATGCCGGCGACCAGGCGCACGATGGTGTCGCCGGTCATCAGGCTGTCGGCGTCCAGGATCAGCATCTGCGGATAGGCGCCACCGAAACGGCGGACCCAGTCGGCGATGTTGCCGGCCTTGCGGCCACCGTTGTCGCCGCGGCGACGATAGAAGATGCGGTCATGGCCGCCCACCGCGTCGCACAGGGCGTGGAAGGCCGCTTCCTCGGCCTGGCCGATGTCATCGCGCCGGGTATCGCTGAGCACGTAGAAATCGAAATTCGCCAGCTGGCCGGTCTCGGCCACCGACTCGTAGATCGCCTGCAACCCGGCCAGCAACCGGCGCGGATCTTCGTTGTAGGTCGGCATCAGCAGCGCGGTGCGCGTATGCACGGTCGGCAGCGGCGCATCCGGGTCGATGCCGAGCTTGTAGCCCCGATCGAATACCGCGGTCAGGAAGCCGGCCACGGCCCCGGCGAAGGACAACGCGATCCAGGCGAACAGGCCCACGAACAGCACCAGCAGGCAGGCTTCCAGCACACTGATGCCATCAACGGCGAGCACCTTCCACATCATCCGGCTGGCGGCGATGGTCATGGCTGCGGTACCGCCCAGGATGTAGAAACGGCGCAGCCCGATCATCCGCGGCGAGGTGCGCTGGCGCGGAACCTGCAGCTGCCCTTCGCGCAGGGACTGCTCGGGCATCGGCAACGGCGACTCGGCCGGCAACGTCGCCCGGCCGGCATCCAGCAGGGCGTTCAGGGTCTGGGTACTCATGCGCGGTGTCCCTGTGCAGGGCGTGCCAGGCCGGGGGTGCCAAGTGAGGCAAGGGGCATCCTGAGCCCGGCGTACACGATGGCACGCATTCGTCCTGTCGGCGCAGGCCGGAGACCGGCACGCAGCGTATGTCTGTGACTACCGGAACCCACGAACTCTCCAAACCGCTTGAGACGAAAAATGCGGCTCAGTCTATGGCGCGAAATGTAAGGTGCGCGCGAAGGGCGGACCGGGGATTTCTCCGCATTCAGCTTTTGGATCGAGACAAGTGGAGGCCCTCTCGCGGCCAAGGGGGCGCAGGCCCTGTGCCATGGGCTTCTGCCCATTCATCTTGCGGGCGGCGGCGATCAGCCCCCTGCCGCAACGCGACCGGTCCCCATGGCCTCGGCAGGAGGAAGTGCCGCCAGTGGTGCGCAGTTTTTCGCCCTGGAGGGGGCGGGCCGGCAGCGTTGACGGGGTGCGGCAGCGGCTCAGGCGACGGTAGCGGCGATGGCCAGGTCGGTGTCTACCGGCAGGCGCGACAGCGCGCGGGCGCTCACCTGCGAAAACTGCAGCTGGGCAAGCAGGTGTTGTGCCTGGGTGGCAACCGGGCACGGGGTGATCTGCGGCCCTGCTTGCGGGCGATCGGGGGTCATCACATCAATGGACATGGTCTGGCATCTCGTTGACTTCTCATTACCCGCGGGGCTTCCGGCCGCGCGGATTGCGCACCCTATCGGAAAACCGGGACGAATGTGTGACGGTGCGCGCAGTCCCTGACAGGGGGCGTGCAAAGCGTCGAAAAATTGGCGCTAATCAAGAGCTTGCGGCTATCATGTAATCGTTTTCAACATACGATTCGGATATGGATTCCAACACTGCTTCCCCCTACAGCCCCAAGTGGCAGTTCCGCTTCAACTTCTTCGAACAGCACGGCGCCCCCAATTCGCCGACCTTCAAGGCCGCGTACAAGACGCTGCCGTTCGGCCAGAAGATCAAGGTCAACTTCAACTTGTTCGCCCTGTTCTTCAGCTGGATCTACCTGCTGATCCTGGGCATGTGGCGCAAGGCGCTGACGATCCTGGGCATCACCCTGGTGCTGATGGTCGTCGTGGCCTTCCTGCCGGACGTGGTCGGCCGTGCGATCGGTGTGGCCTGGTCGGTGCTGATCGCGCTGACCACCAACTATTCGTACTACCTTGAAAAGGTAAAGGGCGATACCAGCTGGAACCCCTTCGCCGGCATGCGCTGGTAAGCAGCGCGCAGGCGTGGATGAAGAGCCCGGTCATTGACCGGGCTTTTTTGTGGGGCGTCGGCCGCGGTGTTGAGACACCCATCGATCTGCTGAACGAACCGGAGGCGCGCGGCCATCGGGAGGGCTGAGTCGATCCCGTTGGGCTCACGCCAGGTGTAGATCACCCTGGTACAGACCCCACGCCGCCCAGCCGGCAACGACGATCACGCCCGCCACGATCACCTGCTCCGCCCGGGTGAATATCCGCTGCCCATGCTGGTGCTTGGCGGCCGCGAACATGGCGATGCCCGGTGCGTACAGCAACACCGACATCAGCACCTGTGACAGGCCACCGGCATAGACCAGCCACAGCGCGTATACCGTGGCCAGACCGGCCACCAGCAGATCGCGGACCCGCAGCCCGGGTTGCCCGCCATAGGTTTCCCCGCGTAGCGCCAGCAATGCACCGTAACCGGCCGAGAACAGATAGGGCACCAGGCTCATCGATGCGCCCAGCAGCACCAGGCTGGTGTAGGTGCCGGCACTGAACAGGGTGATGATCAGAAACAACTGGATCAGCCCGTTGGTGAGCCACAGCGCGTTGGCGGGAACCTGTCGTGCGTTCTCGCGCCCGAGGAAGGCCGGCATCGTGCCATCCCCCGCCGCCGCATACAGCACTTCGGCGCACAGCAGCACCCATGCCAGCAATGCCCCCAGCACCGAGACGATCATGCCGATGATGATCAACGTGGCGCCCCAGGGCCCGACGATGGCCTCCAGCACGAAGGCCATCGAGGGATTGCGCGCCTGTGCCAGCGCTTCCTGGCGCAGCACGCCCATCGACAGCAGGTTGACCAGCATCAGCAGCGCGAGCACGCACACAAACCCGATGATCGTCGCGCGCCCGACATCCGAACGCCTGGCCGCGCGCCGCGAGTAGATGCTGGCACCCTCGATGCCGATGAACACCCAGACCGTGATCAGCATCATGCCCCGCAGCTGCTCACCCAGGCTGCCCAGTTCGGCCGTGCCCCAGAACTCGCCGGTGAAGATATCGGCCTTGAAGCCCACGGCGGCGATGATCAGAAACACCACGATCGGCACGATCTTGGCGACGGTGACGACCGCATTCACCAAGGCGGCCTGGCGGATGCCACGCAGGATCATTGCGTGCATCGCCCACAGCAGCACGGAGGCGCATGCCACCGCCTGCCAGGTATTGCCCTCGCCGAAGGCCGGCACGAAATAGCCCAGGCCGCTGAAGATCAGCACGAAGTAGCTGACGTTGCCGAGCAGCGAGCAGACCCAGTAGCCCCACGCCGCGGAAAAGCCGATGTAATCGCCGAACCCGGCGCGCGCGTACGCGTAGATACCGGTATCCAGCTCGGGCTTGCGGTTGGCCAGATTCTGGAACACGAAGGCCAGCATCAACATGCCCAGGCCACTGATCATCCAGCCGATCAAGGCCACACCCGGGCCGGCGCTGCGCGCGATGTTCTGTGGCAGTGAGAAGATGCCGGCGCCGATCATCGATCCGACCACCAGGGCAGTCAACGCGGTCAGGCCGAGCCGGTCGGAACGAGAGGTCATGTGCTCACCATCGGCAAACAGAATAGCGCCGATTACCAACGCCCGGCGGTGAGTACCGGGTGAACCGGCCCTGCCGGCGCGCCGTTGGCACCGGCGCGCCGGTCCGGATCAGAAGGTCTGCCAGTCCTCGCCGACCACTGCTGCTGCGGGCACGCGCGCAGCGGTCCGCGCGGGCGTGGCACGACGCGCCGGTGTGCCCGCCGCCGCCGCACTGGCCTGCAGGCGGAAGATCGCCACCGCCGTGCCCAGCTGCTGCGCCTGCTCTTCCATCGCACGCGCGGCCGCCGTCGCTTCCTCCACCAGCGCGGCATTCTGCTGGGTGGTCTCGTCCATCTGGGTGATGGTCTGGTTGACCTGTTCGATACCGGCGGACTGCTCCTTCGAGGCTGCCGAGATCTCGGCCATGATGTCGTTGACCCGGCGCACGCCGGTGACGATCTCTTCCATCGTTCGGCCGGCGGTCTGCACCAGGGCCGAGCCCGCGCTGACCTGAGTGACCGAGTCGTCGATCAAGGTCTTGATTTCCTTGGCCGCCCCGGCGGAGCGCTGCGCCAGTGCGCGGACTTCCGTGGCCACCACCGCGAAACCGCGGCCCTGTTCGCCGGCACGCGCGGCTTCCACCGCAGCGTTCAGCGCCAGGATGTTGGTCTGGAACGCGATGCCGTCGATCACCGAGATGATCTCGGCGATGCGCTTGGACGAGGCCTCGATGCCCGCCATGGTGGTCACCACCTGGCCGACCACCACACCGCCCTGCGAAGCCACCTCGGCAGCGCCGGCGGCGAGCTGGTTGGCCTGCACCGCGTGGTCGGCATTCTGGCGAACCGTGGAGGTGAGTTCCTCCATCGATGCGGCGGTCTCTTCCAGGCTGGCAGCCTGCTGCTCGGTGCGGCGCGACAGATCGCTGTTGCCCGCGGCGATCTCGCCGGCGGCGAGGTTGATACTGCCGGTGGCCTGCTGGATCCGGCCGACGATGTCGGTCAACTGCGCCACCGTGGTATCGGCATCGTCACGCATCCGGGCGAACACGCCATGGAACTCACCACGCATGCGTGCGGTGAGATCACCCGCGGCGATGGCGCGCAGCAGCGCGGAAATCTGCTGCAGGTTGTCATCGCTGACCTGCATCATGGTGTTGAGGTTTTCCACCATCGCGCGGAAGTCGTGGTCGAAGCGCACCACATCGCCACGCTGGCTGAAATCACCCACCGCCGCCGCCCCGGCCAGATCCCCGATCTGGGTATTGATGGCACGCAGGTTGGCCTTGGTGGTATCCATTGCAGCCGTGAAAGCGGCCTGCTCGCCGGGCAGGCGGTCCATGTCCTGGCTCAGGTCACCGACCGCGTAGCGCTGCATCACCTCGACCAGACGGCGGGTGACTGCGATGTTGGCGCCCACCAGCTGGTTGGTGTCTTCCACCATCTTGCCGTACTCGCCGGGGAAGGTCTGCGCGTCCATGCGGTAACTCAGCTCGCCCGCCTCATGTCGCTGGGCCATCTCACCCTGCGCGGCCATCACTGCGCGCAGCTGGCTGCGCATGCGCTGCATCGATTCGAGCAGGCGGCCGACTTCGTCATTGCGCGCGGGCGGCAGCGGTGTATCCAGACGCCCCTCGGCCACGTCTGCGGACAGGCGGACGGCATCGGCCAACGGACGGATCGCCTGACGGCGCAGCAGCACGTACACGCTGCCGCTGAGCACCAGTGCCGCGCCCAGGCCAACGGCCAGGATGATCCACAGCAGCGCACGTGCCTGCGCGGTGATCAGCGCATGCGGCACGATCACACCCAGCGCGAAATGCTCCTCGCTGCCGCCGATGCGCAGCGGCACGTAGGTCTTCACGTTGCCTGCCGCATCCGGCTCGAAGGCATCAAAGGTCTTGTCTGCCTTGACCGCCGCCAGTACCTGCGTGGTCAGCGCATCCTCGCGACGCTTGCCGATCTCGTTGGCGTCCTTCGCGGCCAGGACGATGCCGCCGGGCGAGATCAGTTCCACATGGCCTTCGCCCATCGGGCGCAGCGCGGCGAGGTGCTTCTGCAATGCGGCCAGGGCGAAGTCCACCGTCACGACCCCGAGGAAGCTGCCGTCATCGATCACCGGGGTGGACAGCGTGGTCATCAGCACCTTCTGACCGCCGATCTCGTAGGTGTAGGGCTCGGCGACGGTCTGCCGCTTGAGCGCCTTCGGCTTGAGATACCAGTCGCCATCGCCGGGCACGTCATAGCCGGTCAGCGCATCCTGCATCGGCGCGCCGTCGTGCCAGGCCCAGTAGCTCATGAACCGGCCGGTATCATCGTGTGCCTCGGCGCCGACGAACTCGGCATCCTTGCCATCGAAGGCGTCGGGTTCCCACAACGTGCCGAAGCCCACCCATTCCGGGTGCACCTGCACCTGCTGGTGGATCACCGCAGACACCGTCGCCCGCGACAGCGTTCCCGCAGCGCGCTGCACCAGCAGGTTCTGCGCCAGCGCCTGGCTGGTGGCGAAAGCACTGGAGAGATCACCACTCACCCGCAGCGCTTCGGCCTGGGCCTCGCTCTGCATGGTGTGGCGGGAGGCATCCACCAGCGACGCGCTGGCTTCGCGATAGCTGATGGCAGCGGTGACACCGAAGCAGAGCATGGCGATCAACGCCGTACCCAGCATCAGTCGGTTGGCGATGCTGCCAGGGCGCTTGGAAGCAGTGGGGCGGGACACGGGCATGGGGGCGGTTCCGGAAAAAGGGCATACCGGCGGGCGCACGCATGCGCCGCCACGGAAACACGCAGTCCATTGCGGGCCGGCACGCGCGCGGTGCAATCACGGCGCGGCCAGCGGGGATCGATGCCACTGCCCTGCCCTGTGCAGGTATCGCCTGCCGGCACCGCGACGGCACCGGCCCAGAGAAGGGACTCAGCTGGATAACGGCGTCATGCCAGCGATATTGAGTGCCGAATCCTGACCGTGTTCAGTGAACGCCCGTGCTGCGGTCGCCGTGTCCCAGGCGCTCCACCAGTGTCTGGCTGGCCGCATTGAGTCCAATCATCTCCACCTGCGCCCCGCGTGCGCGCAGTTTGCCGGTCACCCGTTCCAGCGCGCCCACTGCGCTGAGGTCCCAGAAGTGCGCGCCGCTCAGATCGATGGTCACGCGCTCAGGCACATGCAGCAGGTCGAAGGCCGCCGCGAACTGCCCGGCCGAGGCGAAGAACACCTGCCCGCTGACCGTGTAGACCCGGGTGCCGTCGGCCGTCTCGGCCTCGGCGATGTCCAGCATCCGGCCCACCTTGCGGGCGAAGAACAGCGCCGACAGCAGCACCCCGGTCAGCACCCCCTTGGCCAGATCGTGCGTGGCCACGGTGACGACCACCGTGCCCAGCATCACCACCGAGGAGCTTTTCGGATGCAGCCGGAACTCGGCGAACGAGCGCCAGTGGAAGGTGCCGATGCTGACCATGATCATCACCGCGACCAGCGCGGCCATCGGAATCTGCCGGACCCACTCCGCGCCGTAGACCACCAGCAGCAGCAACAGCACGCCCGCCACCAGGCAGGACAACCGGCCACGGCCGCCGGAGGACACATTGATCACCGACTGCCCGATCATCGCGCAGCCGCCCATGCCGCCGAACAGCCCGGCGATGATGTTGGCCAGGCCCTGTCCAGCGCACTCACGGTTGCGCTGGCTGGGGGTGTCGGTCATGTCTTCCACGATCTGCGCGGTCATCATCGACTCCAGCAGCCCCACCACCGCCAGCGTGGCCGAGACCGGCAGCAGGATGCGCAGGGTCTCCCAGGTGAGCGGCACATCGGGGAGCAGGAAGGTCGGCAGGCTGTCCGGCAGCGCGCCCATGTCGCCGACGGTGCGGATGTCCAGGCCCAGCCAGATCGACAGCCCGGTGAGCACCACGATCGCCACCAGCGGCGAAGGCACCGCCCGGGTCAGCAGCGGCAGCAGGTAGATGATCGCCAGACCGGCCGCGCACACGGCGTACACCGTCCATGGCATCCCGATCAGCTCGGGCAACTGCGCAAGGAAGATCAGGATGGCCAACGCGTTGACGAAGCCGGTGATCACCGAGCGCGAGACGAAGCGCATCAGGGCACCCAGCTTGAGCGCGCCGGCGACGATCTGCAGCAGCCCGGCCAGGATCGTCGCGGCCAGCAGGTACTGCAGGCCGTGGTCGCGGACCAGATCGACCATCACCAGCGCCATCGCGCCGGTGGCCGCGGAGATCATGCCCGGCCGGCCGCCGGCGATGGCGGTGACCATCGCGATGCAGAACGAAGCGTACAGACCGACCTTGGGGTCGACCCCGGCAATGATGGAAAACGCGATCGCTTCGGGAATCAGCGCGAGGGCGACCACGGCGCCGGACAGCAGATCACCGCGGATGTTGCCGAGCCATTGCTGGCGCAGCGGATAGGACACAGACATGGACAGACTCCACGCACCGGCGATGCGCACGGCGCGTTGTGTGATGAAGACAAAGCACTCCCTGAGCCAGCGCAAGGGCCGGCGCGTCGTCAACGCGGTATCAGGGTGGCGTCATCACAAGGGTCCTGCCGGAGCAGCGAAAGCGGCGCGCAGGATAGCGCAGTCCTCCGATGGCCTCAAACATGGCCAGCCAGTTCACCTCGCGCGTTGCCTGCCCAGCGCGACGGTGCCTGCCCGGTCACCCGCCGGAACGCCGCGGCGAACTTGCCGGGGTTGGCATAGCCCATCGCCAGGGCGACCTCGGTGACGCTGCGGCCGGCCAGCAGCATCGGCTTGGCCGCTTCCATCCGGCGCCAGGTGAGGTACGCGTAGGGCGTCATGCCGGTCGCCAGCCGGAAGCCACGACTGAAGCCACTGGCTTCCTGCCCGACTTCCTGCGCCATGCGGGCAACGCCCATGTCATCGCCGAGATGGGCATCGATCAGTTCCTGCACGCGCTTGACGTGCGCTGGCGACAACGCGCGTCGCGTCGGGGGCGACGCAATCGGAAGTCCCGCCAACCGCTTCAGCACCAGATCGACACCGTGCTCGAAGAACGCGGCTGAGCCTGCATGCGCTTCAGCGCAGTGCCATAGCGCCCCCATCACCGAGGCGATCACCGGGTCCCCATGCAGCGCCGATGCTGCGCGATGCAGCTGCTCCAAGCGCACGTCGTGCCCCTGCAGATGCCGCGCGTCGATGGCCAGGCCCAGCAGCGCCAGCGCTGGGCTGCGGAATTCGCCCGGGCAGTCCGGCAACACCAGATTGAACGCGCCTGGGCGCCAAGGCTGCGCGATGCGTCCGAGCGCCGTGCGCTGATACAGGGTGCCGCCGCCCGCCGTGAGCAGCCCGATGCGCAACGCACCGCCCTCACCCATCGTGCCCTGCGCCGCGGCGAACGTGTGGCGAAGCATCAGCACCGAGCCGTCGGCATTGCCCACGCACGCGTCCAGCGGACCGCCGCTTTCGGCCGCCACACGGGCGGCCACCGCTGTCGCTGGCGTGGCAGTGGCGCAGGTCATCAGGTGTCCAGTTCTGGATCCGCCCTGCCGGGAATGGAGCGGCAGCACCTCATTGTTACACAATAACATTCACGACTCCTCCCCATCACCGTGGTGCGCGCCACCACCCCCAGAGGCTCCTCGTGAAACACGCTGTACTTGCCGGCGCCGTGCTCGCCGCGCTTCAGTTGCTGCCCAGCGCACCCGCCCATGCCCAGACCAACCCGGCCACCAAGGCCACCGAACTGGACGGCATCGTAGTAACCGGCAGCAAACGCGCTACCCCGTACCTCAAGAGCGACATGTCGGTCACCGTGCTCAACCGCGAAGCCCTCAAAGAAGCGCACGTCACCGAGTTCCGCGACCTGGACAAGCTGGCCCCCAACGTGAAGTTCAACGTGATGGGTCAGCTCAGCGACATGTTCATCTCCATCCGCGGCATCGAGTCCAACCCGTTTCTGGTCAACCGGGCCTCGGTCTATATCGATGGCATTCCGTTCCGCGAGCTGAGCAACGCGGTGTTGAACCATGTGGAGTCGGTGGAGATCCTGCGCGGGCCACAGGGCACGCTGTACGGTGCCAACAGCGAATCCGGCCTGGTGCTGGTGCGCACGCGCGCACCGTCGGCCACCACCGAGGGCGAGGTCAATGTCGGGCTGACCTCCTTCAGCAACGGTCATGGCCGCAGCGTGGATGGCTTCCTCGGCGGCGCGCTTGGCAAGAGCGACCGGTTGTTCGGCTCGATGGCGTTCATGGCCTCGGACGAAGACAGCCACCTCAAGAACCTCACGCCGTTCAATGGCGTAAAAGGCAAGGTCAAGGAAACCTACCTGCAGGGCAAACTTCGCTGGGAGCCGACCGATACGCTGGCCATCAATGCGATCGCCTATCACCTGGGCACGCGTGCACCCGGGATGTTCGAGTACGAATATCTGCCGCTGGATGTCGGTCTGTATAACCGCACCTATGGCGATCTCTACAACGGCGGCCGTGGTACCGGTGACTTCACCTACATCAACGATGCGCCCAAGCGCACCACCAAGAATGAAACCGTCGCCGGGACCAGCGCGCAATGGCAATTGTCCGGCGGCACTCTGGATGCGGCCCTGTCCTACCGCCAAGAGGAGGACACCTCCGCCGGCTACGACTTCGACATGACCGCCACACCCGCGCTGGCCGGCCGCATCTACGACAAGCAGCACAGCTGGAACGGCGAGCTGCGCTTCAGCTCCCCCAGCGATCAGGCCCTGACCTACATCGCCGGCATCTCCACCTACCGGCACCACAAGGACTCCATCCTGGGCACGCTGGTCGGCCCGCCGTTGCGCGGCCTGGGCAGCTATGACCTCGCTCCGCTGCAGGGCTCGGATGGCCAGGACTACAGCGTGTTCGGCACGGCCAGCTACACCCCACCCTCGCTGCCGAAACTGACCGCCAGCGTTGGCCTGCGCCATGAGCAGGCCAAGCGCTCCACCCGCCAGCGCGAAGGCACGCTCGATCTGGGCCCGGGCGGCCTGGTGTTCTATCGCGATGCCGAGCTCGCACACACCTTCACTGCCACGCTGCCACGCGTGTCACTGCGCTACGACGCCAGCGACACGCTCTCGTTCTACGCCGCATCCGCCAAGGGCTACATTCCGGGCGGCTTCAATCTGGCGGCCGCGCAGAGCGACGTCGTCAACGACAAAGTGCTGCGCTACGAATCGGAAATGATGTGGAGCCACGAGCTCGGCTTCAAGATGAACGTGCTCGGCGGGCGCGGGCATATCGGTGGCGCGGTGTTCCACATCACCTCGGACAACTGGCAGGAAATCCAGCTGGCCACCGATGCCAACGGCCGGCCGATCTCCTCCGACTACGTAGGCTCGGATGCGTCCATCCGCTCGCGCGGTGTGGAGCTGGAAGGCGCGCTGGAGGTGCTGCCAGGCCTGACGCTGACCGCTAACGCGGGCTACGTGGACGCCGAGTACCGCAAGCTGTTCGTCGGCGCCAATGAAAGCCTGGCCGGCAACGACGTCAAACTCACTCCGAAGTACACGGCGTATCTTGCCGCACGCTACCAGCACCGCTCCGGGCTGTTCGCGCGCGTGGAGTCATCGTTCAATGGCCCCATGGCGCTGGACGAACGCAATCGCGCCTACCAGCCGGCTGTGGCCATCCTCGGCGTGCAGCTCGGCTATGAAACCGGGCCGTGGAGCACGCGCGTGTACGTCGACAACCTGACCAACAAGCGGCGCATCAACGGGTTGATCTTCGACAACCTGGCGTTCGGCCGTGACGGCAACTACTACGGTCCCATCGACCGCCCGCGCATCGTCGGTGCGGAAGTCGGCTATCGGTTCTGAGGCAGCGTGGAGGGTGCTGCGGCGCCCTCCTACTCCTTGAGAACGTCCTGTGCCTCCACGATATCCACCCCCGAGACCTGCCCCAGCCAGCCATCAAACTAGGGCTTGTGCGAAGCGCCGACGATGGACAGGACGCGGGAACCGGGGTGGTCACGCACAACCTCGAGAATGTTGGCGACCATGCGCAGATTGCGGATTTCCCAGCCCTGCACCCAGATCTGGGGGTAGTGCTGCGGTGACACGGCGGCCAGTGTCGGGCGCACGTTGGACTCGGCGAGCACCTGCAGCGCCGCGGGATCGTTGACGCTGCGATACAGCGAGAGCAGATCGTTGGACGCGATGAAGGCCGCTTCGCGTTCCGTCATGGCATCGAACGTGGGGCCATACCCACTCCACGCCTGCTGGAGCGCCGCGCTGAACGCCTTGCGGTCGGCGATCTGGTGATTGTCACCGGTATGGTCGTCGACGGCGTACACGCGCTGCAGACCGAGCCGCGCGGCCAGGACCGCAGCGATCTGGTAGCTCTCGTTCTTGCGCGTTTGAATCTGCTTGAGCAGCTCGACGAGGCTGCCGTCCAGGCCGTCGCCCGCGCGTCGCTCGGCCACGGGCAGCTGCAGCCACTGCACGTAGGCAGACGCCCGTTCGCCAGCGGCAAGGAACAGGGCGGCCAGTTGGCGACGCTGCGCGGCGGTGGGGGCAGCCGGCCAGGCCGCCAACGTCCTGTTGACCTGTACGATCGCCGCCGGCACCTCCAATCCCGTGGCCGTCTTCGCGGTGTCCGTGCTGGCGCAGTAGTCATCGCCGTAGACCGCCGCATGGCGCTTGGCCAGATCGCACTGCTCGCCGCTGATGGCTTCGATGGTGATGTAGCCGGGCTTGAAGGCCGCCAGCCTGTCCAGCAGCGGATCCAGCGCCTTGGGATCGAAGGCCTCGTGCTCGCTCAGGTGCACGCTGCCCAGCACGAGGACCTCGGTGCGTGGGCCGACCATGTCCTTGTCCAGCGCCGCAAGGTCCACAGCCGCGTACGTAACCGCGGGGAGCAGCGTTACCAGGCAGCCGCACAGCATTGAGTAGCGTCGCTTCATCATCCATGGCCTGAGAGGTGGTTGACGGATGTTTTAGCAAGGCGCCGGTACCGCGACACCTGCCGAATGACACGGGGACCAAAGGCGCCGTGCGGGAGTTCGTTCCGGCTTATGGGCGCCACCACCCAGTTCCCGATGCCGCCTACTGACAAGATAGTAGGATTGAAGCAACCAACGGAAGGTCTTACGCATGGGCAGTTTCAGTATCTACCATTGGATCATCATCGTCGGCTTGATGCTCATCCCGGTCGCTATCGCAGCGGTGATCGCCATCGTCGTCCTCAGCCTGCGAAAGAAGCCACCCAACCGCTGACGAGCGCCCCCTGCCGGGTCAGAATGGCCGGCTCCCCGCGTGTTGCGGGTGTCTCAAGGGATCCGGCATGGCGACAAGGAACACCAAGGTCGAGTGGCTCAAGGGGATGATGCTGCTCATCTTCTTTGCCATGCTGTTCGGTATCCCCAACAGCTCACCCTGGTTTGGGCTGGTGTTCGTGTACCTGCTGGCCGCCGGGCTGTTCATCGTGGGCAGCATGCTGTGGATTGCCTTGCGCAGCCGCCGCGCAGCGCTGGCCTTGAGCCGCACGCCAGCCAAGCGCGCCCTTCACACCCGCGAGGTGAAGGCGCTGGAGTGGTTCGGCCAACCCGAGCGGATCGTCTGGCGCATGCCGCGCGGCAACGTGATCGACCTGATCAAGGCGGCACGGGCCGCAGGCAGCCGTCCGGTGGTGCGCACACTGTGCGGGCCGTATCGCGTGATGGTGCGCGCCCGGCATCACGAGCGACATGACTTCATCGGCGAGGTGGAGGTACTCATGCTGCCGGGGGCGGATCGCTCCCTGCGCGACAACAACGAGGCCGACGTGTTGCTGTGCGGAACGTTCGCGGTGGTGCTTGCGTTGAATGGTTCGTGGCGGATCGACCAGGCGCCATCGCTGTTGAGGTAAGGCTTGCGTCCGGTGCGATCCCGGCACTTCCGCGCGCTGCGGTACCTGGCGATACGGTGCCCCTGACTGACCGGAGTGCTTGGCAACACTAAGGCGATCCCGCACAGTTCCCCCATGCTCACGGATCCCACTGCACCATGACACGCCTGCTCATCATCGAGGACAACCCCGAGTTGGTGGCCAACCTGTACGCATTCCTGGAGCCGCTGGGCTATGTGCTCGACGATGCACGCGATGGCGCTGCGGGCCTGCGCCTGGCAACCGGAAATGACTACGACGCCATCCTGCTGGATCTGATGCTGCCGCGGCTGGACGGCATGACGCTCTGCCACAAACTTCGCCAGGAATTCCAGAATCCCGTACCGGTGATCATGCTGACCGCACGTGATCCGGTGGATGACCGCGTGCAGGGCTTTGCACTGGGCGCGGACGACTATCTGGTCAAGCCCTTCTCATTGGTAGAACTCGATGCACGCATCCAGGCGCTGGTGCGCCGTGCCCAGGGCCGCAGCGTCCAAGGCACGCTGACCTGGCAGGACCTGCGGGTGGACACCCGTGCACCGCAGGCGTGGCGGCAGGGCCAGACCATTACGCTGACCCCCAGCACCCACAAGCTGTTGCTGTGCCTGATGCGGGCCGCGCCCGGCGTGGTCAGGAAGCAGGAAATGGAATACCTGCTGTGGGGCGACCATCCACCGGAAAGCGGTGCGCTGCGGACCCATATCCATGAGCTTCGGCAGCATGCGGACAAGAGCTTCACGTATCCGCTCATCGAGACGGTGCACGGCATCGGATGGCGCTTGAGTGCACCAACGACGTCTGTCCCGGAATGACAACCCGAGGAGGGCAGTTGCCGTCATGACAACGATCTACCGCCAGATGACGCTCAGAACGCGTATCACCGTGTCGTTCGTACTGCTGATGGTGGCCGTCATGGGCTTCGTAGTCGCCGCCGAGCAGTTGGATTATGACGAGCTCAGGGCCTACGTCATCTCCAGAAGCCTGCACGACGAGATGGACCGCCTGCAGGCCGACCTTGCCGAAGGCATGCCGCCTGCGCTGTCCCCGGGCAGTGAACTATATGATGCGCAAAACGTGCCCGATGCCCTGCGCACGTATACACCGGGCTATTACAGTGCCGACCCGCCCGACGTCTGGCATCTACTGGTGTTCGACCTAGGCGACCAACGTTATTACCTCCGCCAGGATGCCGAGCGGTACCAGTATCTGGAGCACGTGATCGATGGGTATGCGCTCGTGGTCATGCTGCTGTGCATCCTCTGCGCGTTCTGGATCGGGCGGCTGACCGCAGCGCGCGTCATCGCCCCCATCACCCTGCTGGCCGATGCGGTGCAGCGCGGGCAGACACCATTTCCCTTCCAGGAGGCGCGCGACGAGATCGGGGTACTGGCGCGCGCCTTCGCACAGCACAGCGACGAGGCGGAGCAGTACCTGCAGCGTGAACGATGCTTCGTGGGGGATGCCAGTCATGAACTGCGCACGCCCCTGGCCATCATTTCCGGCGCGGCCGAGACCATCGTTCACCAGCTGCCCGAGGACAGCCACCTGCGAGCGAGCGGCGAGCGGATCGTTCGGACCACGCAGGAAATGCAGCGCCAGCTGTCCTGCCTGTTGCTGCTCTCGCGTGACCCACAGGGTCTTGCCAAGGAGAACGTGCCACTGCGTCCGTTGATCGAGGAATGCATGACGCGCTGCCAGCCCTGGCTGGCGGGCAAGCCGGTCGTCCTGCTGCTGGATGCACCGCAGGACCCCTGCATCCACACCAACGCCGAACTGGCGCGCAGCGTGCTCTGGAACCTGATGCGCAATGCCTGCCAGTACACCGACAAGGGCAAGATTTGCATCGCTGTGCGGGGCGCCACACTGTCCATCGTGGACACCGGTCCGGGTTTGCCACCCAGCATGGATCCCCAGCAGTTCCAGCGCTTTGCACCCAGTCTGCGCCAGAGCGGCGAAGGGCTTGGCCTGTCTATCGTGCAACGGATCGTGGACCACCTGGACTGGCGCATGGCCGTGGAGAGTTCGGAGAGCGGTTGCCGCTTCACGCTGGACATGTCCGGCACGCAGGGTCAGCAACAATAGGCTCGACCGCATTGCGGCGACCAAGTGCTTTAGCGCCCCTTCCTGACAGCTTCCTGACGCCGTCTCTCCCATCCTGCGCACCCATCAATCCATGCAGGAGATGCAGATGCACTGGTCAGACCCGGACGGAGCCGGCAAGTATCGCCACGGCAGGACCGGATTCAACCGGATTATCCACACCGTGATCCACTCGCGGGACGGGTTCCTCGCGACCGTGCGGGGCGAAGCCGCTTTTCGACAGCTGCTGGTTCTGCTTGGCGTTCTGATGGGAGGCACGTTTGTGCTCGATGTCAGCCCGGGGGAGCGGGCGTTGATGCTGGCCGTCAGCTTCATCAGCCTGATCGTGGAGCTGCTCAACTCCGCCATCGAGGCCGTTGTCGATCGCATCTCGCTCGAGCTTCACCCGCTGTCGAAGAATGCCAAGGACATGGGCAGCACCGCACAAGCAACGGCGCTGTTGATGGTGGGCGTCGTATGGGCGGTCATCCTGCTCGGATAGAGCGCAGAAAAACACCAGGTAGTGCACCTGACAACTTCCTGATACACGCATTCTGATACTGCGCGCACTTTTCATTCATTGGAAGAATGCGCGTGTTTCAGCGACTTATGTTCGTGCGACTCAACCCGGTGCAGCTGACATGGATAGTCGCACTGTTCTTCACCACCTTCGGCAACGTTGCACTGTGGCAGGCCCTATGGAGGCACGCGGAGTTCGACAGCGTACGCGGCATACTATTCTTCCTTAGCCTGCCGGTCTTCTTCTTCTGCCTGTTCAACCTGTTGCTCATGCCGGTGCTTGCGCTGCCCTACCTGCGCAGACCATTGCTGGCACTGCTGGTAATCATCAGCGCCGCGAGCACCTACTTCATGCTGCACTACAACGTGCTGATCGACCGCAGCATGGTGCAGAACGTCTTCGAAACCAACCAGGCCGAGCTCGGGTCTTACTTCTCCATCCCCTTGTTGCTCACCATCGTACTGCTGGGCGTGCTGCCAGCCGCCGCGATGATGTCGCTGCGCATCCGCACCGGGAGCGTGCTGCAGACCGCCTCCTGGATGCTGATCAACGTGCTGGCGATCCTGGCGATCCTGGCCGTGATATCCATGGTGTTCTACAAGGACTATGCCTCCCTGCTGCGCAACAACCGCGAGCTCAGGGACCAGGTACTACCGGTCAACTTCGTGCGCCATGCCAACGGCTATCTCAAGCGGAAGTACATTGCGGTGTCACGGCCGCTGCAGCCCGTCGCCGAGGATGCCACCCGTCCGCCGACGAGCACGGGCAGGCGTCCCAGGCTGGTGATTGCCGTGGTGGGCGAAACCGCGCGTGCGCAGAACTTCCAGCTCAACGGTTATCCGCGCGCCACCAATCCCGTGCTGTCAAATCGAAGCGACATCATCGCCTTCAAGAACGTCTCATCCTGCGGCACGGCCACGGCCATCTCCCTGCCCTGCATGTTCTCCAGAATGACACGCACCCAGTACGATGACGTACGTGCGGCGACGGAAGAGAATCTCTTGGATATCCTGAAGCGCACCGGTGTGAACATCCTCTGGCGCAACAACAACAATGGCGGCTGCAAAGGCGTGTGCGCGCGCGTGCCCACCGACGACATGCCGGCCTTCAAGGTGGCCGGGCAGTGTGTCAACAAGGACGGCACCTGCTACGACGAAGTGCTGCTGCATCAGCTGGACGCGCGCATCGACGCCATGCAGGGGGACGGCCTGATCGTGCTCCACCAGCTGGGCAGCCACGGCCCAACCTACTTCGAGCGTTACCCTGCCGACGGCAACGTCTTCACCCCGACCTGCGACAGCAACCAGATCCAGAAGTGCACCAACGCCGCGCTGACCAATACGTACGACAACACGCTGGTCTACACCGACCGCATGCTGGGCAGGACCATTGACCTGCTGCAGGGCTATTCGGAGCAGCGGGACGTAGCCATGATCTACGTCTCCGATCATGGCGAGTCACTCGGCGAGCGCGGCATGTACCTGCACGGCACGCCCTACCTCATTGCGCCTCAGGAGCAGACCCGCGTCCCGATGGTGATGTGGTTCTCGCCAGCGTTCGCACACCATGCAAACCTCAACCTGGCCTGCCTGCGGAACCGCGCCGAGGGCACGGCGCACAGTCACGACAACGTTTACCACTCATTGCTGGGGCTGTTCGATATCCGCAGCAAGGTCTACCAGCGTGATCTGGACCTGTTTGACGAGTGCCGCGCTTGACCCGGTGGGCGGGCGGTCACATTGACGCGAGGCGCCCGCGGGCGGGCGCTTTCAGGACACGGGCCTGACGTCGGTGCGGATATCTTCCGTGCATTGCCCCCCATCATCATCAGCGACCTGCCCCAGCGAACCGGCCGCTTCAATGTGACGCTCGGCGCCGTGTCCACGGCCTTCGAGCTGGGCGCCGCACTTGCAGGGGAGATGGGCTCGAACGTCTTACAGTGCTTTGGACAAGGTCAACACGTCGGCGGCAAACATCGCATAGTCGTCGACGGCGAAATCGTGTCCCTCCTTGCGCGCGATCTGGCGGACCCCGACCAGGGATGTCTCTGGAACCACGACCAGATACTGGCCCATGTAACCCGTGGCAGCATAGGCGGCGACCGGCCCGCGCACCTGATCGAACAGATCCGTAAGTTTGATCCCTCGGCTGGTGATCTCCCGGCCGTACGTGTCAGCCCACCTGGGCCCGAGGCGTTGCAACACACCAGGCAGCTCAGTGCCATCCACCATGATTTCAAGCGCATGCGCATTCCTCCGGCAACGGAGACAGCGTAACTACAGATGTAATCAGACAGTAGTGGCAGAAGTCATGGGATGGGAAGTATGGCTACGGTACTCGCTGCGGCGAGGTGCCGTGGCCCATGGAGGGGTTGTTTGGAAGCGCGATCGTCATCCAACAGCGCGCGTCTATGGTTCGGGATGCGCCGAGGTGAGCGAAGTAGATCGCAGGGATGCCGGGCGCCAGGAGACGCCGGTGTGGTGCCCACCAGCTCACGAATAGCTAGCGTATATCTCTGTTTTTACAAACATTCGCCTTACCTAAACTGATACTTGACTCGCTTTCTGACTCACATTTTGAGCCGATGTGAAGCGGACGACGTTGGACGATCCTGGGCGATGATAGTGCGATAACCAGCAGCGCGGGCCTGAATCCACCATAGATTCATAGACTCCTTCAAGCTGCTGTCTCTGGCCAGCAGCGGCTGCTATCGGCCAGAAGCAGACATCACCCCACCTCTACCTTTTCTTCATGATCTGATCGACCGTTTCAGGTCGGGCGATACCCCAGTACGATGATGTTGTCGGACGCGGACCCTGGGCCTCTGGAATTACTCACGGAGGATCCGCACGACCTCGGCAATGACCTCCGGGCTGTCGTACAGGTGATGGCTGCCCCCCACTACCAGCGACGACTCGGCGCCGGGGATGATTGCACTGTCCAGCGGCACCATACCGTCGGTCTGCTTTCCGAGGCCCGCCTTTACGCCGGCAATGGTGTGATACTGGACATTCTTGGGCGGCAGGAGCAATTCCGTCGCCATCCGCACGGGATGGTCCGCCTGCAATGTGGCGACGCTGTTGATCCAACCTTGCAATAGCGCACGACGCATCGTGGGCTGTATCGCTCCAGGGTTTGCACGTGCGATCCGGCGCAATGCCAATACTTCAGGGGCGCGTCGGGGAATCAGTAAACTGCTTAGGTGGTCCAGCTCAATGGCCGTACTGACACCACGGTGTGGTGCAGCAAGGAAGACTGCGCGCGCGATGCCGGGATGGGCGGCGAATCGGAAGACGCTTGTAGCCTTGTCTAGATCGCTGGGGCTGGCCATGAGCGCCTCGGGCGGCACCGCGAAGGCGGCGTTCCACAGGCCTTCCCCGCTGTCGACACACAGCAACCGTGCAATCACGCCTCCCAAGCTGTGCCCGACCAGCACCATCTGCGTTCGGGCCGGCGCAGTTTCGCCCGGATCGAGCACGTTCCATGCTTCCTGCAGATACTCATGAATGCGCGAACGCGCTGCTAACAGGGGAAGGTCGGTTTCATAGACCACCTGCCATACCTGATAGCGGGCGCGCAGGTCATCTGAGCCCCACACCGCATTGGTGAGATGCGCCCAGATAAGCGGAATACTACCCAGGCCGTGGATCATTAAAAGTGGGCGCTTGGCAGGATCATAGTCATCAAGCAAGAACACGCCCACTCTATCGCGTATCTGGCGGCCGCCCAGTAGCCCCCACACACCTTTGCGCGCCAAGTTGGAAACCTGCATAGCCCAAGCATAGGCAGCAGAAGTATCTCGAGCCAGCGTCAATGTGCAGCCGCCCACGGAAACATTGGGGGTTCGTTGCGGGTCGGCCAGGACCAACCGCAGGGGCCCATGCGGATCGCGCAGGTCGGGTTCGATCCATGAGGTGAGATTGCGAAAGGCGCCAGAATGCGGCTGCAGCATCGCCTGGGGCGAGGTTCCCCCGTACGAGGACAGCGTGGCCAACGGAACCCCGAAACCTGGGTATCCGTACCGTTGGCCGCCAAACGCGGCCATCGACAGGTCACTGGCCAGCCTGAGTCTAACCGGTGCCTGCACGACTTGCGGAACCCGGCGAAACTCCAGCAGCAGGCGCGTACCACCGACGTCGACCGGCCCTGCGGCCCACCCACCGGAGTGTTCCTTAAGCAGCTGCAGAAGAACCCTTTCCGTGCACCGCGTCAGCAGGGCTGCGGCTGCATCTGTACGGCCCTCCGTGCACGCGTTAAGCGTACGGTAGACCGCCGTGGCGCAGCGTAACCAGGATTGCAGCGAGCTATGGTGCGCCGCTCCGGCGCGTGCGGCCCAAGCAAGCCATGAGTCAAGGCCTTCGATCGACTGCATCGCAGTCATAGTTGCGACTCGATCGGCAACCAGCCGGCCACGCGCGCCAGCGCACGGCGCCATGGTCCGGCATCAGGCTCCTGTTCCAGCATGACGGCCGGTTGTCGTGTTCCGTCGCGCCAACGTAACTCGCCATTCCGGCTGCACGACAGCTGGTAGCTAAGGTCGGGCGTGGCCAAGCGAAGGAATTCGGTGCGAAGCGCACGACCCATGTCGGGGTCATCGAACAGTACCCCCATCTCCGTATTCAGGTTCTTCGACCGCGGGTCGATGTTGAAGGACCCAACGAAACCACGGGTCCCGTCCAAGACAAAAGCCTTTGTGTGCAGGCTGGCTCGCTTGCCGAAGTACGCCGGTGCCGCCTGCGCATGCGCCTGAGCCTCGCCACGCAGCTCGTAAAGGTGAACGCCGAGTTGCAGGAGACGTTTACGGTAGACTGCATAGCCGCTGTGCACTGCAGAGACATCGTTCGCCGCAAGTGAGTTGGTAACTACGCTGACTTGCGCGCCACGGCTACCCACGGCGGCGAGAAGCGTGGTGCCGTCCTCGCCAGGCACAAAGTAGGGCGAGATCACCATCACTTCGCTGACAGCGCCGGAGATCATCGGCGCAAGCCGCGCCACCAGCCACTGGGCGTGGTTGTCGCCCGACAGCTTCAGCGGCGGGTCGGCGACGACTTGGATGCTGGGGCTCCAATGAGGCTGCAGGCCTCTGTCATGGAGCGCACTCATCAGATGGGAATCTGCCACGCGCGCGAGATAGCGCATTGCGCCCGCACTTCCGGCATCGCGATACACCCCTTCGAGCAGCGTACGCACGGCCTCCGGTCCACGACTGCCGAGCGTACCGACCGGAATCGCTGCGGAGCTGTTCCAGTAGTCGTCGAAGATCAAGCTCGCCTGCGATACCGCCGGCCCTAGCAGTAGCAGGTCAAGGTCCCGGAAGTTCATCTTGGAATCCGCACTAAAGTACTGCTCGCCGATGTTGCGACCACCGATGATCGCCACGCGACCGTCCGCGATCCATGCCTTGTTGTGCATTCGATGAGTCATCGTCATCGCGCGGCGCACCAGTTCCAGAGCACGCCAACCACTTTTTCGATTGCGAAGCGGGTTATACAGTCGGAGCTCTATGTTCGGGTGTGCGTCCATGGCGAGCAGGTATGGGTCCAGCCCGGAGGCATTCATGTCATCGAGCAGAATCCGCACGCGGACACCGCGCTGCGCTGCATCGTATGCCTTGCGCGCCAGCAGCCGGCCCGCCATGTCGTCGCGCCAGATGAAATACTGCAGATCGAGGCTGCGGCCGGCGTTCAGCGCGGTTATCGCGCGCGCAGCAAAGGCATCCAGTCCGTCGGCCAGAAAGATTGCGCCAGTCTCACCTGGATGGGCCGCAAGCAAGGGCGCCAGATCGCGGTCGATAGCTGTGTCGGCAGACTGCACTGGAAGCGCGTAGCCGGGCATGCCGGTCGCTGCCGGTGCGACCTCGTCAATGAGCAGAAGACCGCCGAGCATCACAGCCAGTGCTGCCGCCAAAACCACGGAAGTCCAGATCAACATGCGCTTCATCGACGGCCGCGCTCTTCGGCGGTCCCAGCGCGGAAGAGTGCGGACAGCCAAGTGTCCACCACAAACATGAAAAGTAGCGTGGTGCCCAGCGCCACCGCTACCGACGAGAACCGATACAGCGACGTTCCAATAATGTCTCCGTCGGGAGTAAGTTGGCCGGCCAATACAGCAAGCGCAGTCGCCGCGGCCAAGCCAACGGCCGGTCCGGCGCGTTCACGCGCATGCATAAGTCCGAAGTAGAGTAGGCCGGGAACGTACAGGCTCAACAGCAGCAGGAGGTTTCCAGGGTGCGCGTGCAGCAGCAGCTCCGATGCAAGGGCACAGGCAGAGCCGGCAAGCGTGCCTAGGGCGCGCTGCCACGACGCCCTGCGCCCTGCGCTGAGCGTCATGGGGAACAGTACGAGTACCGTCGCAGCTTGGGCAGACAGCGAATCGGGAAGGTCGAGCAGCTGAAACGCGATGTACGACGCAGTCGCGCAGAGTGCTCCCAGCGCGATCCGCTGCGGCCGCTCGGCAGGTGCCGGCGTCGGGGGGGCAGGTGCTGCCCTACGCTCGGGAAAAGCGGCGTGGACAAGCAGCGAAGCAATGATCGCGACGAACGTGGCCAACAACTGCGCCGTCTTAAGCATGTCGCCGTCGATCTGTGGGTAGCTTGCCAGGTGGACGAGAATCGAGGTGGAAACAAGCGACAGCGCGCCCACGAGAAACCAGGTTCCTTTGGCCATCAGCGTGAAACACCCTGCTGCAAAGAGCCCGAAGATCAGACTGGCTAGGTAGGGCGAGACGTTCCCTAGTATGGCTAGCATGCCTGACATCATGATCGCTACCGGGCTGGAGACGCCGAACTGGGCAAAGATGCGAAGGTTGCAGACGGGTACCAATCCCAACAGCAGGATTGGGTAAACCGCGAAGAACGCGGCATAGGGCCAGTCCATTACCTTGGCTAGAAAGAGGCAGGCCGCGCTGGCCGCCGTCATCCGGCAGGCTTGGCGCCATCCGGCCACATCGACGGCACCGGCTGCAGCAGGTGGCATCGCGTCAGTAGACATAGTGCAGGTAGCTGACGAACTGAATCTGGGCGTGGCCAAGCCATAGCCTCACGCCTCCAGTCCCGGTATGAAGCTGGACGGTTGCACGGGCGCCCGACATCAGCTGGACAGGGGGAGATTGGAGCAACCTGAGGTTGACACGGACCCGCTCAGCATCACGCAGCCAGCGATCACTATGGTCAGGACTGGCAAGGCGGCCATCTGCAACGATGTGGCCGTCGGCGATGCCTGGCTCCAGCGACGTAACCTCGGACTTGAATACCAAGCCCGGTAATGCGTCAAACGCAACCTCCGCCAAAGTGCCTGCGGCAACCCCTCGCAGGGACTTTTCACGGAAATCCGCATGGAGCTGTGGGGAGGTGCTGACCAATGCCAACCTGGGCACACCGGCCTGCGCGTAGGTGCCAGCCTCCAGTTGGAGGTTGCTGACGACACCCGGTTCGAGCGCGGTCACTTTTGAGCGGGTCAGGTCGATACGACTGTTGGCCAAGGCGTTGTGGGCAAGCCGCAACCGCAGGCTCTGCTCCCCGGCGCTACCGCGACGAACCTTTGCGGCCTGCAGGGCGGCCCGTGCGGCCTCCAGCTCGGCGCTTGCGGTCACGCTTTGGGCTTCGGCCTTGTCTAAGGCCGCGCGTGAGACAAAGCCCTCCTTGGACAGAAGCCGGAAGCGGCCGTGCTCACGTTCGGCGTCCTGGTACTGCGCCTGGGCCCGATTGACCTGCGAGGCCGCGCTTGCGATTGCGGCATCCAGTTCCGCATTGCTCTGGACGGCCTGCTCAAGCTGTAGCTCCGCATTCTGAACGGCATTGCGGTATACGAGCGGATCAATCTCGAAGAGCAGATCACCCCGCTGCACACGCTGGTTATTCGCGACCGCGACCCTGACCACCCGACCATTAACTTCGGGAGAAACCTGGGTGACGCGATAGATCAGGCGTGCGTCTGCCGATATAGGCATGTGGATGTCAGCGATCAAGAAGTAGGCAAAGGCGGCCACGGCGGTTGCCAGGCATGTGGACATCCACAAACGGAAACGCTTCTCGGGGTTCATCATGACATCGACTCGGCGCTGAAAGGCCGTCCTTGTAAGGTGCGTAGGCACATGTGCGTAGTCTCGCGCCACCGGCCTTCGTGGATAAGGCCACTAGAGGGACGCGCCCTGTTGAGCGGCACGCAACAATCCACACCTCCAGGCACAGTTGTGATTCCTACGATGAAACAACGTACTGAGGAATAAGCACCTAGTGGATGCGCCGGCGGATATATAGCATTCGTCGTATAGGAAGCCACGGTGATGACCCACGTGGCCCGTGCCATTCAACAGGAACTCAACCATGTACAAGCCATCTCCATCGCCGGCGGTAGCTATCTCGGGCTACCAGAAAGCTATTCTGGAACGGCTGACAGAAGCGCTGCAGACAGGTGACGCATCACTCAGCGACCCCGGCAGCGTCGCCGAAGCGGTCGGGATCTCACGAAAAGAGATATCTGCTGCTTTTGGATGCGAGGGCGGGATGGTGCTTGCCCTTGCCGGGCATTACGCATCTTTCCTCGTTGCACCGCTGCGCGCTTGTGCGACAGCGGCTGACATGAAGGTTGTGCTGCGAGAATTCGCAAGTCGCTTTGTCGCGGCTAACACGGGAGGGGCATTGGCGCAGCTTTATCGCCTGGGTCTCGGCGAGAGCGCGCGCAGCCGCGAATCGGGAAATCTGTTCTTCCAGGCAGGACCAGCGGCGGTCAACGAGGCGCTTGGACGCTTCCTTCGGTTGGCGCAAGATGCAGGTGTGGTGGAGCCGACGGATGAGCGGGAGATGGCCAGCCACCTGCTTGCACTGCTGCGCGGCGGGTGGCACGTGGCTGACATGCTGGGCTGGCCCTGCCCGGAGCGAAGCGACGATGACCGGGTCGACATTCGCAGGATTGTCGATCTGTTCTGTGCAGGAGTCTGTCAGGAGGCGCCGCATGCATATGCTGCCGCCTAGGCCGCAGCGCCGCAGTGCATTGGCAACGCGGGGCGGCCAATACTCCGCGCCGGCGTTGGGAATCAACGTAGACCAGGACGGTGCCCCGATTTCTTCCCCTGCAGTGGAGTGGTTCGTGTGCTTCGTGCCTGGGTTGCGCAAGCAATGGTGGCATAGCTTTGCGCATGCAAGGTACAAGCATGTATATGCAATGCGCCCGCTCGGGGGCGGTGAATGGTTGATCGTTGAGCCATGGTGGACGCGGATGATGATCCGGGTCCTCACCCTCGATCAGGCGATGAGGTACCTGCGCTGGGGTGCGGCCGGCGCCATCATGTGCGCTACCGAGCACGTTCCCGGGAATGCAAGCCAGATGCGTGGCTGGGCCAATTGCAGCGTACTGGTCGCCTTCCTGCTCGGGCGGGGCTACCGGACCTGGACACCGAATGGCCTTCGGGTTCGTCTGGCCGCGGAGCCCGGAACTTCGCGGGTGGAGTTGCCCGAGTTCCTGGCGGGATACACCCGCCAGCTCGCCCAGGAGGAGATGCGCGCGGCCTTAACCGGCATGCATAGGATGCAGGGCGAATCGCTCGAAGAATCCCTGAAGCGTGCAGGCAGGGATCTAATGGGCTACCTAGTGCATCCTTCCATGATCAGTCTGTGCAGGGCGTTCATCGTGGAGGCGCCACACTTCCCTGCGGCCGCGCATGTGTTCTGGCGGCAGGGTCCAGGGCGCGTCACGGCGGCGTTTGCGGGGATTTTCTTAGGCGCAATCAATGCAGGGGGGCTGGCCGATGGCTCTGCAAGCCAGGCAGCGCGTTCATTTGTTTCGATGCTTTGCGGCGACCTGTACCTCGAGGCATTGTTCGGGGATTCTTCGGCAGTCTCTCCTGAGCGGATTGCTACGCACGTAGATTCGGTCGTTAGGGTATTCATGAATGGGTGGGGCCCTGGGGCCATGGATCTGCCTGGGTAGGCAGGCCGATCGATCAGCTGCAGCATCGACAGCACACCCAAAGGCCAACCTCCCTACGGGTGTACTCTTGCCAGGTCTAGCCCAATCGCGATGGGAGGGTGCGTGGAGACCAACATGGCAGGCCAGCCTTGCGATCACCCGCCGCAGGCTGGTGGTGATGCTTGGCAGTTTGGTTCGCTTGTGATCTCTGAATTGCAGCGTCGGATAGAAGTGCGCGGAAGCCCGGTAAGGATCGGTCCGCGATCCTTTGAACTGCTCATGCTGCTGGTGAAGCACGCCGGGGAGTTCGTGGGCAACCGCCACCTGCTCTCAGCCGTCTGGGCGGGCGTCGTGGTCGAGGACGCAAGCGTCCGCGTCCATATCTCGCTGATACGCAAGGCGCTCGGCGCGCCACTGCCGAGCGACGGATGCCTAGAGTGGATAAGCAACGTACCGCTGCGCGGCTACCGTTTCAACGGCCAGCTGACCAGCAGGAGAAGCAGTACGAGTGTCACCAGTCAAACCGCCAACCACCCAGCACTTACCTTACTGCCGTCAAGGCTGACTACACTGGTGGGCCGGCAGGCTACAGTGGATGAGGTCGCCTCACTGATGCAGGTAAACCGTCTGGTGACCATCGTCGGCCCGGGCGGAATAGGCAAAACCAGCATTGCGGTGTGTGTGGCCGTCCGGCTGCAGGCCGAGTTGGGAATTCCAGCTGCGTTCGCGGACTTTTCTCCACTGGTGTCACCAGAACACGTTCCGGACGCAGTTGCACGGGCACTTGGAGTGCCTGCGGGTGCGTCCGATGCCATTGATGCAATCCACAGCAACCTCGTGGGCCGGCCGGTGCTGTTGGTGGCGGATAACTGTGAGCATGTCCTGGGCCCGCTGGCGGCAACGGTTGATCGGTTGCTGTCCAGGCTTCCCGGATTGCGCGTGCTGGCTACCAGCCGCGAATCCCTGCAGTTGCCCGGTGAACGGCTCATCAGACTTCTGGGGCTAGATCTGCCGGCTGGCAGGTCGACCTCGTTGGAGCAGCTTTCCCGGTCGCCAGCTGCTGAACTTTTGTTGGCCCGTGCCAAGGCTGCAGGTGCAGCAGACTTCAACGAAGGCGATACCGAAGCGCTGGCTGCCATCACACGTCAACTGCAGGGCGTACCACTGGCCATAGAGCTGGTTGCGGCACAATTGGGGAAGCAGCCTGCGCGGGATCTGGCATTGCGCCTCCAGGACCACGCTCGGTTGCTCTCGATAGGGCGTCGCGGTGCGTTTGATCGCCAGCGGAGTCTTGCTGCTGCACTGGACTGGAGCATGGCGCTACTTGATGAAAAGGAGGCGCAGCTGCTGCGCGCCTTGTCGGCGTTCCGGGGGCGCTTCGATATGGAGGCGGCGCTAGCGATCTGCATGGGAAAGATCGAACCTGACGACGCACTGGATGCGCTCTCATCGCTCGTCGACAAATCGCTGGTGATGTTCGATCCCAGCTCTCAGGTGGCGCCGTACCGGCTGCTGGACACTACTCGGGCCTATGCGGCGTCCCATGCTACCCGCGTCGGCGAAGAGCCCATGCTCCTGCAACGTCATGCCGCCCATATGCTTGATGCCATGCGTGCAGCGACGGCTGAACTTCCGCTGATCGAGGAGGCGCAGTGGGGCGAACGTCACGTGCACAGGCTCGACGATGTCCGATTCGCCTTGCGCAACAGCCTAGCCGATTCAGGCGACCTGCAAGTGGCGGCCGCACTGGTGGCTGCGTCTTCGCCCCTCTGGTTTCATGCTTCGCTGCTCGCTGAATACCGCGATGGCGTCGCCGCCACCCTGGCCGCCATGGAGTCACGGCGCGCTGATGACGCCATGGCCACCGCCTCCCTCTCGACCGCGCTGCTGGTCGCAATGCTCCATACCGATGCACTCAGCCCATCGCTGGATGGGCTTTGGCTCAAGGCGATTTCGGCGGCACGCCAGGCCGAGGCCCCTGTGTTCCAGTTGCAGGCGCTGTGGGGCCGGTGTACCTACGAAATGTTCCGCGGCGAATACCCACTCGCGCTCCGGCATGCGGATGAACTGATGCAAGTAATTATGCCTTGGGGGGATGCTGCGGCATTGAACCTTGCGCATCGCACGTGCGCGATGGCCAATCATTTCTCTGGGCGGCTGGCGATTTCTTCGGCACATTCCCACGCCTCATTGCTAATAGGCGAGCACGCGCCGCGCACACCGACGAACATGGTGGGCGTGGATCCGATTGTCGCCGCGAATGCAATGCTGTCGCGGACCCAATGGTTGCAGGGAGACCTCGCTCAAGCCCTAGAAACTGCAATCGGCATGGTGGAACGTGCGCGACAGAGTAAGCATTCCCTTTCATTGTGCGCGGCACTATTTGGAGCATGTCCGGTCGCATTATGGTCCGGCCAGAAGGAGTTAGCCGGTGAATGGATCGAGCTGATGCGCAAGGAAGCAACGCGACGCGGACTAGGGGGCTGGCTGCGCTTCCCTGAGTGGTACCACGATGGGTGGCGACTGTTGTTCGAGGATGCTGCAGAGCATAGACGCAAGGTGCGCGAGCTGCTGCCCGGCTTCGAGGTGCCAAGGCAGGAAATGCTTGCCACCTTCAGTGTCGACTGGGTGGCACCGTCGCTGATGGCCAGGGTGCTGGCGGGGGAGTCCGCGTGGTGCGCCGCAGAGGTCTGGCGCGGCGAGGCCAGGCGACACGCACGCGAGGGTAACCTGGGAGAGGCCGAAGCATGTCTGAATCAGGCCATGGCGGTCGCATTGGAACAGGGTGCTGCGGCATGGCACTGGCGCGCTTCCTACGATTTGGCCCGTCTGCTCATCAGGCGGGGCGAGCATCGGCAGGCGTCCAGCGTGGTCCGCAAGGTGCTCGCCAACTGGCCCCGGACCGATAGCGCGCCCCTGTTGAAGCGTATTGAAAGACTCGCCAGTGCGCTGTTCCGGCGTATCGAGAGCTAGCGACGAAAGTGCAGTCGGGGTTGTCTGCAGCGTGCCTTTACACACTTTTACACGTCGTGACTGGCGTCACCCACGCAGGTGCCATCAATCTAGCACCCACGCCTGGCGCAGCAGCGTTAGCGGCAGCGCGTCCTGTCCCTAACCAGGCCCCCTTCCATGGAAAACTCTCGTCACCAACAGATGCTAGGCGATCCGCTGGCGGGCTCCTTCGCCACCACCTATTCAGGCATCGTGGCATTCATTGCGGTCGTCACAGATGGCAGCTTTTCGAAGGCAGCCAACCGACTGGGCATCGGTCGGTCTGCGGTAAGCCGCAGCGTCCAGAAACTGGAGAGCCAGCTCGACGTACGCCTGTTCCATAGAACGACGCGATCAACTACGTTGACGTCCGACGGGAACACCTTCTACGCAAGCTGCCATGAAGGCGTCGAACGTATCGTGCAGGCGCTGGAGGAGATGCGCGACCTCAAAGCGGGCCCTCCTCGTGGGCGCATCCGGATTCAATCGACAGTCGGCTTCGGCCGGCGCATCGTTGCGCCCCTACTCGGGGCTTTCCAGCACGAATATCCTGAAGTGTCGGTCGATCTAATATTGAACGACCAACCGGTCGACTTCACCGTCGACCGGGTCGACGTTGCATTCCTTGAAGGAAGGTTGCTCGATTCGCAGGTGATTGCGCGCAGGATGGTGCCCATGTGCGTTCAGACCTACGCCTCGCCGGGCTACCTCGCACGTCGTGGGACGCCGATGCAGCTGGAAGACCTTGCCCGACATGACTGCGTCACGCTGCGATTGGCCACGGGCAGGATTGACGAATGGGAATTCAACCTTGACGACCGGATCCAGCGCATGCTGCCCAACGCACAGGTAACCTTCAACGACCCTGAGCTGGCACTGCAGGCGGTACTCGACGATCATGGTGTCGCGCAGCTTCCTGCGTACCTGGCGGCGAGGCCACTGGCGTCAGGGTTACTGGTCCCGCTTCTTGATCGGTACGCAGTTCATGACCAAGGCCATTACATCTGTTATCAGAGCAGGCAGCACATGCCATCTAGGACACGGGCGTTCGTAGACTTCATGGCTGATCGAATTGCAGACGGTTGGCTGCTGCCATCGCAGATCGCAACTGGCGCAGGCGTCGCGTTTATGCGACAGGAATGCGATGCAGCCGTGCCTCAATGCGATAAGGCCGCTGTTGCCCTTCCGCCTCGGGTCTGCGCGGATCCGCTGGGCCAGGCCTTCAATTCGCTTTCGAGCGATTGAAAGGCGTTGGCAGCGGATGTGACGTGGTCCGCATCGCCTGGCAAGGCCTTGCATGACCCGAGGCTGTGCAGGGCCAAGAACATTCCTTGGAGCAGCGCCGCGAGTGGAACCACGACCCAGCACGCAACTGTGGCAGTAAATGTATCGTCAAACAGTATCAGCGGACTCATCGCATCGAGCAAGCCGAAGGGCAGAAGCAGGCCGAAGGACCACAGCAGTACGGTGTCGACGATTGAATGCCGTCCGGTAGCCGGATCCTCTCTGAATCGCATCGCATCGACCCGCTGACTTTGCATCTGCTGCAGCAGGCTGTGCAGTGCATTGAAAGACGCTGGATCCAGCGTCTCTTCCACTCTCAGCGACTTGAGCGCCGCACTCTGCAATCGCAACACTCCCTCCGCGCCTTGCTGACCACTGCGAACGTCCACGCCCCGAGTGAGTTCGACCGGCTCCCCTGTATCGTTCCATCGCAGCTCCCGACGCAATGCTGCAAGCCATACCAGATGGCGCTCAACCAGGGTTTGTGCGTTCCCTTGGTCGCCCAGTGCGGCGTGGGCCAGCAGCGCCCAGTTCCGGCTGGTGGCATGGATGGATGCCCAGGTCGCCTCTCCAGAGGCAAGATGGTTGCGACGATGGAAGGCCTTGAACCCAGTGGATACGGCCAGGCTCAGCCCAGGAAACGCCAGCAGGCCCCATGGAAAGCTGATCCACTGTCCATCCGTCCACCGATACAGTGCAACCACCGCCGTGGAATAGAGGGCAACCAGCACTAGGCCCCCGCTTGTCCTGCGTGCGAGACGCAGCAATCGTTGAGTGTTGGATACATGCATGTCTGCGTTCTCCGGAGGGGCGCGGACACGGAGATGGCCATGTCCGCGCTGCATCACGCCTGCGGGCGCTTGCGGTAATTCAGTGTTGCAGCAGGAACGCCAGCAGGTCCTGGTTGACCCTGTCTTGGTGGGTGGCGGTGAGACCGTGCGGTGCACCAGGGTAGACGATCAGCTTGGCACCCTTGATCAGTTGGGCCGACATGCGGCCGCCGACGTTGATGGGTACAACTTGGTCGTCGTCGCCGTGGATGACCAGCGTGGGCACGTCAATTTTCTTCAGGTCCCCGCGAAAATCGGTAGCCGAGAAGGCTGCAACCGAGTCATAGGTACTCTTGCTTCCACCTAGCATGCCCTGCGCCCACCAAGAATCAATCAATGCCTGATTGGGCTTGGCACCGGGGCGGTTGTAGCCGTAGAACGGGCCGCTAGGGACGTCTTTGAACAACTGCGATCGATTCTCCAGCTGCCCGTTACGCATGCCGTCGAACACTTCAATCGGCACGCCGCCTTCGTTGTCCGCCGTCTTGAGCATGAAGGGCGTTACCGAACTGATCAACACGATCTTCCGCACCCGACCGGTACCATGGCGACCCACGTAGCGCGCTACTTCGCCTCCACCGGTGGAGAATCCCACCATGGTCACATCCTTGAGGTCCAGTGTATTGACGACCGTGGCCAGGTCGTCGGCATAGTGATCCATGTCGTTGCCGTCCCATGGCTGGCTGGAACGGCCATGGCCACGTCGGTCGTGCGCGACCACACGGTATCCGTGGCTGGCCAGGAACATCATTTGCGCATCCCAGCTGTCCGAGTCCAGTGGCCAGCCGTGGCTGAAGGTCACCACGGGGCCGTTCTTTGGGCCCCAATCCTTGTAGTAGAGCTGTACCCCGTCGGAGGTAGTAATGGTGCTGGCGGTGCGGGCCGGGCTGATCGCGGCCACATGCGGCGGCTCGGCTGCCTGGGCTGACGTGCCCGCCTGGACGGCCAGTGCCAGAGTGGTGGCCGCCAGGGTACGGGTAATCATGTTCATGGGTAGACCTCTGCTAACGTCGAGTGGGGGAAAGGTCGCACGCGCTACACTGGACCTCTCGGCCGGACGTTGGATGACCAGACGCCGATGAAAATTGACCGAGGGTCCAAGCGCGCAGCTGGCTCAGAAGTCCCAGAACGCGGGCACCCAACGGAAGGCGCCGCCTTCCGCGGAGACCCGTCCGATCGACGGGAATGGCAAATGCGTTGCCACAAGCATTTCACCGGTCCCTGCCAGGTCGTTGAGCAGGTCCAGACGTACGCGCGCCGCCTCCTCCGGGTCATGCTCGAAGCCGTTGTACCAGTTGGGTTGGTCGAAGCTGACCGCAAACACTGCATCGCCGGCAAAGGTCAGAGCGCTGCCATTGGAGTCCAGTCGCACAATGCTGTGACCAGGGGTATGGCCACCGGTGCGGCGGACGGTCACGCCCGGCGCGACCTCATGATGCTCCTCAAACAACCGCATCGAGCTGCCGTACTCGGCCCAGAAGTGCTTTGCGGTTGCCCGCAGCGCGTCCGGGAAGCCCGGTGGCATGCTGGTGCGGGTGAAATCCGGCGACTTCCAGAACTCTACTTCCGATGCTGCAACGTGGATGCGAAGGTCAGGACGCAGCTGCTCTTTGACACCGTCGACGAGCAGACCGCCGATATGGTCCATGTGCATGTGTGTAATTACTACGTCGGTGATCTCCTCCAAGTTGATCCCGGCAGCGCCCAGGCGGCGGATCAGCTGGCCCGCACGCGGCAACTGCAGATCGGGGTCCATGCCGAGGCCGGCATCGATGAGGATGACCCGGTCCGCACTACGGACCACCATTACGTTCAATGACCAGTCGAACGCATCTTGTGGCAGATACATGTCGTCAAACCAGACGGCGCGTTCGGCTTGGCTGACGTTGTGACCAAGCATCTGGGTAGGAAGAGGAAGCACACCGTCGCTTACAACCAGCACGTCGATGTCACCGACCTTGAGTGCGTAGCGTGATGGCACCAGCTCGTCGAGCGCGGTGGCGGATGGGTTTTCAGTAGTGTCTAGGCTGAACATGAGAGGATTTCCAGGGAAGAGGCTGGCTGGCGGAAATGCGAAGCTGGCGCTGCACGGCCGGGCCGGAGGCCGGCCTGAGCGGACAGGGGGATTGGTCTTCGCGGCAATCACGGCAAGGCGCCGTGCAGATTCAATGTAGGAGATCGAGCGCATGGCCGGTAGACATGCGCGCGGGCTCACAATGTTGTCCATCAGGCAGCAATGGCTTGTTCACTTCTCCGAAGCAGGGCATCGCCGGGTAGGCGTTTTGCAGCATTTACGTTGCGACGAAGCTACTGGCTTGGACCGCGCTACCACGGAATCCGGAGTTTCAGGGCCTTGTATCTACTGCTTGGTCACACGAAGCTGAAGCCACCTAAGTCGCCCAGGGTGCCGATTACAATCGACACCCTGCTTGGTCTCTCTTTATCGTTCACATGCGGATGTCCGTCAGCTAAGCAGAGAGACGGGTGTCGGCGATGGTCCATAATGATTGCCTGACTAGCGGCTGTGAGGCACGGCCGTTGGAGCGTCGACTCTGCGCGCGGCAACTGTCCTAACGTTCTTCATTTGCGTCGAGGGCGGGCCGCGCATCTGGGCTGATCAACGCAACTGCCCGCGACGATTCCGCGCGCTATCGCCGCCCACCGCCAAGAGCTACCTCGCGCAATCGGACCGCGCGAGGTGAAAGCCCTGAAGCAGATTGCCCGACGTTAGATAACGCCACCCCGCGCACTTCTCTTCAGCCGCTACGGTGGCGAGTGCTGTACAAGGGATGGACGCTGCGCTTCTGTTTAGAGAATGTCGAAGGCGAGCGACGATTTGCCGGAGACAGATATGGCGGAGAACTTCACCAACGCGTCGCGCGGGATTCCACATCGGCGTTCGTGAGGTTTATTTCGCGGCCACTGCAAGCGCGGACGAATGCGCCGCCGATGGTGGGAAAATGACTCTGCTTTCGAGTGCTTCTGCTAGCAGAATCGCGATCCGCGTGCGGTCGCCCAGAGAACCGAGCGAAACGAGCCCGACATTACGGCGCGGGCAGGTGCACGTAGGGGAAGGCGCGGCGCGTGTGCCGGGCCAGCCAATCTGCGAAGCGTGTGCCGCCTAGCAGCGCACCAGGTTCGGGGGTGAGCGTCGTGTCTTTCAGCAGCGCGCCGTAGTAGCGCGCGTCGGGATCTGCCACCACCGGGCGGTCGTCCTGGTTGAAGTACATTACCCACTCCACCAGCTCGAACAGGCGGTGGCACTCGGGGCCTGCGATCTGCACCATGCGCTGACCCGGCGCTGCGGCCGCAACCTGCGCAACCAGGGCGCCAAGGTCGTCGGCCGCCACAGGCTGCACCTTTGCTGGCGACAGGTGCAGCGCCTGTCGGCCGCCCAGTGGCGCCACCAGCTGGGACATGAACTCATAGCACTGGGTGGCGCGGATGAGCGTGGAGCGCAGTCCCGATTGGTGGACCAGGTCCTCCTGTACCGCTTTAGCGCGGAAGTAGGCGCTGTCCTGCAGGTAAGGCGTGCCCACGATCGACAGGCCCACTAGGTGCTGCACGGAGGCACGCTCACACGCAGCCAGCAACTGCGTGGTGGCGCTCCGGAAGAAATCGCCGACCTGGGGGTCTTCGAAGATCGGCGCGTTGCAGGCGTCCACCACCGCTTGGGCACCTTCAAGCACTCTTGCCAGCCCTTCGCCGGTCAGTACGTCCACGCCACTGCGGCGCGACGCGGCCACCGCATCGTGTCCCAATCTAGCCAGGCCCTCCACGACCCGGCTGCCGATCAGCCCGTGCCCCCCGATGACGACGATCTTCATGCTCAGTGTACTCCCGGGTTACAGCACGATGGGGCTGGCCGGTGCGTGCTGCACCGGAACATCACGCTCGTCCAGCAACTCACGCAGATTGCGCTCGACCGTGTTGCACAGCTGCGAGATTGGAATGTCGTTGGCACCGCCCTCAAACGGATTGGCGCTGCTCTCGCCCACCTGGTCCAGCGCAGAGTAAATCCAGGACACGAGCACGCTGAGTGGAATGGCCAGCCATACCATTTGGCCCCCCATCGCCCCGCCCACCGTGTCGTTCATCGGTGCCAGCAGGTCGATCATGCCCAAGGGCAGCAGCAGGCAGAGAATGCGCACGAAGATCGCGTTGATGACGGCATACTGCCGGGGATACGGATAATCCTTGATCCGTTCGCTGCGCGCCTGTTGTTCGTGCAGTTCACGCAGCACGCGCTGCAGTTCGGCGAAGGTGGCTTGGACTATCACCCCATCGTCGAGAAGCTGGCGCAGTGCGGCACCCTGCAGCGACAATACCTCGGTGGCCTTGCTGGTAGCACCAAGAATGCGCGAACGCTCCTCGGGGCTGACGTACTTGATCAGCTCTGCATCCAGCGTACGCACCTTCTCCGGCACGTCGTAGTGCTTTCGATACTCCACGTTAGGCATCAGCTTCTGGGTTTCCCACGGCTTGCTTTCGCGCATCTGGTAACGCAGCGCGGTCAGCCAGGCAAGGTGCCGGTAAACCAGTCGCCGGTTGTGCTCGGGACGGTTGACGTAGTCGCGGGTCATAGTGCCCCACAGCCGGCTTGCCGCAGTGATCGACGCCCACACCTGCTGCGCCTCCCACAACCGGTTGTAGGTCTGGGTGTTCTTGAATCCGGCAATCAACGCCACGCTGGTGCCGAGCATGAGGATCACATTCCACGGCACGGCCAGCCAGTGCAGGCCACCCAGCTGGTACAGCGCCACCAGTGCCACGTCGAGCAGGATCAGCAGGTACAGCGGGCGCCGGGTCCACAGCAGGAATTCGGTGAAGGTATAGGAGCGACCAGCATGCATGGTGTTGTCTCCAGGGGGGCACCGCTCAGGGCGCTGCGGTGGGCACCACGCAGACCACGTGTGTGATGCCGTTGCGGAACATCTTTGCGAAGGGACAAACGCGCTCGGTATTGCGCACCAGCTCGGCGGCAATCCCGCTGTCCAGCCCTGGCAGGTAGGCTTCAACTTCTGCCGAGAGCAGGTAGAGCCCGTCAATCGGATCACGCGAGAAGGTCACCGCTACTTCGATGCACGAATCCACCAGCACCAGCCCGGCACGGCTGGCAAGGAGATTCATCGCGCCGTGGAAGCAGGCCGCGTAACCTGCCGCCAACAATTGCTCAGGGTTGCTGCCACCGCCTGGGCCACCGAGCGACGGTGGCAGCCGCAAGTCCAGCTGCAATGCGCCATCGTCTGACGCCACCTCGCCGGATGCGCGACCGTGTCCCGTCTGCCCTCCCCTTACCCTCACCCGCCCGGTATAAAGGGGACGCACCTCATCACCACGGTACTTATCGAGAACGGCAGGCGATGGCGGCTTCAAATCAGACATGGTGGATCCACGCAGTGCTGGCGGTCAGTGGGAGTGTTCAAGTCCGGACTGCTGCAGCCATCCGTCAAAACTCTGTCGGCCAAGCCACGCCTGGCCCACCGGCACCAGCGTGTCGTCCTGCAGCTGCGCACCGAAGTACGGCGCCTGCGCATCGCCAACCACCCGCCGTGGATCGCCGGTGCGATCTAGGAAGCGCTGGGCCAATGCGTCCATCGGCGCGCGCTCGGGACCTGCGATCTCCACCACGCCGTTGACCGCCGGCTGCAGTGCCACCTGCACCACTGCATCGGCAACATCCTCCGCGGAAATCGGCTGCACCAGCGCGGTAGGCAGCCGCATCGCATCACCGGCGGACTGGATGATGCCCGGCAGGAACTCGAAGAACTGGGTGGAATGGATGATGGTGTAGGCAACGCCCGCGTTGCGGATCAGTTTTTCCTGTGCGATCTTGCCGCGGAAGTAGCCGCTGGCTGCCAGCTTGTCGGTACCCACCACCGACAGCGCGACATGGTGGGCGACACCAGCTTTCGCCTCGGCGGCCAGGATGTTGTGCCCGGCGGTCTGGAAGAAAGCCAGCACCGCAGCGTCTTCGAACGAGGGCGAATTGGCCAGGTCGATCACCACTTGCGTGTCGGCCATGGCCATATCCAGGCCCTCTCCGCTGATGATGTCGATACCGGTAGACGGGGCAGCGATGACGATGTCATGACCGGCTGCACGCAGGCGGTCGACCACTTTGCTGCCAATGCGGCCGGTGCCGCCGATGACCAGGATCTTCATGGAAATGCTCCAGTGCTGGAAGGGGACAGCCCGTGTTGGCTTGGGCATGCAGCGATGCTATGCGGGGCGCCACAGCGGCGGTAGACCCGCGCGTGGACGCTCACTGTTGCCTGTTGGGCACCAATGCAGCTCATCGCCACGCCCCGGCGTCGATGTCCCGTGCCGGCGCACCCGCCTGCTGCACGCTTTCCCAGTGCGTCACCACGTCTAGGTCGAGCGCGCGGACCTCGCTGGTGATGAAATCGATGAATGCGCGGATTCGTTTTGGCAGCTGGCGTCGGCTCAGGTAGCACAGGTAATGGCCGCGGTCGTCGGCAGCGTATTGGCCCAGGCAGCTCACGGCCAGGCCCGCGTCCAGTGCCGCGCGCACCTGGTAGTTGGACAGCTGGGCCAGCCCCTGGCCCTGCAGCACCGCCTGCAGCGCCAAGTCGGCGTCGTTGAATACCAGTGCCGACACCGGCTCCACGCTCAACGGCCGGCCATCCACGCGGAATTCCCACGGCTGCAAGCGCCCGTTGGACTGGCGCTGACTGATACAGGCGTGCGCGGCCAGGTCCGCCACGCTGGTGGGAAGGCCATGTTGCTCCACGTACTCCGGTGCGGCGCACACCAGTAGCTGCATCGGGATAAGGTGTTTTGCGATCACCTCGCTGTCTTCCAGCACGCCATCGCGGAACGCTACGTCGATGCGGTCGGCAGCCAGGTCCAGCGTGCGTTCCTCCAGCTGCAGCTCCAACGTAACTTCGGGAAACAGTACGCGGAACTGTGAAAGCAGCGGCGCTATCACCTTACGGCCAAAGCCGTGGTTCGCGCTGACCCGCAGGTGCCCGCGCGGTGGACCATCGCGCAGGTCGCGCATTTCCTCCAGCGCCTGCAGGATGCGGTCCACGCCCGGCCGGCAACCGTCGTGGAACAGCTCGCCTTCGCGGGTAAGCGATGTTGACCGCGTGGTGCGCAGGAACAGGCGGACGCCCAGTTGTCCTTCCAGCTTCTGCACGCTGCGGCTCACCGCCGAGCGGCCAATGCCAAGCCGGTCCGCCGCGCGCGAGAAGCTGCCCTCGTGGGCCACCGCGATGAAGGCCATTACCCCGGCATAGCTAGCCGAAAAGCCTGTGGTAAGCGGATCGGCACCGTCCTCGACGGTACCTAGTTCGGTCAGGGACATGTGGGTGGCACTCCAAGTCGGCGCGCGTGGGCGCGCAGACAGGCATGGGCAGCGTCCAGACGCTGGCAGCAATCGGCTGCAGACAGTCCGAACAGGGGCATGAGCGCTTCGATGGGTTTTCCGGCCACGTCATGCAGCAACAGCAGCAGGCGCGCGTCGGCCGGCAGGGCTTCCAGCGCCGACAGGAACGTCGTCCACACCTGTTCTACGGGTCGCGGCGGGCCTGCGGCATCGGTGGAATTCAGGGTTCTCATACCTGGCAGACGGACCAGCGCGATGCGCTGTGACAGCCCGACCCCCATCTGGATTGGTGCATTGCGCTCAACACCGTGGGTCCGCCGCGCCGGCTACCGTGCCTGCGGCGCGGCGCTTAGCCTGCAGCCTCGTATTTCCCCCTCCGCTGCCAGGATCACGACCATGACCGAACGCCTCGACTACCAGAAGCAAGCTCCCGCCCTGTTCAAGAAGTTGCTGGACTACAGCATGGCCGCGCACGCCGGCGCGATTGAAGAGCCGATCCAGGACCTGATAGCCATCCGCGCGTCGCAGCTCAATGGCTGTGGCTTCTGCGTGGACATGCATGTCAAGCAGGCCACGCTGCACGGCGAGCGCCCGCTGCGCCTGCACCACCTAGCGGTGTGGCGCGAATCCCCCCTGTTCAGTCCGCGCGAGCGCGCAGCGCTGGCCTGGACCGAAGTGCTGACCCAGTTGCCGCCGCAGGGCGTACCGGACGAACTGTACGAGCGGGTGCGGGGCCAGCTGTCCGAGCAGGATGTGCTGGACCTCACCCATGCGGTGATGGGCATCAACGCCTGGAACCGCATCAACATCGCCTTCCGCAGCGAGCCGGGCTCGCGCGACAAGGCCTGGGGCTTGGACAAGGCCGACCTCAACTGACGGAGACACCCATGCGCACTCTGCTCTGCTTCCTGCTGCTGGCCGTGGCCAGCCCTGCCGTCCATGCCGCCACGCCTCCCCTTGCAGCACCCGAACCGGTGGTGACTGCTGTGATGAGCAAGCCCCTGCCCGAGTACCCGGGCAAGGAGGCCTTGATCCTCACCGTGGAGTATCCGCCTGGCGGCGCCGACCCGGTGCACCGGCACGACGCGCATGGGTTTGTCTACGTATTGGAAGGCCATATCGTGATGGGTGTGGCCGGTGGACGCGAAGTTTCCCTTGGCCCTGGCGAAGCTTTCCACGAAGGTCCAAAGGATCTGCATACCGTAGGCCGCAACGCCAGCAGTACCGAACCGGCGCGATTCGTGGTGTTCCTGATCAAGGACGCCGGCAAACCCGCCGTACTTGCCCCGCACTGAGCGCAGTGCGGGACGCCACCGCAGCCGTGCCACTCTCCCGGCACTGTTGCGGTGGCCCCTGCTCGTGTTGAATGCCGCAATGGACACCTTCCCCGACCTGTTCACATCATTACGTCCGCGCGTGCTCGGCGTGGCCTACCGCATGCTCGGCTCCATGGCCGAGGCCGAAGATGTCGCGCAGGAGGTGTGGCTGCGCTGGAACGGGACCGACCGCGCCGCAATCGAGAATGCCGAGGCCTGGCTGGTGGCCACCGCCACCCGCATCGCGATCGACGAACTGCGCATGGCACGGCGCAGCCGCGAGCACTACGTCGGCATCTGGCTTCCCGAGCCGGTACCCACCGAACATTCGGACACGCCCGAACGCTTGCATGAGGCCGCGAGTGATCTTTCGGTTGCATTCCTAGCGGTGCTGGAACGGCTGGCACCGGAAGCGCGTGCCGCCTTCCTACTGCACGATGTTTTTGACTGCGGCTACCCTGAAATCGCCCGGATCCTGGAAAAGAGCGAAGCGGCCTGCCGTCAGACCGTGCATCGCGCGCGTATCCGCCTGCGCGATGCACGCCCGTTGTATGTGGTGCCACACCATACCCACCAGCAACTGCTGCGGGCTTTCGCCGACGCGCTGGACAAAGCCGACCTGAAGTCGATGATGGCGCTGATGCACAGCTCAGCCGAGCTGATCGGTGACGGGGGCGGCATTGTCAGCAGTTTCCCCAAGCCGATGGTGGGCGGTGCCCGCATCGCCCAGCTGTTGCTCGCACCCACCCTCCGGCGGCGCGCCGAGCTACGCATGGTGCCGGCGCTATTCAACGGCCGCTTGGGGCTGCTGCGCTTTTTCGACGAACACTTGGAATCGGCGATGTCATTCGACACCGACGGCGAGCGCATCACCCAGATCCTGGTGCAGCGCAACCCGGAAAAGCTTGCGCGGATGGCGGCGAATCAGCCGCTGGCGCTGCGTTGAGCAGCGCCAGCTCGGGTCGATGCAGCGACGATTTTCGCGGTCATGCGCACGTGTCCGGGTCTGCAAGCAAGGGGGTAGCGCAAGCTGGACCGCGTGCTCGATCTGCGCGAAGGGAGGCCGCACGCGCTGGCTCACGACCCGGTCTGAACTGTTCGCTGAACTGGTTGGCAGGGCGTGGCGGTGGCCACGTCCCTGCGGAAACCGGACCCACACACGGTGGGGCACCTACCGTGGCGCAGTAGCCCAGCACACTGCCTTCGCTGACCGCCTCGCCCTCGGCCAGGCCTTCGCGCCAGTCTTCAAGATGCGCGTAGTAGTAGCGTTCGTGCGCTGGGCCCACCACGCCGAACCTGCCGGCCACCCAGCCCCCTGTCACGAGCGGCAGCGACCGCGCGCGGACCAATGCTGCGTACCGGCGTGTCGCGCTTGGCACAGATATCGATCCGGCCTGGAAACGGTCGCGGCCACGCGGAGCACTGAACGCGTCGGCAATGCCGCGCGCCGCCACGCCTTCCACCGGAAGCAGCGCACCCTGTACACGTCATCGGCGATTTCCGCGTGCGGCCATGAGCCGCCTCTTCATAAGGGGCGCGTCAGGTGAATCGCCCAGGGTTTTGCAGACCATCGTCAGCCGTGTAGTGCGTACTGCCTATCGAACTCTACCGGGGACAGCCCGTCGTTTGGTGCACATTGTTAGGCCTGTCATCGTAGGCCGGCCAACAGGCAGCACCATCATCACTTGGATCCCCTTGAACCCAACTCTCGCATAGCCGGTACTCGGGCACTCCAGCATAAGTTGGCCGCACCTGGAAAAATCATCACTTGCGGCACATAAGCCCTTGAATCGCTTAGGTGGGCCTGCTTAGAGAGGCCTCAAACCGGCCAAGTTGTGCTTTACGCTCCAGTAAAAGTTGGCCAAAACGGCCAACTTATGCTTTCGCCCACAGGTTGATGCCAGGTGCCTGATTCGATGGTGGGCCCAGAAGGATTCGAACCTTCAACCAAAGGATTATGAGTCCTCTGCTCTAACCGTTGAGCTATAGGCCCTTGCGGTCGCACAGTGTAGTGGAGGCCCGCAGGCGCTTTCCACTACAACCCTCACATCAGCCGAAACGCTGCCCCATCGCCTGCACCCGACGCGCATTTTCCGCCGCCAGGTCACGCAGCACGCCCGAGCGCAGCAGCGCCGAACCGGCCACACGTTGCCAGTAGTCCACTGCCAGCGGCGCTGCCCAGTGCAGGTGCGCGAGCTGGCCGCTGCGCTCCGGCGCGATGGAGGCAAGCGGCGCAGCCGCACGCAGCATCCCTGTGCGCGAGGGTGCCAGTGACATCGGCAGCATGTCATACGCGGGCGCCAACGGCAGCGGGCCGCGATCGACCAGGTGGAAACCCAGATTGCCCTGATGCATGTCGCTGTTGCCAATCAGCCGGCCGAACGCGTGCAGCCTGCCCATGGCGGCCTGCGCGTCGCGATCGACCCAGCCCTGCGTCAGCAGCGCGTCGGCAGCCGCCCCCCAGTCCAGGGTCACGTCACCGACGAAGGCCGAGGACAGCGCCAGCAGCGAGACGAAGCCGCGCCGGCCCAGCACGTCGAGGGTGCGGTCGAAGCGCTGCACCTCCAGGAACGTATGCGTGTCGGTCTGGAGGATCTCGGACGCTGCTGCCGGCACGCCCGCGTCGCCCAGGCACTGCAGGGCGAGGTGCTCGCAGACCAGCAAGTCTGCCCAGCGTTCTGCGGCCTCGCCTGCGGTGGGCTGCGCGAACTTCACCAGCGCCGCATAGCGCCCTCCCTCATGCTCCACCGTGGCAGTGAACTTCGGTTGCTCGCCACCCGGCGACGATCCGACGTCTTCGCCTTCAAGTGCCGCCGCCGCGCGCTCGGGATAACGACGTGCGCGCTGCGCGGCCAGGACGTGATCGCCAGGCGCGTCGAGCGCGCGCAACGCCATCTGCACGGCATCGCCGCCCAGCAGGAGATCACCGATCTCGGTGCCGCCTGCACGCACCAGCGCCTGCAGGGTGTCACCCAATTGCCATCGATTGAGGTCGTCGGGGACGCCCAGGTCACGCCCGCGACGATGCGCGAAGGTGCGACCGAGGAAGCCCTGCGGGCGCAGGTCGTCCAGGTACCACGGCAGCCCCGGGAAGTGGCCGTCGACGGTCTCGTCTGGCGAACGGGTCAGATTGGGGCGTGCGGCGGTGGTCGCCACGTGGAAGGTCTCGCCCGTGAGTGCCACGACCGTGCCCAGTTCTTCAAGGGTGGCGTCCGGCCCCAGCCGGAACAGCGGCCACTCGCTGCCCGCGGCGGTCTGCTGGCGGACGGCATAGGCCGTGGCACGGGTGCGGCCAAGTCGCACCAGGCGGTCCCCGGCCTCGGCGACAAGACGACTCAACGTTGTCCGGGTAACCCCCAGGCGATCGACGAGATCGGCAGCTGATACGACCTCGCCAGCAGGCAGGTTGTCGAACAGCGTCTGGAGCTGGACGGTACGGGGACGAGCCATGGCCTGAGTTTCGGGACGAGTTAAGTTACGAATCTATACGCCAATTTTCGGCGAACCGCAACCCAATTAAACACATAAGCCATTGATTGAAATAACATCACCCCGGAGAACACCAAGAAAAAATCCGTAATTAAGTTACGAAACACGCAACGAAATCACCAAATCAGCCTGGCGATCCCGACCCCTTCGAACACCCCTCCATCCGCTGCGCCGCCGCTAGGCTCGAGTACACCACGCGCCGCCACCCGCCCCAAAAAACAAACCCCGCTTGCGCGGGGTCTGTCGGGTTTCAACGCGATGCGCCGGTATCGATCAATCGATATCCAGGAAACTGCGCAGCTGCTCGGACCGGCTCGGATGACGCAGCTTGCGCAGCGCCTTCGCTTCGATCTGGCGGATACGCTCGCGGGTGACGTCGAACTGCTTGCCCACTTCCTCGAGGGTGTGGTCAGTGTTCATGTCGATGCCGAAGCGCATGCGCAGCACCTTGGCTTCCCTCGGGGTGAGGCCGGCCAGCACGTCACGCACGGTTTCAGACAAGTTAATGTTGGTGGTGTTCTCGATCGGGGACTCCACGTTGGTGTCCTCGATGAAGTCGCCCAGATGGGAATCCTCGTCGTCGCCGATCGGGGTTTCCATCGAGATCGGCTCCTTGGCGATCTTCATCACCTTGCGGATCTTGTCTTCCGGCATGTCCATTTCCTTGGCCAGCTCCTCCGGCGTAGCCTCGCGGCCATACTGCTGGAGCATCTGACGGGAAATGCGGTTCAACTTGTTGATCGTTTCGATCATGTGCACCGGGATACGGATGGTGCGCGCCTGATCGGCGATCGAACGGGTGATGGCCTGGCGGATCCACCAGGTCGCATACGTGGAGAACTTGTAACCACGGCGGTATTCAAACTTGTCCACGGCCTTCATCAGGCCGATGTTGCCTTCCTGGATGAGGTCGAGGAACTGCAGGCCGCGGTTGGTGTACTTCTTGGCGATCGAGATGACCAGGCGCAGGTTGGCTTCGACCATTTCCTTCTTGGCCTTGCGCGCACGCGCTTCACCGTAGGCCATGGCGCGGCTGATTTCCTTCAGCTCGTCCAGTTCCAGCCAGGTGGTCTTCTCGATGTCGATCGTCGCCTGCTGTTCGGCGATGATCTGGTCCTTCACGTCACGCAGGGCCGAGGACCACTTCTGCTTGCGCTTCAGTGCGTCTTCCACCCACTCCAGGTTGGTCTGGTTGCCTTCCCACGAGCGGATGAAGTCCTTGCGCGGCATGCGCGCGGTCACGGTCGCCAGGTTCAACACGCGGCGTTCGTGGGACTTGATCGAGGCCATGACGTCGCGCAGCTGCTTGACCAGCACATCGGTCAGCGGCAACGGCAGCTTCAGGGTCACGAACACGGCGGCCATGTCGTCGCGCAGCTTGGCCAGCGGCTTGCGGTCGCCCTTGGCAGCGGCCTTCTTGAACGCGGTGTACGCGTCGCTCAGGGCCTGCATGCGGCGTGCGACTTCTTCCGGATCCGGACCGGTCGGGCCGGCTTCTTCTTCAACGTCGTCGCCGTCGTCTTCGTCGTCGGCGTCGTCTTCAGCGTCGTCGCTGGTGTCTTCAGCCACGGCCGGGGCCGGGACTTCTTCGACGAGGTCGTTGAAGCCGACGATCACTTCGGCCAGGCGCTTCTTGCCTTCCTTGTGCGCGTCGTAGTCGGCCAGCAGCGATTCCACCGACACCGGGAAGGTGCCGAGTGCGGCCTGGACCTGGCCCAGGCCTTCTTCGATGCGCTTGGCGATGGCGATTTCGCCTTCGCGGGTCAGCAGCTCGACGGTACCCATTTCGCGCATGTACATGCGCACCGGGTCGGTGGTGCGACCACCTTCGGTGTCGAGCGCGCTCAGCGCGGCGGCAGCTTCTTCGGCCGCGGTGTCATCGACTTCGCGGTTGCCGGTGTTGCCATCGTTGAGCAACAGGGTTTCTGCATCGGGCGCAACTTCATGGACATCGATGCCCATGCCGTTGATCATGCCGATGATGTCTTCAATCTGCTCCGGATCGACGATGTCGTCGGGCAGGTGATCATTGACTTCGGCGTAGGTCAGGTAGCCCTGTTCCAGGCCCTTGCTGATCAGAAGCTTGATGTCGTTTTGCTGGGCAGGACGTTCGTTGGCCATGTAGTGCTCGCGCCACCGGCTGGGAGAGGGAATAGAACCTAGCATTATACCAGCCCGGCGCCCCGCGTTCCCGGGCGGTGGTCCCGGGGCTAGGGTCTGAGCAGGAAGGTCACTGGACCATCGTTGACCAGGCTGACAACCATATGGGCACCAAACTGGCCGGTTTCCACCCCCGGGGCGTGTTTTTGTCTGCAGATCTCGACCAGTCGGTTGAATCCGCGTTCAGCCTCCGCCGGCGGCGCGGCGGTACTGAAGCCCGGCCGCATCCCGCTGGATGTGTCGGCCGCCAGGGTGAATTGGCTGACCAGCAGCAATCCGCCGCCGGTATCACGCAGCGACCGGTTCATTTTTCCGGCCTCATCGCCAAACACACGGTAACCAAGCAGGCGATCGGCCATCCGCCCGATCTGGGCCTCGGTGTCGCCCGGCTCCATGCCCACCAGGGCCAGCAGACCGTGCCCGATCTGGCCGATCACGGCCCCCTCGACACGGACGTTGGCCTCGCTGACGCGCTGGATCAGAACAAGCATGGGCAGGGCTCCGCAACTGAAGGCGGACTACCTTAACGCGCCCGCGCGCCGACAGGCTGGCCGCCAGCGGCTAGACTTTGCAGTGATGAAACCGCACACCACTGCCCGCCTGGCCTACCGCGCCGCTGCCCTGTTCACCCGCCTGCCCTGGTCCTGGCTGCGTGCCTTCGCCTCCCTGCTGGCCTGGCTGTGGATACGTCTCAATGCCCGTGAGAGCCGCGTCACCCGTCGCAACCTCGAGCTGGCCTACCCCGAGATGGGCGAGGCCGAGCGGACCGTGCTCCACCGCGAGGTGCTGCGCTCGACCGCGCTGCAGGCCATCGAGACCCTGCGCCTGTGGACCCAGCCACGTGATCGCAACCTGGCCCGCCTGACCGAGCGCCACGGCGAGGCGCTGTACGACGCAGCCCTGGCCGCCGGCAAGGGCGTGATCGTGGCGGCCCCGCATTACGGCAACTGGGAGCTGCTCAACCAGTGGCTGGCCTCGCGCGGGCCGATCGCGATCGTCTACAAGGCGCCGGATGAGGAAGTGGGCGATGCCTTCCTGCAGCTGGTCCGCGGCGGCGACAACGTGCAGCAGGTGCGCGCCGAAGGCCCGGCCGTGCGCCAGTTGTTCAAGGTGCTCAAGGACGGCGGCGCCACCGGCATCCTGCCCGACCAGCAGCCCAAGGCCGGCGACGGCGTGTTCGCGCCGTTCTTCGGGGTGGAGGCGCTGACCATGACCCTGGTCAACCGGCTGGCCGAGCGCACCGGCGCGACCGTGCTGTACGGCTGGTGCGAGCGGATCGGCCCGGGCATGGAGTTCGCCCTGCATATTGAAGCCACCTCGCCTGCCGTGGCCGATCCCGACCCGCGCACCGCGGCCACCGCCCTCAATGCCGGCATCGAGCGCATCGCCCGGCGCGATCCGGCGCAGTATCAGTGGACCTACAAGCGCTATACGCTGCGCCCACCGCAGAGCGGCGAGGACGACCCCTATGCCACCGAGGACCATCCGCACTGACTGCGACGCAGCGTCGCGCCCTTGGTGCGATTGAATCGCCGCGATCCGTCCCCACTGTGGAAACCACGATGTCCCCCACGGCCCCTGACATGTCCCCTGCTTCTTCCCTGTTCGGCGACCCGGCCGCGATCCGCTGCGAGCGCGCGGTGGCCGAACTGCGTGCCGGCCGCCCGGTGGTGATCGACGATGGCCACGGCCAGCGCCTGGCGTTCATCGCACTGGACAGCAGCACCCGCACCAGCTTCAGCGCCTTTGCGGCGGCCGCGGAAGATCGCCACTACCTGTTCCTCACCGCCACCCGCGCCCGCGTGCTCGGGGTAAGTGCCGAACGTGGCGCGCGCGTGCCGCTGGCCGGCATCGACTTCGATGCTCTGCCCTCGCTCAGCTACCTGCGCGACCCGGGTGCGATGCCGCCGGGCTGGACCGGTGGCGAAGCGCTGGACGATGGCGCGGTGGAGATCGCCCGCCTCGGCCTGCTGTTGCCGGCGATGGTCGGCGTGCTGCTGACCGCCGATGACCGCCGCTTCGACGACTGTGCGCAGGTCTCGCTGTGCGACCTGAGCCAGGGCGCCGAACAGGCCGCGCATGCGTATGAACTGGTGGCCCGCTCGCCAGTGCCGCTGCGCGAGGTCGGGATGACCGAATTCGCGGTGTTCCGCGGCGGCGTGGCCCAGCGTGACCAGGTCGCGATCATCGTGGGCACCCCGGATCTGTCCGCCGTGGTGCCGGTGCGCGTGCATTCCTCCTGCCTGACCGGCGATCTGTTCGGCTCGCTCAAGTGCGACTGCGGCGACCAGCTGCGGCGCGGCCTGCGCAAGCTCAAAGAGCTTGGCGGCGGCGTGCTGCTGTACCTGGACCAGGAAGGCCGTGGTACCGGCATCGCCGCGAAGATGCGCGCCTACGGGTACCAGCACGACGGCCTGGACACGATCGACGCCGATGCCCAGCTCGGCTTCGGTGCCGATGAGCGCCGCTACGGCAGTGCCGTGGCGATGCTGCAGGGCCTGGGCGTGAGCCGCGTGCAGCTGCTCAGCAACAACCCGACCAAGGCCCAGCGCCTGCGCAATGCCGGCATCGACGTCGTCGACTGCGTGCCGGTCACCGGCGACATCACCGCCGAGAACGAGCAGTACCTGCGCACCAAGGCCGAACGCGCTGGCCATCTGCTCGATGTCGACGCGCTGATCCAGGCCGCGCAATAGCCCACGGCAACCTGCTACCGTCTGCGCCACGGGCGGTTGCACCTGTATGCATGCGCCCGGCCCGTTCCCCAGCCGAGCGCCTTGCCTTGTCCGATCTCCTCGACACTCCCGTGCCGCCGCCCCTGCCGCCGTTGCCGCCTGCCCCCGACTGGCAGGCGATGCCGCTGCGTTCGGCCTCGCTGGCCGCGTTCGGTGGTGCGATCGCTGGCGCACTGATGCTCGGCGGCGTGCTCGGCACGCTCTGGGTGGTCTTTGATCTGCCGGGCCGCTGGTGGGGTGCGGCCGGCATGGTCGTACTCGGCGCGTTGATCGGTGCGGCCCTCGCGTTCCGCCGCCAGCGCCGCACGTATTGGCGGCTGGATGCCCAAGGCCTCGGCCTGCGCCGCGACCTGCTCTGGCAGAACGAAACCCGTGTACCGACCTCGCGCGTGCAGCACCTGGATCTGCGCCGTGGGCCGATCGAACGCAGCGCCGGGTTGAGCACGCTGGTCGTGCATACCGCCGGCAGCCGCTTCAGTGCGGTCACGCTCAGTGGGCTGGACAGCGCCGATGCCGAGCGCCTGCGCGACACCCTGGCGCACCAGCTGGACCAGGACGACGACGCGCTGTGAGTACCCCGCCGCCGCTTGATGCCGCGCCGGAGCAGCGGCTGCATCCCTGGTCGTGGCTGTTCGTGCTGCTGATGCAGTTGCGCCAGGGCTTGGTACCGCTGATCGCGCTGGTGGTCTTCGGCCAGCGTGGCGACCGCGATGAGCTGTGGCTGTCACTCGGCCCGGTGATCGCCGTGGTGGCGCTGGTCGCGTACTCGGTGCTGCAGTACCTCACCTATCGCTATCGGATCGGCGCGTCGGCCATCACCGTGCGCAGCGGGGTGTTCGCGCGCAATCGGCGCGAGATTCCCTTCGCCCGCATCCACAACGTGGTTGTCCACCAGAACCCGTTGCACCGCCTGTTCGGCGTGGCCGAGCTGAAGCTGGAATCGGCCGGTGGCCATCGCCCCGAAGCGGAAATGCGGGTGCTCAAACTCGATCAGGCGCTCGCACTGGAACGCCTGGTACGCCAGCGTGGCCAGGCAGTGCCGGCCACGGCCGAGGGCGAAGCCGCTGCGGCCGAACCGGCCGAGGATGTGCTGCTCGCCTTGAGCCCGGGCGAGGTGGTCCGTATCGGCCTGCTCTCCAACCGCGGCTGGGTCGTGGTGGTGGCAGTGCTGGGCGCGATGGTGCAGTTGTTCCCGCGTGGCAGCGTTTCCGATGTGATCGAAGCCGGCGGCCGCCAGGCCTTCGGGTATGCCAGCCACCTGCATCCCGGAATGTGGCTGTGGACCATGGCCGCGGTGGTCGCCGTGGTGGGCTTCTGGGTGATGCTGCGGGTGTTGTCGGTGGGACTCGCGCTGCTGCGCTATTACGGCTTCCGGCTCAGTGAGCACGAGCGCCGGCTGACCGTGGCCAGTGGGCTTCTAACCCGCATGCGCACCAGCGTGGCGCGGCGCCGGATCCAGGCGTGGACATTGCGCGAGAGCGCGCTGCAGCGCTGGTTCCAGCGCCGGCAACTGCGTATCGATATTGCTGCAGGCAACCCCGGCGAAGGCGAGCGCCGCGACCTGCGTGAGCTGGCGCCGCTGGCGACGCCGGCCGTCTGCGATGGGCTGGTCCAGCATCTGCTGCCACACCTGCAGTGGCCGCCGGCGCGCTGGCAGCCGGTGCAGAGGCGCGGCTGGTGGCGGCTGTGCCTGGGCGCGCTGTGCCTGGTTCCGCTGCTGACGGCGGCGGCGATCTGGTACGGCGGGCCGTGGGGGGCGCTGGTGCTGCTATGGCTGCCGTGGTCGGCGTTCCGCGCGCACCGGCAGATGGCGCGCATCGGCTATCACCTGGATGACGACTACGTCGCCGTGCGCGGTGGCTGGTGGCAGCGCTGGTGGCGCTTTGCCGAACTGGACAAGCTGCAGGCGCTGCGCCTGACCCGCTCGCCGCTGGACCGCCGGCTGGGCACCGCCAGCGTATGGCTGGATACCGCGGGTGCAGGCATGGGCACGCCGCTGGTGCTGCAGTACCTGCCGGAAGCGGAGGCGCGTGCGGTGTACGAGCAGTTGGGCCGTGCGTTGGCGAAGCGTCGCCTGCGCTGGTAGGAGCGCATCCACGCATGGCGTGGATCTACCTGGTGACGCTACCGCTTCGCCGGCCCCCAGTACCCGAGATCCTTGCGGATCTGCAGGCCGCGCGTCCACGCACCGAACGGTTTGCGCTTGAGCGCGCCGAGTTCACCGGACAGGAAATCCTCGGTGGCAGCGATCACCCGCTCGGAGGAATACCCATCGCGGAACGGATGGATGGTGTCCGCGTACCGGCGGATCTCGGCCATCAGGGCGGGCGCTGGATCCAACGCCTGGGCCAGCATCGCCGGCAGCTGGGTGGCGTCGTCGAAATCGATCATGTGCGGCTGCGGGACCCGGTTGCGGAAGGTCACCACCGGTTTGTGCTGCACGATGAACTCGGAGACGATCGAGGAAGTATCCGAGACCAGCACATCGGCGGCGCGCTGCGCGGCCATCACCTGTTCCGGCTCGATGAAGCGCGCATGTGCACCGGCCAGCGCGCGGTAGCGCTCGAACAGCTCCGGGGCGCACTTGGGGTGCAGGGTCAGCAGCCAGTAGTGCTCGCCGCGGCCGATATCGGCCGCGATCTGCTCGTACAGATGCGGCGCGGCGCTCAGCCGCTCGGTGAAGGTCGAGCCGAACAGGATCACCGGGCGGCCCTGTGCCGGCACGCGCAATCCGGCGCTCAAGCCACCGTCATCGCGGAACAGCGGATCGAGCTTGGGCCAGCCGGTCTCGGCCACGGCGAAGTGGCCCTCGCGCGCGGCCAGCTCGCGGAACGGGGTGGTCGTGGCCGGGCCCTGGGTGCAGTACAGATCGAACAGACCGCGCACCCGGAAGTGGCCGCGGGCACTGTCGCGCTTCTGCACGTTGAAGCCGTGGAAGACCTGCACCTTGGCCCCGGCGATGAACGGCGGCACCCAGTTGGCGGCGCTGAACACCGCGCGCGGGCGCAGTATCAGCGCCTCGTTCAGGGCCACATTGGGCACGCCGGGTAGCGAGGCCCCGGCAGCGCCATCGGCGAACCAGGCCGACACCGATTGACCGGATGCGTGCAACGCCTGCGCCAGAGGGGCGAGAATGGGCAGCGCATAACGCTCCGTCGCAAACAGCAGGTACTCGGCCATCATGTCCTCCTCGACCGCTCCCACTGAACGGCCTCGCATTTCGGCCTGCATTATCGCGTTCAATGAAGCCGACCGCATCGGCGATTGCCTGGCCTCGCTGGCCTTCTGCGACGAGATCGTCGTCGTGGACTCGCAATCCACCGATGCCACCGTGGCGATCGCGACGGCCGCCGGGGCGCGGGTGCTGCAACGCCGGTTCGATGGCTTCCGCAGCCAGAAGGCGTTCTGCGTCGAGCAGGCCGCGCATGACTGGGTGCTGTGCCTGGACGCCGACGAGCGCATCAGCGACACCCTGCGCGAGGCGATCCTGTCCGCCCAGGCCAACGGCTTCGCCGGCCACCATGGCTACCGGTTCGCACGGCTCTCCGCGTACTTCGGCAAGTTCCTGAAGCATGGCAATGCCTACCCGGACCGGGTCCTGCGCCTGTTCGACCGCCGCCATGGCGGCTGGCGCGGCAAGCGTGAGATCCATGAGGCGGCCAGCGTCGATGGTGCGGTGGGCACCCTGCGCGGCGACCTGATCCATTACCCCTACCGCTCGCTGGAGCAGCAGCTGCTCAAGACCCAGCGCTACGCGCGGATGATGGCCGAGCACGAGTTCGCGCGCGGCAAGCGCGCCACCCTGCCCAAACTGATCCTGGCGCCGGCGTGGCGGTTCTGGCGCGGGCTGCTGCTGCGTGGCGGCTTCCGCGATGGCTGGCACGGCCTGGTCTACGCCTACGTACGCGCCAATTACGTGCGCCAGAAGACCATCATGCTGTGGATGCTGCAGAACGGGCAGCCGGTCACCGACCCGCCGCGGGATCAGCCCGGCGCCTGAGCCCCGGCCGACGCCAGCGCCAGGCGCCGCGTGTACCCCTGGACGATCGACAGCCCGGCCAGCAGGCCGACGATGGTGACGTAGAAGCTGGCCGTGATCTGATGCGCGAACATCGACTGGGTGATCCCGCACAGCACATAGGTAACCACCACCATGATCCCGGCGGCCGCCGGACCACGGAAGGTCTGCTCGCCGCTGCGCCGGTGCAGGCCGGTGAACACCCATAGCGGCACGCCGTAGATGGCCAGCAGCAACAGCAGGCCCGGCGCGCCCTGGGTCGCGGCCCACTCGGCCAGATCGTTGTGCGCGTGGCCCAGATGGCAACGCTGCTCACTCGGATCATCCCGGCACACCGGCAGGCGCTGCATGGCGCTGTCGAAATGGCCGATCCCCACGCCGGTCAGCGGGTGATCGAGGAAGGTTTCATAGGCCACCTGCAGCCGCTCCACGCGCGCGCCGGCGGAGGAGTCGCTGTCACCGCGCTCCATCCGCACCACGTCGTGCTTGAGCTCGGTCAGGCGGACCTGCTCGCGCAGGCTCGGGATGGTGAGGGTCAAGGTGCCGGCGATCGCCACCAGCGCCAACAGCACGCCCAGGCGCGCGCGGCCGGTGCGCCAGCGCAGGCTCATCGCCATCACCACCAGCAGTGCCAACAGCGCCAGCCAGACGCCGCGGCTGCCGCTGAGCACGATGGTCACGCAACCGGCGACCATGCCCACGATCACCCAGGTCCAGCGCTGGTGCGGCCGGCAGAACACCAGCAGCACCATCAGCACCAGCACGATGTCGGCCAGCACGATCGCGTTGGTGCTCAGATCAGCGCGTGGCGCGCCGCCGGCCACCTGCAGGATCGACAGCACCATGGTGCCGAGCAGGCCGGCCAGCGCCCCGCCCCACAGCCAGCGGCTGTCCGGCCGCAGTGCACACACCCACAGGGCGATCCACGGGATCACCACGAACCGCGAGCGGTTGTCGATGTCGCGCAGGCCCTGCTCGAACAGATAGATTGAGAGCAGCGCAAAGGCAATCGCGGCCACCACCAGCCAGGTCAGGGCCTTCACCGGCTGCCCGGCCAGGCCACGCGCGCGCCACAGGTAATCCGGCGCCAGCAGCGTGCTCAGCAGCAACAGGATGCCGTAGGGCAACAGGTTCTGGGGCAGGGTCAGCACCAGCGCGGGCATGCAGAACAGGCCCACGGTGGCGATCCAATGGGCCACACCGGCACGCCCCTGCAGCGGCGGCAGGGAAACGGGCGTGGCCGGCTCGGATGCAGCGGAGAACGTCATTGCCAACCTCGATTGCCACACGCAGGCATGCACGCCCGTGATTGCACTGGACGCGACCGGCGCCCACGGACCTGCGGTATCCGCCCGAGGAGGCGGCCAGCATTACAGAATTCACTCATCGCCGTCGATCCGGTGCAGCGCGCGTTCGCGCGCCTGTTCTTCGGCACTGGCCACACACGGGCCGTGGATGTCGCCCGGCCTTACCAACCACCAACGGCGACGGTTGGCGACCCCGGCCAGTTCGGCGCTGGTGCGGTCCACGCAGGCCAGCAGCGCGTCCTCCTGGACCAGCAGCCAACGCTGCTGCGGCTGTGCGGCCTGCCAGGCGACTCCGTCGGCGAGTTGCCGGTCCCAACGCCGGTTGAACCCGAAGGTGGCGGCCTCACGGTCGGCCATCAGCAGGTTCTGTTCTTTCCAGGCGACCAGACCCAGTTCGGCCTCCGGGCCGATGCGTTGACCGACCTGCAGCATCAGGCCGCGGGCGGAACTGGAGTCATTGAACAGCGGGTAGCCGATCAGCCCGAACGCTACCCAGGCCATGGTCAGCGTCGCCACCACGGCCAGATGGAAGCGGCGCACGCCGGCGATGCACAGGGTGAGCACCGCCCAGCAGCCCAACGCGACCGCGACCCAGCCCAGGCCGGAGGTCACCGCGGTGTCGATGCCGCGATCCAGAATCAGTTTGCGCTCGAAGCCCGGCTGCCCCAGCAGCATCGAGATGCCGATGCCGAGCAGGCCGGCAGCCAGCAGCGCCACGAAGCCGCCCAGCAGCCACTGGAAGGTGCGCTTGCGCAGCAGCCCCGGCAGCAGGGGTGCCAACGCCAGGCAGAACATGGGCAGCGCCGGCAGGATGTAGACGTCACGCTTGCCGTTCGGGATCGAGAAGAACAGCACGATCAACAACCACCACACCAGCGGCAGCAGGTAGCGCGCATCGCGGCGCTGCAGGCGTCGGCGCCAGGCGGGGATGGCCCAGGGAATCGCCAGGAAGGCCGGGATCCACATCGACGGCATCGTGCCCAGGAAATACCACCATGGCTGATGATGATCCCAGGATTGCGCGTAGCGCTTGGCGGTCTGCCGGAACAGGATGTCGTCCAGATAGGCGCGGTACTCGGCCGACCCACTGCCCAGTGCGGTCACCACCATCGGCACCAGCCACAGCGCGATCGCCAGCACGAAGGCCAGCGGCCCGACCCAGAACCGCCAGTCGCGGACATGCAGCTTGACCCGCGGCCAGCCCAGCACGGAGGCCACGGCGGCCGGCACGATCATCAGCAATGCGATGACGCCCACGCCCTTGGTGATCACCCCCAGCCCGGCGGCGAACCAGCCCAGCCACCACCAGCGCCACGCAGGGCCACTGAGCAGATGCCGGAGCAGGCCGTAGTTGGCCAGGGTGATGAAGACCACCACCAGCGGATCGATCTGGGCTTTCTTGGACTGGAAGGTGAAGTGCAGCGCGAACAGCAGCGCCCAGGCGGCGTACAGCCCGACCCGCCGCGTCCACAGGCGACGGCCCAGGTCATAGACGCAGGCCAGTGTGCCCAGCGCGGCCAGCAGCGAGGGCAGCAGGAAGGCCACCCGCCAGTCGCCGATCAGCGAGTACAGCGCGGCCTGCGACCACATCAGCATCGGCGGCTTGTCCGAGTACAACTCGGTGCCCCGATGCGGGAACAGCCAGTCCCCGCTCTCCACCATCTGCTTGGCGACCAGCGCGAACCGGGGCTCGTCGGAGGGCCACGGATCACGCATGCCCAGGCCGGCCCCCAGAACGAGCAGGGCCATCAGGGCAAGCAGCCAGAACTCTCGGGATGCGCGGTTTTTAAGCATGGGGCGGGATTCTAGCCGGGTTCGGTTCAACCCTTCTTTAGCAGACGTGCATAGAAGAAGCCGTCAGCACCGTCCTCACCGGGCAGGCGCTGGCGCCCGGCCCAGGAATCGTGGCCATACGCCTCTCCCAGCGGCAGGAAGCCCGCATCCCGGGTGCGCTGCAGGAAGGCTTCGACCTGGAACTGGTTTTCATCGCGCAGGATCGAGCATGTCGCATACAGCAGGGTTCCGCCCGGGGTAAGCATCGTCCAGCAGGCATCCAGCAGGCGCGCCTGCAAGGCCATCAGCGCCTCGATGTCGGTCGCGCGGCGATGCGCCAGCACGTCCGGCTGGCGGCGGATGATGCCGGTGGCCGAACAGGGCGCATCCAGCAGGATGGTGTCGAACAGCTGCCCGTCCCACCAGCTGGCCGGATCGGTTGCATCGCCCGCCAGCACCTTCGCGTTCTGGCCCACGCCGGTGCGTGCGAACGTTTCGCTGATGCGCTTGAGCCGGCGCGCATCGATGTCCAACGCCAGCAGTTGCAGGGTCGGATCGCGCTCCAGCAGATGGGCAGCCTTGCCGCCCGGCGCGGCGCAGGCATCGAGCACCCGCGAACCCGGGCGCGGCGCCAGCGCATCGGCCACCTGCTGGGCAGACAGATCCTGCACCGACAGCGCGCCATCGGCGAACCCGGGCAGCGCGGAGACCGCGACCGGCACCGGCAGGCGGATCGCATCGGCACCCACGCGCGATGCTTCAGCCTCGATACCGGCTGCCGCCAACTGCTGCAGCATCGCCTCACGAGTGCTGTGCTGGCGGTTGACCCGCAGCCACAGCGGCGCGGCCTGCAGGCTCGCGGTGAACACCGCGTCGGCCTCGTCCGGCCAATCCTGTTCGATCTTCTCGGCCATCCACAGCGGGAAGGCATCGCGCGCCGGCAGCGGCGGAATGCCTTCCCGCTGGGCGCGGCGCAGCAATGCATTGACCATGCCGGCCTGGCGATCACGGCCCATCGCACGCGCAGCGTCGACCGTGGCCGAGAGCGCGGCGTGCGCCGGCAGCTCCAGTGCGTCCAGCTGGGCGAAGCCGACCAGCAGCAGCGCGCGCAGTTCGTCTTCGCGCACGCCCAGCGGCCGCGGCATCCATTGCGCCAGTGCGGCGTCATACGCGGCACGGCGACGCAGCACGGCAAAGCACAGCGCCTCCAGCAGCGCGCGGTCGCGGCTGTCGTCCAGGGTCGGCAAGGCGGTGGCCAGTTCGGCCTTGAGCGAACGGCCGCGGCCGATCACCTGGGCCAGCACGCGCGCGGCCAGCACGCGGGTGGGCACGCCGGGGGCGGTATGGGCGGTGTAGGGGCCTGCAGGCTTGCCGGAACGCGCGTTGGTCATGTCAGGCACCCATGCCGAGATCGCGACGCGCATTGAGGTAGTCGGCGGCGGTGATCGCCTTGCCGCCCTCACGCTGCAGCACACGCAGGCGCAGCGCACCCTGGCCACAGGCGATGTCGATGCCGTCGCGCGAGGCGGCCAGCAGCGTGCCCGGGGCCTTGCCCTGGTTGTCATCCAGCGCGATCGCGCCATGGATGCGGACGCGTTCGCCGGCCAGCATCGCCTCGGCGATCGGCCACGGATTGAACGCACGTACGGTGCGTGCCAGCGCGTGGGCGTCCTGCGCCCAGTCCAGACGGGCTTCGGCCTTGTCCAGCTTGTGCGCATAGGTCACGCCGGCCTCGGGCTGCGGCTGCGCGATCGGCTTGATGCCGGCCCGCAGCAGGCCCAGGCCATCGGACAGCACCTGCTCACCCAAGGCGGCCAAACGATCGTGCAGCTGACCGCCGGTGTCGTTGGCGCCGATTGCGATGTGCTGCTTGAGCAGCACCGGGCCGGTATCCAGCCCGGCGTCCATCTGCATCAGGCAGACACCGGTTTCGGTATCGCCGGCCTGGATCGCACGCTGGATCGGCGCGGCACCGCGCCAACGCGGCAGCAGCGAGGCGTGCACGTTCCAGCAGCCGTGGGTTGGAATGGTCAGCACCGCCTTGGGCAGGATCAGCCCATAGGCCACCACCACCATCAGGTCCGGCGCCAGGTCGCGCAGCTGCTGCTGGGCTTCGGGGCTCTTGAGGCTCTCCGGCTGGAACACCGGGATGCCACGTGCGATCGCTTCCAGCTTGACCGGCGACGGGGCCAGGCCACGGCCACGGCCAGCGGGGCGATCGGGCTGCGTGTACACCGCGACCACTTCATGGTGGCGGGCTGCGGCACGCAGCGAGGACACGGCGAACGCCGGCGTACCGGCAAAGACAATCTTCATGGCGACCCCACTAACAGAACGTAAAACGGCGCCGATGTGCGGCGCCGCGCGACAGGACACGTCGCGCGGTCATCCCGCGCGGCGGTCGCTGCAATCACCTCAGGCAACGTGCTTGCGCTGCTTGGCCAGCTTCTTGCGCACCATCTCGCGCTTGAGCGGCGAGAGGTAATCAATGAACAGCTTGCCGTCCAGGTGGTCCATCTCGTGCTGCACGCAGACAGCGAGCACGCCATCGGTGGTCAGTTCCTGGGCCACGCCGTGGCGATCCAGGTAACGCACCGTGATCTGGTTGGCGCGGGTGACGTCGGCAAAGATGCCCGGCACCGACAGGCAGCCTTCCTGATAGACCTGGCCGCCTTCGTTGGCGACGATCTCAGGATTGATGAACACCATCGGGGTGTCCTTCTCTTCACTGACGTCGATCACCATGAAGCGCTTGTGCACGTCCACCTGGCTGGCGGCCAGGCCGATGCCCGGGGCGTCGTACATGGTGTGGAACATGTCATCGATCAGGGTCTGGAACGCCGGCGTGGTCACGTCGGCAGCATCGATCAACGCAGCCTTGGTACGCAGGCGCGGATCGGGAAATTCGAGAATGGGCAGGAGGGCCATGGCAAATACCGGTAGGGGGCGCCGGTCGAAGCGGCGTACAGCGAGATTCTATCGCCAACGCTTGCCCCGCGCCCCGGTTTCTGGACTATAGTGCGCGAACCTGTTGGGGAATCAGGCACCACATCTATGTTTGAACGAACTCGTACGGTCGTCGCCGTGGCGATGCTGACCGTCGCTACCTATGCTACCGCCGTGGAAATGAATGGCGGGCACCCGGATACCTATGTCGTGCGCAAAGGGGACACGCTATGGGACATCTCGGCGCGTTTCCTGCAGAAGCCCTGGCTGTGGCCGGAGATCTGGCAGGCCAACCCGCAGGTCAAGAATCCGCACCTGATCTACCCGGGTGACGTGCTCAGCCTGGCCTATCTGGACCGCGTCGTGGCCCAGCCCGGCCCGCGCCAGGAGGCCCCGATCAACGGCGTCCCGCTGGAGCAGGTCGAGCCCTTCCTGAAGCAGCTGAGCGTGGTCGACGAGGTCAAGTCGCTGCCCTACGTGGTCAATCTGGAAGAAAACCGCCTGCGCGCCACCACCGGCCAGACTGCCTATGTGCGCGGCCTGGAGAACGCCCAGGTCGGCCAGCGCTACGCGGTGGTCCGCCCGACGGTGCAGTACGCCCTGCCCAAGCCGACCGAAGACCTCAATGCCCGCGGCGATACCACGCCCGGCAGCGGCAACCTCTGGAAGACGTTCATCGTGCCGAGCAAGCGGCACCAGACGCTGGGCTACGAACTGGCCCAGATCAACGTCGGCACGGTGAGCCGGGTACAGAGCGGCAGTGTCGAGGTGACCTCGCTGGTGCTGCAGGGCCAGGTGGACGGCCGTGAAGTCCGCGCCGGTGACCGCCTGGTTCCGGTCGAGGCCCGCCCGTACGACCTGCAGTTCGTGCCGCATGTGCCCGCGCCGCAGGCCGTCGATCTGGACGTGCGCGTGCTGGCCGTCGCCGACACCTTCACCTCCGGCGGCCCGCGCGATGTGATCGCGATCTCCGCCGGCAGTGCCAACGGGGTCGACAACGGCACCGTGTTCTCGCTGTGGCGCCAGGGCCGCCATGTGGCCCACCGCATGGATTACCCGAACTCGTCGCGGATGGACGATTCGCTGACCAGCGGTGCCGGCCGGGTCACCCTGCCGGACGAGTACGCCGCCCATGCGATGGTCTTCCGCACGTTCGAGAACGTCAGCTACGCGCTGGTGATGGAAGGCGTGAAGCCGGTCAGGGTCGGCTATTCGGCACTGCATCCGGATAAGCAGTAAGCGCGGCGGAGTCCTACCCTGCGATCCGACGGCGCCCTAGGGCGCCGTCGTCATTTCCGGGCCAGGGTATCGGGATGCCCATTCCCTGCCTTGCCGCCTCCACCGCCCTGCTCACCCTGGTCCTGGCCGGGGGCGCGCTGCCGCCTCGCCTGCGCCTGCTGCGCCAGTTCTCCGATGCGGCGGCCGCCCTGCGGGCCGGCCCGACCGCCTGGCGGTCCGCCGGCTGTACTCCAGCGCAACGCGCCCGGCTCGCGTTGCCGGACGAACGCTACCTGGCACAGGCCCTGGCATGGCTGGCCGAGGAGCACCATCACCTGCTCGGCGTAACCGATCCGGACTACCCGGCGCTGCTCACCCAGATCGAGGAACCGCCCGTGGCGTTGTTCGTGGACGGTGACCCGGCGCGGCTCTGGCACCCGGCGGTGGCGGTGGTCGGCAGCCGCTCGCCCACTGCCGGCGGCCGCGAGCACGCGCATGCCTTCGCCACCGCGCTGGCCGGCGAGGGCTGGTCGGTCATCAGCGGGCTGGCGGCCGGGGTCGATGCCCACGCCCATGACGGCGCATTGCAGGTGACCGGGGGCATGACCGTGGCCGTGGTCGCCACCGGCCTGGACCAGACCTATCCGCCCCGGCATGCCGCGCTGCATGAACGGATTGCCGCCACCGGCGCGGTGGTCAGCGAGTACGCCCCGGGCATGCCGGCAACCCAGGCGCACTTCCCCGCACGCAACCGGATCATCGCCGGGCTCAGCCTGGGCACCCTGGTGATCGAGGCCGCCGAGCGCTCCGGCGCCCTGATCACCGCGCGCTGCGCGGCCGAGGCGGGCCGCGAGGTGTTCGCCCTGCCCGGCTCGATCCGCAATCCCAGCGCCCGCGGCTGCCATCGGCTGATCCGGCAGGGCGCAGCGCTGGTGGAGACGCCGGCCGAGGTGACCGCCGGGTTGGCCGCGCTCGCCCAGACCCTGGCCGGGGCCTTGCGAACCCGCTTGGACGCCCCCACTGAACAGGCACGACCGGCGCCCGAGCGCGCCCCTTCCTACACCGACCCGGACTACCAGTGCTTGTGGAAAGCCCTGGATCATGACCCAACGGGTATGGATTCATTGATCCAGCGCAGCGGATTGACGGCGGCCCAGCTGTCGGCCATGCTGCTGGTCATGGAACTGGATGGAAAGGTAATGGCCGCCTATGGTCGCTACTGTCGAAAACCCTAGTTTCTTCACCTCCACAGCGTCGTTGACGCAGGCCGAGGGGCAATGAAAGAGAGCATTCTGGATGTCCTGCTGTACCTGTTCGAACACTATTTCAGCGAAGACGCGGACCTCATCCGCGACCGCGACTCCCTCCAGAACGGCCTGATCCAGGCCGGCTTCAGCCCCACCGAGATCAACAAAGCCTTTGACTGGCTGGACGCGCTCGCCGAGCAGCGCCCGGCCGTGGTGCTGGGCCGCGTCAATGGCCCGGTGCGCATTTTCCATGGGCCCGAGCTGGACAAGCTCGACGTGGAAGGCCGTGGCTTTTTGATGTTCCTGGAGCAGCACGGCATCCTCGATGCCAGCCAGCGTGAGCTGGTGCTCGACCGTGCGATGGCGCTGGACCAGGACGAACTGGACCTGGACGACCTCAAGTGGGTCGTGCTGATGGTGCTGTTCAACCAGCCCGGGGCCGAGGCCGCGTACGCCTGGATGGAAACCCAGATGTTCGTGGACGAGCCGGAACCGCTTCACTGACCTTACACTGAGCGCCTTGCGCATTCAGGAGCGGGCCGGTGGACCAGTGGTTCTTTGCAGAAGGAAACAGTCAGCAGCGCGGTCCGCTGCCTGCTGACGAGTTGATCGCGCTCTACCATTCCAGCCGCATCGCACTGGATACGCTGGTCTGGCGCGACGGCATGGCCCAGTGGCAGCCGCTGGAAACCGTGGCGGCCGAGATCGGCCTGGACATCGCCTCCGCCGTCGAGGTGGTGGCAGAGCCGGTTCCCGGCCCCGCCGTGCCACCGGCGCTGCCCGCCGCGCCCGGCGTTCCCGTCACCCCCGTGCCCCCCGCCAACCCCGCCGCCGTTCCCCCACCCCGCAAGGGATTGAGCGGGTGCGCGATCGTGGGCATCGTTGCGGCCGTGATCGTGGTGCTGGTGCTGATCGTCGGCGCGGTCCTCGCCTCGTTCGCGCTGCCCGCCTATCGGGACTATGTGGCGCGGGCCAAAACCAGTGAAGCACTGGTGACGCTGGCCCCGGTCAAGCTCGCGGTGGCCGGGTTCCACAGCGCACATGGCCGCTGCCCGGTCAACGATGACGAGGGCTTCCAGCCGGCCGAAGCCTACGCCGACGGCGCGATCAACGCCGTGCGGATCGGCCGCTTCAACAATGGCCACTGCGGCGTGGAAGCCGAGCTCACCGTGCCCGGCAATGCCGCGCTGGACGGCAAGCTGTTGTGGCTGGACTACAACGGTGCCGGGCAGTGGGAATGCAGCGGCGAGCCCGACGATACCTACCTGCCGCTGGAATGCCGCGGCTGATAACGGACACATGTCCATGGATGCACCCAACAGGGGATTGAAGCAATGACTGAGTGGTATTTCGCCGATGGCCAGGAACGTCAGGGGCCGCTGAGCGCAGAGGAGATGCGCCAGCGCTTCCAGCGCGGTGACATCACCCTGGCCACGCTGGTGTGGCGCGAAGGGTTCGCGCAGTGGGCGCCACTGTCCGAGGCCGTCGATGAGCTGCAGCTGCAGCATCTCGCCGCGGCCGCCAGCAATCTCGGCAGCGGCATCGACCTGCGCGGGGATTACACCGCCATCGACAATGGCACCGCGCCACTGCCGGGCACCGGTGGCGGCACCTACTCGCCGTACACCGCGCCTGCCGCGGCCACCGGCTACGCCAACACGGCCGTGGTCCATGGCCAGGACGTGGTCTATGCCGGTTTCTGGAAGCGCTACGCCGCCTACTTCATCGATTACATCCTGCTCACCGTGGTCACCCTGCCGCTGAGCATGATCATCAACGTGATGGGCGCCGGCTCGGGCAACGAAGGCGTACAGGTCGCGCTGACGCTGGTGGTGATGCTGCTCAGCATGGTGATCAGCATCGGCTACTACGCCGGCTTCCACGCCTCGCGCGGTGGCGCCACGCTGGGCAAGATGGCCGTCGGCATCAAGGTCGTGCGCGGCAATGGCGAGCGGATCAGCTTCCTGCGGGCCTTCTGCCGCTACCTGGCAACCATCGTCAGCAGCCTGATCCTGATGATCGGCTTCATCATGGCCGCCTTCACCGAGCGCAAGCAGGCATTGCACGACATGATGTGCGACACCCTGGTGGTGGACAAGTGGGCCTTCACCGAGCACCCCGAGCTGCAGCAGCGCGGCCTGGGCACGGTCACCATCGTGATCCTGGTGATCGCCGCACTGGCCGTGGTGGCCCTGTTCGGCGTGATGATCGCGATGATCGGCGTGATCGCCTCGATGTCCTGATCCGAGCCATCCTCACACCGGGCCGCTTGACATGAGCGGGCCCGGCGTGATTCCACTAATAGGCAGAAAGCTGAACGCCCGGCCCACCCCCGGGCGTTCGGTTTATGTATATCGCCCGCGCCGCTTCACTAATGCGGCCATTTGCTCCACCCTAGCGGCCCTCCCCGGGGCCCTGCCCATAGAATCCTGACGCCATGCCCAAGCACCTGCTCATCGTCGAATCGCCCGCCAAGGCCAAGACGATCAACAAATACCTCGGCAAGGACTTCACTGTCCTGGCCTCGTATGGGCATGTGCGTGACCTGGTGCCCAAGGAAGGCGCGGTCGACCCCGACAACAACTTCGCGATGCGGTACGACCTCATCGAGAAGAACGAAAAGCACGTCGATGCCATCGTCAAGGCCGCCAAGGGCGCCGACGACATTTTCCTGGCGACCGATCCGGATCGCGAGGGTGAAGCGATCAGCTGGCACATCGCCGAGATCCTGAAGGAGCGCGGTCTGGTCAAGGACAAGCCGATGCAGCGCGTGGTCTTCACCGAGATCACCCCGCGCGCCATCAAGGAAGCGATGGGCCACCCGCGCGAAATCGCCGGTGACCTGGTCGATGCCCAGCAGGCGCGCCGCGCGCTGGATTACCTGGTCGGCTTCAACCTGTCCCCGGTGCTGTGGCGCAAGGTGCAGCGCGGCCTGTCCGCCGGCCGTGTGCAGAGCCCGGCACTGCGCATGATCGTCGAGCGCGAAGAAGAGATCGAAGCCTTCATCGCCCGCGAGTACTGGAGCATCGATGCGCTGTGCGCGCATCCTTCGCAGCACTTCAATGCGCGCCTGATCAAGCTGGACGGGCAGAAGTTCGAACAGTTCACCGTGACCGACGGCGATACCGCCGAGGCCGCGCGCCTGCGCATCCAGCAGGCCGCCCAGGGCGCCCTGCACGTCACCGACGTGGTCAGCAAGGAGCGCAAGCGCCGCCCGGCGCCGCCGTTCACCACCTCCACGCTGCAGCAGGAAGCCTCGCGCAAGCTCGGTTTCACCACGCGCAAGACCATGCAGGTCGCGCAGAAGCTGTATGAAGGCATGGCGATCGGTGAGGAAGAAGGCACCGTCGGCCTGATCTCGTACATGCGTACCGACTCGGTGAACCTCTCGCAGGACGCGCTGGCCGAAATCCGCGATGTGATCGCACGCGATTACGGCATCGGCTCGCTGCCGGACCAGCCCAACACCTACCAGACCAAATCCAAGAACGCCCAGGAAGCGCACGAAGCCGTGCGTCCGACCTCGGCGCTGCGCACCCCGGCCCAGGTGGCGCGCTTCCTCACCGATGACGAGCGCAAGCTGTACGAGCTGATCTGGAAGCGCGCCGTCGCCTGCCAGATGATCCCGGCCACGCTCAACACCGTCAGCGTGGACCTGTCGGCCGGCAGCGAGCATGTGTTCCGCGCCAGCGGCACCACCGTGGTCGTGCCCGGCTTCCTGGCCGTGTACGAGGAAGGCAAGGACAACAAGAGTGCCGACGATGACGATGAAGGCCGCAAGCTGCCGGCGATGAAGCCCGGCGACCGCGTGCCGCTCGATCGCATCCTGGCCGAACAGCACTTCACCCAGCCGCCGCCGCGCTTCACCGAAGCGGCGCTGGTCAAGGCGCTCGAGGAGTACGGCATCGGCCGCCCCTCGACCTATGCCTCGATCATCCAGACCCTGCTGTTCCGCAAGTACGTGGAGATGGAGGGCCGCAGCTTCCGCCCGTCCGACGTCGGCCGCGCGGTCTCCAAGTTCCTGTCCAGCCACTTCACCCAGTACGTGGATTACGACTTCACCGCCAAGCTCGAAGACGAGCTCGATGCCGTGTCGCGTGGCGAGGAAGACTGGATCCCGCTGATGGCGCGCTTCTGGGAACCGTTCCACAAGCTGGTCGGCGAAAAGAACGAATCGGTCGATCGCGCCGAGGCCAGTGGCGCGCGCGAGCTCGGCACCGACCCCAAGACCGGCAAGCCGGTCAGTGTGCGCCTGGGCCGCTTCGGGCCGTACGCGGCGATCGGCAGCACCGCCGAGGACGCCGAGGACAAGCCCAAGTTCGCCTCGCTGCGCCCCGGCCAGTCGATGCACACCATCTCCCTGGAAGACGCGCTGGAGCTGTTCCTGATGCCGCGTGCGCTCGGCCAGGACAAGGACGAGGACGTCAGCGTCGGCATCGGCCGGTTCGGTCCGTTCGCCAAGCGTGGCAGCACCTATGCCTCGCTGAAGAAGGAAGACGACCCCTATACCATCGACCTGGCCCGCGCCGTGTTCCTGATCGAAGAGAAGGAAGAGATCGCGCGCAACCGGATCATCAAGGAGTTCGAGGGCAGCGAGATCCAGGTCCTCAATGGTCGCTTCGGCCCGTACATCAGCGATGGCAAGATGAACGGCAAGATCCCGAAGGATCGCGAGCCCGCCTCGCTGACCCTGGCCGAAGTGCAGACGCTGATGGAAGAAACCGGCAAGCCGGTGCGCAAGGGCTTCGGCAAGAAGGCCGCCAAGAAGGTGGTGGCCAAGAAGGCACCGGCCAAGAAAGCCGCCGCTGGCGAAGCGACCAAGAAGACCGCCACCAAGAAGGCTGCGGTGAAGAAGGTTGCCAAGAAGGCCACGGCGAAGAAGGCCACCAAGAAGGTGGCCAAGAAAGCCGTGAAGAAAGCCGTGAAGAAGGCCGTCAAAAAGGCCTCCTGACCGCCCTGGTTGACCCCTCCCGCCACGGCGGGAGGATAATGCGGGCCATGCACCCGGGTCGCCTGTCATGAACGAACTCACTGTGGACACTGCCCTGCCTGCGCTGCGCGCCGGCGGGGTGATCGCCTATCCCACCGAAGCGGTCTGGGGGCTGGGCTGCGATCCCGCGCACGAAGCGGCGGTGATGAAGCTGCTGCAGCTCAAGCAGCGCCCGGTCGAGAAGGGGATGATCCTGGTTGCCGCCGATCCGGCCCAACTGGATGGCTGGGTGCGGATGGATGCCCTGCCGCTGGATCGCCAAGGCGCGGTCCTGGCCAGCTGGCCCGGTGCCAACACCTGGATCCTGCCCGCTGGCGAACGCGCGCCGCGCTGGATCACCGGCGAACACAGCGGCATCGCGGTGCGCATCAGCGCGCACCCCCTGGTCGCCGCGCTGTGCCGCGCCTGGGGCGGCCCACTGGTCTCCACCAGTGCCAATCTCGCCGGCGAGCCGCCAGCACGCACACGCGCCGAACTGGACCCGCGCCTGCTGGCGTTGCTGGATGGCCTGATCGATGGGCAGACCGGTGGCCTGGCGCAGCCCACGCCGATCCGCGATGCGCTCAGCGGCCAGGTATTGCGCAGCTGAGCCGCCTTTTGCGCGCGGGCGGGCAAAGCCGCACACTGGCCGCATGACCCTGCGCCCTGCTCTGTGGTTGTCCCTGCTCACGTTGCTGAGCCCTGCCGTGCCCGCCGCCGCGCAGAGCGACAACGTGCGCGTCTACCGCTGCGTGGGCAGCAACGGCGCCGTCTCGCTGCAGGACGCGCCATGCCGCGAGGGCCGGCAGGAAGTCCGCGACCTGCAGCGCCCACGCGACCCGGCCCCGCAGGTAGTGCGCAGCGACCGCGCGCCCGACCCGATGCCTGCCCCGCGCGCACCCGAGCGCGAGGTGCGCTACGTGCACGTGCAGCCGCCGCAGCCGATGTACGAGTGCACCACCAGCGAGGGCGACAGCTACGTCAGCGACAGCAACGAGGGCAATCCACGCTGGGTGCCGATCTGGACCGAGGCCTATCTGCCGTATCCACCTGGCCCGAGGCCGCCGTCGGGTGGCTATCGGTCGTCGCGTCCGCTGCCACCGATCGCACCGATGGGCAGCGGTTCGGTGGGCAGCAGTGGCGGTGCGGTCTCGGTGACCGGCAACGGCTCGCGGGTGGGCGGCAGCATCAGCATCGGCGGCGGCAGCTCGCACTGGCAGGGCGGTGGGTATCCGCATCCGGGGTTGGGCAACAGCGTGGTGGTACCGGCCGGCAACGTGCTGGTGCGCGACGAATGCCATGCGCTGCCCGCACAGGAAGTCTGCGCGCGGCTGAAAGACCGGCGCTGGGCGCTGATCCGCCGCTACAACAGTGCGCTGCAGAGCGAACGCGACGCGCTGACCCGCGAGCAGCGCGGGATCGATGCGCGCCTGGACCAGGACTGCGGGGGGGCATGACACGCTGCCTGCTGCTTCTGTTGCTTGTGAGCCTGCCCGCTGCGGCGGACGAGGCGGTGTTCTTCCGCTGCACCGATGCGGGCGGCCAGTTGACCATCCAGAGCGTCGCCTGCCCCGCTGGCAGCGAGCAGCGCATCCAGCGGATCAGCGCGCCGGTGCGTGGCCCGGCAGCCGTGGAGAATGCGCCGGCTGCGCCCACCCCTGACTACCGCATGCCACCGTTGCCGCAGGACGGCGACGAAGACAGCGGCCTGCTCGACAGCGCAGCGCTGCGCCCGGCAGCCGCGGCGGAGGAGCCCGACGACGCCCGCCCACCCAAACCGCCGCTGCCGGAGATCTACCAGTGCGTTTCTGCCGATGGCGGCCGCTACCTGCATGAGCGCGAGCCGGCCCCGTCACGCTGCGAATCGCTGGCCCTTACCGGCCTGGGGGGCAGCCATGCGCCGAGCAATGCAGCCAGCTGCGAAGTGGTGCGCGATGCCTGCGAGCCGGTAGCGGAGCAACAGCGCTGCAGCAGCTGGCAGCAGCGCTTGCGCGATGCGCGCGGGCGCGAGCGCTTCGCTGCGCCGGAGAACCAGGCCGCGGCGACCGCCGAACGTACGCGGCTGGAAGCCGTGTTGGCCGAGAGCGATTGCCCCGTGCCATGACCGGGTTTAACCCCGCGTCGTGACTGGATTCACCGTGCGTCATGACCGCGTTCTGCCGCGCACCCTGTGACCGGCAGTGCCGGCCGCTGGCCGGCTCAGAACCCGTAGCGCAGGAACCCGCCGTCCACCGCGATGCACTCGCCGGTGACGTAGCTGGAGGCTGGCAGGCACAGGAAACCGACCGCCGCCGCCACCTCTTCGGGCTCGCCGATACGGCGCATCGGCGTGCGGTCGATCACCTGCTCGTAGTAGTCCGGATCGGACAACGGCCCGGAGGTCCGCCGGGTGCGGATGTACCACGGCGCCACGGCGTTGACGCGGATGCCGTCCTCTGCCCACTCCACGGCCAGATTGCGGGTCATCTGGTGCATCGCGGCCTTGGTCATGCCGTACACCGCGCCGCTGCGCACGTGGGTCAGGCCGGACACGCTGCCGACGTTGACGATCGCCGAGGCCGCGTGCCGCGCCAGCAGCGGGTGCGCGTAGCGCGACAGCTCGAACGCCGAAAACAGGTTGGTCTCGAAGATCCCGCGCCACTCGTCTTCGGTGTATTCGGTGGCCGGCTTGCTGATGTTGCCACCGGCGTTGTTGACCAGGATGTGCAGCCCATCGCTGTGGTCCTCCACCCAGTCCAGGATTTCGCGGCGGTCCTCGTCATCGGAGACGTCGGCAGCCAGCCCGTGGATCTCACGATCCGGGTAGGCATCAGCCAGTTCATCGCGGGCCATCTCCAGCGCATCCGCATCGCGGCCGACGATCAGCAGGTCCGCACCGAAGCCCAGCAGTTCGCGCGCGATCGCCAAGCCGATGCCGGCACTCGCACCGGTGATCAATGCGGTCTGTCCATCCAGTCGCCAACGTTGCGCGCTCACGTGCTTCTCCTGCGGTGATCCATGGGATGCAGCACCCACGGTGCGGCCTGGATAGGATAACGCGCGATGGCCGGCCTACCGGACGCCATCACGCGCAAGGCGCGAAGCGGTGGGACACTGATGCTCCGCTACCGGCTCACCGAGGGAGGTTGCCATGACGATCCGTATTGCCCTGCCGCTGCTCGCGATGATCGCGCTGAGCGCCTGCAACCGGCCAGTGCCGCCGGCACCGGACACACCACCGGAACCGCAGGCCACTGAACTGCGCGATGCGATCCAGGCACCGATCGACCGCGCCAAGGCGGTCAGTGACACCCTGCAGCAGTCCGCCGATGCTCGCGCCGCCGAAGCCGACCGCGCCAGCGGTGACACGCCACCGCCCAGCCCCTGACACCCATCGGCCGGATGGCAGAACGCCCGGCACAGGCCGGGCGTTCGGGTGTCACACAGTACCGCTGAGGCCGCTTACAGACCGCAGAAGCAGTACACCAGCGTCTTGACCGGCGCGGCGTTGTTGCGCGGGTCGCGTGCGGCGTCCTCGACGAAGCGCAGCTGGGTGTCCAGCTCCGGCATTGAACGGGCCAGCATCAGACGGGCCATGCCCGACTCGCCCAGCATCCAGGCACCGGCATGGCTGCCGGCGAAGCCGCTGAGGAACTGCGCGAACGGCGTGGCCGCCTTCTCGATGTAACGCACGCGGAACTTGCCGGCCTCACCAAGCTTGGCGCGGCTGGCGGCATCCGCCACCGCGGCCTTCAGGCCACCGAAGTCATCGACCAGGCCACGTTCCTTGGCCTGCGCACCGCTCCACACGCGACCGCGGGCGACTTCATCAACCGCTTCCACCGGCTTGTTGCGCGCGGCGGCGACCTTGCCGGTGAAATCGGCGTAGCCCTTGTTGATCACCGACTGGATGACCTGGCCCACGGCCGGGTCCATCGGGCGGGTGATGTCGAACGCACCGGCGAAGCGGGTGGTGCCCACGCCATCGGTATGCACGCCGATCTTGTCCAGCGAGCGGGCCACGTTCGGGATCATCCCGAAGATGCCGATCGAACCGGTGATCGTGGAGGGGTCAGCGTAGATGCGATCGGCATTCATGCTGATCCAGTAACCGCCCGAGGCGGCCAGATCGCCCATCGAGACCACCACCGGCTTGCCGGCTTCCTTCAGCGCGACCACTTCACGGCGGATCTGCTCGGAGGCGAACACTTCACCGCCCGGCGAGCTCACGCGCAGCACCACGGCCTTCACGTCCTTGTCGTCGCGCGCTTCGCGCAGCAGGGCCGAGGTCGACTCGCCACCGATGCGACCGGCCGGCAGATCGCCACCGGAGATTTCACCGGACGCCACGATCACCGCCACCTGCGGACGCGAATCCACCGGCGAACGGCGGCCATCGAGCACGCTCAGGTAGGCATCCAGATTGACGTTGCGGTAGCCACCGTCCGCGTCGTCGTCGGCGATGCCGCGCTCGGTGAGCAGGGTGTCCACTTCCTCGCGCGTCTTCAGGCCGTCCACCAGCTTCTGCTGCAGGGCGAACTTGGCCAGGTCGCCACCGGCGGCGGCGATGCCTTCGGGCATGGTATCGATGCCGGCGGCCAGCTGGGCCGGGTCGAGCTTGCGTGCCTTGGCGATGTCGGCCAGGTAGCGCTGCCACACATCGTTCATCCAGAACAGGTCGGCTTCCTTGGCCTGCGGCGATGCGGCGTCCAGCACGTACGGCTCGGCGGCCGACTTGTACTCACCCACCTTGAACAGGTGCACGTCCACGCCCAGCTTGTCCTGCAGGCCGGTGCGGAAGTACTGGCGATAGCGGCCCAGGCCCTCGAGCACCACGCCGCCCATCGGGTCCAGGTAGACCTCATCGGCCTGCGAGGCCAGCAGGTACTGCGACTGGCTCATGTTCTCGCTGAAGGCCACGACCTGCTTGCCGGCGGCACGCAGTTCCTGCAGCGCTACGGTCACTTCGCGCATCGAGGCGAAGCCGCTCGGCTGCAGCTTGTCCAGCTCCAGCACCACACGCTCGATCTTCTTGTCGGTCTTGGCCGCCTCCAGCGCGCGGATCAGATCACGCAGCTGGATTTCTTCGGCGCCCTTGTCACCGACGGCCTTGCCCAGCGCGCGGCTGACCGGATCGGCGCTGAACTGCTCGACCAGCCGACCTTCCGGCGCGATGACCAGCGTGGTGCGGTCCTGCAGCGACGCCTTCGAGGTCGCGCTCTTGCCCATCGCGACGATGAACAGGATCAGGATCAGGAACAGCAGGCCGAAGAACACCAGGTTGAGGATGAGCCGGCGGGTAAAGTTCATCACATCCCACAGCCCGATGAAGAAGCTGGCGACGGGATTGCGACGCGCGGGTTGGTTCATGGGGGTAACTCCAGAGTGGCTTCTTGCCGTGGTGCCAGAATAGCCGTTGCCGGGCGCGCCGGCATCGGACACAAGTCAGGGGGTCGATGGGAGGCCGGCACGGGCGCTGCTCACGCGCAGGCGCCAGGCCATGAGGATCGCGGCGGCGGTCAGGCCCAGGATCAGGCCCAGCCACATGCCCTGCGGGCCCATGCCCAAGCCCAGTCCCAGCCCGGCGCCGAGCGGCATGCCCAGGCCCCAGTACGAGAACATGGCGATGAACATCGGCACGCGGGTGTCCTTCAGGCCGCGCAACGCACCGGCCGAAAGCACCTGGATGCCATCCGGGAACTGGAACGCGGCTGCATACAGCAGCAGGGTCGAGGCCAGTGCAGCCACGCCCAGATCGTTCGTGTAGACGCCGACGATGGCGTCATGGCCAAGCAGCAGCACCAGCGCCGACAGCGTCTGGGTGCCCAGGATGATCAGCAGCCCGGCGATCGCCGCGCGGCGCACACCCAGCCCGTTGCCGCTGCCGACCGCATGGCCGACCCGCACCGTGGTGGCTTCGGCCACGCCCATCGGGATCATGAAGCACAGCTGCGCCACATTGATCGCGATCTGGTGCGAGGCCGCTTCGGTGGCGCCGAGGCGGCCGATCAGCAGCGCGGTGACGATGAACAGGCCGCCTTCCATCAGCACGGTGATGCCGATCGGCAGGCCGGTGCGCAGCAGCTCCCAGATCGCGCTCCAGCGCGGCGCGTCGAAGTGCGAGAACAACTGCAGGTGGGCGAAGCGCTTGGTCTTCCACAGGTAACCGGCAAAGCACAGCGCCTGCAGCCACATCATGATCGCCGAGGCCATGCCCAGGCCTTCGGCGCCCAGCTCGGGGAAGCCGAGCTTGCCGTAGCAGAGCACGTAGCCCAGCGGCGCCAGCACCAACAGGCCACCAAAGCCGAGCAGCATCGTCGGCAGCGTCCAGTGCATCCCTTCGCTGAGGTAGCGCATGCAGAAGTACAGCGTCAGCGCTGGGCCGCCCCAGCGCACCGCATGCAGGAACGCGGTCGCGCCGGGCACGATATCCGGCGCGATGCCGAACGCCGGCAGCAGCGGCGGCACCACCGTGAGGAAAGTGAACATGATCAGCCCCAGCCCCAGCGCCAGCCACAGCGCCTGGCGGAACAGCGGACCGATCTCGCGCTCGCGGCCCGCACCGTGCAGCTGCGACACCGAGGCGGTCAGCGAGATCAGGGTGCCGATCGGGATCAGCATCGGCAGCCACAGCAGCGCCGTGCCGATGGTGACGGCCGCGAGGGTGTGGGTGCCGTGGTGACCGGCGATCACGTTGTCGACGAAAGAGATCAGGCCGGTGGAGACATGGCCCAGAACCAACGGCAGCGCGAGCAGACCGGTGGCGCGCACTTCCCGGGAGAGGCGCGGCGTGGAGGAAGCGGTAGACATGGGAGTCACAGACGGCAACTACGGTCGCGCGCGGAGGGCACAGGCACCGGGTTGCGGCCCGCCATCTTACGCGCGCGGCCGGGGAAAAGCCGCGCTTTCAGGTAAACGGGCCGAAGCCGTCAGTGGCCCACGTTCTCGCGCAGCCAGCTGTCCCGTGCGGCCGGCGCCACGCCAAGGAATTCGGCGCGCACGCGGTCGCGGTCCTGCGGTGGAGTGCGCTGGGCGACCAGGGTCAGCTGGGTGAGCTGGGAGGGCGTGAGCTGGCGCAGCACCGCCAGCGCGGTGGGGCGCTGCTCGGCCGGCAGATACCCGAACAGGCCCTGCAGCTTGGTGAACTCATGCCCGAGCTGTGGGCCAAGCAGCCAGCCGTCGCGGAAGCGCTGGTCCTGTTCGGCGAAGCGCTGGCGAAGCGCCTGCTGCTGGGCCGGCGGCAGCGCCGCCACGCGCGCCGCCGCGGCGCGGACACGGGCACGCTCGCTTTCGGTCATGGCCTGCCAGGCGGCATAGCGGCTGCGCAGCTCGCGCAGCTGGGCCGGATCCAGCGCTGCGGGGGTGGTCGGGATCGCCGGTGCAGTGGCACTGGCCGGCGCCGGCACCGCGAGCGGCACCTCCACCCGGCTGGGGGCGGCGATGGCCGCACTGGAAAGCCCGAGGGCGATCAGCAGGAAGACAGGCTTACTCATCGGCGGCAGCCGTCTCCAGGCCGGCGGTAGCGGGTTCGGGGCGGCTCGGCTGGGCCTGGGATTCATCCACGGGCACGGGGCCACCCGCAGCAAACCAGGCGTACAGATCGGCATCGCGGGCGGTCGGCAGATCCGGATCGGCCAGCATCGCCGCGTCCGTGGCCGCGTAGGGCGAGGCGGTCGGCGCCACGGTCGGCAGGTCGGCCGCCGGCAACGCTTCGACCGTGACCGGGCCGGCATCGGCGACGGCACCTTCGGGGGTATCGGCCATGGGCTCGCCACCCTGACGGGCGTGTTTCCACCACGCCGCGCCGCCGAGCAGCACGCCGGCAGTGACGGCCACGATCAGCACGCCCTTCCACGGGAAACGACGGCCGCGCTGGCGCTTGAGCGGACGGCGCTGGGTGGGGGCATCGGACTTGACCGGCGTGCGCCAGGAGGCGGTATCGGGTTGCTGGCTGGCCGGGGCCGCCACCGGTTGCTGCAGGCGCTGCAGCCGGCTGGCGGGCAGATCGCGGATACGCAGCTGGACCTGCTCGGCCAGCGCGCGCCAGCCGGCGGCATCCGGGTTGCCATGGGCATCGCGCGGGCAGGCATCGGCCAGTGCGTGCTGGTAGTCGGCCATCGGCAGATCCAGGATCTGCGCGGCCGCGGCTTCATCCAGCCCGCCACCGATCCGCAGCACAAACGCCAACCGCGCCGGCGGGGTCAGCCCGGCCAGGTGCTCCAAGGGGGCAGGCCAACGGCCTGCGGCCGGCTCGCGCAACGGCGCGCGGTGCACCAGCAGCGACCAGAACCGCTCCGGCCACTGGGCCATGGGCAGATCGCTGGCGATGCCGGCGAAGGCACGCATGACGGCGACCAGCGCCTGTTCGGCGACGGTCGGGTCGCCGCACTGCAGCTCGGCCACGACCAGGGCGCGGCGTTCAACGCCACGGAGAAACGCCGACAGCGCGCCGGCTGCGGTAGAAGAAACGGGGGCGGGCGCAGCCGTCATAGCAACTCCATCATTGTGTGGAAATGATAGCGATTGCGTCACTCCAGCGGCGCGCGGATGTTCATTTCCTGTGAGCGGCCACGCTCCGCAAAGCCTTCCGGCGCAAAAGGTTGTGCACAGCACCACGCAAAACCGGGGTAGAACCACACGTGAGCCCCACGTCAAGTCTGTTTCAACTTTGTTTCACAGCTATGTTGTTGTTTTTATTGCTTATTGTTGCTTGGCTATTTTTTGACCAACCTGAGCAGAACGTCGGAAGTTCCTGACGCAAGGCGGTCACATACGCAGTGGCACACAGACTTATCCACAGAAGATGTGGATAAGCCTGAATCTCCAATCAAGTCGGATATTTAGGTGGGATTTATGATTGGGCGCGCACCCGGTTGAGACGGTGAATGGGCGTGATCCGCTCCGCCCCTGCCCGCTACACTGGCCCGATGACCTCCTCGTCTTCGACCCTGCGCGTCGCCCTGCCGGTGCCGCTGCCGCACTTGTTCGACTATGCCCCGCCGCCCGGGCCAGCCCCGGACCCGGGGATGACCGGGCAGCGGGTCCGGGTGCCGTTCGGCTCGCGGGAGCTGATCGGCGTGGTGGCCGGGATCGGCCAGGTCGAGGACCCGGGCAGCCTGCGTGCCGCGATCGAGTGGATCGACACCACGCCGCTGGTGACCGGTGAGCTGTGGCGCTCGCTGCAGTGGCTGGCGCGCTACACCCATGCCCCGCTGGGCGAGGTGATCAGCACGGCCCTGCCCGGTCCGCTGCGGCGGGGTGAGGCCGTGCCGGACACCCATCAGTGGGGCTGGCAGCTGACGGCGGCCGGCCGCGACCCGCAGCCCAAGCTGCGCAGCGGTACCCGCCCGCAACGTCTGGCCGAGTGCCTGGCCGAGGGCGTGGTGAGCGAAGACCGCCTGGATACCTTGATGGACGACTGGCGCAGCGCGGCCCGGTCGCTGGCCAAGCGCGAGCTGGTCGAACGGATCGCGCTGGCGCATTCACCGGCCATCGCCTCGCCGGCAAGCGGCCCCGCGCCCAACGCCGAACAGGCCGAGGCGATCGCCGCGATCACCGCCGCCGACGGTTTTGGTGCCTTCCTGCTCGATGGCGTGACCGGCAGCGGCAAGACCGAGGTCTACCTGCAGGCGATCGTCGCCTGCCTGGCACGCGGCAAGCAGGCGCTGGTGCTGGTGCCGGAGATCGGGCTGACCCCGCAGACGCTGTCGCGCTTCCGCAACCGCCTGGGCATTCCGGTGCATGTGCTGCACTCCGGCTTGAACGACAACGAGCGCGCCCGCGTGTGGGCCGCCGCCGCGCGGGGCGAAGCACAGGTCATCGTCGGCACGCGCTCGGCGGTGTTCACGCCACTGCCGCATGCGGGCCTGATCGTGATCGACGAAGAGCACGACGGCAGTTACAAACAGCAGGACGGCATCCGCTATCACGCGCGCGATTTCGCGCTGGTACGCGCCAAGGCACTGGACGTCGCCGTCGTGCTCGGCAGCGCCACGCCGTCGCTGGAATCGCTGCACAACGCGCATGCCGGCCGTTACACCCACCTGCGCCTGAAGCAGCGCGCCGGCGCCGCGCGCCCGCCGGTGGTGCGCGTGCTCGATGTGCGCAAACGACCGTTGCGCGATGGGCTCTCGCCGGAAGTACTGGCCGGCATCACCCAGCATCTGCAGGCCGGGCACCAGGTGCTGGTGTTCAAGAACCGCCGCGGTTATGCGCCCGTGCTGCTCTGCCATGACTGTGGCTGGACCGCGCCGTGCCAGCGCTGCGATGCGCCGATGACCGTGCATGCCGGTGGCCGGCGCCTGCAATGCCACCATTGTGGTGCGCGCCAGTCCGCGCCGCTGGCGTGCCCGGACTGCGGCAGCCTGGCGCTGCAGCCGCAGGGCATCGGTACCGAACGGCTGGAAGAACACCTGGTCGAGGCCTTCCCGGAGTTCCCGGTGATCCGCATCGACCGCGGCACCACCGGCAAGCGCGATGCGCTGGAAACCCAGCTGGCCTTGCTGGGCGATCGCGCGGGGATTCTGGTCGGCACGCAGATCCTGGCCAAGGGTCACGACCTGCCGAAGCTGACCCTGGTGGTAGTGGTCGGCATCGATGAAGGTCTGTTCTCGGCCGACTTCCGCGCCAGTGAAAAGCTCGCCCAGCAGCTGATCCAGGTCGCCGGCCGCGCCGGGCGTGCGGTGGATGCCGGCGAGGTCTGGCTGCAGACCCACCACCCGGGGCATCCCCTGCTGGAGACGCTGGTCAACGGCGGCTACCACGCCTTTGCCGATGCGGAGCTTCAGCAGCGCGAGGCGGCCGGTTTCCCGCCGTTCGCGCACCTGGCGCTGCTGCGTGCCGAAGCGCAGCAGGTGGAGCATGCCAACGCGATGCTCAGTGCGGTGCGCGCGTTGATTCCCGACGATGCCGCGGTGGAACGCTACGGCCCGATGCCGGCACCGATGCCCCGCCGCGCCGGCTACCAGCGCACCCAGCTGCTGCTGTCCTCACCCGCGCGACGCCCACTGCATGGCGTGCTGGACCAGGTGACGCCGCAGATCTCCGCGCTGCCGCAGGCACGCAGGGTGCGCTGGTCGCTGGATGTGGATCCGATGGATCTGTACTAGGCCGGCAGGTGCCGACCGTTTGTCGGCACGAGGTAGTGCCGGCTGCTGGCCGGCAACCCGATCAGGTCAACGCCGTCATGACCCCACGCTGGTACGCCGGCCGCTGCTTCAGCCGTTCGTACCAGGCGGCCAGATGCGGCAGGTCCGGCCGCTGGATCGGCATCTCGAACCAGGCATAGATGAAGGCGCCCAGCGGGATATCGCCCATCGCGAACTGCTCACCGGACAGATACGGCTGCCGCGACAAGGCCTCATCGGCCATGGCCAGCAACTCGCCCGAGCGCACCAGTGCGGCAGCGATGCGCGCCTCATCCCGATCAGCGGGCGCGGTCCGCAACGTGCCCCAGAACAGATCGCGGAACACGCCGGCGAAGGTCGAGGTGGTCCAGTCCATCCACTTCTCCGACTGCGCGCGCGCCACCACGTCCTCCGGGTACAGCGTGCCCAGCGCGTAGCGCGCGCAGAGATAACGCACGATCGTGTTGGATTCCCACAGCGGCAGGCCCTGGTCCTCGATCACCGGCACCAGCCCGTTCGGATTCATCGCGCGGTACGCCGGCGACTGCGTGCCACCGAATGCACCGCCGACTTCGATCGACTCGTAGGGCGCACCGATCTCCTCGGCACACCACAGCACTTTGCGCACGTTGCTGGAATTGCGACGGCCCCAGATTTTCAGCATGATCGGACTCTCGTATCGGGCGATGCGCGGCACGGGTCGCGCGGTGCGGATACGATACGCCCAACGGCGGGCTGTTACTTCGTCGCCTTCGCCGCACTCTTCTTCGGCAGCGCGCGCACATACGTCGATTTGCCGTCCTTCTTCATCTCGAACAGGCCGGTCGCGGCCAGCAGATCGCTGAGTTTGCCGTACCCGTAATTGCGCGAATCGAAGGAGGCCTGGTTGCCGATCTGGCTGCCGACCGGGCCCAGGTGTGACCAGCCATCCTCGGCTTCGGCCGAGGTCACCGCGCGGCGCAGCATCTGCACCAGGCGGGTGTCGTTGCGCAGCTCCGGGCCGCTCTTGCGCGGGCGGGTTTCCTCGTTGTCCTGCTCCACTTCCTGATCGGCCGCATGCGGCTGACCCAGCGCTTCGATGTAGGTGAACTTCGAGCAGGCGTTGACGAACGGCTCGGGCGTTTTCTTTTCGCCGAAGCCGTACACCTTCACCCCGTCGGTCAGCAGGCGCATCACCAGCGGGGTGAAATCCGCGTCGCTGGAGACGATCGCAAAACCATCCAGATTGCGGGCGTACAGCATGTCCATCGCGTCGATCACCATGGCCATGTCCGAGGCGTTCTTGCCGCGGCTGTAGGCGAACTGCTGGATCGGGCGGATCGCGTATTCGTGCAGCACCGATTCCCACCCTTTCAAGCGCGGACTCTTCCAGTTGCCGTAGGCGCGGCGGACATTGGCCACGCCATAGCGGGCGACTTCGGCCAGCACCGCATCGATCTTGGACGAGGGCGCGTTGTCGGCATCGATCAACAGGGCGATGCGCTTTTCCGGTTCGGACATCTCGGTCTCCTGGGCGGGATCGGATCGGCCATCGGGCAAGTGCGATGGCCCCTGAACCCAGTATCGGCCATCGACGTGAACATCGCGCTTCACGTGCGACCATGGTCCGCATCACGAGACGACCTGCGCCGCCCCCCGCCGGCGCCCGCCGGCGCCCGCCAAGGAGTGAAGCATGACCCGCGATCCCACGCCCCACCTGCTCATCATCGGTGGCGGTTTTGCCGGCCTCTGGGCCACCCGTGCCCTCGCCTCGGCGCACGTGCGCATCACCCTGGTGGACCGTCGCAACCACCATCTGTTCCAGCCGCTGCTCTACCAGGTGGCCACCGCCGGCCTGTCCGCGCCGGATATCGCCGCACCGCTGCGCCACATCCTCGGCGACCAGCGCAACGTTGAAGTGCGGCTGGGCGAAGTGACCGACATCGACAAGGCGGCGCGCACCGCGACCCTGGCCGATGGCACGCAGATCGCCTACGACACCCTGATGCTGTGCACCGGTGCCACCCATGCGTATTTCGGCCACGACGAATGGGCGGCTGATGCGCCGGGCCTGAAGACGCTGGACGATGCCATCGCGCTGCGCCGCAAGCTGCTGCTCGCCTTCGAGCGCGCCGAGGCCGAACCCGATCCCGCGCGCAAAGCGGCCTGGCTGAGTTTCGCCGTGGTCGGCGGTGGCCCCACAGGCGTGGAACTGGCCGGTACCCTGGCCGAGATCGCACGGCATACGCTGCGCAATGAGTTTCGCCATATCGATCCCGCCTCGGCCAAGGTCCGCCTGGTCGAAGCCGGCCCGCGCGTGCTGTCGACCTTCCCCGAGGTGCTCTCGCTCAAGGCCCGCCGTCAGCTGGAAAAGCTCGGCGTGGAAGTGCACACCGGCACGCCGGTCAGCGACATCAATGCCGAAGGCTTCCAGCTCGGCGAGCGCTTCGTCGAGGCCCGCACCGTGGTCTGGGCCGCCGGTGTCGCCGCCTCACCGCTGGCGCGGACGCTGGACGTCCCACTGGACCGCGCCGGCCGCGTGCCGGTGCAGCCTGACCTCACCCTGGAGGGCCACCCGGAGATCTTCGTTGCCGGTGACCTGGCGGCACTGACCCAGGCCGACGGCAAGCCGGTGCCCGGCGTCGCGCCGGCGGCCAAGCAGATGGGCAAGCACGTGGCCACCACGATCCAGGCACGCCTGGCCGGCAAGCCCGCACCCGGGCCGTTCAAGTATCAGGACTTCGGCAACCTGGCGACCATCGGCCGCATGGCCGCCATCGTCCACCTCGGCCGGCTGCAGCTCTCCGGGGTGCTGGCCTGGTGGTTCTGGCTGGCCGCGCACGTGTTCTTCCTGATCGGCTTCCGCAACCGCGTGGTGGTGCTGTTGAACTGGGCGGTGGCGTACTGGAGCTACCAGCGCAGCGCCCGGATCATCTTCGGTGATGCACAGGACGATCGCCGACCGAAACGACCGCCCACGCCCTGATCAGCCCTGCGACAGACATCCCCAGCCATCGACCTGGCCGCTGTAGGAGACCGCCTCGCTGGCGAGCAGACCTTCGAAGCCCGAGATGTTCTGGTGGGTCGGCAGCATCAGCGGATGCACCACCACCTGCCACGGGTAGTCATCGTTGCCCTCGTACGCGGCGAAGGACACCTTCTGGTCGTTCTTGAGCAGGTGCACGGCGAAGGCGATCGCCACGTCCTGGGTCGGGAAGATCAGCGCGAAATCCACCTCGCGCGGAATCGACAGGTCGTCGCCATCCTGCAGCATGTTCCAGAGCACATCGCCATTCTCATCTTCCGGGTACAACGACAGATCGCGGGACATGGCACTCCAGGGCTTGGGCAAGCGGATCAACGAACGAGGGTCGATGGTATGCCGCCAACGAAGGCCCGAACAACCCGCACGCGGGGCTACGTGGGATCGGGCAGCGCCAGCCACGCCAGCTTGCGCTCGCGCGGTTGCCGCTTGAGCTGCCACTCGGCCTTCGACGCCGTCGCGCGGTCCGGGTAGGCGCGCATCGCCAGCACCTTCACCGGGGGGTTGGCCCGGGTGTACTTCGCCCCTTTGCCGGCGAGATGGGCCTGGAAGCGCGCGTCCACGTCGTTGCTGATGCCGGCGTAATAGCTGCCGTTGCGGCATTCAAGCAGGTACAGGTACCAGAGGGCGGGTTCAGCGGGCATACCGGGATTATCCCCCGGCACGGGCCCGGCGGCTGCTAGAATCCGCCCCGGATGCAGGAGAGAGGCGCCGCGCTGGCGCCCGCCGAAGGCGCAGGCTCCCATAATCGCTCAGGCCGGTGGCTGCACAGCCACCAACCATGCATCCGACACGCCGATCTGGAGAGAGGTCTTCAATGACCCGCCGAAGGGGCACGTGGCCTTGGCCACCGAACTCTCAGGCAAAAGGACAGCGGGAGCGGCAACGGAATCCCACCCCACGACAGTGCAGCGGCGCTGGCGTGATGCGTGTGCGTTTCCGTCCCCGCCTGACGTGCTTCCCGGAGCCACCCCCATGCTGCTCTCCCTGATCTACCTCATCGCCATCTCGGCCGAAGCCATGACCGGCGCGCTGTCGGCCGGCCGCCGCCGCATGGACCTGTTCGGCGTGGTCATCATCGCCTGCGTCACCGCGCTCGGTGGCGGCTCGCTGCGCGACATCGTGCTCGGCCATTACCCACTGGGCTGGGTGAAGCACCCGGAGTACCTGGGCTTCACCATCTGCGCGGCGCTGATCGCGACCTGGGTGGCGCGCTGGATGCACCACTTCCGGCGCACCTTCCTGGTCCTCGATGGCCTGGGCCTGATCGCGTTCACCCTGATCGGCTGCGCAGTCGCGCGCGAAGGCGGGCACACCGTGCCGATCATCCTGATCGCCGGCATGCTGACCGGTGCGTTCGGCGGCGTGCTGCGCGATGTGCTGTGCAACGAGGTGCCGCTGATCTTCCAGAAAGAACTGTATGCCGTGATCACCCTGCTCACCGGCGCGGCCTACCTGACCCTGCTGGAACTCGGTGTATCGCTCAACGCGGCCACGCTGTGGTGCCTGGGCGGTGGCTTCCTGTTCCGCCTGCTGGCCATCCACTTCAACTGGGAAATGCCGAAGTTCGTATACCGCGACGAGGTGCATTGAACGGAACGTTCAATGCACCGGTAGCACCCGACCGTTGGTCGGGTGGACTGGCACACGTTCAATTCACCGGTAGCACCCGACCGTTGGTCGGGTGGCCTGACACACGTTCAATGCACCGGTAGCACCCGACCGTTGGTCGGGTGGCCTGACACACGTTCAATGCACCGGTAGCACCCGACCGTTGGTCGGGTGGCGGCGTGTACCGACGGTATGCATGCGCCGCCCCGTGACCACCTTGGTCGGATGACGCAATGCACCCATCCGCCCGGGCCCTGCCCCGCCCCATGACCAAGGGCATGTGAGTGCAGGCATCCACACGAGGTACCATGACGCCCCCGCCCCTCCCGGGTCGGTATCCAGCCACGCTGCGGCATTCGACCAGCGGCCCCGCCAGACAACCCCACTTCGCCCCGCCTGCCCCCACGGGCCGGTAAACCATGGACGCGTTCGCCGTGTGGCGTGCGCGCAGGATGCCCCATGTCTGCCCCGCTCCCCTCGCGTTCCCGTCGTCTGTTCAAACCGCTGTTGGTCGTGGCCGTACTGGCCGCCGCCGTGATCGCCTGGCGGGTGTTGTCGCCCGCGCCGACCGCCGAGGCCGCGCCTGCGAGCACCGCCACCCCGGTGCGTGTGGCCACCGCGACGCGGGAAGATCTGGTGGTGCGCCTGAAAGCGCTCGGCACGGTGACCCCGTTGCATACGGTGAGCATCCGCAGCCGCGTGGATGGCGAACTGCTGCGGTTGGCATTCTCCGAGGGTCAGCACGTCACCGCCGGCGAGCTGCTGGCCGAGATCGATCCGCGCCCGTTCCAGGTGCAGCTGTCGCGTGCGCTGGGCACCCAGCAGCAGAACCTGGCCGAGCTGGACAATGCCGAAAGCCAACTCAAGCGCTTCGCCGAACTGCAGACCAAGCACTTCGTCTCCGCGCAGGACCTGAGTGATCAGCAGAGCAAGGTCCGCCAGCTGCAGGGCCGCCGCCAGACCGATCAGGCGGCGGTGGATGAAGCACGCCTGCAGCTGCAGTACACCCGCATCACCGCACCGGTGGCCGGGCGCATGGGCCTGCGCAACGTCGATGTCGGCAACCTGGTGCGCAGTGGCGATACCGAGCCGCTGGCCACGATCACCCAGACCACCCCGATCAGCGTGCTGTTCACCGTGCCCGAGCCGGACCTGCCGGCGGTGGTGGCTGCGGCACGCGCCAATCCGCAGTTGACCGTGGAAGCCTGGGACCGCGAGGAGCGCACCGCGCTCGGCGACGGCGTGCTCTCCAGCCTGGACAACCGCATCGATACCGCCACCGGCACGCTCAAATTGCGCGCACAGTTCGCCAACGCCGATGAGTCGTTGTTCCCCAACCAGTTCGTCAACGTGCGCCTGCAGGTCAGCAGCAGCGATGCGGTGGTGATTCCCAACGCGGCCGTGCAGTTCGGCAGCAAGGGCAGCTACGTCTACGTGATCGCGGCCGATGACACCTCGTCGCTGCGCACCGTGGTGCTCGGCCCGGCCGATGGCGAGCGCGTCTCGGTGCGCGAAGGCCTCAAGCCTGGCGAGCGCGTGGTGGTGGAAGGCATCGACGGCCTGCGCGAAGGCGCCAAGGTCGAGGTGGTGGAGCAGGACCCGCCGCGGACCGGCGCATGAACCTCTCGCGCCCCTTCATCGAGCGCCCGGTCGCGACCACGCTGCTGATGGTGGCGCTGCTGCTGTCCGGCGTGATGGCCTACCGCCTGCTGCCGGTCGCGGCACTGCCGCAGGTCGATTACCCGATCATCCAGATCACCACGCTGTATCCCGGCGCCAGCCCGGATGTCACTACCAGCGCGGTCACCGCGCCGCTGGAACGGCAGCTGGGGCAGATCCCGGGGTTGAAGCAGATGTCCTCGACCAGCTCCGGCGGCGCGTCGGTGATCACCCTGCAGTTCTCGCTGGAGGTCGCGCTCGGCGTGGTCGAGCAGGAAGTGCAGGCCGCGATCAACGCCGCCGACAGCTTCCTGCCCGATGACCTGCCGGTGCCGCCGGTGTACCGCAAGGTCAACCCGGCCGATACCCCGATCCTGACCTTGGCGGTGACCTCGCAGGGGCTGTCGCTGCCGCAGGTGCACGACCTGGTCGATACGCGCATGGCGCAGCGGATCTCGCAGCTGCCCGGCGTCGGCCTGGTCAGCCTGGCCGGCGGGCAGCGCCCGGCAGTCCGCATCCAGGTCAATCCCTCCGCGCTGGCCGCCAACGGCCTGAGCATGGCCAGCATCCGCACCGCGATCGGCACGGCCAACGTCAACCTGCCCAAGGGCAGCTTCGACGGCCCGACCCGCGCGATCATGCTCGATGCCAACGACCAGATGCGCTCGGTGGCCGAGTACCGCGCCCTGATCCTGGCCTGGAAGGACGGCGCACCGCTGCGCCTGGGCGATGTCGCCACCATCGAAGATGGCGCCGAGAACCGCCAGCTGGCCGCGTGGTCGGGCACCACCCCGGCGGTGCTGATCAACATCCAGCGCCAGCCCGGCGCGAACGTGATCGCCGTGGTCGACCAGGTGCGTGCGCTGCTGCCGCAGCTGCAATCCTCGCTGCCGGCCGGTGTGGATGTGGCCATCCTCAGCGATCGCACCGAATCGATCCGCGCCTCGATCCGCGGCGTGCAGCACGAGCTGCTGATCGCGATCGCACTGGTGGTGATGGTCACCTTCCTGTTCCTGCGCAACATCCCGGCCACGATCATTCCCAGCATCGCGGTCCCGCTGTCGCTGGTCGGCACGTTCGGGGTGATGCTGCTGGCCGGCTTCTCGCTCAACAATCTCACCCTGATGGCGCTGACCATCGCCACCGGTTTCGTGGTGGACGATGCGATCGTGATGCTGGAGAACATCGCCCGTCATCTGGAGCGCGGTGCCACGCCGATGCAGGCAGCGCTGAAGGGCGCCCGGCAGATCGGCTTCACCCTGATCTCGCTGACCCTGTCGCTGATCGCGGTGCTGATCCCGCTGCTGTTCATGGCCGACGTGGTCGGCAAGCTGTTCCACGAATTCGCGATCACCCTGGCGGTGGCGATCGGCATCTCGCTGCTGGTCTCGCTGACGCTGACGCCGATGATGTGCGCGCGCCTGCTCAAGGCCGGTCATGCCACCCGCCGCGATGCGGATGGGCAGGAATCGGCGCAGCAGGGTGACCCGTTCGATCGCGTCGTGGCGGTCTACGATCGCCAGCTGCACTGGGTGCTGCAGCGCCAGCCGCTGATGCTGGCCGCCACCGTCGCCACCCTCGTACTGACGGCACTGCTGTACGTGTGGGTGCCCAAAGGCTTCTTCCCGGTGCAGGATGCCGGGCTGATCCAGGGCATCAGCGAGGCGCCACAGTCGATCTCCTTCCAGGCGATGGCGCAGCGCCAGCAGGCGTTGTCGGCGGCGTTGCTGGAGGATGAGGACGTGGCCAGCCTGTCCTCGTTCATCGGCGTGGACGGCAACAACGCCACGCTCAACAGCGGGCGCCTGCTGATCGAATTGAAACCGCACGCACAGCGCGCTGCCGATGCGCAGGCGATCATCGCGCGGCAGCAGCAGCGCGTGGCGCATGTCCCGGGCATCAGGCTGTACCTGCAGCCGGTGCAGGAGCTGGGCATCGAAGACCGGATCAGCCGTACCCAGTACCAGTTCACCCTGACCAGCCCGGATATCGCGCAGCTGGAGACGTGGACGCCGCGCCTGCTCGAGCATCTGCAGCAGGCACCGGCACTGGCCGACGTCGCCAGCGATCTGCAGAACCAAGGGCTGCAGGCACACGTGGTGATCGACCGGGTCGCCGCCGCGCGCCTGGGGATCAGCGTGGAGACCATCGCCGATGCGCTGTACGACGCGTTCGGGCAGCGCCAGATCTCGACCATCTTCACCCAGGCCAACCAGTACCGCGTGGTGCTGGAAGCGCGCCCGGACGTGGCCTTCGGCCCGGATGCGATCGCACGCCTGCACGTCACCGGTCCGGACGGACGGCAGGTGCCGCTGGGCGGCATCGCACGGATCGAACAGCGCCCCGCGCAGCTGCTGATCAACCATGTCGGCCAGTTCCCGGCGGTGACGTTCTCGTTCAACCTCGCCCCGGAGGCATCGCTGGGCGAAGCCGTGGAGGCCATCGAAGGCGCGCGCGCCGCGATCGGCCTGCCGGCCAGCGTCGAACTGCGCCTGCAGGGGGCGGCCGATGCGTTCCGCGCCTCGCTGTCGAGCACGTTGTGGCTGGTGCTGGCGGCGGTGGTGGTGATGTACCTGGTGCTGGGCGTGCTCTATGAGAGCTTCATCCATCCGATCACCATCCTCTCCACCCTGCCCTCGGCCACCGTGGGTGCGTTGCTGGCGTTGCTGGTCAGCGGGCGCAGCCTGGACCTGATCGCGGTGATCGGCATCGTGCTGCTGATCGGGCTGGTCAAGAAGAACGCGATCATGATGATCGACTTCGCGCTGGAGGCCGAGCGCGAGCACGGCATGGCGCCGCGTCAGGCGATCCATCAGGCCGCATTGCTGCGCTTCCGCCCGATCCTGATGACCACGCTGGCCGCGCTGTTCGGCGCGATCCCGCTGATGTTCGCCAGTGGCTCGGGCGCGGAGCTGCGCCAGCCGCTGGGCCTGGTGATGGTCGGTGGGCTGATCGTCAGCCAGGTGCTGACCCTGTTCACCACGCCGGTGATCTACCTGTTCTTCGACCGCTTCCGCCAGCGCCCGGCGCCGGTGACCGACGGGGCTGACGAGGCGCTGGCGTGAGTCCGCTGTCGCGGGCGATCGGCTGGTTCGTGCAGCATCCCGTCGCCACCGTGCTGCTGGCGGTGGCGGTGGTGCTGGCCGGCCTGCTCGGGCTGCGCCTGCTGCCGGTCGCGCCATTGCCGCAGGTTGATTACCCGGCGATCAACGTCAGTGCCAGCCTGCCGGGCGCGAGTCCGGAATCGATGGCGGCCAACGTCGCCACGCCGCTGGAGCGTGCCCTGGGCACCATCCCGGGATTGACCGGGATCGACTCGGCCAGCACCCAGGGCTCGACCCAGGTCGAGCTCAAATTCGCGCTCGGCCGCAACGTGGACGATGCCGCGCGCGACGTGCAGGCGGCGATCAATGCCGCGCGCGCGCAGCTGCCCAGCGGCATGCCGGGCATGCCCCAGTACCGCAAGGTGAATCCCTCGCAGGCGCCGATCATGGCGCTGGCGCTGAGCTCGGACAGCCTCGCGCCGGGCCAGATCTACGACGTGGCCTCCACCGTGATCGCACAGAAGCTGGCGCAGATTCCCGGCGTCGGCGAGGTGCAGGTGGGCGGCAGCTCACTGCCCGCGGTGCGCGTCTCGCTCGATCCCAATGCCCTGAACCATCACCGCATCGCGCTGGACGACATCGCTGCGGCGATCCGCAACGCCAACGCGCTCAAGCCACTGGGCACGGTGGCCAGCCAGGCCCAGCAGTGGCAGCTGGAGGCCACGCTGCAGCTGCGCACCGCCGCTGAGTACCGCCGCCTGATCGTGGCGATGCGCGACGGCCGCCCGGTGTACCTGGAGGATGTGGCCGGGATCAGCGAAGGCGTGGAGGATCGCTATGCCAGCGGCTTCCACAACGAGCGCCCGGCGGTGCTGCTGATCGTCAGCCGCCAGCCGGACGCGAACATCATCGAGACCGTCGATGCCATCCAGGCGCAGATGGACACGCTGCAGGCACTGCTGCCGGCCGCCATCGACATGCAGGTGGTGATGGACCGCTCGCCGGTGATCCGCGCCACCCTGCGCGAGGCCGAGCTGACGCTGCTGCTGGCGATCGCGCTGGTGGTGCTGGTGGTGTTGGCCTTCCTCGGCCACTGGCGCGCGGCGCTGGTGCCGACCGTGGCGATTCCGGTCTCGCTGCTGGGCGCGCTGGCGATCATCGCCCTGCTCGGGTTCTCGCTCAACACGCTTTCGCTGATGGCGCTGATCGTGGCAGCGGTGCTGGTGGTCGACGATGCGATCGTGGTGCTGGAGAACATCGCCCGCCACCGCGAAGAAGGCGCTTCGCCGATGACCGCCGCGCTGCGGGGCGCGGGGGAAGTCGGTGCCACGCTGCTGTCGATGAACATCGCGCTGGCCGTGGTGTTCATCTCGATCCTGTTCCTGGATGACTTCGTCGAGAAGCTGTTCCGCGAGTTCTCGCTGACCCTGGTGGCGGCGATGGGCGTCTCGCTGCTGGTCTCGCTCAGCCTGACCCCGATGCTGTGCGCACGCCTGCTGGGCCGTGAGCGGCCCGGTGCGGGCAACGTGCTGCAGCGGGGCGGCACGGCGTTGTTCGAGCGGCTGCGCGGTGGCTACGTGGCCAGCCTGCAGACGATGCTGCGCTGGCTCGCGCTGCCGCTGCTGCTGTTCGCCGGCGTGATCGCGTTGAACGTGTGGCTGTTCCAGCAGGTGCCCAAGGGCATCGTGCCCAAGCAGGACACCGCCCAGCTGCGTGGCTTCGCGCGTGGCGACGACGGCCTCTCGTTCCAGGTCATGCAGCCCAAGATCGAGGCGTACCGCAAACTGCTGCTGGCCGACCCGGCGATCAGCGACATCATCGGGTACATCGGCGGGCGCAGCGGGGTCAACAACGCCTTCATCATGATCAAGATGACGCCGCTGGCCGAGCGCAAGGTCTCCAGCCAGCAGGTGATCGACCGCCTGCGCAGCAACATGCCGAAGATTCCCGGCGGCGGCATGTTCCTGTGGGTGGACCAGGACATCAAGCTGGAAGGCAGCGGCGACAGTGGCCAGTATGAGTTCCAGCTGCTCTCCGGCGAGCTGGAACCCCTGCGGCAATGGGCCCCCAAGGTGGCCGACGCACTGCGCGCCCTGCCCGAACTGGTGGACGTGGAATCCAAGGGCGATGAAGGCATGCGCCAGGTGGTGCTGGACATCGACCGCGACGCCGCCGCACGCCTGGGCGTGGACATGCGCATGATCGCCTCCGTGCTCAACAACGCCTTCAGCCAGCGCCAGGTCGCCACGCTGTACGACACCCTCAACCAGTACCGCGTGGTGATGGAACTGGACCCGCGCTATACCCAGGATCCCTCCACGCTGGAGCAGATCCACGTGATCGGCAAGGACGGCCAGCGCCTGCCACTGTCCTCGATTGCCAGCTGGTCCTACGGCATGGCACCGGACCGCATTTACCACAGCCAGCAGTTTGCCTCGGTCTGGATCGAGTTCGCCCTCGCACCCGGCGTCACCCTGGACCAGGCGGTGAAAGCCGTGGACCGCGCGATGGCCGGCATCATGCTGCCCACCCATGTGCAGGCCAGGCTGAGTGGCGAGGCCGGTGGCTTCGAGAAACTGCGTGAGCGCCAGCTGTGGCTGATCCTCGGCGCGATGCTGGCGGTGTATCTGGTGCTGGGCGTGTTGTACGAAAGCTTCGTGCAGCCGCTGGCGATCCTCTCCACGCTGCCCTCGGCGGGCGTGGGCGCACTGCTGGCGCTGATGGCGTTCGGCAACGAGTTGAACCTGATCTCGCTGCTCGGCCTGTTCCTGCTGGTGGGCGTGGTGATGAAGAACACCATCCTGATCATCGATTTCGCGCTGTCGGCCGAACGCGAGCGCGGGCTGTCGCCGTACGACGCGATCTGCGAGGCGGCACGGCTGCGGTTCCGTCCGATCCTGATGACCAGCGTGGCCGCGTTGCTGGGCACGTTGCCGCTGATGCTGGCCACCGGCGAAGGCTGGGAGATGCGCCAGCCGCTGGGGATCGCGATTGTCGGCGGCCTGCTGGTCAGCCAGTGGCTGACCCTGTACACCACGCCGGCGATCTATCTGGCGTTGGCGAAGCTGCGGCGGGTGGCGTGATCAGCGGACGCGCGACACCCCAGGGGTAGAGCCACGCCATGCGTGGCTGCTCCTGCATGATCTGCATGAAGCTCCGCGGCGCTGTGCGCAGCCACCCATGGGGTGGCTCTACCCCGGATCAACGCACGCTTATGCCGCCTTGCTGATCCGCACCGCCCGCCGCGCCCGCACCGCTTCGGCGAGGCTTTCCAGCACCGCCAGCGAGCTGTCCCAGCCGATGCAGCCATCGGTGATGCTCTGGCCGTAGGTCAGCGGCTGGCCGTCGACCAGGTCCTGGCGACCGGCCACGAGGTGGCTTTCCACCATCACCCCGACGATGCGCTCTTCGCCATTGGCCAGCTGGGCGTTGATATCGGCGATGACCTTGGGCTGGTTTTCCGGGTTCTTGCTGCTGTTGGCGTGGCTCGCATCAATCATGATGCGCGCGGCCAGGTGCGACTTGGCCAGGGTCTGGCTGGTCGCTTCCACGTGGTCGGCATCGTAGTTCGGCGTCTTGCCGCCACGCAGGATCACGTGGCAATCCGGGTTGCCGGCGGTGGCGACGATGGCGGTGCCGCCTTCCTTGGTCACCGACAGGAAGTGATGCGGGTTGGAGGCCGCACCGATCGCATCGGCGGCGATCTTGATGTTGCCGTCGGTACCGTTCTTGAACCCGACCGGGCACGACAGCCCCGAGGCCAGTTCGCGATGCACCTGGCTTTCGGTGGTGCGCGCGCCAATGGCGCCCCAGGCCACCAGGTCGGCGATGTACTGCGGCGAGATCACATCGAGGAACTCGACGCCGGCCGGCAGGCCGAGCTTGTTGATGTCGCGCAGCAGACCACGCGCCACGCGCAGGCCCTTGTTGATGTTGAAGCTGCCATCCAGGTCCGGATCGTTGATCAGGCCCTTCCAGCCCACCGTGGTGCGCGGCTTTTCGAAGTACACGCGCATGACGATTTCCAGCTCGTTGGCGTAAGCGTCACGCAGCGGCTTGAGGCGCTGGGCGTATTCGATGGCGGCCACCGGGTCGTGGATCGAGCACGGGCCGATCACCACCGCCAGGCGGTCGTCGCGGCCGTGCAGGATCTCGTGCAGGGCCGCGCGCGAGGCGCTGACCGTATCGGAGGCTTCATCGTCGCAGGGCAGCATCGCCAGCAGCTGCGCCGGCGGGGTCAACGGTTCAATCTTGCGGATGCGCAGGTCGTCGGTATGGGGGGGCATGGGGTAACTCCTTGGCAGTGGGGGTCCCCAGCGCGGCGGCAACAAAAAAGCCGCCAGGTGCGCTGGCGGCTTTCGGGAATGCGTCTGAAGGTTTCTTCAGGGTGAGCGCATGCCTTCCTCCGCCGGTGGCTTCGGAAAGTAATACCAAAAGTAGGAATTGGCGGGGCGTGCGTTCATTGGGGAGTATTGATAACACAGGGGTTTGGAGGTGCCAACTGTTTCATTCGCAACTGCGAAGAGCATTCAGCCGCCACGCACCCGCCGTATACGATCAGCCCCGCGGCAGCGCCGCCAGCTCAGCCAGATGCTGCTGCAGGTGCCCCGCTGCACCTACCGCGTGCGTGGTGGTGAAGTACTCATGCCAGCCGGTGGCCCCGATCGCGGCCAGCAAGGCATCGGCATCCAGCCGTTCGGCGCACTGCCACACCGCATAGAACTGCTCGGCCGTGGTGTGCGGCACGTCCTGCTCGATACGGCCCATCGCTACCGGTGTGACGCGTGCGGGGTCCACGTTTTGCATACCCGCTCCGATGCGGGCGAAGAGCGCCCCGCGCGATACCGGGTCCAGCGCGGTCCAGGCAGGGGTGGCGGTATACAGCTCGATCAACATGTGCGACATGGCATTCCTTGAGGTCAGAGCGAGCGCAGTGCGCGCTTGCGGATATAGGTGTTGGCCGGATCATCGGCATGCCGCTGCTGCCATTCGCTGCAGAGCGCGCGGACCCAATCGGGCTGGCTTTTGCCGGCGTCGTTGAGCCAGTTGCCGACCGAATCCTGCACATAGCGCGAGGCATCGCAGCACAGCGCCTGCAGCAGCGGCAGGGCGTGCTGTGGTTCCTGCTTGAACAGCGCGATGTGGGCTGCCCAAACACCCCGCGGTCGCAGCGCTTCGCAGGCGAAGCGGCGCACGTTGGGCGAGGCGTCGGTGGTCCAGCCGTGCAGGTGCGTGAGCACCCGCAGCGGTTCGGACACGATATGCGGACGCACGGCCAGCCACGCCCACTCGCGCACGCCGAAGTGTGCGTCATCGGCCAGCGCGCGCAGCGCATCCAGCTTGTGCTCCAGTGACAACCCCGGGTCGCTACCAATCAGATAGCAGGCCCAGCCACGTACCGTGTCACTGGCATGGCGCGACCACCGCGCGTGATCGCCGTGTCCGTGCACGCGCAGCAGCGTGGCGGCGCCCTGCATGCGCAGGGTGATGCCGCGCTTGGCAGCGTTGCGCATCGGGGTGATCGCCGACGCGGGCAAATCAGGGGCGACATTGGCCATCAGCTTGGCGAAATCGACGGCCAGCACTTCGGTCAGATGCGTGGCTTCGGCTTCACCGCGATCCAGCTGTCCGCGTCGCTCGCGGGTGACGGGCGGTTTCATGCGGCACGTCCTGCATCAGTGCGCGACCACACGCGTTGCAACAGCGTGCTAAGCGTGCGCCGTTCCCTGGGGCTGATGTCGGCGAACAGCGAGGCGATCCAGTCGGTCTGCTGGTCGAACAGTTGCGCAGCGAGTGCCTGACCCGCCGGGGTCAGCCGTACATGGATGCGGCGTTTGTCATCCGGATCACTGTGGCGGCTCACCAGGTGTTCGCGCTCCAGGCCATCCAGCAGGCCGGTAACGGTGGCACGGGTGACGCCGGCGCGCTCGGCCAATTGGTGGGGCGACAAGGCCGTATCCGCACCGCGCAGCAGGAACAGGAGCACGAAACGCCCTTCGCTCAGGCCCAGCGGTGCCAGACGACTCGCGCAGTCCTGGTCGATCGCGCTGGCCAGCGACAGCACCTGGAAACACAGCGCCAATTCCCCCGTATCCGGCTGGCCACGACGCGCCAGTTCGGTCAGGAAAGCCTGGTGTTTGATTTCCAGCATGCAGGCGGATCCGGAATAGTACGGCGGCTAATTATACCGCTCCTGCGACTTGTCTGACACCCCGCCGCGCTTTACCTCGCCCCGGTGACAGGCGAAGATCCGGGCCAGGATCAACCACAAGGATGCGTAGATGACCCCTTCCCAAGCTGACGCGATCGCCCAGGCCATCCTGCGGCCGGACGACAAGCGCGAGGCCGTCCAGCAACGTCAGCGCGCGCAGGCGCAGCACCTGGCGCGGCAACGCGTTGCCGCCGCCGTCAGCCTGGTCGGCATGGCGCTCGGCGCGGCGGCAGCGATATGGCTGCCCATGGCGTACGCGCAGGGAATGTTGGTGGGCGGCGCACTGTCCTTCCTGCTTGCGCATCTCGGCCTCGCTTGGCGCGAGCGTCGGCGCGCGGTGCGTTCTGCGGCCTGACACATGCCGCGCCGCCCCGCATGGCGGAGCGGAGGGCATGCCTACCAGCGCGTGTCGGCCGGCAGCGCCCCGTCATGCGAAGGAAACAACGGCAGTACGTACTCGGCCACTTCCTGCAGCACCTCGGCCGCCGGGCGCTGCGAGAACTGGATGCCCAGCGCAGCATGGTTCACGCCGGCACGCTGCCACTCGCCCAGCAGATCGATCAATCCGTTGCGGCCGGTTCTCAGCGTGTAGCCGCCATTGAGCGGCGTGCGGGGATGGTTCGGGTCCTCGACCAGATCCAGCCATTCGTTGGTGACATGCGGGCGGAAGCCACCGTCGGGGATGAGACGGCGCCATGCCTGGATCTTGTCGGCCAGGCGCTGCGGTCCGCCCGCGTGATGGGTTGCCTCGGGATAGGTCAGCCAGCCATCGGCATGCTGCCCGACCCAGTCCAGTGTCTGGCGCGAGGTGCCGGTCACCAGCAGGGGAATCGCCCCGGCCACCGGCTTGGGCAACAGCTCTACGCCCTGCAGCGCGCCCAGTGGCGAGTCGATATGCAAGGGACCGTGCTGCATCAGCTGCCTGACGTACAGGACCGAATCGGCGAAGCGCTGGCCGCGGTCGGCATGCTCCAGACCGTACGCGGGGAACTCGACCGGACGATCGCCGGAGGCGATGCCCAGCACCAGGCGCCCACCGGACAGCTGGTCGATGGTGGTGGCCGACTTGGCCAGATCGATCGGGTGGCGCAGCGAGAAGATCGCACTGCCCGTGGCCAGCGCCAGCCGCTTCGTGCGTGCCGCCAGGAAGGCCAGATAGGTAAACGGATCGAACACCTGCCCGGCATCGCCGAACAGCGGATCGAACAGCGGCACATCGCGCACCCAGGCCGCAGCGAAGCCGTCACGGTCGAGCTGGCTCACCAGATCCGCCTGCCCGGCCAGCACCTGCATGTCGCCTTGATAGAAGCGCAGGGGCAGGAACACACCCAGCGTCAGCGCCCCCTCGCGGAACATGCGCTGGTAACCGGCATGGCGGGCGAACGTCGGTGCGGATGCGCCGGTCAGTGGCGCCTGCATCGGGGTGATATCAGTCAACAGGGTCATCGTGGTCGTTCCTGTATCAGGGGCCGGTGGCCGGTTCGGGGAGCTGCACGCCGCGCTGCACCGCAGGCCGCTGTGACATGCGCAGGTGCCATGCACTCACGTGCGGGTAAGCGCTGAAATCGAAGCCGATGAGCCGGGCGATATGGGTCCAGCCATAGCCGGCGATATCGGCGATGGAGTACGCCTCGCCTGCCAGCCATGAGCGGCCTGTGAGGCGCTGGTCCAGGGTGGCGAAGAACTCGGCGCTCAGGCGCCGGTAGCGTTCGATGGCGGGTGCGTAGGGTGCGTCGGCGAACATCTCGAAGTGCACGCGCTGCCCCAGGATCGGCCCGACGCTGGCCGAGTGGAACATCAACCAGGTGATGGCCTCCCAGCGCGCGCGTGGCGCGTCGGGCAACAGCCGTCCGCTCTGCTCGGCCAGATACAGCAGGATGGCGGCGGATTCGAACACGGTGATACCCGTCGCCTCGTCGACCAGCACCGGAATGCGGCCATGCGGATGCCGTTGCAGGAAATCGGGATGGCGGTGCTCACCTTCGTCGATGCGCACGTGATGCAGTACGTAAGGGAGGCCGAGTTCTTCCAGCGCGATGGTGATCTTGAAGCCGTTGGGCGAGCTGTCGGTGTACAGGTGCAGCGAAACGGGGGACACAGCGGTCTCCTTGGCAGGCGGAACAGCGGGCGGGGGTCGCGTAGCAGGGCTGGATCAATGCAGCTGGACTAAACGACATCGATTCAACATGATCACGATGCTACGCAGGCCAACGCGCTCTGTAGAACGATTCTTCCTGCACTGCCAAGAGAGAAAATCTAAGGTCATGAGCGCCGTCCTTCCCCTGCTCGCACTGCGCGCCTTCGTCGAAACCGGTCGTCATGGCAGCCTCAAGGCCGCTGCTGCGGTCATGGGGGTCACCCCGGGGGCGATCAGCCAGCAGCTCAAACTGCTGCAGGCGCGCACCGGCGTTGTGCTGTTCACCCGCACCCCTCACGGGGTCGCACTGACCCCGGCCGGCACACAGGTGCACCCTGCCCTGCTGCGCGCGTTCGATCAGATCCAGGACAGCATGGCCACGCTGGACGCCATCCACGCGCGGCAGACCCTCACCCTCAGCACCGTGCCCAGCTTCGCCGCCTCCTGGCTGGTGCCACGGCTGGGCCGGTTCACCGAACGCCACCCGGCGATCGAAGTGCGTGTGGAGGCCTCATCGGCGCTGGCGAATCTGCGTCGCGATCGCATCGACATCGCCATCCGCCACGGTCTCGGCGAGTATCCCGGCCTGGTCTCACGCCCGCTGGCGGCGCCGGTGCTGTTGCCGGTGGCCTGCCCGGCACTGCTCGCCGACGGTCCACCCATCCACTCGGCGGTGGACTGCCTGCAGTACCCGCTGCTGCAGGATTCAGACCGCAGTGACTGGTCGCTGTGGTTCCGCGCGCTCGGCCTGCCATCCGATCCGCGCATCGAACGTGGCCCGGCGTTCGATGATGACGTGTTGCTGATCCGCGCCGCAGAAGCGGGCCAGGGCATCGCGCTGGTGCGTGACCTGTATGTGGAATCCGAAGTCGCCAGCGGGCGGCTGGCCGTCGTACTGGATCAGCCGTGGCCGACGCGGTTTGCGTACTACGCCGTCACCCTGCCCGGCGCCGAGGAGAACCCGGCCATCGCGGCATTCCTGCGCTGGCTGGAGGATGAGATCCAGGCGCCGACCAGCGCGCTGTGAGCCCGGGATGCGCGCACAAAAAAACCCCGCCTTCCGGCGGGGTTTTTCGTACTGCGTTGGCGCATGGCGGGTACCGACCAACGGTGGGTACCTACCGCTCCGATGCGTGCCGACCGATGGCCGGCATCTACATCAGAAGTCCATGCCGCCCATGCCACCCATACCGCCCATGCCGCCGCCAGCTGCGCCAGCGCCGTCATCCTTCTTCGGGGCTTCGGCAACCATCGCTTCGGTGGTGATCATCAGGCCAGCGATCGAGGCAGCGTTCTGCAGCGCCGAACGGGTGACCTTGGTCGGGTCCAGGATGCCGAATTCCAGCATGTCGCCGAACTCGCCGGTGGCGGCGTTGTAGCCGAAGCTGCCGGTGCCTTCCTTGACCTTGTTGACGATCACGGACGGCTCTTCGCCAGCATTGGCCACGATTTCGCGCAGCGGGGCTTCCATCGCGCGCAGGGCGATCTGGATGCCGTGGTTCTGGTCTTCGTTGGCACCCTTCAGGCCGCTCAGCGCGGTGACCGCACGAACCAGCGCAACGCCGCCGCCCGGGACCACGCCTTCTTCAACGGCTGCACGGGTCGCATGCAGGGCGTCGTCGACGCGATCCTTCTTTTCCTTCATTTCGATTTCGGTCGAGGCACCGACCTTGATCACGGCAACGCCGCCGGCCAGCTTGGCCACGCGTTCCTGCAGCTTTTCACGGTCGTAATCGGACGAGGTGTCTTCGATCTGGGTCTTGATCTGGGTGACACGCGCTTCGATGTTGGCCTTCTCGCCGGCGCCATCGATGATCGTGGTGTTTTCCTTGGAGACCTGCACCTTCTTGGCGCGGCCCAGGTCCTTGATCGTCGCCTTTTCCAGCGACAGACCGATTTCCTCGGAGATCACGGTGCCGCCGGTCAGCACGGCCATGTCTTCCAGCATCGCCTTGCGACGATCGCCGAAGCCCGGTGCCTTGACGGCCACGACCTTGACGATGCCACGGATGGTGTTGACCACCAGGGTCGCCAGCGCTTCGCCTTCGATGTCTTCGGCGATGATCAGCAGCGGCTTGCCGGCCTTGGCGACGCCTTCCAGCACGGGCAGCAGGTCGCGCACGTTGGAGATCTTCTTGTCGTGCAGCAGCACGTACGGATCATCCAGGTCAGCGGTCTGCGACTGCTGGTTGTTGATGAAGTACGGGGACAGGTAGCCACGGTCGAACTGCATGCCTTCGACGACGTCCAGCTCGTTGTCCAGGCCCGAGCCTTCTTCAACGGTGATGACGCCTTCCTTGGTCACGCGGCGCATCGCTTCGGCGATGATGTTGCCGATCGACTCGTCCGAGTTGGCCGAGATCGTGCCGACCTGGGCAATGGCCTTGTCGTCAGCGGTCGGCTTGGAGATGTTCTTCAGCTCGGCGACGGCGGCGATCACGGCCTTGTCGATACCGCGCTTGAGGTCCATCGGGTTCATGCCGGCAGCAACGGCCTTGGCGCCTTCGCGGATCAGGGCCTGGGCCAGCACGGTGGCAGTGGTGGTGCCGTCGCCGGCGTCATCGTTGGTGCGCGACGCGACTTCCTTCACCATCTGCGCGCCCATGTTCTCGAACTTGTCAGCCAGTTCGATTTCCTTGGCGACAGAGACGCCGTCCTTGGTGATGGTCGGCGCGCCGAAGCTCTTTTCGAGCACGACGTTGCGGCCCTTCGGGCCCAGGGTAGCCTTGACGGCATTGGCGAGAACGTTGACGCCGCGAACCATGCGGGCGCGGGCGTCTTCACCGAAACGAATATCTTTGGCAGCCATTGCGATTACCTTTTTATGTAGAGCCGGGCCATGCCCGGCTGCTTGAACGGGAGGAAGTGCGGAAGCGCCGGCACGGGGCCGGCCGCATCACTCAGCCGACGATGGCGAGGATGTCGTCTTCGCGCAGGACCTTGAACTCGACGCCTTCGGACTTGTAGCTGCTGCCGGCGTACTGGCCGTAGATGACCTTGTCACCGACCTTCAGCGACGGCGCGCGCACGCTGCCGTTGTCCAGGGGCTTGCCCGGGCCGACGGCCACGACTTCACCCTTGGTCGACTTTTCCTTGGCGGAATCCGGAATCACGATGCCGCCGGACGAGATTTCGTCGGCTTCGATCGGCTTGACTACGACGCGGTCATGAAGCGGCTTGATGCTCATGTGAGACCCTTTTAAGTTGTTGATTGGTCTAGGAAAGTCTGGCGATGTTAGCACTCGCACAGGGCGACTGCCAGCCACGCTCACGAAAAAACCCGACGGTGCGGGACAGAGCAGAGATGGTGCTGGCCCCATCCCTTTCAAGGGCAGGCGACCGGTTTTTTTTGTCGATCCGGGCCCACGCGTGAATGTTTGACGCAGTTCTCAATGCGAAAGGTCGAATCCGACAGACCAATCGATGTGTCATCTGGATTGCGTAGATTCGAGCGGCACTGACCAATCACAAGGAGCCGTAGATGAGGTTGCTGACGCCGCTGTCCCTGGCCTGCCTGCTGGTGCTGGCCACCAGCCCGGCCCGGGCCGATGTATTCATCAATGAACTGCATTACGACGACAGCACCCCGGCCGGAGACGTCGGCGAGGCGATCGAAGTGGTCGCCACCGCCGGTGAAGACCTGTCCGGCTACCGGCTCTATCTCTACAACGGCAGCAACCCTTCGGCCGCCGCGGTCTACGCCAGCAACGCGGTCCCGGCCGGCACCGCCAGCTGCGGCAGCGCCCGGCTGGCCACGGTCAGCTACCCGACCAACGGGATCCAGAACGGTCCCAACGACGGCATCGCCCTGGTCGATCCCAGTGGCAAGGTGGTCCAGTTCGTCAGCTACGAGGGCACCATCACCGCCGCCGGGGGTCCTGCGGCGGGCCTGACCAGCCAGAACCTTCCGGTCAGCGAGACCAACAGCACCGCCCCGGGCACCTCCCTGCAGCTGACCGGCACCGGCAGCCAGTACGCGCATTTCACCTGGGCCGAATCGGCCACACAGAGCTTCGGCGCCTGCAACCACGGCCAGACCTTCAGCGGCGGCGGCCCGACCGGCCCGAATACCGCGCCCTCGGTCACCGCCACCACGCCCGAGCAGGGCGCCAGCACCTTCCCGGCCGCCGCCGACCTGAGCGTCACCTTCAGTGAGCCGGTCACCCTCGCCAGCGGCGCCTTCGCGCTGAGCTGCGGCCAGTCCGGCACGGTCCTCCTGAGCCACCCGACCACCGGTACCCGCTTCACCCTGGCCACCAACACCGCGCTGGTGGCCGGTGAAGCCTGCCGCTTCGACATCCGCGCCACCCGCGTGAAGGATGCCCAGGGCGCACGCCCGGCCGCCGATACGCGCATTGCCTTCACCGTGGCCACCGCCACCACGCCCGATCCGGGCAACCCTGGCACGCCCGGGGAGTACTACGCCCGGGTCAACACCTCCACCCCCAGCCAGTTGCGCTGCTCGCTGCACGAGACCATCAAGGGGCACACCGCCTACCCCTACAGCGGCTCGGGCACCAGCACCTGGACCATTCTGGAAATCGCCGACGAAGATCCCAACAACAGCGGCAAGATCCTCGATGCCTACCGCAACCGGAGCTACACCAAGGTCAGCGGGCGCGCAGGCACCGGCAGCGGGCTGACCTACAACCGCGAGCACACCTGGCCCAACTCGCTGGGCTTTGCCAGCACCACCGGCGACAAGGGCCTGCCGTACGCGCCGTATACCGACACCCACATGCTGTACCTGACCGATGCGCAGTGGAATGCGGACCGCGGCAACAAGCCGTTTGCCAAATGCGACAGCAACTGCGGTGAACGCGCGACCGAGGCCAACAATGGTTTCGGCGGCGGCAGCGGCGGCTACCCGGGCACCTCCAACTGGGTGCGCACGCCGGATGGCAATGGCGGCTCGTTCGAAGTGTGGGGCCACCGCAAGGGCGATATGGCGCGTGCGGTGATGTACATGGCGATCCGTTATGAAGGCGGTAAAGATGCCAAAACCGGGCAGTCCGAGCCGGACCTGGAGTTGACCGACGACCGCAGCAGGATCGTCAAAACGTCGGCCTCGCCGGCTTACATGGGCCTGCTCTCGACCCTGATCGACTGGCACCTGTCCGACCCGCCGGACGCGGCAGAACGCGCTCGCAACGAGGTGATCTTCAGTTTCCAGGGCAACCGCAATCCGTTCATCGACCACCCGGAGTGGGCCACCCCCACGCTGTTCACCTCGGCCAAGCCGACCACCTGCCAGCTGGCCAACTGAGCCCGGCCGACCGGCGCCCCCTCGCGGCGCCGGTCGGACCATTGACCTCTGGCGGTCCTATACTCGGCGGTCATGTCGATTGCCGATCCCGTCTTCCTGCTGTTCACCACCTGCCCCGACGTGGCCTGCGCCACGCGGCTGGCACACGCGCTGGTGGACGAACGCCTGGCAGCCTGCGTGACGCGCCTGGACGGGGCGCATTCGACCTACCGCTGGCAGGGCGAGGTCACCGAGGACCACGAGGTCCAGTTGCTGATCAAGACCACCGGCAGCCGCCTGGACGCCGCGATCGCGCGCGTGCAGGCCCTGCATCCGTATGAACTCCCCGAGTGCATCGCGGTCGAAACCCGCGCCGGCCTACCGGCGTACCTGGATTGGATTCGGGCGCAGACCCGTGAGGAAAGTGATTGATGACGCTGTTTCGTCGTGTTGCCGCGCTGTGCGCGTTGCTCGTGGTCTCCCTGCCGGTCTGGGCGGTCAGCGAAAAGGACCTGCTCCCGGTCGATGAAGCCTTCGGGCTGACTGCGCAGGCGCGTGACCGCGATCGCGTGGAGATCAGCTGGAAGATCGCCCCGGGCTATTACCTGTATCGCCACCGCACCACGGTCAAGGCCGATGCCGGTTTCGACGCCGAGGCGTTGCAGCTGCCAGCCGGCAAGAAGCATCACGACGATTTCTTCGGCGAGGTGGAGACCTACCGCGAACGCCTGACCGGCGTGCTGCCGGGCAAGGCTGCCGACGGCACCGACACCGTGACGCTGGAAGTGCGTTACCAGGGCTGCGCCGATGCCGGCGTGTGCTACCCGCCGCAGAAGCGCACGCTGCAGGTGAAGCTGCCGGCCGGTGGCAGCGGCGCTGGCACCGCCCCGACCGCCGCCAGCGCTGCCGCGTCCCCGTTCAACACCCCGTTGGCCGGCAACACCGGCAGTGGCCTGCGCCTGCCCGGCACCAGCAACACCCAGGCGCTGCCGCTGCCGTCCGAGCGCGCCTTCGGCTTCGATGCGATCGTCGGCGATGGCAACACCGTGCTGCTGCGTTTCACCCCGGCACCCGGTTACTACCTGTATCGCGACCGCACTTCGCTGGCACTGGAAGGCGCGCCGGGCATCCGCGCGGACAAGCCGACGTGGCCGGCCGCCAAGTCGCATCGCGATGAGCATTTCGGCGATGTGGCGGTGTATTTCGACCAGATCGACGTGCCGCTGCCACTGCGCCGCAGCACGGCCAACGCCACCGATGCCACGCTGGTGATCACCTTCCAGGGCTGCCAGACCGATGGCATCTGCTACCCGCCGATGACGCGCCGGGTGAAGTTGGCGCTGCCGGCCGGCACGATCAATGCCAAGGCCGATGAGGTCGCGCAGAAGACCGAGGTCATCGCGCCCCTGCCCAATCGCGATAAACGGGCACAGGCCCGCGGTGATGCCGGCACCGGCAGCCAGCCGATGCTGATCCGCCCGAACGAACCCGCGCTGGCCGTGCCGGGCGACACCGCCGCCACCCCGGATGCCAGCGCCGACAACGCGCAGCGCACCCCGCCGCCGGTCGCCCCGGCCGCCGCGCCGGGCAACCTGCTGGTGCTGCTGCTGTTCGCCGTGGCCGGTGGCCTGATCCTCAATCTGATGCCCTGCGTGCTGCCGATCCTGTCGCTGAAGGTGCTGGGCGTGGCGCAGAGCGGCGAGAGCCGTCAGCGCGCGCGCAGCCATGCGCTCTGGTACACCGCCGGCGTGCTGGTCGCCTTCGCCGCCATCGGTGCACTGGTGATCGCGCTGCGTGCGGCGGGCCAGGCCGCGGGCTGGGGCTTCCAGCTGCAGCACCCGTGGTTCATCGCCGCGTTGGTGTATCTGATGTTCGCCGTTGGCCTGAGCCTGTCGGGTGTCTTCACCCTGGGCGGCAGCATGGGCGGTGTCGGCCAGTCGCTGGCCTCGCGCAGCGGCCCGGTCGGCGATTTCTTCACCGGCGTGCTCGCCTGCGTAGTGGCCAGCCCGTGCGTGGCCCCGTTCATGGGCCCGGCCCTGGCCTACGCCTTCGCTGCCCCCGGCCTGCAGGCGATGCTGGTATTCCTGGCGCTCGGCCTGGGCCTGGCCCTGCCGTTCCTGCTGATCGGTTTCGTGCCCTCGCTGGCCCGCCGCCTGCCGCGCCCCGGCGCGTGGATGGAAACGCTCAAGCTGGTGCTGGCCTTCCCGATGTACGGCACCGCGATCTGGCTGCTGTGGGTACTGGGCAAGCAGCGCGGCGTGGACGCGATGGCGCTGGTGCTGGGTGGCCTGGTGATCCTGTCGCTGGCGCTGTGGTGGTTCGAGCGCAGCCGCTGGCGCAGTCAGCGTGTGGGCGGCCTGTTGGCCCTGCTGTTGGTCCTCGGCGCGCTGTACCCGATCTGGGGCGTGACCCGCATGGCGCCGCCGGCCAAGGCCGCGCAGGCGGCCAGCGACAACGTGGTGGAGTACTCGCCGCAGATGCTGGACCGGCTGCGCCAGGACAACCGCGTCGTGTTCGTCAACATGACGGCCGACTGGTGCGTGACCTGCAAGGCCAACGAGCGCGCCGTGCTGGGCACCAACGCGTTCCAGGACACCCTGCGCCGGACCAACGCGGTGTACATGCGCGGCGACTACACCAATGTCGACCCGCAGATCACCGCGTTCCTGGATGAGCACAAGGCCGTCGGTGTGCCGCTGTATGTGGTCTATGGCCCGGGCGCACCGCCGACCGTGCTGCCGACGGTACTGACCCAGGCGCTGGTGGAAGAAGCGCTGCTGCGGACCGCGCGATGAGCCTGCGGCCACCACGCCGGACGGTCGTGGTGGTCGTGATCGCGGCCGTGCTCGGGATCGGCGCCGGCGTCTGGTTCGCCGGGCATGACGAGCGCCCGGCCAAGGCCCCGCCACCGCCCCGGCCGGTGGTGGTCGCCGCCCAACCGGGTGATCCGATGCCGGCGATCACCCTGCCGGACCTCCAAGGGGAACCGCAGGACCTGGCCAGCTTCCACGGGCGTCCGCTGCTGATCAACGTCTGGGCCAGCTGGTGCGGCCCGTGCGTGGAGGAAATGCCCGCGCTGACCGCCTTTGCCGATGCCCAGGGCGCGACCGGCGTGCAGGTGCTCGGGCTGGCGCTGGATACGCCCGAGGGCGTGCGCGATTTCCTGACCCGCATCCCGGTCGCCTACCCGATCGTGCTCGATACCCCCGGCCCAGCCGACGCCAGCGTGCGGCTGGGCAATGCACAGGGCCTGCTGCCGTATTCAGTGCTGGTGGATGCGCAGGGGCGCATCGTGAAACAGAAGCTGGGGCCGTTTGCGGCCGGTGAGATCGAGGCCTGGGCACGGCACTGACGCACGGGGATCGGTAACGGTTTGATCGGGATGCCGCGCTGGCCCGCCTTGGGCTATTGACCGCCCCTGCCCTGCACCCAACAATGACGAGATCCATTCTCATCTACAGCCGGGCCTGCTTCGCCTTGCCGCCGGAACCGCCCGCATGTTGAAGACCGTCGTTTTCCAGCTGCACTGGCTGTTGGGCATCACTGCCGGCACCGTGCTGGCGGTGATGGGCCTGAGCGGGGCCACGCTGGCCTTTGAAGACGAGATCATGCGCGCGGCCAATCCTGCGCTTGCGCAGGTCGTGCAACGCCATGCGGCCGACGAGCAGCCGCTGGCGCTCACCGCGCTGTTGCCGCGGTTGCAGCAGGACATGCCACACCCGTTGCAGCGGCTGCGCGTGGATGCCACCGGGCAGCGCCTGTCGGTGGCGCGTTTCGACGGCGGCCAGGCGAACTGGCGCTACTTCGATCCGTACACGGGTACCGTGCTGACCGAGCTGAAGGGGCTGGATTTCTTCGCCTTCGTCGAAGACCTGCACCGCCACCTGGTCAGTGGCGAACGCGGCAGCCTGATCACCGGCAGCTGCGCGATCACGCTGGTGTTCTTCTGTCTATCCGGTCTGTATCTGCGCTGGCCGCGACGCTGGTGGCACTGGCGCACCTGGCTGGCGGTGGAGTGGTCGCGCAACGGGCGCAGTTTCCTGTGGAGCCTGCACTCGGTGGTCGGCACCTGGGTGCTGCTGGTCTACCTGATGATCGCGCTGACCGGGCTGTGGTGGTCGTTCGACTGGTACCGAAAGGGCGCCACCACGCTGCTCGGCGGGGCAGACGCAGAGCAAAGCGAGCGGCGCGCCAGCCGCGGCCCGCTGGATCTGGGCAAGGTGCAGGCGACGCTGTACGGCCTGGAGGGTGTGCGCCGCGGCTACATCGATCTGCGCTTCCCGGCCACACCGGGCCGCCCGCTGACCAGCCGCGTGCAGGGCGGCGATGCCGCCCATGACCGCGCGCAGGATATCGTCCAGCTGGATCCGGCCACCGGTGCCCTGCTCGCCTACGCGCCGTACCGCGCCAGGCATGCCGGCGGCAAGATCATCGTCAGTGTGTTCGCGTTGCACTCGGGCAGCTTCTTCGGGCTGCCGGGGCGGGTCATCGTGATGCTGTCCAGCCTGGGCATGCTGGTGTTCTTCATCACCGGCTGGATGCTGTATCTGGACCGCCGCCGCAAGAAGCGCGAGGTGCGTGCCTCACGGCTGCCTCTCGCGGCGGCCGTCGGCACCGGGCAGCCGTGGCTGGTGGCGTTTGCCAGCCAGAGTGGTTTTGCCGAACAGCTGGCCTGGCGCACGGCGGCGCAGTTGCAGGCGGCTGGCCTGCCGGTGCACGTCCGGCCGCTCGCGCAAGTGGATGCGGCGTTGCTCGCGGACACGGACAAGGCCTTGTTCGTCATCAGTACGTTCGGCGATGGCGAAGCGCCGGATGCGGCGCGTGCGTTCGAGCGACGGGTAGTGGCGCAGTCCACCGCGCTGCAGGGCCTGGCGTACGCCGTGCTCGGGCTCGGCGACCGCGAATACCCACGCTTCTGCGGTTTCTCGCGACAGGTGGACAGCTGGCTGGTGGCGCAGGGTGCGCAACGACTGTTCGCCAGCATCGAGGTGGACCGCACCGATGCCGTGCCGCTGGCGAACTGGCAGCAGCAGCTGGGTGTGCTGACCGGGGTGGAGGATCACACCCCGCTGCCGGCACCGGTTGAACTGCACCCCTGGGCGCTGGATGCGCGCGCGCAGCTCAATCCGGGCAGCGCCGCCGGGGCGATCTGGCAGGTGTCCCTGCGGCCGCCGGCGCACGCGCACTGGCAGGCCGGCGACATCCTGGAGATGGCGCCGCGCCACGCGCGTGCGCATGTGCTGTCGGTGCTGGCTCGCAACGGTCTGGATCCGCAGGCGCCGGTGACGGTCGATGGACGCATCACGGCATTGGTCGAGGCCGCTGCCGCGCGTGTGCTGCCTGAGACAGCGGAGGCAGTGGACGCCGCTGCAGCACCCGATGCTGCCCGCTGGCTCGCACGACTGCCTGCGCTGCCGCATCGCGAATACTCGATCGCCTCGGTGCCCGGCGATGGTGCCGTGCAGTTGGTGATCCGCCTGACCGATCTGCCCGACGGCCGCCACGGACTGGGCTCGGGCTGGTTGTGCGTGCATGCCAGGGAGGCAGACAACATTCATGCCCGCGTGCGTCGCAACACCGGCTTCCATCGCCATCCCGAGCACGCCCCGATGCTGCTGATCGGCAACGGCACCGGCATCGCGGGTCTGCGCAGCCTGCTGCGTGAAGCCGACGCGCAGGGCGATCGCGGGCATTGGCTGGTGTTCGGCGAGCGCACCCGCGCGCACGATTTCCTGTACCGCGAGGAGATCGAGGCGTGGCGGGCGCAGGGTCACCTCAGCCGTGTGGACCTGGCGTTCTCGCGCGATCCGGACGGCGGCGGCTATGTGCAGGACCGCCTGCGCGCCGCACCGGAGGCACTGCGGGCGTGGGTGGACCTGGGCGGCAGCCTCTACGTATGCGGCTCGTTGCACGGCATGGCCGAAGGCGTCGATGCCGTGCTGCGCGAGGTGCTCGGCAACGATGCCGTGGATGCCCTGCTCGACGACGGACGCTACCGCCGCGACGTGTACTGAGGTGCACGGCGCCGCTCAGGGAAACCAGCGGCGCAGATAGCGCGCGGTGGCGCCCTGCCTGGCGCGACTGACCTGGGCCGGCGTGCCTTCGGCGACGATCCTGCCGCCCTCCTCGCCCGCGCCCGGCCCCACATCGATCACCCAGTCCGCGTCGGCGACGACACGCAGGTCGTGCTCGACCACCACCACCGTGTTGCCGGCGTCGACCAGGCCGTGCAGCTGCGTCATCAGCTTGTCCACATCGGCCGGATGCAGGCCGGTGGTCGGCTCGTCCAGCACATACAGGCTGTTGCCGTGCTGGCTGCGCTGCAGCTCGGTGGCCAGCTTGATCCGCTGCGCCTCCCCACCGGACAATTCCGTGGCCGGCTGGCCCAGACGCAGATAGCCCAGGCCGATATCCCGCAGCAGTTGCAGCGGCCGCTGCACGGGCGGCTCGTCGGCGAAGAACGCCAACGCCTCCTCCACCGTCATCGCCAGCACCTGTGCGATGTTGCGACCGTTCCACTGCACCTCCAGGGTCTTGGCGTTGTAGCGCTGCCCATGGCAGGTGGGGCATGGCGCGTAGACGCTGGGCATGAACAACAACTCGACGTGGACGAAGCCCTCGCCCTCGCAGGTTTCGCAGCGGCCTGCCGCGACGTTGAAGGAGAAGCGGCCGACGGTGTAGCGGCGCGCCTTGGCCGCGCGCGTGCCGGCGAACAGACGGCGCACATGATCGAACAGCCCCGTATACGTGGCCAGGTTGGAGCGCGGCGTGCGCCCGATCGGCTTCTGGTCGACGTTGACCAGGCGCTTGATCGCCTTGGCCCCGTTCAACCGGCCACGGGTCCGTTCGATGCGGCTGGGCTGCGGCAGCTCGCTGTCGAGCTCTTCGATCACCGGCTCCTGCCCCAGGTGCTCGCCGACCAGCTCGACCAGCGCCTGGCTGACCAGACTCGACTTGCCCGAGCCGGAGACACCGGTCACCGCCGTGAACGCCCCAAGCGGAAAACGTGTATCCACGCCATGCAGGTTGTTGCGGTGAACGCCCTGCAGGCCCAGCCAGCCGGACGGCGCGCGCGGCGTGCGGCGTGGACCGGCGCTGTTCGAGAACAGATACGGCGCGGTGACCGAGGCCTCCACCGCGCGCAGCCCCTCCGGCGGACCGCTGTAAAGCACCTGGCCGCCGTGCTGGCCCGCACCGGGGCCGACATCCACCAGCCAGTCCGCACGGCGCAGCATCTCCAGATCATGCTCCACCACGAACAGCGTGTTGCCGCCGGCCTTGAGCTGGGCCAGTGCGTCGTACAGGGCCTCGCCATCGGCCGGATGCAGGCCGGCGGTGGGCTCATCGAGCACGTACACGACGCCGAACAGGCTCGAGCGGATCTGTGTCGCCAGGCGCAGGCGCTGCAGTTCGCCCGGCGACAGCGTCGGGGTCGCGCGGTCCATCGACAGATAGCCCAGCCCCAGCGACTGCAGCGTGCCGATCCGTTCGACCAGATCGTGCGCGATGCGCTGGGCCGCGATGCGTTTCTCCTCCGACAGATCCGGCGTGCGGCGCACATCGCTGCCACCCGCATGCGCGTTGCCACCGGCGGCCACCCGCTTGGCCGTGGCCTGGCGACCGGCGCTACGGCTGCGTGTGGCGGTTGCGGCCGCTACCTCGAAATGCCCCTGCGCCGCCGGACGCAACGCCTGCGCCATGGCACTGAGCGGCAGCCGCGACAACGTGCCGATATCCATGCCGGCGAACGTTACCGACAGCGCTTCGCGCTTCAACCGGCGGCCATCGCAGACCGGACACTCGGCGCCGATCATGTAGCGCGCCACGCGCTTCTTCATCATCGCGCTCTGCGTGGTGGCAAAGGTATGCAGTACGTAACGGCGTGCTCCGCTGAAGGTGCCCATGTAACTGGGCTCCTCCTTGCGACGCACGGCGGCGCGGGTTTCGGCCGGGGTGAAGCCGGCATACACCGGCACCACCGGTTGTTCCTCGGTGAACAGGATCCAGTCGCGCTGCTTTTTCGGTAGATCGCGCCAGGGAACATCCACGTCGTAGCCCAGCGTGACCAGGATGTCGCGCTGGTTCTGCCCGTGCCACGCCGGCGGCCATGCGGCGATGGCGCGCTCGCGGATGCTCAGCGACGGATCGGGCACCATCGATTGTTCAGTCACCTCATACACGTAGCCCAGGCCGTGGCAGTTCGGGCAGGCGCCCTGCGGCGTGTTCGGCGAGAAGTCTTCGGCGTACAGCATGGGTTGCTTGGCCGGATAGGTACCGGCGCGCGAGTACAGCATCCGAAGCAGACTCGACAGCGTGGTCACGCTGCCGACGCTGGAGCGCACGCTGGCGGTGCCGCGCTGCTGCTGCAGGGCCACGGCCGGTGGCAGCCCTTCGATCGCATCCACATCCGGCACGCCGACCTGGTCGATCAGCCGCCGCGCATAGGGCGACAACGACTCCAGGTAGCGCCGCTGTGCTTCGGCATACAGCGTACCGAACGCCAGCGAGGATTTGCCCGAGCCGGAGATGCCGGAGAACACCACCAGCGCATCGCGCGGGATGTCGACATCCACGTTCTTGAGGTTGTGTTCGCGTGCGCCCCGGACGCGCACGAAGGTATCCGGGGCAGTAGAGGGCGACGGCCGGCGCGTGGAGGTCTTCATGGATGAACAATAGCGAACCACAGCGCCGGCTCACTGCCGGTGAAGACCCGTGAGTGCGGTGTTGACGCCGGCCTCAGGCCGTCGCCCGCACGCGCGCGCACGGCGGTGCAGTCATGACGAAGGCATCCACCGCCTCGCCCAGCAGGGAGGCCTGGCGATCCAGCGCGCGCGCCGAGGCCGAGGCCTCCTCCACCAGCGCCGCATTCTGCTGGGTGCTGCCATCCATCTGCAGCAACGTCTGGCTCACCTGCTCGATGCCCGCGGTCTGCTGCTGCGACGCGGCCGAAATGCTGGCCATGATCGATGTCACCCGCTGCACGCTGCCGACGATCTCGCCCATGGTCGCGCCTGCGCTGTCGACCTGCCGGGTACCCGCATCAACGCGCTCGACCGAGGCTTCGATCAGCTGCTTGATCTGGCGCGCGGCGTCGGCACTGCGTTGTGCCAGCAAACGCACTTCGCTGGCTACCACCGCGAAGCTGCGCCCCTGCTCCCCTGCCCGCGCCGCTTCCACGGCGGCGTTCAGGGCCAGGATGTTGGTCTGGAACGCGATTCCGTCGATCACCCCGGTGATCTCCCCGATCCGCCGCGAGGACAGGGCGATATCGGCCATGGTGGTCACCACCTGCGCCACCGATTCGCCGCCGCGGGCCGCAACATCGGCCGCACGTATCGCCAGCTGGTTGGCCTGCTGCGCCGAATCCGCGTTCTGCCGCACCGTGGCCGCGAGCTCCTCCATCGAGGAAGCGGTTTCTTCCAGATGCGCCGCCTGGCGCTCGGTGCGATCGGAGAGGTCGTGGTTGCCGGCGACGATCTCGCCGGCGGCATGGTTGATCGCCACCGAGGCCTGCTGGATGCGCGCGACGATGTCGGTCAGCTGCATCACCGTGGCATTGGCATCGTCACGCAGGCGCGCGAACACACCGTGGAAATCGCCCTGCATGCGTACGCGCAGATCGCCCTGCGACAACGCCGAGAGCAGCCCCTGCAATCCGGACAGGTTGCTCTGGAAGGTATCGAGCAGGTGGTTGATGCTCAGCGCCAGCGTCTTTACGAAGCCCTGCTTGTCCTCGACCGCGATCCGCCCATGCAGTTCGCCCCGCGCGGCCGCATCGACCAGCGCGGCCACCTCGTTCTCCACGGTGGTTTCCAGCGCGCGGCTGCGCCACTCCACCGCCGCCCCCAGCAGCTGGTCGTGCTCCACGATCGGGGTGATCACCAGCTGGTAGCGGACGCCTGCGTGCTCGATCTCCCGGCTGGCACGCTGGCCGCGCTGCAGCCTCGGCAACAGGCTGGCGAAGGCCGGATGCAGGGCGGCCGCCGGTTGGCCGCTCCAGTCCGCGTGCGTGAGCTGCAGTTCGGTGAGCAGCGCCTGGTTGAGGAAGCCGATCCGCCCCTCGCCGTCGAGCACCATCACGCCGGTCTGCGCACTGTCCAACGCCTGGCGGGCGCGGGTGTTGTCGCGCGCGACGGCGCGCTCGGCCTCGATCCGCTCGCGCAGCCGTTGCTGCATGTGGCGCAGGCGCGCGGCCAGCTGGCCGATCTCATCGTGCGGATTGTGGATGGTCAGCACGGTGTCGAGCCGGTCATCGGCGATGTCCTCGGCAAAGCGCAGCGTGTCGCGGATCGGTTGACGGACCGCGCGCAGCACCAGCAGCAAGGTGGCGATCAGCACCACCGCCACCAGCAGCAGGGTAAACGCGAATACGACCCCCATGGTGCTGGCCCGCGCGGCCTGTCGCTCGCGTGCCGCGGCCAAGGCCCGCGTCTGCGCCTGTTGCAGCGCCTGCAGCCCGGGCCCGATCTGGGCCGCGGTCTCGGCCAGTGACTGCGCCTCCACATCCAGCCCGATGCGGGCGGCGGTGTAGGCCAGCAGCGCCCCTTGATACGCCTCCATCTGCCTTCGCAGCGCTTCCTGCGTTTCTGTATCCAGGCGCGCCTGCGCCAGGGACAGATCGAACGGCAGCTTCTGTTCGCTGGCACGATCGGTGTGCGCCGCATCACCGGTGAGCAGCAGCAGGCTTTCCTCGCGCCGCATCTTCTGCAGCTGGGCGATCACCACCGGGCGCGCGCTGGCCTCGACGCTGGCCTCCAGCGTGGCAGCCGCCGCCTCCAACTGCGCACGCAGGCCAGCATCGCCGCGCCCCATCTCATCCACCCGGGTATTCAATGCGCTGATGCCCTCGGCGAAGTCACCCGCGCGGGCAGCCAGCTCGCGCAGCGCCCCGGCACTTCCGGCATCGTGGGGATCGCGCTGCAGCTGGCCCAGGGTCGCCTGCAGGCGCTGCTGCGCGGCCTGCAACGCCTCGCGATCGCCGTCATCGAAGGTGCTGGCATACCGTGTCTGCAGGCGCCGCGCATCGGCGATCTCGGTCGCCAGCGTGGCCGCCAGTGCGGCCTCCTGCTGGTGCGCGGCGAAGGTTTCGGCTGCACGCTCGGTATCATGGCGCGTCCAGCCGTAGACGACGGCGACCGCAAACAGGCCCAGGCCGCAGATCAGCAGGCTGGCCCTGAGTTTCTGTGCCACGCTGAGGCGGCCGAGCGCGGCCAGCCGGGTCGGCTGGGCGAGACGGAAGCGGAACCGATCGCCCAGACGGGCGACGAACAACGACAGGCGACGGGGGACGACCGACATCACGCACTCCAGGCGGAAGGACGCACCGGTATCGGCGGGACCGCGCTGAACTTGAGGGCCGATCTCACTGAGCGCCCCTGGCGTCGCCAGTGGCTCCCGTTTTAAGGGCGCCAGACGACGAAGTGATGACGGTCAGGCGACGAGCGCCGGGCGGCTCGGGGTATCCCTCGCCGGGCGGTGGCATGCGTCGTCTTGAACGGGCGGGTTGCAGCAACACCGGGATCACACCCGCTGAACGTGCGACAGTGAAGGAAGGGACAGCGCCTTCACGGCGATTGCGCTGAACTAGCGCTGGGATCGCGGCCGGGGCCGCTGCAGGATCCGGTGCGCGCCACCGCACCTTGGGCCGATCACGACGCACCAACGCCATACCGCACGGAGAGAGACCGCCATGAATGCCGCCTTCAAGATCTTTCTGCTCGCCGGTGCACTGCTGTACGGCCTGCCGGGGCTGGTGTGGTGGGTGAACCATCGGCGCGCCAAGCGGGCGCGGCTGGCCCAGGGCGTGGTCAGCGTCGAGGCCCGCGCGCCATGAGCGGCGGCACCGGGACGAGCGCGGCAACGCACCTGACCGACGAACAGCGGCAGATCCTGCGCGATATCAACGCCACGCGTCCGGTCAGCGATGAAGCCGCCAACTGGGCGGTCAAGGCCGGCTACGCGGCCCAGGCGGAAGACGGCGACATCGATTTGACCCAGGCTGGCCGCCAGCGGGTGGATTCCAGCACGCTGTAACACGCTGGGGCCATGTGCGTTCTGCCGTGCCCACAGGTCATCGTTCCGAATGACACTTGAAGGACGCCCCGGCCCATGCGAAACCTGGCGCCCGCTCTGGTCCGATTGAAGCAGGCACCCCCGATGACACACTGCCCCACCGCTTTCGCCGCCCTGCTCGTGGCTGCCGGCATGCTCGCGCCCCTGTCAGCGTCCGCTGGCGAGGAGGCCGTGGAGGCAGCCACCCTCACGCGCACCATCACCGCGTTGGATGACCAGGTCTTCGACGCGTACAACCGCTGCGACCTGGAGACCTTTGCCCGCTACTTTTCGCCGACCGTCGAGTTCTATCACGACAGCGGCGGGGCCAGCTTCGATCGCGACACGGTGGTCTCCAACACGCGCAAGTACATTTGCCACAAGGTCCGCCGCGAACGGGTTCCAGGGACGCTCAAGGCCTACCCGATCAAGAACTTCGGCGCGATCGAGGAAGGCGAGCACCGCTTCTGCGAGGTGGCGACCGGTCACTGCGAAGGCAGTGCGAAGTTCGTGATGGTCTGGCAGCACAAGGACGGGCAATGGCAGATGACCCGGGTGCTGAGCTACGGCCATCGCGCGTTGACCGAGGCTGAAAAGGCGGCGCTGCAGACGACGGAAACCAGATAGCGCCGGGGAGGATTCGGGCCACCCTGTCACGGTGCGCGCGAAGGCATGCCGGTGTCCCGCTCCGTCCATTCCATCCGGCGGCCAGCAAGGCACACCACCCCTGCCGCGACCGCGAAGCCACCGGTGAGCCAGAGATTGGCGGTCAGACCGAGCCGATCCAGTGCTTGGCCGCCCACCCACGCCCCGGATGCGATCCCGACATTGAAGGCACCGACATAGAGTGCGGAGGCGATTTCCATCGCCCTGGGCACGGCCTTCATCATCCACGTCATCAAGCCCACCGATACCCCGCCGTAGGCCAGCCCCCACGCCAGCAGCGCGACGGCACCGCCCAGGCGCGACTCCCAGAGGGTCAGGAACAGCGAGGGCGCCAGCACCAGACCCGCCGCGATCAGCGACACCGTCAGCCTGGTACGTCGTGCTGCCGCGATGCCGGCAAGGAAGTTGCCGGCCATGCCCGCGGCGCCGTAGCCGAACAACAACAGCCCCACCCAGCGCGCGTCGAATCCCGAGACCGACATCAGCAGCGGCCGAACGAAGGTAAAGGCGATGAAGTGCCCGGCAACCAGCAGGAAGGTCAGCATCAACCCAAGCTGCAGCCCGCGGTTGCCCAGCTGCTGACCGAACTGGCGCACGCTGGTCGTGCCGGACGGCGGCAGCCCGGGCATCACGGCCAGGTGCAGGGCAAGGACGGCGGCCCCCAGCAGCGCCATGCTGCCGAACGCCCAACGCCATCCCAGCAGCTCCCCGATCAGCGCGCCAAGCGGAACGCCCAGCACGGAAGCAGCCGCCACGCCGCCAAAGATGAGCGATGTGGCCAGGCCGACCGATCGCGTTGCCACCAGCCGCACCGCCAGCCCGCCGGCAATGGCCCAGATGCCGCCCATGCACAGCCCGACCAGCACGCGGGCCGCCAGCATCCAGCCCAGCGTGGGGGCGAAAGCCGTACCCAGGTTGGCGATCACCAGCAGACCCAGCAGCCCGCACAGCAGCGAGCGTCGATCCACGCTGCCGGCGCTGATCACCACCAGCGGTGCGAACAGCGCTGCCAGCAGTGCGGGCAACGAGATCATCAGGCCCGCAGTGCCGGTGGTGGTGTCCAACGCTTCGGCGATCGGGGTCAGCAGGCCGACCGGCAGCATCTCCGTGGTGACGACCGAGAAGGTGGCCAGACTGACCGCGGTGACCGCCCACCACGGGTGGCGCGGTGTGGATTGCGCCTGCATCAGCAGATCCCCAGGTGGCGTGGCTCACGCGGACGCAACACGCCGTGCGCGAACGCCGCCGCCAGCAGCACCGCTCCTCCCGCACACAAGGCAACCAGGTACCCGGCGCGTGGCCCGTGTGCATCCACCCCATAGCCGGCGATCGCCGCGCCCAGCGCCACGCCCACGTTCAGCGCCGCCAGCAGCCAGGTCATGCCCTCGGTGAGCTGGCGCGGCGGGACCTGTTGCTCGATCAACGACATCGCCACGATCATCGTCGGGGCGAAGAACACACCCGCCGCGAAGACCGTCACGGCGAGTGCGGCGATGCTCCCCACCAGCAGCAGCGGCAAGGTGGTCAATGCGGTCGCGATCCCGCCCAGCAGCAACAGGCGGCGCAGTGGCGTCTGCAGCTTGAGCGCACCGAACAGTACCCCGGACAGGCAGGAGCCGGCGGCATACGCACACAGCACGACGCTGGCGGCGGCGGGCTGCCCCACGTGCGCGGCGAAGGCGACGCTGACGATATCGACGGTGCCCACGATCACGCCCATCGCGACCATCAACACGGCCAGCCACCGCACACCCGGCAGACGGATGACGGACGCAGCAGGTGCGGCATGGGGTAGTACGGCCTCGATCGGGGGCTCGGTTCGGCGCTGCGCGATCAACGCAAGCGCGCCGATCGGCAGCAGCACGGTAGCGGCGAGGACACCCGCCTGCGGAAACAGCGAGACCGCCAGGCCGATCGATAACGGCGGCCCGACGATGAAGGTGACCTCATCGAACACGGTTTCCAGCGCGTACGCGGTCTGCAGGCGCGACTGTCCGCGATAGATCGCGGTCCAGCGCGCGCGCACCATGGCCGACATGCTGGGCATCGCCCCGGCCAGCAGTGCCCCGAGGAACAGCACGGCCGCCGGCGCTTCCCACCACGAGGCCGCCAGCAGCATCAGCAGGCCGATCACGCTGACGCCGGTGGCCATCGGCACGACACGGCGCTGTCCATGCCGGTCCACCAGACGGGATACCTGCGGCGACAGCAACGCATAGGTCAGCACGAACGTCGCGGCTACCGCGCCGGCCAATGCATAGCTGCCGCGCACCTGGGCCAGCAGCGTGATGAGGCCGATGCCGGTCATCGGCAACGGCAGCCGCGCCAGCAGCCCCGCCAGCGCAAACCCGGTGGTACCGGGCGCAGCGAACAACTCTCGATAGGGACGGGTCACAGCGCGTTTCACTGGTTTTCCACCTTTTACATACACAACGTATGTTTAAAATCCTATATACATACGCTCCGGATGTAAACAGCGGTCCGCCCCGCAAGCAAGGAGATATCGATGGCCCGTCGCACCCGCGCCGACATGGAGCAGACCCGCGCCACGCTGCTGGCGACGGCCCGCGTGGTCTTCAGCGAGCGTGGCTACGCCGAGACCTCGATGGACGACCTCACCGCGCAGGCCGGGCTCACCCGTGGCGCGCTGTATCACCACTTCGGTGACAAGCAGGGCCTGCTCGCGGCCGTCGTCGATGAGATCGACGCTGAGATGGACGACCGCCTCAAGGCGATCTCCGACGCCGCCGAGGATCCGTGGGCGGGCTTTCGTCTTCGCTGCATGGGGTATCTGGAGATGGCCCTGGAGCCGACCATCCAGCGCATCGTCCTGCGCGATGCGCGGGCGGTGCTCGGCGGCGCCTCGCCGGAATCGCAGCGCCACTGCATCGATTCCATGCAGCGCCTGCTCGCGCACCTGATCGATCAGGGCGTGGTCGCCGAGGCCCATCCGCAGGCCCTGGCCTCGCTGGTGTACGGCAGCCTGGCCGAGGCCGCGTTCTGGATCGCCGATGGCGATGATGGCGATGCGCGGCTGGCACAGAGCGTGGCGGCGCTCGACCTGCTGCTGCGTGGGCTGCGGGTCACCACACCGCACTGACCGCTCATCCGGTCAGGCCGCCATTGGATCCGGTCCCTGACCGCAGGTCATATATCGCTCCCTGTGGCCGCGAGGCCGACGCGTTCTTCAAGGGCGCGTCCGGCACCGACGCTTTACTCGGTCGCGCAAGGAAGGCGATCAGCGCGAACAGCGACCAACCCAGCACGTTCAGGAGCCAGAACCTGAGGGTCACCGCATCGATCAGCTGGAGGGGAGCCGTACGCTGCCCGATCCGGCTGGCACGTCCCGCTCAGCGCCGCCGTGACGTCGCGCGCGGCTGCAGCGCATCCAGGGCGCCGGCATTGCGGCGCGCCCAGTCGTAGATCAGTTCGATCGGTTCGACCAGTTGCCGCCCCAGTGGGGTCAATGTGTACTCCACCGAGGGCGGCACGGTGGGGTACTCGGTGCGCAGCACGATCCCCGCATGCTCCATGTCACGCAGCGTCTGGATCAGCATCTTCTTGGAGACGGCCGGCAGGCTGCGGTGCAGCGCGTTGCTGCGGGCAATGCCGTCATGGCGCACGGCCAGGGTGTGCAGCACCATCGAGGTCCACTTGGTGCTGAACAGCTCCAGCACCCGCCGGGGGGCGCAATCCTCTCGCCAATGCGCTTCGGGAGTACCCGATTTCATGTGTGGTTACCGTCTGGTGCCTTCTTTCGAGGCGTACCTCGATATCCTAAGGTGTGCGCCTGTAAAGCAATGAAAGAGGCGACATCGTGAAGCAGAAAGCGTTGGTGGTCGGTGCAACGGGCATCGTGGGCAGTGCACTGATACAACGACTGCTGCAGGAGGGCTGGGACGTCCATGGCCTGGCCCGTCGGCCCGATTCGCTGCCCGCCGGCGCCCACGGCGTCTGCGCCGACCTGCGCGATGCGCAGGCCACGCGCGCCGCGCTGTCCGGACTGGCCCCCACGCACGTGTTCATCACCACCTGGTCCCGGCAGGCCAACGAGGCCGAAAACATCCGGGTCAACAGCGCGATGGTGCGCCATCTGCTGGATGCACTGCAGCCAGCCGGCAGCGTGCAGCATGTGGCACTGGTCACGGGCCTGAAGCATTACCTGGGACCGTTCGAGGCGTACGCGCAGGGCAACCTGCCGCAGACGCCCTTCCGTGAAGAACAACCGCGCCTGCCCGTGGACAACTTCTACTACGCACAAGAAGACGAGGTGTTTGCCGCCGCCGCCCGCGATGGCTTCCACTGGAGCGTGCATCGCCCGCATACCGTGATCGGCGCAGCGGTGGGCAATGCCATGAACATGGGCACCACGCTGGCCGTGCATGCCACCCTGTGCCGCCACACCGGGCGCCCGTTCCAGTTCCCCGGCTCCCTCGCGCAGTGGGACGGGCTGACCGACATGACCGATGCCGGACAGCTGGCACGGCACCTGTTGTGGGCGACGCAGACCCCGGCCGCCGCCAACCAGGCCTTCAACGTGGTCAATGGCGATGTGTTCCGCTGGCGCTGGATGTGGGGCCGGATCGCCGCGTGGTTCGATATCGAGGCCGTGCCGTTCAGTGGTCAGGTCCGTCCGCTCGCCGAGCAGATGGCCGATGATGCCGCGCTGTGGTCGTCGCTGGCCGCCACCCACGGCCTGGCCGAGTCTGATATCCACCAGCTGATCTCGCCCTGGCACACCGATGCCGATCTCGGGCGCCCGCTGGAAGTGGTGACGGACATGTCAAAGAGCCGCCGGATGGGGTTCCTGGATTACCAGCCCAGTGACGATGCGTTCTTCGCGCTGTTCACGCGGCTGCGGGCGGCGCGGTTGATTCCCTGAGGCGCTGCCGCGCAGCGCTGGGAGGGTTCCACAGCGACACCCCGCAGCGATACGCTAGGGCGGCCGCCCCCCGCTGATCGCAGGTACCGCTTGAGCTCTTCACCTACCACGGGTTCCCACGGCGAACGGGATACCGAGCGCGTCAAACTGGCGCTGGCCGCCGGCGCAATCATCGGCACCTGGTTCTGGGATGTCGCCCGCAACAGTCTGACCATCGACGATGCCCTCGCCGAGGTGCATGGCCTGGACCCCGCACTCGCGCGCAGTGAACTGCGCCTGGAGCAGGTGGTGTCCGCCGTTCACCCCGAGGACCGCCCGGGTCTGGCGGAGGCGATCGCCGACGCCGTGCGCCGTGGCGGTCGCTATGCCCACCAGTACCGCACCCGCGGCGCGGACGGTGCCTATCGCTGGATCGAGGCCATCGGCCGGGTCGATCTGGATGCCAGCGGAAACGCGGTCGGGTTTCCCGGCGTGCTGATCGACATCGATGACCGCAGGCGGGTGGAGGCCGAGCGTGACCAGGCGCAGACCCTGCTGCGTTCGTTCGTGGAGGCCGCGCCGGGTGTGGTGTACGCCAAGGACCGCCAGGGCCGGATCCTGATCGGCAACCGTGGCACCACCGATCTGATCGGTCTGCCACCCGAGGTGTATGTGGGGCGCACCGATGCCGAACTGCTCAGCGACCCCGCCCAGGCCGCCACGGTGATGGCCACCGACGAGCGGGTCATGGCCAGCGGCCAGACCGAGCAGCTCGAAGAAGACGTGAGCTTTGCCGATGGCCGGCGCGCCTGCTGGCTGTCCACCAAATCGCCGTTGCGTGATGCCGACGGAACCGTGGTGGGCTTGGTCGGCACCTCGCTGGACATCACCGACCGCAAGGCGGCCGAAGCCCGTCATGCTGAAGTGGAGGAGCGCTATCGGCTGGCCGCGCAGGCCACCAACGATGCGATCTGGGACTGGCGCATCTCCGATGGTCACGTGATCTGGAACGAGGCACTGACCACGCTGTTCGGCCATGCGCTGAGCGAAACCAGCGCGCAGTGGTGGCTGGACCATATCCACCCCGACGACCGGGCGCGCGTCGATGCGGATATCCATGCCGTGATCGAGGGCGACGGTACCGCGTGGAACAACGAATACCGGTTCCGCCGCGCCGACGGCAGTTTCGCCTCTGTGCTCGACCGCGGCACCGTCCTGCGTGGTGCGGTGGGCGAGCCGCTGCGGATGATCGGCGCGATGCTGGATCTGACCGTGCGTGAAGCCGCCGAGGCCGCCCTGGCCAAAAGCGAGGAGCGCCTGCGGTTTGCCACCGAGGCAGGCGACATGGGCTTCTGGGATGTCGACCTGGTGGCGGACGCCTTGATCTGGCCGCCCCGGACCAAAGCGATGTTCGGCATCTCCGCCGATGTTCCGGTGTCGCTGCGTGATTTCAACGAAGGCATCCACCCCGACGACCGTGCAGCGACCCTCGCCGCCTTTGCCGCCGCGGCTGATCCGGCCCAGCGCGCGCTCTATGACGTGGAGTACCGCACGGTCGGCAAGGAAGACGGGATCGTGCGCTGGGTCGCGGCCAAGGGCCGGGGACACTTCGAGGGCGACCGCTGCGTCCGCGTGGTTGGGGTGGTGATCGAGATCACCGCGCGCAAGATCGCCGACGCCCGCTTGAAGGAATTGAACGAGCAGCTGGAAAGCCGCGTGCTCGAAGAGGTCGCCGAGCGCACCCGCGTGGAAGATGCGCTTCGGCAGAGTCAGAAGATGGAGGCCGTCGGCCAGCTCACCGGCGGTATCGCCCACGACTTCAACAACATGCTGGCGACCGTGATCGGCCCGCTGGATCTGCTGGCGATGCGGCTCGGCGACAACGACCCGCGCACCAAGCGCTACATCGACATGGCCATCGATGGCGCCACCCGGGCGGCACAGCTCACCCAGCGGTTGCTGGCGTTCTCGCGCCAGCAGCCATTGCAGCCGGTGCCACTGGATGTGAACCAGCTGGTGGCGGGCATGTCCGACCTGCTGGTGCATTCGCTGGGCAGCAGCATCCGCCTGCAGACCGTACTGGCCGCCGAGCTGTGGCGGACGTTCGCCGATGCCAATCAGCTGGAGAACGTGATTCTCAACCTGGCCGTCAATGCGCGCGATGCGCTGCCTGGCGGTGGGCGCCTCACGGTGGAAACCGCCAACGGCGAGATCACCGCGGGCGCTGGCTCCGCCCAGGCGGAGGTTCCCGATGGCGAATACGTTCTGATCACCGTGGCCGACAACGGCAGCGGCATGCCGCCGGAGGTGGTCGCCAAGGCATTCGATCCTTTCTTCACCACGAAAAAGGTGGGACAAGGCACGGGGCTTGGCCTGTCGCAGGTGTATGGCTTCGTCAAACAGTCGGCCGGTCACGTGAAGATCCGCTCTGCCGTCGGGCAGGGAACAACGGTGACCCTGTATCTGCCGCGCCTCATGGCCGACATCGCCGCCACGCCTTCGCCGACAACCAGCGGTACCGCTCCGCTGAGTGGGGGCCGCGAGCGGGTGCTGATCGTGGAAGACGAGCCCGGCGTCCGCCAGTTCTCCATCGATGCGTTGAGCGAGCTGGGCTACCCGGTGCTCGCCGCCGAAGGGGCCGCCACCGCGCTTGCCCTGCTCGACAGCCATCCCGATATCACCCTGCTGTTCACCGATGTGGTGATGCCCGAGGTCAACGGGCGACAGCTGGCCGATGAGGCCCTGAAGCGGCGCCCGGATCTGAAAGTGCTGTTCACCACCGGCTACAGTCGCAATGCGCTGGAGCACGACGGCGTACTGGACCCCAGCGTCCACCTGATCGGCAAACCGTTCACGCTGGAGGAGTTGGCCCTGCGGGTGCGCGCGGTGCTTGCCGAGGTGCGCTGACGGGAGGACTCCGGGAATCGAATCCCGGCGTCCTGGAACGTAGTGCGCGCCCTTGATCCGACTGGGATCAGGCAGCCTGCTGGCGTCACCCCACACGCTGCGCAGGTGAAGCTGACGCTGGACTACCCTGGTTGGGATGGCGAGGATTACCTTGCCCTGCTGAACATCGATGGCAAGTGGATGATCGTGAGCAAATCATGGAGCGGCCAACGCAAGTCGCCGGCGTCATGAGTCGTCATCCTTCACGCTCACGTACAGCGTAGGCACGGCCTTCATGAAATCCCCCAGTCGTCCCATCTGGATCTGCAGATCATCGGGGAGGACGTCGGCCGCAGCGTCGAGCAGTGTCTGGCAGTGCTGCTCGAACGGTGCGACCACGCGACGGCGTGGCTCGAGCATGAAGGAGTAACAGGCCTGGCTCGACCACGGCGGGGGCGCCAGCGCGTAGTGCGAGCTGCCCAAGGCAAACAGCGGCGCGTGGCGCTCGCCTGGCAGCGCCAACGTGATGTCGTTGGCGTTCACCTCGGCCCGGGTGTGGGTGCGCTGGATCGCCCACGCATCGAGTGTGTTGCGGCCCGGCACCGGGCTTACGGTGCCGTCCACGGCGCCGGCCAGCAGGGACAGCGCGGCATCCACGCTCACACCGTAGTGGTCCAGCATGTGAGGCTCCAGCGCCATCCACAGCTGTATCGCGCCGGCCACCGGACCATACGCGTGCAGGATGTCTGCAGGTGCCAACGCCGGCAGCAGCGTGGACTGCACCAGCTGCGCGAGTTCCTCCACGCTGCGTGTGGCGCTGGTGACGGTCAGGAACAGATACGGCGCCATCCCCGCCCGCTCGGACGCCAGCATCGGCACGGCCACCGCCCCCTCGACCGCATTGCCACGCGCGCACGAGGGCAACACTGCGGCGCCCGCAAGCGCGGCCAACAGCCGGCGCCGCCGCGCCAGAAAATGAGTGTCATCCATGCGCAGAGAATACACGGGGGTAAAAGCGACCCGCTTGACGGGCCGCGTATTTTCTCAATACTGCGCCAATGCTCAGCCAACACTTTCTCTTCTTCTTCGCGATGCTGGGCGCCTTCAATGGCATCGTCGCGGCCTCGGTATTGTGGTGGCGCGCCAAGGGTGAGCCCACGCAGCGCTGGCTCTCACTGCTGATCCTGATGGTGGGTGTGCGAACGGGAAAATCCGTGGCCTTCCACTTCTGGCCGGATATTCCGCTGGTCGTTCTCCAGCTCGGGCTGACCGCCTGTTTCCTGATCGGCCCCTGCCTCTACTTTCTGGTGCGCTCCAGCCAACGGGAGACTGCCGGGACGGACACGAACGGCCGGTGGCACCTCGCCGCGCTGCTGGTGCTTGCCGTGGCAGTGAATGTCCTGCTGCCGTACACCCGCAATATCGAGCTGTGGCGGTACGTCATCACGCCGGGCATCAACTATGCCTGGCTGGGCTATCTGCTGCTCACCACCGTGCAGGTGTATCGCCACCGCGCCCGGCTGCTGTCCTCGCCGTCCGCCCCGCTGCTGCTCGGCGCGCTGGCCGGCATCTGGATCATCTGGATCGCGTACTACACGGCCGGTTACACGTCCTATATCGTCGGCGCGCTGTCCTTCACCTTCGTTCTGGCGGTGAGCGTTCTGGTCGGGCTCCGGCTGCGCTCGGGCCGGGCGCCGATCGAGCCCTATCAGGACCGTCGAATTCCCGCGTCCGATGCCGCCGTTCAACTCCAGGCCCTGGCCGAGCTGATGGCGCGCGAGCGGTTGCATCTGGACCCCGCCCTGACCCTGCCCCGCCTCGCCCGCCGGCTTGGCATGCCCCAGACCCGGCTGTCGCAGCTGCTCAACGACAACAACCAGACCTCGTTCAAGCAGTACCTCACCCAGCTGCGGGTGATCGAAGCCAAGGCCATCCTGCAACAGCAGCCTCCCAAGCCGCTGGATATCGTGGCGCAGGAAGCGGGCTTCCAGTCCATGTCGACCTTCTACAGCGCGTTCAAGAAGTGCGAGGGCGTCACCCCGGCGGCCTACCGCACGGCCGCCACACACTCCTAGAATCGATTCCCGCACTCCGGGAAGGCGCTGCAATACATTGATTTGAAAGCGATTGGATAGGGTGCTGGCTCCTTCCTGCGAGTCAGTGCCATGCAGACGTTACGTACCATCGCCACCTTCGTATTGCTCCTGCTCAGCGTCTGGCTGGGCGGTACCTGCACCACCGACGCTGCGCCGCGGAGCACCGTCCCCGCGGCCGTGGGGCAGCCCGCTGGCGGCCAGCAGGACCGCATCCTGTTCATCCTCGCCAGCGCCACGGTGCATGGAACCTCCACGCTCCCGGCCAGCGTCAGCTTTGGCGAGGTCGTGCATGCCTGGGATGTCTTCCATGCCGCCGGCTATGCGGTGGACTTCGTATCGCCCGACGGCGGCGCCGTACCGATTCTGGATGACTACGTCAGCGACGACGTGGCGCACCGTCTGGACGATGCCCGGATCATGCGCGGGCTGCGCGGCACCGTCACCCCGGCACAGATCGATCCCACGCAGTACCGGGCGGTGTACTACGTGGGCGGCAGCAATGCCATGTACGGCGTCGCCGAGAACGTGGCGCTGCAGCGCATTGCCATGCAGGTCTACGAGGGTAACGGCGGGGTGATCTCGGCCGTCTGCCACGGCACGGCCGGCATCGTGAACCTCCAGCTTGCCGGCGGCCAGTACCTCGTCTCGGGCAAGCGCATCAGCGGCTACCCGGAGGAGCACGAGCGGCAGGATGCGCCGTACTTCAAACAGTTCCCGTTCCTGATCCGCCAGACCGTCGTGTCCCGCGGCGGTGCCTTCCGGACGGTGGAAAGCGATGACCCGCATGTCGAAGTCGATGGCCGGCTGGTGACCGGGCAGAACTATGCCTCTGCCACGCCGGTGGCGCAGGCCGTGGTCGAGGCGCTTCGCACCCACACCGTGCAGGCGTCCAACCAGACAGCCGCTCAACCCTGATCGCCCACACCCCTGAGGAAACACCATGAAAGTATCGATTCGATCCGTCGGCCTTGCCGCAAGCCTGTGCCTGCTGCTCCCCACCTCGGCCATGGCGCAGAGCACCGATCGTGAGGCGGTGGACAAGGTCATGCAGACCTTCATGCGCGCCTACATCACCGCCGACAACACCCTGGCCAAAGACGTTTTCCGGGCAGACGGCGTGATGATCGGCTACTCCGAAGCCCGTGGCAGCGCGCTGCAGATGCGGACCGGGGAACAATTCGCGGAAGGCTTCAACGGCAAGCCGGCTGCCAACGAGGCCCAGCGCAAGCGCCGCTATGAGATCGTGGACATGGCCACCAACCTGGCGGCCGTCCGCGTGACGTTGGACTACCCCGGCTGGGACGGCGTGGACTACGTGGTCCTGCTCAAGACCGATGGCCAGTGGAAGATCATGAGCAAATCCTGGACCGGCCAGGTCAAGCCCTGAGCTGAACCAGGCAGACGGGACGCCATCGCTTCCGGGTGCTGCCCGGAAGCGATGCGCGCCTGCATCCTGCCTGGGCTCAGTCGGCGCTCAGGTTGGCAACGAAGAACCGGGTGAGTTTGTCGAACGGAATTCGATCAACACGGTCATAAAGATCCACATGTCCTGCACCCGGGACGAGATACAGCTCTTTGGGCTGGCCTGCCAGCGCGTAGGCCTTCTGGCTGAACTCGAGCGAGTGGGCCTCGCTGCCGGCGATGAACAGCATGGGCCGTGGCGAAATCGTCTCGATGTCATTGAACGGATAGAAATTCACGAAGCGGACTTCGCTGGTCAGCATCCGATTCTGCGTGGTCTCCAGCGTACGCCCCTTGGGAATGGCGATGCCACGCGGGGTACGGTAGAACGTCCAGAACTCGCGGGTCACGGGATCGGCATCGGCGGGCAGCTGGATGGGAAGATAGTCGAGGAAGATTCCCTTGCCGGTAGTGAACTCGGTGTAGCGCTGCTCGGCCGCCTTGGCCAGCAGCGCCTTGCGCTGTTCCAGCGACACCGACTGGCCCAGACCGTTGCGCGTCACGTCGCCCATGTCATACATGCTGACCGTGGCAATGGCCCGCAGCCGCGGATCCATCTTGGCCGCACTGATGGCGAAACTGCCGCTGCCACAGATGCCGAGCACACCGATACGCGCGCGGTCGATGAAGTCGCGGGTCCCCAGGTAGTCCACTGCGGCACTGAAAGCTTCGCTGTACATCTCGGGCGCGACCAGATTGCGCGGCTCGCCTTCGCTCTCTCCCCAGAAGGGCAGATCGATCGCCAGGGTGACGAAGCCCTGCTCGGCCAGCTTCTGCGCATACAGCATGGAGCTCTGCTCTTTGACCGCCCCCATCGGGTGGCCGACGATCACCGCGGCCGACGCGGTGGCGTTCGATGTCGCCTTGGGCCGGACGAGATTCCCCACCACCTCCATGTGGTACTGGTTCTTGAAGGTCACCCGTTCAACGGTGACCGTGTCACTTTTGTAGAAATTGTCTGCACCGGTAGGCATCGTGGCTCCCAGGGTCGTGAAGGAACTGGCGGCCAGCGCCAGCAGCAGGGCAAGTCGTTTCATGAGAGGTACTCAGTGAGAAATGCAGGGCGTTGGTAGGCCGGACCCACGGTAGCCCTCCGCCACCACCGTGATTAGCCGGGGGAATGTGGAAGGCGTGCTGAGCTCTGCTCACAATTCGTGGTGTTACTGTGGGCATCGCGCCCGACTCCTGATGCGGAATCAGCAATGGCTGTCCTGAAAACCAACGATCTGCAGGCGTTTCTGGCCGTCGCCAGGGAGCAGAGCTTCACCAAGGCCGCGGCACGGCTCGGGGTCTCTGCATCGGCGCTGAGCCACACCCTGAAACAGCTCGAGGCGCGCCTGGGGGTCCGGCTGCTGGCACGGACCACGCGCAATGTCGCGCCCACCGAAGCGGGCGAGCGGCTGATGCGCTCGATCGGCCCGCATTTCGACGCCATCGGCGAGAGCGTGGATGCGCTCGGCGATCTCCGTGACCGCCCCGCCGGCACCCTTCGCATCACCTGCAGCGACGATGCCATCGAGATGGTGATCCGGCCCAGGCTGGCGACGTTCCTGGCCGCGTACCCGGACATCACGCTGGAGTTCTACGTGGACTACGGATTCACCAACGTGGTCGAGGAACGCTTCGACGCGGGCATCCGCCTGGGCGAGGCGCTGAGCAACGACATGATCGCCGTCCGCATTGGTCCGGACTGGCGGCTGGTGGTAGTGGGCTCGCCTGCGTACTTCCAGCGCCATCCCAAACCCCGTACGCCGTACGAGATCACGGGGTTGCCCTGCGTCAACATCCGTCACCGGCCCGCAGGCAGCATCTATGCATGGGAGTTCGAAAAGGACGGCAAGGAATTCAGCGTCAAGGGAGAGGGGCAGCTGGTGTTCAACAGCATGTTCCATGTCATCAATGCCGCCGTGGATGGCATTGGACTGGCGTATGTGACCGAGGATCTTGCCGCACCCTACCTCGCCAGCGGCCAGCTGGTGCAGGTGCTGGACGAGTGGTGTCCGCTGTTTTCCGGCTACCACCTCTACTACCCCAACCGCCGGCAGGGATCGCCTGCGTTTGCCGCCCTCATCAACGCGCTGCGCCATCCCGCACTATGACGTGCGGGTGCGCGCGGTAAGTGCCGCCAGCAGCGAACCGGCAAGCAGCACCGCCGCGCTGACGATGAAGGTCGCGCGGTAGCCACTGCCGTCGAAAAGCAACCCGCCCACCGTGGAACCCAGCGCGATGGAGAGCTGCACGACCGCCACCATCAGCCCGCCACCGGCCTCGGCATCATCGGGCATGGACCGGGCCAGCCATGCCCACCAGGCGACCGGTGCAGCCGTCGCCACCAGGCCCCAGGCAGCGAGAAGCACGAAGGCCATGCGGCTGGAGTGACCGAAGACGGTAAGCCCCAGCGCGATGACGGCCATGACCAGCGGGATGATCATCAGCGGCAGGTAGACGCTCTTCCGGATGCATCCCCCGATGAGCACGGTGCCGATGAAGCCGGCCACCCCCAGCGCGAGCAGCAGCATCGACAGCATGCCCACGCTCACATGCGTCACCGTTTCAAGGAACGGGCGCAGGTAGGTGAACAGCATGAACTGACCGCTGAAGAACACCCCGACGGCGGCCATCCCGCGCAGCACGAGCGGGCGCCGGAGAACAGCGAAGATGCTGCCGGTCGCCTGGCGAGGCGCCGGCTTCAGGGCAGGAAGACTGATCCATTGCCACACCAGTGCGATCACGGCGATCGGCAACAGGCACAGAAAGGCGCCGCGCCAGCCGATGATGCCGCCGAGGTAGCTGCCCAGCGGGGCTGCCACGACCGTCGCCAGCGCATTGCCGCCATTGAAGACGGCGAGCGCCTTGGGCACGCTCGCGGCCGGTACCACCCGTATCGCGATCGCGGCCGACATCGACCAGAAGCCGCCGATGACCACACCGATCAGCGCGCGCCCGATCATGTAGACCGGATAGCTGGGGGCGAGGCTGACGATGACACCGGAGATGCCCATCAGCACGGTGAGCAGCAGAAGCAGTGTCTTGCGGTCGAGATCACCTGCGATGCGGGCGATGAACAGGCTGGTGATGACGGCGAAGGCACCGGAGATGGCAATCCCATAGCCGGCCCACCCTTCGGTAACGCCGAGCGAGGTGGCGATGGGCGTCAACAGACTGACCGGCATGAATTCCGAGGCGACCAGGCAGAACACGCACAGGGTCATGGCGAAGATGCCGGCCCAGTGCGCCGGCGCGGCGGCAGCGTGATGCGCGTCGCTCTGCGCGGGGAGGGAGGTGGCGACAGGGGGCATGGGGAGCACTCTCTGGAACAGGAATGGCGTTGCCGCCCTGCACAGTGCGCAGGGACGAGACAGGGACGTGGCGTTGGGCAGCGCGGACGACGCGCGACAGAGCCCGGACGTGTTTTCAGTGGGCGCCATGGTGGCCCACGCCGCGGGGACTGATAAGCAGCCCCCGGGTTCATGGACTACTGAGGTTTTCTCAGCAGTGCGTCATCACCACCCCATCGAAGCGCTTCGACCAGCAGCCGTTCACCGGCTTCGGTCGGTGTCACGCTGCGCGTGGTGCGGGTCAGCAAGCGGATCCCCAGCCGCTGCTCCAGCACCCGCACGGTATAGCTCAGCGCAGCCTGCGACACCCCCATCCGCGCGGCGGCGCGGGTGAAGCTGCGCTCCTGGGCCACCGCCATGAGGGCGCGCAGGTCGTTGTAGTGTTCGCGCCGCATGGCCGCCCCATTGATAAGCCGCTTTTATAACTCTATTCGTGGCCTGCAGGTTTATCCACATAAAACGGTGCGGCACCATGGGGTGCGCCCCACCTTGGGCCATCCCAGCAGGAGCGCGCGATGATCACCCCGCCTTTCCCCACCCTCGCTGTCGCTGCCCGATCGCATCATCGGATGCACGGCCGACACAGCCACCGCCCCACCGTGCGAGCCGCCGCTGCGGCCCGCCCACACCACGGATATCCACATGAACACCCAGTCGGCTCTCTCCGCACGCCAACAGGCCATCCTGCCAATCGCCGCTTTCACGGCGGCCGGCGATCTTCACCGCCTCGAACCGGCCCTGCGCGCCGCGCTGGATGCCGGGCTGACAATCAATGAGATCAAGGAAATCCTGGGTCAGCTCTACGCCTATGCAGGCTTTCCGCGCGCGTTGAATGCACTGGGCACCTTCATGACGGTGGTGGAGGACCGCAAGGCACAGGGCGTCCACGATGCACAGGGCAAGGCACCGGCCACGCTGCCCGCGCCGGACCAGATGCTGGCCGTAGGCACCGCCAACCAGACCCGGTTGTCGGGTCAACCCGTCGCAGGCCCGTTGTTCGCGTTCTCGCCTCAAATCGACCGCTACCTCAAGGAACATCTGTTCGGCGCGATTTTTGCGCGCGACAACCTCGACTGGGGTGATCGCGAGCTCGCCACCGTGGCCGCGCTGTCGGCCATGACAGGGACCGAGTCGCAGGTGCAGGCGCACATGCGCATCAGCCGGAACGTGGCGCTCAGCGAGGCGCAGCTGCAACATGCCGTGGCGGTGCTGCGCGACGTGGTCAGTGCCGAGGCCGCCGATCGCGCGGACCAGGCGCGGCGCGGCACGCTCGCCCACTGAACCCTGCGCAGGAGGAGACCATGACCGGCTGGATAGCATTGATGCTGACGTCCCTGATACTGGGAAGCACCGACGTCGCCGCACAGCCCATCGTGCGCATGTTCGAGCTGCACACCGACCCGGGCCGACAGGAAGCGTTCGACGCGGCCGGCCGGCGCAACATGGACGCCTCCCTGCAGACCGAGCCCGGTGTTCTGGCGATGCACGCCGTCACCGATCGCCAGCGGCCGGGCGTGGCGTACGTCTTCGAAATCTACGCGAATGCGGACGCCTTGAAGACGCATCTTGCGTCCGCGCACTACGCCGATTTTCTACGCGCCACGCAGCCGCTCATCGCCGACAAGACGTTGACGGAAACAACGCCCGTGTTCCTTGCCGAAAAGTCGGCCCCTCTCTCGGTCATGCAGCGCGGCGACACGCCGGAGGTCCGGATCGTCGATGTGACGGTCAAACCCGCGGATATACCGGCATTCACCCGGATCGTCACGGCGGAGATGCGCGAGTCCATGCGGATCGAACCGGGCGTCCTGGCGATGTATGCCGTTACACGGCAGGATCATCCGGAGCAGTGGATCTTCTTTGAGATCTACGCCGATGCCGCTGCCTATGACACGCACCGGCAAACGCCCCACTTCAAGGACTATCTGCAGCGGACCGCGGAGATGCTGGTGGACAAGGGGCACAGCGAGGTAAGCACCATCGCGTTGAAAAGCCGTGGCGGGGTGTCGTTCGATGCGACCCACGTGCCCTGAGAGGAGGACTTGGATGTCCTGCCATGCGATGAACAGGTGCCACAGGCTGCAACCGCCGTGCCGCCGACGCCAAGCGGCCAACATCCATCTGCCACAACGGTCCCGCACAATTTTCAAACAACCGCTTGAAACACGCGTAACTTCGTCGAACTGGACACGATCCACCAGTTCCGCCAGACTCCGCCCTTTCCTGTTGTTCGGCACCCATGGCGAAACTGCTGGTCCTGCATGGCCCCAACCTCAACCTGCTCGGCACGCGCGAGCCGGGGGTCTATGGGCACACCACGCTGGCGCAGATCGACCGGGCCCTGCTGGCCCAGGCGCAGGCCGCCGGCCATGCCCTGGAGAGCCTGCAGTCCAATGCCGAGCACGTGCTGGTCGATCGGGTGCAGGCCGCCCGCGATGAAGGCACCGCCTTCATCCTGATCAATCCGGCCGCGTTCACTCACACGTCCGTGGCCCTGCGCGATGCGCTGGCCGCGGTGGACCTGCCCTTCATCGAGATCCACCTGTCCAATCCGCACGCGCGCGAGCCCTTCCGCCAGCACAGCTATTTCAGCGACAAGGCGGTCGGGGTGATCTGTGGGTTCGGGGCGGACAGCTATCGCTATGCGATGGATGCAGCGCTGACCCGGTTGGCGGCTGCTTCGGCGTGATGACCCTGCCGCGTGTCCTGGCCAGCGTCGCGCTGTGGGGCTGCCTGTGTGGCGCCGCCAGTGCCGCTGATCGCAGCGCGGAAGGCATCGACTGCGCGCAGCCGAGCGGCACCATGGAATCGGATCTGTGCGCCTCGGATGTGGCCAGCGAGGCCGATACCGAATTGAACGCGGTGTACGCCCAGGCGCGCCAGCAGTTGCGCCGCCAGGCGGCCGAAGGCGCCTGCACGCACTGCGCCGATGCCGAAAAGCAGCTGATCCTGGCCCAGCGCGCGTGGATGCAGCTGCGCGACCACGATTGCGACGCGGTCTACGCCTTCAACGCCGATGGCACCTCGCGCAATGGCGCGCAGATGCACTGCCTGACCACCCTCGCGCGCGACCGTACGCGGCAGCTGCGCGATTTCTACGAATTGCTTTGACCCGAGCGCGCCGCGCTTCCCACCACTGACACCACGAGCCAAAGAGGCCCCTATGGATCTCCGCAAAATCAAGAAACTGATCGACCTGCTGGAAGAGTCGAACCTCGCCGAAATCGAAATCAAGGAAGGCGAAGAGTCCGTGCGTCTGTCGCGCGCGCCCGTCTCCGGCTACGGCATGGTCCAGGCCCAGCCGCAGATGATGATGGCCCCCGCACCGGCCCAGGCCGCTGCCCCGGCGATGCCGATGCAGTCGCCGACCGAAGCCTCCACCGGTGGCACCGCCAAGGCCGGCAACGCCCTGCCGGATGGCCACGTGCTGCGCGCGCCGATGGTCGGCACCTTCTATTCGTCGTCCTCGCCGGACAAGCCGGCCTTCGTGTCGGTCGGCCAGGCCGTCAAGGCCGGTGAAACGCTGGCGATCATCGAAGCGATGAAGATGTTCAACCCGATCGAAGCCGATGTTTCCGGCACCATCGTCGCCATCCTGGGCGAAAACGGCCAGCCGGTCGAATTCGACCAGCCGCTGTTCGTGATCGGCTAAGGATTAGTCCATGCTCGACAAAGTCGTTATTGCCAACCGAGGGGAGATCGCGCTGCGCATCCTGCGCGCGTGCCATACCCTGGGCATCCGCACGGTGGCTGTGCATTCCACGGTCGACCGCAACCTCAAGCACGTGGCCATGGCCGACGAGTCGGTCTGCATCGGTCCGGCACCGTCCTCGGAGAGCTACCTCAACATCCCGGCCCTGATCGCCGCGGCGGAAGTCACCGACGCCCAGGCCATCCACCCGGGCTACGGCTTCCTGTCGGAGAACGCCGACTTCGCCGAGCGCGTGGAAGAGTCCGGTTTCATCTTCATCGGCCCCAAGGCCGACACCATCCGCCTGATGGGCGACAAGGTGGAAGCGATCCGTGCGATGAAGGCCGCCGGCGTGCCGTGCGTGCCCGGCTCGGGCGGCCCGCTGACCGACGACATCGTGGCCAACACCAAGATCGCCCGTGAGATCGGCTACCCGGTCATCATCAAGGCCTCCGGTGGCGGTGGCGGCCGTGGCATGCGCGTGGTGCATGCCGAAGCCTCGTTGAAGGCGGCGATCGAGACCACCAAGTCCGAAGCCAAGGCCGCTTTCAGCAACGATCAGGTCTACATGGAGAAGTTCCTGGAGAATCCGCGTCACGTGGAAATCCAGGTGCTTGCCGATGGCCAGGGCAATGCCATCCACCTCGGTGAACGCGACTGCTCCATGCAGCGCCGCCACCAGAAAGTGGTGGAAGAAGCGCCGGCACCGGGCATCACCGCCGAGCTGCGCGATGAGATCGGCAAGGTGTGCGTGGAAGCCTGCATCCGCATCGGCTACCGCGGCGCGGGTACCTTCGAGTTCCTGTTCGAAGATGGCCGCTTCTACTTCATCGAAATGAATACCCGCGTGCAGGTGGAACATCCGGTGACGGAGATGGTGACCGGCATCGACCTGGTCTGCGAGCAGCTGCGCATCGCCGCCGGCCAGAAGCTGACCATCAAGCAGAGCGACGTGGTGCTGACCGGCCACGCGATCGAGTGCCGCATCAACGCCGAAGACGCTGAAACCTTCGTGCCGAGCCCGGGCCAGATCACCGCGTTCCATCCGCCGGGTGGCCCCGGTGTGCGTGTGGATACCCACATCTACAGTGGTTACCGCGTGCCGCCGAACTATGACTCGATGATCGGCAAGCTGATCGTGCACGGCCCGGATCGCGAGACCGCGATCGCGCGCATGCGCGTGGCACTGAGCGAGCTGGTCGTGGACGGCATCAAGACCAACGTCGCGCTGCAGCAGCGCATCATGCGCGACAAGGGCTTCCAGGCCGGTGGGCAGAACATCCACTACCTGGAAAAGCGCCTGGCCGAACGCAAGAACAAGTCGATCGCGTTGACCTGATCGGTTGATTCACGCGTCACGTTGGACAGCAGAAAGGCGGGGATCTCCCCGCCTTTTTGTTTGCGCGAACCGGGCTGCCGGAGGGCACAAACCCGGTAGAGCCAACCCATGGTTGGCTGACGTGCTTACGGCTTGGCGGTATCAGCCGCGGTGACCTGCGAATGCTTCACCGGCTCCACGCCCAGCGACGAGGTCGGATCCACGATCACCATCGTCTCGGTGGACCCGTCCGGCCACACCACCTGGAAGGTACTGCCGGTGGGCAGCGAAGCGAACGGCATGCCACTCTGCGCGCGATACACCGCAGCGACCTGACTGGCACCGGCACGACGCACTTCGGCATCGGCCTTGACCGAGGTCAACTGCACTTTGGACAGGCTTCGGTAACGATCGTCATAGGTGTCGATCATCACCAGACCCACTGCCCCGGCCGAGTAAGCGACAAACAACGCCACCCAGAACCAGAATTTCGCACCGTGCAGGATTCGACGGTAATTCATCGCCCATTCCTCTGCTTGACCAGCTCTTCAACCAACACGTTCATTTTCCCCGCACCTTGCCGCGATACCGCGGCGTCATACACAAAAGTGGCAAAGTCCTGCCCACCGTCCTGCGAACAGATCCCTCCGTTCGCGCAGAAATTATTCATCAGCACACTATCGGGCCCGCACGCCATGCCCAACTCGCAGGCCGCCAGCCGCCAGGCGAGTTCGCTGAACTGATCGCCGGCCACCATGCCGCTCATCGCACTGTCGCCGCTGGCGCGCTGGCCCATGCCCGGCGCCAGTGCCATGAAGGCTTCCGGATCCCGCGACTCCATCACCCGCTCGACCAGCCCGCGACGATAGGCCGGAGCGGTTTCCAGTGGATGACCTTCGGCGAACAGCGAGGCCTCGGCCGCCAGGTTGCCGGCCTTGGCGGCCTGCAGGCGCTGGGTCAGGATCAAGGACCGGCCCAGATTGTCGCTGCTGACGAAGCCGGCGCAGCGGCGCGAAACACGCTCGCGCGCGGTCACCATCGACACGGACGCTTTCATGCCCAGCCCGGTCAACACGTCGTTGTCGAGCTGATAGCCACCCGGGTCCATGGCGTAGGTGGCGCAGTAGTCGTGCACACGGCTGACCATCCACCCGGCCTCCGCATTGCCGTTGGCGGCCTGCAGCTGCAGGCGCTGCGCATACGCAAACAGATCGGTATCGCCTTCGATATCGGCGCGAAGGTCCAACGGCAGGCCGGAGGCCACGGCCGTGCCGCGCTCGCTGCCCAGCAGGCGCCGGGCGAGCTGCCGCGCTTCGGCCGGTACCGCGCTCGGCGCGCTGGCCGCCGTCGGTTCATCGCCCGGCGAGGCCACGTGCTCGGCATGCAGCACCCGATCGCCCGCGCGATAGCCCACCACCCCGAGCAACGCCAGGGCTGGCACGACCAGCAACCAGGTTTTGAGGGTGGGCACGAGCGCCATGGGCGGGACGTCAGAGGCTGTCAGCGATAGACAGCAGAAATGTAAGTTTAGCAAGCAGCCGCAACGCTGTCTGAACCGGTCGTCCGGCCGATCTTACCGGCCGGCGAGACGACCTCCCCACGGTACGCCGGGACCCGCGGGCCGCACTGGTCTAACATGCACGGTTTTCCGCCGGTCCCTGCCCCCATGCCCTTCCTGGAACTCACCCTGCACTGCACCGAAGCCACCCAGCCGCGCTATGAGAATGCGCTGGACGACGTGGGCGCGCTGGCGGTGACCCTGCTCGATGCCGATGCCGACACCAGCAACGAACGCGCGATCCTGGAACCGGGCGTGGGCGAGACGCCGTTGTGGAACGACCTGGTGCTGACCGCGCTGTTCCCGGGCGATACCAATGCGCTGGCCCTGCTGGCCGCGCTGGATGCCTTCGATCCGGGCCTGGACTGGGCCAATGCCAGCTTCCGTGCCGTGGCCGACGAAGACTGGGAGCGCGCCTGGATCGACCAGTTCCAGCCGATGGCCTTCGGTGACCGCACCTGGATCGTGCCGTGGAACCATGAACTTCCAGAAGCCGCGCAGGCCGAGGATGCCGCCGTGGTCCGCCTGGATCCGGGCCTGGCGTTCGGTTCGGGCACCCACCCGACCACGGCCCTGTGCCTGCGTTGGCTGGACGGCCTGGCCGCCGAGGGTGCGCTGGCCGGCAACACCGTGCTCGATTTCGGCTGCGGCTCGGGCATCCTCGCCCTGGCGGCGCTGAAGCTGGGGGCCGCGCGCGCGGTCGGCGTGGACAACGACCCGCAGGCGGTGCTCGCCACCGGTGACAACGCCGAGCGCAATGGGCTGCAGGACCGTGTGCAGGTCTACCTGCCGGACGACGAGCCGCAGGCGACGTATCCCGTCGTGGTCGCCAACATCCTCGCCTCGGCCCTGGATGCACTGGCCGATGTGCTGGCCGCGCGTGTCGCCCCGGGCGGCCGCATCGCGCTGTCGGGCATCCTGCATGGGCAGGAAGGCGAACTGCTGGAGCGCTATGCCCCGGCCTTCGAACAGCTGGCGGTGGCGCAGGACGGCGACTGGATGCGCATCACCGGCGTCCGCCGTGCTTGAATAGCCCGTCTCCTGCCCGGTCCCGTGCCCATGTCCGAGCCTCCGATGCCGCCGCGCCGCCCGATCGCCACGTTCCTGCGTCCGTCGCCGGAGGCGCCGGCCGATCCGGCTGACCGCCCGGCCGCGCCGTCTGACGCAGCACCTGCGCCGTCGGCCACGCCTGTGGACGATCGCATCGCACCGCTGGCGGTCGAACAGGTGATCGATGCACAGCCGGTGCACGCGCCGGAACCCTTCACGCCGGCACCCGAAGTCGAATTCGAACGCGTGCCCGAACCCGCGCAGGTGTTCACCGGTGAAGCCGCGCCAGCGGCTGCGCCGCTCGCTACGACGGCGGCCCTGCCGCCAGCCGACGCCATCACCACACCGAGCTTCCTCCGCCTGCCCGGTGCGCGCCTGCGAACGCCGCGCTGGCAGTGGGGCATGGTCGCCGGGCTGGCCGCCCTGCTGCTGGTCCAGATCGCCGTGGCCGACCGCGCCCGGCTTGCCGCCGATGCCGGCACCCGCCCGTGGATTGCCGGGCTGTGCGGCGTGCTGCGCTGTTCATTGCCAGCCTGGCGCGAGCCGACGGCCTTCAGCATGCTCAGCCGCGATGTGCGCCCGGTGCCGGGCCAGGCCGGCGCGCTGCAGGTTCAGGCCAGCATCCGCAACGACGCGCGCTGGGCCCAGGCCTGGCCGTCGCTGCGGCTGTCGCTGTCTGATGCCGATGGCCGCGTGATCGGCACCAATGTGTTCGCGCCGGCCGACTATCTGGACCGCGCCACGGACCCGGCCGCGACGCTGGAACCGGGGCAAAGCGCGCAGATCGCCTTCCGCGTGCGCGAGCCTGCGGCGTCTACCGTCGCATTCACCTTTGAGTTCCTCTGAGGCGTCGCCGGGGCCGCCGCAGCGTGGCAGGCGGCCGACGCACGCGCTAGACTGACCCCATCACCCTTCCGCCGTGGGCTGTTGTCCGCCCCGGCTCTTGCACCGGGAAACTCCTTGAACGCTGTCCTTTCTCGTCCTGACAACAGTCGTGGCGCGCCAAAGCCACCCCTGCGCGAACACGTGGCCCAGTCGGTCAGGCGCTACCTGCGGGACCTGGATGGCTGCGATGCGGACGATGTCTACGAGATCGTATTGCGCGAGATGGAAATCCCGCTGTTCGTGGAGGTGCTCAACCACTGCGAAGGCAACCAGAGCCGCGCCGCGGCGATGCTGGGCATCCACCGCGCCACCCTGCGCAAGAAGCTGAAGGAATACGGCATCACCACCTGATGCCGGTGGGCAGGCGCTTAGTGCCTGGCGGAAAGCAGGCCGGATCGAGCAGCGCTCGGTGCCGGCCTTCGTCGTTTCTGGGGCCATGCCAGCGCCACTGGCCTACAATATGCCCCCGCTCCGCTTCGATCTCCTGCCCCCATGAGTTCCGATCTGCTGCCCGTGCGCCGGGCCCTGCTGTCTGTTTCCGACAAAACCGGTCTGATCGACCTGGCCCGCGCCCTGGCGGCGCGCAACGTGGAGCTGCTTTCCACCGGCGGTACCGCCAAGGCGATCCGCGAGGCCGGCCTGGCAGTGAAGGACGTCGCCGACGTCACCGGGTTCCCGGAAATGATGGACGGCCGGGTCAAGACCCTGCACCCGATGGTGCACGGCGGCCTGCTCGGCCGCGCCGGGCTGGATGACGCGGTGATGGCCGAACACGGCATCGGCGCGATCGACCTGCTGGTGCTGAACCTGTATCCGTTCGAGTCGGTCACCGCCAAGGCGGACTGCGCGCTTGAAGACGCCGTGGAGAATATCGACATCGGTGGCCCGGCGATGCTGCGTTCGGCGGCCAAGAACTTCGCCCGCGTGGCCGTGGCGACCGACCCGTCGCAGTACGCCGAGCTGCTGGCCGAAATGGACGCCAACGACGGCAAGCTCTCGGCCGCCAAGCGCTTCGCCTTCTCGGTGGCCGCGTTCAACCGCGTGGCCCAGTACGACGCGGCGATCAGCAACTACCTTTCTGCGGTGACCACCACCGACACCGCCGTGCCGGTGCGTGCGGAGTTCCCGGCGCAGATGAATTCGAACTTCGTGAAGGTGATGGATCTGCGCTACGGCGAGAACCCGCACCAGAGCGGCGCGTTCTATCGCGACCTGTACCCGGTGCCGGGCACGCTGGCCACGTTCCAGCAGCTGCAGGGCAAGGAACTGAGCTACAACAACCTGGCCGATGCTGATGCGGCGTGGGAATGCGTGCGTCAGTTCGACGTACCGGCCTGCGTGATCGTCAAGCACGCCAACCCGTGCGGCGTGGCCGTGGGTGCCGGCAACGGCGATGCCTACGAGCTGGCCTACGCGACCGACCCGACCAGCGCCTTCGGCGGCATCATCGCCTTCAACCAGCCGCTGGACCTGGCCACCACGCAGGTGATCCTGGACCGTCAGTTCGTTGAAGTGCTGATCGCCCCGGACTACGCGCCGGCGGCACTGGAGTACGCGACCAAGAAGGCCAACGTGCGCGTGCTGCGCATTCCGCACGGACAGGGCCGCAACAACTACGACACCAAGCGGATCGGCTCGGGCCTGCTGATGCAGAGCGCCGACAACCGCGGCATGAGCCGCGACGAACTGACCGTGGTGAGCAAGCTGGCGCCGACCGACAAGCAGTTCGCCGATCTGCTGTTCGCCTGGAAGGTCGCCAAGTTCGTCAAATCCAACGCCATCGTGTACGCCAAGGACAACCGCACCATCGGTGTCGGCGCCGGCCAGATGAGCCGCGTCTACTCGGCGCGCATCGCGGGCATCAAGGCCGCCGATGCGAACCTGGTGGTGGAAGGCTCGGTGATGGCCTCCGATGCGTTCTTCCCGTTCCGCGATGGCATCGATGCCGCCGCTGCGGCCGGTATCAAGGCGGTGATCCAGCCGGGTGGCTCGATGCGCGACAACGAAGTGATCGCCGCGGCCGACGAACATGGCTTGGCGATGGTCTTCACCGGCGTGCGTCACTTCCGTCACTGATGGTGGCATCGACACGGATGTCGTCCTCGCTCCGCAATCGCCTCGCAGCGGTGGTCATGGCCACTGCTGCGGGGGTGCTGGGCTGCACGCCTGCCAGTGAACCGGGGGCGTCTTCCGAACCCGCCAAACCACACCGCGCGCTCGACACCACGGCGCAGCCGGAAGACACCGTCCGGGTCCGGGGCGATCACACCCAGCGCCTGCTGGCCTTCCTTCGCACGCGCTATGGCGACAAGGCCGTCCTGGATGCGCCGTGGAAGGATGCGTGGGAGGACACCGAGGTCGAGGCACTACGCCCGGTCACCCGCAGCGTGTGCGCGCGTGACACGGTCACGGCCGACGGTCATGAGCAGACCCTGCTGGCGGTGTGCCAGACCCTGGACGACGCAGCCACGGTCGAGCCGGGCCGGGTCGATCTGTATGTGCTGCGCGTGGGCACGGACGACGAAGAGGCCAACCGCGGCGGCATGTTCGCCCCACTGCCTGCCAAGGATCCGCTGCTGGTGATGGCCCAGCGCCTGCAGGGCCCATACGGGCGCCACGGCGCACCCGGTACGGTCCAGATCGCGCAGCTTGGCCCGCAGCGCCATGCCTTCCAGATCACCCACGAAGAACACCGGCGCGGCCATCGGCGCGTCTGGCGCAGTTACATCGCCGAACACAATCATCGTCTGCGCGATGTCGCCCGGTACCGCGATCACCTCGACAATCTTGCCCTGCACCGCTGTGACGGCCATCCGGCCGACTGCGGCGAGGGCGTGTTCTCGGTCGACTTCAGCACGACGGTGGGCGACAGCAACGACGTGGATGGCTACTGGCCGCTGACGGTGCGTGCCAGCGGCCACGACTGCACGGGCCCGGCGACCGCGTTCTACCACCTCATCTTCGATGCCCGGCAGCGCGCGTATCCGGTGCCGGACGACCTCCAGCGCGACGGCTGCGCCGACAGCTGAGGCCGTGGGTTGCCACGGCCACCGACCGCCCGAATGCACCCGCCGCGCGCACCGCGTAAAATCACGTTCCTGCCCTCTTACGCGAGAACTGCATTGAAGATCCTGGTCATCGGCGCTGGCGGCCGCGAACACGCCCTGGCCTGGAAGCTGGCCCAGTCCGCGAAGGTCCGTGAGGTCATCGTCGCCCCCGGCAATGCAGGCACCGCCACCGAGCCCAAGTGCCGCAACGTGGACGTCAAGGTCACCGATCTGGACGGTCTGTTGGCGCTGGTCGGCACCGAAGGCATCGGCCTGACCGTGGTCGGCCCGGAAGTGCCGCTGGTGGCTGGTGTGGTCGATCGCTTCCGCGCCGCCGGGCACCGCATCTTCGGGCCCACCGCCGCCGCCGCGCAGTTGGAAGGCAGCAAGGCGTACGCGAAGGATTTCCTGGCCCGCCACGGGATCCCGACCGCGTTCTATGCCGTGCATACCGACATCGAACCGGCGCTGGCCTACCTGCGTGAGAAAGGCGCACCGATCGTGGTCAAGGCCGATGGTCTGGCCGCCGGCAAGGGCGTGATCGTGGCGATGACCCTGGCCGAGGCCGAGGACGCGGTGCGCGACATGCTCTCCGGCAATGCCTTCGGCGATGCTGGCGCACGCGTGGTGATCGAAGAATTCCTGGACGGCGAAGAAGCCAGCTTCATCTCGATGGTGGACGGTAAGACGGCGCTGCCGATGGCGACCTCGCAGGACCACAAGCGCGTGGGCGACGGTGACACCGGCCCGAACACCGGCGGCATGGGCGCGTACTCGCCGGCCCCGGTGGTGACCGATGAAGTGCATGCGCGCGTGATGCGCGAGGTGGTCAACCCGACCGTGCAGGGCATGATCGCCGACGGCATTCCGTTCACCGGCTTCCTCTATGCCGGCCTGATGATCGATGCCAGCGGCGCGCCGAAGGTGATCGAGTTCAACGTGCGCTTTGGCGACCCGGAAACCCAGCCGGTGATGCTGCGCCTGCAGTCGGACCTGGTGGATCTGGTCGAAGCGGCGATCGACGAGCGCCTGGACACCGTGGAGGCGCAGTGGGATCCGCGCCCGTCGCTGGGTGTGGTGATGGCGGCCTCGCCCTATCCGGAGACCCCGATCACCGGTGACGTGATCCACGGCCTGGACGCTGTGGCGGCGACGGCCAAGGTATTCCATGCCGGCACCACGCTGGACGCGCAGGGCCAGGTGCTCAGCGCCGGCGGCCGTGTGCTGTGCGTGGCTGCACTGGGCGGCACGGTGGGCGAGGCACAGCGCAACGCCTACGCCGGCGTCGGTGCCATCCACTGGGCCCATGAGTTCCACCGCGGCGATATCGGCTGGCGGGCGATTGCGCGCGAGCAGGGCTGACCTGGCACGGTCGGGGCCACGACCGATCGAAGCACTGCCCTGAACGCCAGAAAGCAAAAAGGCCCGGCATCAGCCGGGCCTTTTTGCGTAACCACGCCAGTCACTGCATCACGCAGTAAACAGCGCCTTCATCTTCTTCAGCGCGTTCGCCTCGACCTGGCGGATGCGTTCGGCCGACACGCCGTACTCATCGGCCAGCTCCTGCAGCGTCACCTTGCTGTCCGCGTCCAACCAGCGACGGCGGATGATGTCGCGCGAACGCGCATCCAGTTCGGCCATGCCTTCGCGCAGCAGCTGCAGCTGATTGTCTTCGCTGTCCATCCGCTCGTACGCCATCGAAGGATCTTCTTCGTTGGCGCGCAGGTAGGCAGCCGGCGACGGCGGCGCATGATCGTCATCGTCATCGCTGGAGAGATCGAAACCGATATCGCGACCCGACAGGCGCGACTCCATCTCGAGCACTTCACGCTCGGACACGTTCAGGTCCTTGGCCACCGCGCTGACTTCGGCCGCGTTCATCCAGCCCAGGCGGGTCTTGGACTTGCGCAGGTTGAAGAACAGCTTGCGCTGCGCCTTGGTCGTGGCGACCTTGACGATGCGCCAGTTCTTGAGGATGAACTCGTGCATTTCCGCACGTATCCAGTGCACCGCGAACGACACCAGGCGAACGCCCATGTCCGGGTCGAAGCGCTTCACCGCCTTCATCAGGCCGATGTTGCCTTCCTGGATCAGGTCGCCCAGCGCCAGGCCATAGCCGTTGTAGCCACGGGCGACGTGCACCACGAAGCGCAGGTGGGAATGGACCAGCTCGCGCGCGGCGTCTAGATCCAGCTCGTCGCGGAAGCGGCGGGCCAGATCCTGCTCGTCATCGACCGACAGCACCGGGATCTGGTGCACGGCACCGATGTAGGCGTCCAGCGAACCGAGCGCACTGGGAATCGGGAGATTGTTTGCCACAAGGGCAGTAGAGGTGTTCTGGCTCATAGCACTCATCTTAGCAGTCCCGGAATTGGACTGCTAAAGGGGAAAGAAGTTCCAGCGTTCTGTTCATGGGACGCTGGCACCGAAGACACCTCTAACCTACCGCGAAATGATGACAGTGGCGAGAGGCTGGAAACAAACCATCAAACCCCATGAAATCAACAGGATAGACGGATGAATTGGGCGCTGGCGCGTGTTTTCTGGCTGAACAGGCTGCCGGATGCGCCCATTCAGCCCGGAAAGGTTGTCGGCAGTTCAGCCAGGCATGGCCTGGCTCTACCCCCTGCGCCACCGCTACGCGTGGCAGGCCCAAACCCACCGACGCCTGGTAATAGCCCGCCATGTTCAACCCGCAAGCGGCAGGTGGCGCACTCCATCATCGCGATGCTGGCCGTCCAGATGACGACCGCCAGTGATTACGCCGCCGGCTCCAGCGCGGCACGCGGCGGCAGCGACCAGTCGATGCGCGCGTTGCCACGGCGCTGCAGGTACTCGTTGGCCATCGAAAAATGACGGCAGCCCAGGAAGCCGCGATGCGCCGACAGCGGCGAAGGGTGCGGTGCCTTGAGCACGCGGTGCCGGCCGGTATCGATGACCTTGCCCTTCTGCTGGGCGTAACTGCCCCACAGGAGGAACACCAGGCCCTCGCGCTCGCGGTTGAGCGTGTCCACCACATGGTCGGTGAAGCCCTCCCAGCCACGCCGCTGGTGAGAGCCGGCGTTGCCCGCCTCCACGGTCAGCACCGCATTGAGCAGCAGCACCCCACGGTGCGCCCACGGCAGCAGGCAGCCGTGGTCCGGGCGCGGGATGCCCAGATCGGCCTCGATCTCTTTGTAGATGTTCAGCAGCGATGGCGGCACCGGTACGCCCGGCATGACCGAGAAACTCAGGCCGTGGGCCTGGCCATGCCCGTGATACGGATCCTGGCCGAGGATGACCACCTTGACCTGGTCGAAGGGCGTGGCGTCGAACGCGGCGAAGATCTGCGGGCCAGGGGGAAACACCTGGGCACCGGCCGCCTTGCGCTGGCGCAGGAACGCGGAGAGTTCGCGCATGTCCGGGCGCAGCAGGTAATCACCGATACGCGTCTTCCAGCTCGGTTCGAGCTGGATGCTGGGCACTACATCGTCATTCATCGCACTACAGGCTTTTCGTTGAGGCGGGACAGGCGCAGCTGGAACAGCACCTTGGTGATGAGCAGGCGCTCTTCGATCGGCTTCTGGACCAGATCGTTGGCACCGGCCTGGAGCAGGCCGGACTGGTTGTGCGGGTTGCCGTCGCCGGTCATGACCAGCACCGGCAGGCGGCGCTTGCCGTAGCCGAAGTCCACGCGCACGCGCTGCACCACATCGCGGCCACTGAGCTCGCCCTTGAGCGTGACATCGGTGAGCACCAGATCGATGCGGTGGCTGCTGCGGCCGAGCGACTCGGCGGTGAGCAGCGCGAAGGCATCTTCGGCAGTGAGCACGTGCAGCACGTTCAGGCCCTGCCGTTCGAGCATGCGCTTGGTCGCCTCGGCGACGACGCGGCTGTCTTCGACATACAGGATCGTGGCGCCCGGAATGGTCTCTGGCTGCACATAGCCACGGATGAAGGTGGCCAGGGCTTCGTGACCGAGCGCCTTGTCGAAATAATCGGTGACGTACTCGGTGAAGCGGCGCTGTTCCAGATGCTGCTGCGCGTCGCCGGAGACCACGATGACCGGCACGTAGGCCTGCCCCGCCGCGTCGCGCACGATGCGCGCCAGGTCCAGCCCGTCGCCATCGCTCAGGGTGAGCGAGGTGGTGACCAGACTGACCGGCCCGGCATCCAGCGCCGCACGCGCCTCGGCGATGCTCGCGCAGCCCACCACCTCCACGGCCGGCAGTTCGCGCTGCAGCACATCGGCAATCAACTTGCGGACCAGCCTGGAGCCGTCGACGACCATCACGCGCGGGGCGTCGTCGGCGAGGTGCTTGAGGGCTTGCGGACGCATGCGGGCCTCAGGTTTCGGTCGGACGGGTCTGGCGCAGGAAATGCCCCGTCACCAGCCAAGCGCCCAGCCAGCCCAGCACCACGGTGCCGAGCAGCACGAACGAGGAATGCAGCAGGTCCAGACCATGCAGCACGAAGGGGCTGCCATAACTCTGCGAGAGCGCTGCCAGCGGCGGACGCAGCGCCAGCCCGGCCGCACCGATCAGCGCGAGGGCGACCGCGCCGGCGCCCAGGCCGTACCACGCGCCCAGATACAGGAACGGGCGGCGGATGAAGCCATCGCTGGCGCCGAGCAGCTGCAGCACGCCGATCTCATCGCGGCGCGCCTGGATGTCCAGGCGTACGGTGTTACCGACCACCAGTGCGGCACCGAGGCCGAGCAGCACCGACAGCACCTGCACCAGGCGCGTACCAAAGCCCAGCCAGCCATCCAGGCGTTTGCGCCACAACGCATCGTGCTGGACCAGATCGGCCTGCGGCAGGCCTTCCAGCGACTGCGCCAGGCGCGCGTCGTCGGCGCCCTCGCCCGGGGTCACGATCAGCAGGGTCGGCAGCGGATTGTCATGCAGTGCATCGATGGCCTCACCGAGCCCGGCGCTCTCGCGCAGCTCGGCCAGGCCCTGCTCCGGGGTCTGCACGGTGACGTTGGCCACGTCGGCGCGACCGCGCAGGGTCTCGGCCACCTGGCGGGCCGCATCGGCACCGGCGTCGGTCTTCAGAAAGAGGTTGATGTCGCGCGACTGCTGCACGCTGCCGGCGAAGTGCTTGAGGTTGTCCAGCGCGATCGACAGGCCCAGCGGCAGGGCCAGCGCGAGCGCCATGACCATCACCGTGAGCAGCGTCGCCCACGGCTTGCGCCACGCACGGCCGAGGCTGAAGACCACGCTGTGGCCGTGATGGTGCAGCCACACGCCCAAGCGCGAGGGCGCGGCGGTTTCCTTGGTCACCGGAGTATTCATTCGGCCAGGTCCTGCGGCGAGATGTCATCGACCAGGCGGCCGTGATCCAGGATCAGCACGCGCTTGCGCATGCGTCGCAGCAGGGCCAGATCGTGGCTGACCACCAGCACGCTGGTGCCGCGATCGGGCAACTCGGCAAACAACGCCATGATTTCCGCCGCCAACGTGGGATCGAGATTGCCGGTGGGCTCATCGGCGACCAGCAGCGTGGGCTCGCCGACAATCGCACGGGCGATACCGACGCGCTGCTGTTCACCGGCCGACAGCTGCGAGGGCAGGGCTTTTTCGCGGTGGCCCAGGCCCATGCGTTCGAGTACCGAGCGCACGCGCTTGCCGATCTCGTTGCGGCGGGTGCCGCGCAGGATCAACGGCAGGGCAACGTTCTCGGCGATGCTGCGGTCCATCAGCAGCCGATGGTCCTGGTACACCGCACCGACCTCGCGCCGATGCCGCGGAATACTTCCGCCGCGCACCTTCAGCAGGTTGCGCTCATTGAAGATCACCGCGCCGCGGCTGGGCCGCTCGTCGAGATGGATCAACTTGAGCAGGGTGCTCTTGCCCGCACCGGAATGGCCGGTGACGAACAGCATTTCCCCGGGGGCGACATCGAAGCTGACGTCCACCAGTGCCTGGTGGCCGCCCGCATATTGTTTGCTGACATTGTCAAAACGCAGGACGCTCATCCCCTGATTATGCAGGACGAGGGTGGCGGCGTGGAGGTCGGGCGTCAGACGGTAGGTGCCGACCGTTGGTCGGGGGAAGCGCCATCGCATTCGCGCTGTCGCCCCACGGTTCGCTGCGCAAACCGTGGGCCCCTCTCATCAGCACCCGATCCCCCGTCGCTTCGCGACCGCCCCCTTACCAAGGGGGCTATACCCCCCAGGCATCGCGGGTCGCGCGTCCGGTCTTACGAACCGGACAGCATCCGGCGGATCTTGCGGCCCAGGCGGGTCAGGAACGAGGCGCCCGGATCGGCGGCAGGCGTGCCGCGCATCGGCTTGGCGGTCACCTGCACCGGGGTCACCGGGCCGGTCGCTGCGGCGCCCTCGGCACCTTCGACCGGACGGCCGTGGCGACGACGACGACGCTTGCGCGGCGCACGCTCACCTTCCACGGCCGGGCTGCCTTCGGCAGACGGCGCGGCGGTCGGGGCCAGCTGCGGGGTGGCAGCGGCATCGGCGGCCACGGCCGGCGGCTCGCCTTCCACGCGCGGCTTTCGCTCACGGCGGGGTTTGCCATCGGCACTGCGCTCGCCCGGTGCGCGGCGTTCGCCACGGCCACCGGCCGGCTTGCCGCCACGGCTGCTGCCACCGCCACGACGCTGCTCTTCGGCGGCACGCGCTTCGCGTGCTTCGCGGAAGATCTGGCCGACGCTTTCGTTCTCGTCACCCTCGGCATCACCCTCGCCTTCCGGCGACGGTGCACGCGGCGCGCGCGGGATCGGGGTCAGGATTTCGCTGGTGACCGGCTCGACCGGGATCTTCTGTTCGATGTACGCCTCGATGTCCGGCAGGCCCATCGCGTAGCGCTCGCAGGCGAAGCTGATCGCATCGCCTTCTTCGCCCAGGCGCGCGGTACGGCCGATGCGGTGCACGTAGTCTTCGGCGTCGAACGGCAGGTCGTAGTTGTAGACGTACTTGATGCCGTCGATGTGCAGGCCGCGGGCGGCGACATCGGTGGCCACCAGGATTTCCAGCTGGCCCTTCTGGAAGCGGTTGAGCAGGCTCTCGCGCTTCTTCTGCGGCACGTCGCCGGACAGCACGCCGACGCGGTAGCCGGCCTTTTCAAGCGAACG
>Ga0308171_1000212_pt1 | contig 164403 bp, 172 predicted proteins | sample PhyGR1_FD_202135 | JGI IMG/M metagenome (GOLD analysis project Ga0308171, IMG submission 202135) | Phyllosphere microbial communities from UC Gill Tract Community Farm, Albany, California, United States - DLSLSG.R1 | ecosystem: Host-associated > Plants > Phyllosphere > Unclassified | place... | reverse complement strand
TCGAGGACCAGAGCGGAGCGCTTCGCGTGTTCGATGACGACGCTGTTGACGGGGCGGGTCATCGTGCTTCTCCGGAGGCTGGGGGGCGATGGCGAAGATCGTTATCCCCGTGATTACCATCGGGGTACGCTTCGCGCCCGGACGCCTCCCCCGCAAGCGGGGCCCCCTCCGGGCGCTGTGCGGCCAGCGCTGCAATCTTGCGAGCGTGGTCGGTCAGGTCGCGGGAGGGGTCGCTGTCCAGAAATGCGGCGATGGAGAGCCATGCGCTGCGGTTGCGGGCCGTGTGGTGGGGCATGTGGATGAGGGCGGAATTCATGCGGCCCACTGCTGAAAAGCAGCCCTCTTGGCGGCAGCGCTTGCGCGGCGTGCGGCAGCCAGGTCGGTGTTACAGCGGTCCTGGCCAGCGGAGCCCTCTCCCTGCCCAGCGGCTGGGTTAGTCGTGCGATGCTTCATGCTTCACCCATTTGCACGGAGGAACCATGGACGACGCACAAAAGAAGGCAATCGCTGCCAAGGCGATTGAAGAGATTCACGAGCTCATCGCTGCAAACGGCGCGGCGCCAAGCGTGAAAACGCTCAATGTCTATGCCCTGATGGGAGCTATTGGTAACGTCATGAAGGACGCTGGTAGCAGGAAGAAGGTCGAAACTTTCAGTACGCTGTGCGAGATGGGACAACGGCGAATGGACTCGGGCGAGCCAGAGAAGATTGCTGAGGGTTTGTTGATCGGCGCATTCGTTGCGACATGCTTCGACGTGAGCAAACTGCGCTAGGGAGCCCTCCCCCTGCCCAGCGGCTGGAGCCGGCAAGCTGGCCGCTGTGTTGGCGGCAGGGGAAGGACAAGAGGCCCCGGGGTGGGGATTGGCTGACGTATTGAGGGGGTGCATGCCGGCTCCGTAATTATCGTGACAAGGTGTCACGGAACGGATTCAAGCATATTCATGACGGACTGTCACTCTTTTTTGTGACAGCCCGTGATGTAATTTCGCCAATTAAGGAGTCGCTATGCCAACCACCATGACACTTTTGAAGAAGGCGCTGGAAGTCAAGCGAGCAGCCGCGTGGGCGCGAACATTCAACATCACGGAATCAGCTTTCGCCCAAGCCAAAAAACGGCAGCGCCTCAGCCCAACGCTGGCAGGGAAAATTGCTCATGAGCTTGGGGAAGATGAAGCTAGGTGGATAGCAGTGGCGGGACTGGAAGCGGAGCCGCCAAGCTCGGACCGTGACTCGATGCTGCTTCGACTGGCAGGAGCGATGAAATCATAGGTTTGCACCGTTGGTTCGACTCACCCCCTGGCCGCTACCTGCTGGCGTGGGAGCAGCAGCAGTACGACGAGCTGGTGGCCGACATCTTCGGCTATCACGCGGTGCAGCTGGGCATGTCGGGCCTGCAGGGCCTGCGCGCCAACCGCATGCCGCACCGCTGGCTGGCCCTGGGGCTGGAGGAATCCCGGCTGCCGCCCGAGCCGGACGCACCCGTGCCCACTCCTGACCTGCTGGCCTACCCGGTGGCGCTGCCCTTCGAGGCGGCCAGCATCGATCTGGTGCTGCTGCCCCATGCGCTGGAGCTGAGCGTGGACCCCCACGCCGCCCTGCGTGAGGTCGAGCGGGTGCTGGTGCCCGAGGGCCGCGTGGTCATCAGTGGCCTCAACCCCTGGAGCCTCTGGGGACTGCGCCAGCGCCGGGCGCGGCTCTACCAGCGCTTCGGCGCGGGCGGCCAGCTCTACCTTCCCGACGTGGGCGAATTCATCGCCCCGGGCCGCATGCGCGACTGGTTGCGGCTGCTCAACTTCGAGGTCGAAACCATGAGCTTCGGCTGCTTTCGCCCTGCGGTCGGGCAGACCCGGTGGCTGGACCGCTTCGACTGGATGGACGGGCTGGGGGCGCGCTGGTGGCCGATACTCGGGGCCGCCTACACGGTGGTGGCCGTCAAGCGCGTGCACGGCATGCGGCTCATGGCGCCGCCCTGGCGGTCGGCGCCCCAGCCGGCTGCGGCGACCGTGCCGGTGGCGCAGCGGCGGCGCTGAAAGGCGCTGACGCCTTCTTTTCTTTTTGGGTGTGCACCCCTGCGAGCGAGCGGGGCGCACGCCCTGTTCCATGGCAAGCGTGAGGGAGTGCGTTTTTTGAATCAGGTCGTGATCTATACCGACGGGGCGTGCAAGGGCAACCCCGGGCCCGGAGGCTGGGGCGTGGTGCTGCGCTCGGGCGCCTTGGAGAAGGAACTGTTCGGCGGAGAGCTGGATACGACCAACAACCGCATGGAGCTGCTGGCAGTGATCGAGGCGCTGGCGGCGCTCAAGCGACCCTGCGCCGTCACGCTGTTCCTCGACAGCCAGTACGTGCGCAAGGGCATCACCGAGTGGGTGCAGGGCTGGAAGAAAAAGGGCTGGCGCACGGCGTCCGGCCAGCCGGTGAAGAACGTGGAGCTGTGGAAGCGGCTGGACGAGCTGGTCGCGACGTCGGGGCACGTCATCGACTGGCGCTGGGTCAAGGGCCACGCGGGCGACCCCGGCAATGAGCGCGCCGACGCGCTGGCGAACAAGGGCGTGGACAAGGCCCTGGGGCGGGGTTGAGGCGAGGCGCTCGGCCCCGTCAGCACGGACGGCCGGTGGTGCTGCCAGAACGTGCCGATGATCTCAGGCCGCGGCCGTGATGCCCTGCACCGCCTCATGGATGCTCTGCGCGTCCTGCGGGCGCACCAAGCGGGCCATTTCCTTGCCGTCCCGCAAGAATACGAGCGTGGGCCAGAGCTTCACCCCGAAGCTGCGCCCCAGGCGCTGGCCCGGGCCGTCTTCCACCTTGACGTGGGCCACGTCGTCGCGGTCTTCCAGCGCCTGCTGGATGAGCGGCTGCGCGCGCTGGCAGTAGCCGCACCAGGGCGTGCCGAACTCGACGACGGTAGCGCCGGGGGTGCGGTCCACGTCTTCGCGGGTGGGCGGCTGCACGAGGTGCCGGTCGGCAAAGGGCATGGAAGTCTCCTTTCGGTCTGGAATGGGTGTGGGTGCGATGGCAGCCCCGTTCTAAGCGCGACCCGGGTGCCCGCCTGTCAGACCATGCCTTCAAACATCATCACGTCCAGCGTGTCGCCCGCCGCCACGTGGCCCTGGCCGTGGTGCAGCACAATGAGCCCGTTGGCCTGCACCATGGAGCTGAGCACGCCCGAGCCCTGGTTGCCGGTGGTGCGGACCTGCAGCGTGCCGTCGGCCGCGGTGGACACCCAGCCGCGCTGGTACTCGGTGCGGCCGGCCTTCTTGCGCATCGGCTCGGTGCTCACGGCCCGCAGCAGCGGCGGGGCGGTTTCGGTGCTGCCCATCATGCGCAGCAGCGCGGGGCGCACGAAAGCGAGGAAGGTCACCATCACCGCCACCGGATTGCCCGGCAAGCCGAACAGCACAGCGCCCGCCGAGGGCGGTTTGCTATCATTGTCATAGCTGCATGCGCTTGTGGAATCGGCGCTGGAGCCCGGTTTGGCTGCTGAAAGTGCAGCGCCGGCGATGCGCCCCACCGCCATCGGGCGGCCGGGCCGCATGGCGATGCGCCAGAAGGCCACGTCGCCCAGCTGCTTCATCATGGCGCGGGTGTGGTCGGCCTCGCCCACGCTGACGCCGCCGCTGGTGATGACTGCGTCGGCCTGCGCCGCCGCCTGGCGAAAGGCGCCCTCCAGCAGCGCCGGCTCATCGCGCACCACGCCCAGGTCGATCACTTCCACGCCCAGGCGCGTCAGCAGGCCGAACACGGTGTAGCGGTTGCTGTCGTACACGGCGCCTTCGCGTGGCGGCTGGCCCAGGCTGAGGATCTCGTCGCCGGTGGAAAAGTAGGCCACGCGCAGGCGGCGCACCACCCGCACCGTGGGCAGCCCCAGGCTGGCGACCAGGCCCAGCGCGGCGGGCGAGAGGCGCGTGCCCCGCTCCAGCGCCACGCGGCCCTGCATCAGGTCTTCGCCCCGGCAGCGGCGGTTGTCGCCCGCGCGCAGCACGTCGGCGGCGATGTGCACCCGGTCGTCCTCGACCGTGGTGAATTCCTGGGGCACGACCGTGTCCAGCCCGGCGGGCATGACGGCGCCGGTCATGATCTTCACGCAGTCGCCGGGCTGCAGCGTGCCGGCCCAGGCCGCGCCGGCCAGTGCCGTGCCCACGCAGCGCAGGCTGAGCGGCTGGCCCGCGCGCAGTTGGGCGCCGTCGAAGGCGTAGCCGTCCATGGCCGAGTTGTCGTGCGGCGGCACGCTGACGGGCGAGACGATGTCCTCCGCCAGCACGCGGCCCAGCGCGTCGAAGATGCCCACGGTTTCAGCGCCCGCGACCGGCTGCACCAGCCGTTCGAGGAACTGCTGCACGCCGGCCGCGCTCAGCGCCTGCGGGTCGTAGCCCTGCAGTTCGGCGGCAATCTGGGCGATGGTGCGGGGGGCGGTGGTGTGGCCGTTCATGCGGCGGCCTCCAGCGCATGCAGCTCGGCTACGGTGTTGGCGTTGCGAAAGGCCAGCGGGTCGTCGCCGGGCTGTTCGAACGCCACGGTGGCGCAGGCGTGCTGCGCCGTCCAGCGGTCGATCTTGCGGCCGCCGGCCTGGGTGAACTGCACCAGGCTTTCCAGCAGCGACACGCGCAGCAGGCAGAACACCGGCTGGGTGCGGATGGCGACGGCGCCCGTGGCTTCGTCGGCCTCGGGCGCGGCGGCCATGGCGATGTCGGCGCCGGCGGCCTCGGCCGCGCCGGCCAGGCGCGCGGCCAGGTCGTGCGGGAAGAGGGGGGTGTCGCAGGGCACGGTCAGCAGCCAGCCGGTTTCGCAGCGCTCCAGCCCGGTCAGAAAGCCGGCCAGCGGGCCGGCGTAGTCGGCCAGGCCGTCGGGCCAGACCGGCGCCCCGAAGGCTTCATAGGCGGCCAGGTTGCGGTTGGCGTTCACCATGGTGTGGCCTACCTGCAGTTGCAGGCGCATCAGCGCATTGAGCGCCAGCGGCAGGCCCCGAAAGTTCTGCAGGCCCTTGTCCACGCCGCCCATGCGGCTGCCGCGTCCGCCGGCGAGGACCAGGCCGGTGATGTCTTGGGGATCGATCATGAAAAGATGTGCTGGCTGCGCAAGCAAAAGGGGGCAAAAAAGAGAGAGCGGGGCGAAGGCCCCCATTCTGGCCCTGCCGGGCGGCGGCGGAATCAACCGCCGATGTAGCTCATCTCTACCCGCCGCCGTGCGCCGCCGGCGTCTTGCCCGTCCGGCGGCAGGCTGCCGCGCAGCTCCGAGTAGCGGTCGGCGCGCTGCTGCCAGATGGGCGCGATGGCGGCGGCGAGCGCCTCGTCGCTGGCGCCGCCGCGCAGCAGGGCGCGCAGGTCCCAGCCCTGGCTGGCGAAGAGGCAGAGGTACAGCTTGCCCTCGGTCGAGAGCCGCGCGCGGTTGCAGTCCTGGCAGAAGGCCTGGGTCACGCTGCTGATGACGCCCACTTCGCCCAGCGCCGGGTCGTGCCGGCCGGCGGCGTCGGCATAGCCCCAGCGCTCGGCGGTCTCGCCCAGCGCGGTGGCGCCCAGCGGCACCAGCGGCAGGTGCTCGCGCAGGCGGGCGATCAATTCGGCGGAGGGCAGCACCTCGTCCATGCGCCAGCCGTTGGTGGCGCCCACGTCCATGTACTCGATGAAGCGCAGCGTGACGCCCGTGCCGCGGAAGTGCCGCGCCATGGGCAGCACTTCATGATCGTTGGTGCCGCGCTTGACGACCATGTTGACCTTGATGCGGTCGAAGCCGGCCGCCTGGGCGGCCTCGATACCGGCCAGCACGTCGCGCACCGGAAAATCCACGTCGTTCATGCGGCGGAACACGGCGTCGTCCAGGCTGTCCAGGCTCACGGTGACGCGGTCGAGGCCGGCGGCCTTGAGCGCAGCGGCCTTGCGTGCCAGCAGCGAGCCGTTGGTGGTCAGCGTCAGGTCGGGCGCGCGGCCCTCCGGCGTGCGCAGCAGGGCCAGCGGCTCGATCAGCCGCTCCAGGTGCTTGCGCAGCAGCGGCTCGCCGCCCGTCAGCCGGATCTTGCCGACGCCGTGGGCCACGAACTGGCGGGCGAGGCGGGTGATTTCCTCAAAGCTCAGCAGCGACGACTGGGGCAGGTAGGCATAGTCCTTGTCGAACACTTCCTTGGGCATGCAATAGCTGCAGCGGAAGTTGCAACGATCGGTCACGCTGATGCGCAGGTCGCGCAGCGGACGGCCGAGCGCGTCGGACAGGCAGCCCGTGGGCAAGCCGACCGCGCCGGCGGGCACGCTGGGCGTAAGCGCCGCCAGGCGCTGGTCCACGAGAGGAATCACACGTTCAGCCATGCCCGGATTTTGCCGCATGGGCGCTGTAGGGGTATCGGGCCGCCCGTGACGACGATGGCCTTGGCGGGCCGGCCCCAGCACGTGCGCTGCCCGGGCGTCCCGGCGCGCCCGACGAAGACCACCGCAGTGGACAATGTTATTGCAAATAATTATCATTTGAAAACCTGACTACGCAGGAACGCCCCCGCGTTCCCACGCAAAGGGCCACGGCAAGCGAGGTTGCGATGGTCATCCGGCGTGGACGAACCGGCAGTGACGCCTTCAGGCGTCGGGCGGGAAGGGGCTCACGGAGCGTGGGACGCTCCCCGGCATTTGCCGGTGCCCGCCTCACGGCCGCCGTGCCCAGGCCCGCCGCCCGTCGGCACCCGCACTTGGCCCCTTCCCATCCGAACTGAAAGTCGACCGCATGCCCCTTACGCTGCCCCCGCTGCCCTACGCCTTCGACGCGCTCGAACCCCATATCGATGCGCAGACGATGGAAATCCACCACGCCAAGCACCACCAGGCCTACGTCAACAACCTGAACGCGGCGCTGGAAGGCTCGCCCCATGCCGACCTGCCGGTCGAACAACTCATCGCCGGGCTCGACCAGTTGCCCGAGGGCGTGCGTAACGCCGTGCGCAACAACGGCGGCGGGCACGCCAACCACAGCCTGTTCTGGACGGTGATGTCGCCACGGGGCGGCGGCGCACCCACCGGCGACCTGGCCGCGGCCATCGAGGCGGACCTGGGTGGCTTCGATGCCTTCAAGGCCGCGTTCACCCAGGCCGCGCTCACGCGCTTCGGCAGCGGCTGGGCCTGGCTTACCGTTACGCCCGCCGGCCGGCTGGCGGTGGAGAGCTCGGGCAACCAGGACAGCCCGCTAATGCCCGGCATCGGCTCCGGCCACACGCCCATCCTGGGGCTGGACGTGTGGGAACACGCCTACTACCTGAAGTACCAAAACCGCCGGCCCGAGTACATCGCCGCGTTCTATAACATAGTGGATTGGGCGGAGGTCGCCCGCCGCTTCGGCCAGGCAGTGGCGGCGCGCCGCGGCTGAGGCGTCTTCGCCGGCCGCCGCCGGTCTTCCATCACACCCCCCCCCGTCCGCGCCCAGGAGCCCTGCATTCATGAACCCCGACCAAGCGACCGTGCACCGCGCCCCCTGGGGCCCGCGCAAATGGCTGGGCGCCAGCATCGCGCTGCTGGGCGTGGTGGCCATCGCGCTGCAGTTCGCCGACTGGCTGGAGGCCAACGAGCGGGTGGCGCAGGCCTGGCGCGGGGGCATGGTCGCGGCGCTGGCCACGGCGCTGGGCACGGTGCCGGTGATGTTCTCGCAGCGGCTGTCCGAGAAGGTGCAGGACACCCTGTTCGGCTTCGGCGCGGGGGTGATGCTGGCGGCCAGCTCCTTCTCGCTCATCATTCCGGGCCTGGCCGCCGCGCGCGAGGCCGGCGCCGGCGCCTGGCAGGCCGGCGGCATCATCGGCTCGGCGATTCTGCTGGGCGCGCTGGCGCTCCTGTTGATGGAGCGGATCCTGCCGCACGAGCATTTCATCAAGGGCGTGGAGGGCGCGCAGACCTCGCGCATGCTGCGGCGCACCTGGCTCTTCGTGTTCGCGATCGCGCTGCACAACTTGCCGGAGGGGCTGGCGATCGGTGTCGCCTACGCCGGCTCCGACGCGGTGGGCGCGGGCACGCTGACGGCGGGCATCGCCATCCAGGACGTGCCGGAGGGGCTGGTGGTGGCCGTGGCGCTGCTGGCGGCAGGCTACCGGCGCCCGCTGGCGGTGGGCCTGGGCATGGCGTCCGGGCTGGTCGAGCCGCTCGGCGCGGTGCTGGGCGCCGCGGTGGTCAGCGCTTCGGCCGCGCTGCTGCCCTGGGGGCTGGGGTTCGCGGCCGGCGCCATGCTCTTCGTCATCAGCCACGAGATCATTCCCGAGTCGCACCGCAAGGGCCACGAGGCCTGGGCCACCGGGGGCCTGATGATCGGCTTCGTCATCATGATGCTGCTGGACACGGCCCTGGGCTGAAGACCCTCGCCCTGGGCCTTCCCAGCCCTGCGGGGGGTGTCTACAGGCAGAAACTGAAGGTAAAAAGGGCTCTGGCGCCCGATGCATCAGCGCGTACAGCTATCGAAAAGATAGCATTGGGGCGTTGGCTGGCCTGGTGCCCGTCACGGCCTGCGGTGCCGCCGCCTGCCGCGCCGGGTCATCCGAACGCCTTCAACCCCGCCAGGTCCAGCACCTCCAGCGTGCCCCGGTACACCCGCAGCAGGCCCCGCGCCTGCAGATCCTGCAGGATGCGGTTGGTGGTCTGGCGCGACAGCGCGAGCATCAGCGCCAGCTCCTGCTGCGACAGGGTGATGGAGCGCCGCGTGCCCGCGCCGCCGTGGCCCTGGCCGTAGCCCTCTGCCATCAGCGCCAGGCGGCGCGCCACCCGCTGCGGGGCGGGCAGCAGCGCCAGCTCTTCCATGGCGACGAAGGCCACGCGCAGCTTGTCGGTCAGCAGCAGGGCCAGCGCGCGCCAGTGCGCAGGATGGGCGGCCAGCCAGTCCAGCAAGGCGTCCTGCGGCACCTGCAGCAGCGTGGCGGGCAGGGCGGCGTGGGCGTCGTGCGTGCGCGGCGCCCGGTCGAATACGGCGATCTCGCCGAACCAGGACGGCGGCTCCAGCCGGGTCAGCAGAGCGGATCGCGCACCGTCGCTCGTGCCGCCGACACCGGAGATGTCGACCGCTCCGCGCACCACCGCATACAGCCCGCAGGGCGGCGCGCCGCGCAGGAACAGCGCCTCGCCCGGTGCCAGCGTGCGCAGCTGCGCCATCCGCACCAGCGCCTGGGCGAACTCCGGCGGCAGGGCGGCGAACCACCGGCCGGAGGCCAGCGTGGGCAGATGGGCGGCGGGGCTGGGCATGCGGTGCGGGCCAGGGCTTGTGTCGGCCAGCCGACAGACGGGCGCGGCGGGCCGCCCGATTATGGAAAGCAGCGGCACCGCCGCATCCCAGGGCAAGCCCCGATGTGCAGGCCCGTGAACACCCCGCCCGCAGAAAAACAGAACGGAGACCGCATGAAGACGCTGAACGACCACCTGGCCCAATACGCCGCCTACCACCGCGACCCGCGCAACATCCAGACCCATTTCGTGGGCGTGCCGATGATCATGCTGGCCGTGGTCATCCTGCTGTCGCGCCCCGGCTGGACGGTGGGCGGCGTCCCGATGTCCCCCGCCGTGCTGGCCGCGCTGGCCAGCTGCGTCTTCTATGCCCGGCTGGATCTGCGCTACGCCGGCGCCATGGCCGTGGTGCTGGCGGCCATGCTGGCGGCGGGCCACTGGCTGGCGGGTCAGTCCACCGCGCTCTGGCTGGGCGCGGGGCTGGGGCTCTTTGCCGTGGGCTGGGTGATCCAGTTCGTCGGCCACTTCTACGAAGGCCGCAAGCCCGCCTTCGTGGACGACCTGATGGGCCTGCTGATCGGGCCGCTCTTCGTCATCGCCGAGCTGGGTTTTGCACTGGGTCTGCGCCGCAGCGTGCAGCACGCGGTGCACGAACGGGCCGGGCCGGTGCGCCTGCGGGAGCGCGTGCAAGGCGGCTGAGGGCGCTGGCGTGGCCTGCGTGACCCATGTGGCCACGGGTTTGCCGGGTGGCCGGGGCGGGCAGGCGGCCGCACAATCGTCGGCACCATGCCCCTTACACCCTCTGCCCATTCCTTCTTCCGGCTCGGCTCGGCCGCCTGCTGCACGCTGACGCTGGCACTGGCGCTCGCCGGCTGCGCCGGCACCCGATCTGCCGACCCGCTGCCGCCCACGGCCGAGGCCGCGCCGGCCGTCACCGCCTGCCCCGCCGAAGTGCCGGCCACAGCGACCTGCTGGTCCGGTCGCGATTCGGCGGGCGCTTTCTACCTCATCGCCGTGCCCAGGGACTGGGCCGGCACGCTGGTGCTGCACGCCCATGGCGGGCCCGAGCTGGGCGCGCCCAAGGCCGAGCGCACGGCGGAGGACCTGGGCCGCTGGGCGATCATGGTGCGCGCGGGCTATGCCTGGGCCGGCTCCACCTACCGCCAGGGCGGTGTGGCCGTGCGCGCCGCGGCCGAAGATACCGAGCGCCTGCGCCGCATCTTCGAGCAGTACGTCGGCAAGCCCCGCCGGACGGTGCTGCACGGCCAGTCGTGGGGCGCGGGCGTGGCCGCCCGGGGCGCGGAGATGTTCACCGCGCAGACCGTGGGCCGCCAGCCCTACGACGCGGTGCTGCTGACCAGCGGCGTGCTGGGCGGCGGCACGCGGTCCTACGACGTGCGCACCGACCTGCGCGCCGTCTACCAGTACCTCTGCCACAACCATCCCCGCCCGAGCGAGCCGGCCTATGCGCTCAACCTGGGCCTGCCGGCCGGAGCGCACATGACGCGGGCCGACCTGAAGGCGCGGGTGGACGAATGCCTGGGGCTGGACCGCCCCGCCGCGCAGCGCAGTGCCGAGCAGCAGGCCCGGGTTGCCACCCTGGAGCGCGTGCTGCGCGTTCCGGCCAGCTCCCTTCTCTCGCACATGAACTGGGCCACCTTCCACTTTCAGGAAATCAGCAGCCAGCGCACCGGCGGCGCCAGCCCGTTCGGCAACGTGGGCGCGGTGTATGCCGGCTCGCCCGATGACGCGGCGCTGAACGCCGGCGTGCCGCGCCTGGTGGCCGACCCCGCCGCCTACCGTCGCTTCGCGGCCGACACCGACCCGACGGGGCGCATCCCCGTGCCCGTGTTGAGCGTGAAGTGGATCGGTGACCCCACGGCCTTCGTCGAGCTGGACGCGCAGTTCCGCACCACGATGGAGGCCGCCGGCAGTGGCGCGCATCTGGTGCAGACCTTCACCCGCCAGGGCACCCACAGCTACATCAGCGACCCGACCTATCCGGCGCTGATGGGCGCGCTGCTCGCCTGGGTCGAGCAGGGCGACAAGCCCACGGCCGAGCGGGTGGCGGCGCGCTGCCGCCAGGCCGAGGCGCAGTACGGCGCCGGCTGCAGCTTCGAGCCGGGCTACCAGCCCGCGCCGCTCGCCTCGCGGGTGCCCGAGCGCGTCCGGCCCTGACGCGGCCCCGATGCCGCGTCGCCTAGAATCGCCGCGACCCGGCCACGGCCGTTTCCCTCTCCGCTCTTTCTCTCTTTTCTTACGCGAGACCGCATGTCCCTGAACAACGTCACCCCCGGCAAGAAGCTGCCCGAGACCTTCAACGTCGTCATCGAGATCCCGATGGAATCGGACCCGATCAAGTACGAAGTGGACAAGGACAGCGGCGCCATCTTCGTGGACCGCTTTCTGACGACGCCGATGTACTACCCCACCAACTACGGCTACGTGCCGCAGACGCTGTCGGGCGACGGCGACCCGGTGGACGTGCTGGTGATGACCCCCTATCGCCTGCCACCCGGCGTGGTCGTGCCCTGCCGCGCCCTCGGCATCCTGAAGATGGAGGACGAGGCTGGCGTGGACGGCAAGGTGCTGGCCGTGCCCACCGTCAAGATCCTCAAGGCCTACCAGCACATCCAGTCGCTGGACGACGTGGAGCCGCTCAAGCTCAAGGCCATCAGCCACTTCTTCGAGCACTACAAGGACCTGGAAGAAGGCAAGTGGGTCAAGGTGCTGGGCTGGGACGGCATCGAAGCCGCCCACAAGGAAATCACCAACGGCGCTGCCGCCTACCAGAAGACGCTGGGCTGATGACGCTGGGCTGATCCGCGCCTCGGGCCGGCTCGGCCCGAATCGGACCAGACCGGGCGCGTGCGGCGCCCCCTCCGAAGCCCGCTGGCACAACCAGCGGGTTTTTTCATGCCCGTGCGCAAAAGCCCTTTCAGTCCGGGTTTGTCACCAGCTGTAACCAAACCGCTGCTATGCTGACTGATTGGCTCGCGCCCGGCGCGGCCCGCCACCGTTCCAAGGACCGTTTGCCATGTCTTCGCCATCGTTCTCTTCTTCCTCCGCCCATCCCGCTGGCTCGCACGCGGCGGGCGCCAATGCAGCCGCCGAGTTCCTGACCTTCCGGCTGGGCCAGGAGGAATACGGCATCGACATCCTGCGCGTGCAGGAAATCCGGTCCTACGAGCAACCCACCCGCATGGCGCACGCGCCCCAGTTCATCAAGGGCGTGATCGACCTGCGCGGCGTGATCGTGCCCATCGTCGATCTGCGGCTGAAGCTGCAGTGCCCCACGGCCGACTACACCGACTTCACCGTCGTCATCATCCTCAACGTGGGCGGCACGGTGATCGGCGCCGTGGTGGATGCCGTAGCCGACGTGGTCGCGCTGGCCGAGGGCGACATCAAACCGGCGCCCCAGTTCGAGAGCCAGATCGACGCCGCCTTCGTGCGCGGCATCGCCACCGTGGGCGAGCGCATGCTGATCGTGGTGGACATCGAGTCGCTGCTGAGCAGCGCCGAAATGGGCCTGGTGCGCTCGGCCGCCGTGGGCTGACCGGCTGCCCGCTCGGCCAGGCCGCCGATGCCAGCTCAGCCAGGGGTCTGCCTGAACGGGCTGCGCGCCTGCAGGTGCTCGAGGTACTGCGCCACGCCCGCGCCCTCGCGCTCCAGGAACCGGTCCACCGCCTCGGCGAACGCAGGGTGGGCCAGCCAGTGCGCGCTGGTCGCCTGCACCGGCAGCAGGGCCCGCGCCATCTTGTGCTCCCCCTGCGCTCCGCCCTCGAACCGCTGCACGCCCTGGGCGATGCACCAGGCGATGGGCTGGTAGTAACAGGCCTCGAAATGCAGGCAGTCCACCCGCTCGATGGCACCCCAGTAGCGGCCGAACGCGACTTTGGGATGTTTTTGGCCGCCAGCGCTCGATACATCAGCGCCGACAGCTATCAAACTGGTAGCAATGGGCTGGCCGCCGCGCTCGGCCACGAACAGCACCCAGGCTTCGGGCAGGTCTCGCTCCATCCGGTGGAAGAACTCGCGCGACAGGTAGGGCGGGTTGCCGTGCTCCAGGTAGGTGCGCTCGTAGCAGCGGTAGAAGAAATCCCAGTCGCTGGGAGCGATCTCGGCGCCCTGCAGCGCCCGGAAGCTGACGCCGGCTTCCGCCACCCGCCGCCGCTCCTGCCGGATCTTCTTGCGCTTGTCCTGCGACAGCGAGGCAAGGAAGTCGTCGAAATCGCGGAAGGGGCGTGGCAGCGGCGCGGCCGGCTCGAAGCTGGATGGGTGATCCGCAGCGGGGAGCGCAGGAGCGACATTCTTCCAGTGGAACTGTACGGTGTGGCGCAGCATGAGCCCCTGCTCGCGGGCGGCATCCACGTCTTCGCCTGCCGCGAACAGCAGGTGCAGCGACGACAGTTCTGCCTCCTCGCACCATGCCAGCAGCGCCTGCAGCAGGGTGGCGCGGGCCGCGTCGCTGCGGGCCAGCAGGCGGGCGCCGGGCACTGGGGTGAAGGGCACGGCGACGACGGCCTTGGGGTAGTAGTCGATGCCGTGGCGCTGGTAGGCGTCGGCCCAGGCCCAGTCAAAAACGTACTCGCCATACGAATGGGTTTTCACATAGAGCGCGCAGGCAGCCTGCAGCGCATTGCCCTGCCACAGCGTGAAGAAGCGCGCCGTCCAGCCGGTCGCGGGGGTCGCGCTGCCGCTTTCCTGCAGGGCGGCCAGGTAGGCATGGCGCAGGAAGGGCGTGGGGTGCGGCTGCTCGGCGAGCAGGTCGTCCCAGGCGGCGGCGTCGATCTGGCCGGCCCGCTCGGCCACCCGCAGTTCGTAGAGAGATGGCTGCGCAGCCGGCGGAGGTGTCGAAGGTGAGGGCAAGGGCGGGTCTTTCGGTCTTTCGATCGGGACGAACGTCAACACGTTTCGAGCGAACGCCCCTCGGGGCGCCCACGCGATGGTGCCACCGGTTGGACCACCCCGCACCGGCTGGGGTCGGGCGGCGAGGCGGCGGCCGGCCTCGGCCCGCTGCGCCGCACTCGGGCGGCCTAAGCCCCGCCTGGCCGTGCCACTGCAAGGGGGGTGACATAATCGTTTCAGTCTTTTCCTCCCCTCCGTATGTCATTCGTCATCAGCATCGCCCAGCTCAACTTCATCGTGGGCGATTTGCAGGGCAACGCCCAGAAGATCATCCAGGCCGCCCGCGACGCGCATGCTGCCGGCGCCCGCCTGCTGCTGACACCCGAGCTGGCGCTGTGCGGCTACGCGGCGGAAGACCTGTTCCTGCGCCCCGCCTTCCTGGCGGCCAGCGCCGCGGCGCTGGGCGAGGTGGCGCGCGCCACGGCCGAGCTGGAGGGCCTCGCCATCGTCGTCGGCCATCCGCAACACCTGCCCGCCGATCCGGCCGGCCGCTGCGCCAATGCCGCCAGCGTGGTGCGCGCAGGCCGCATCGAACAGACCTACGCCAAGCAGGAATTGCCCAATTACCAGGTGTTCGACGAACGCCGCTACTTCACGCCCGGCACGGACACCTGCATCTTCGAGGTAGAGGGCCTGCGCGTGGGCCTGCTGATCTGCGAGGACGCGTGGTTCCCCGGCCCGGCGCGGCGCGCCTCCGAGGCCGGTGCGCAGCTGCTGGTGAGCATCAATGCGTCGCCGTTCCACGCCGGCAAGAGCTCCGAGCGCGAGCAGATCATGCGCGACCGCGTGACGGAAACCGGCCTGCCGCTGGTCTATGCGCATCTGGTCGGCGGCCAGGACGAGGTCGTGTTCGAGGGCCGCTCCTTCGGCCTGAACGCGGACGGCTTCATCGCCCTGCGCGCCGCCGGTTTCGAAGAAAAACTGGTGCTGGCGCAGGTGGATCAAACCCCTGACGCTATCAAAATAGTAGCTGAAGTGGTGCCCGTGCCGCCGCTGGAGGCCGATCTCTGGTCGGCCCTGGTGCTGGGCGTGCGCGACTACGTCGGCAAAAACGGCTTCCCGGGGGCGCTGCTGGGCCTGTCGGGCGGCATCGATTCCGCGCTGGTGCTGGCCATCGCCGTCGATGCGCTGGGCGCGGACAAGGTGCGTGCGGTGATGATGCCCTCGCCCTACACGGCCGACATCAGCTGGATCGATGCGCGCGACATGGCCGAGCGGCTGCGGGTGCGCTACGACGAGATATCCATCGCACCGCAGTTCGAGGCGTTCAAGGCGGCCCTGGCGGGCGAGTTCGCCGGACTGCCCGAGGACGCCACGGAAGAGAACCTGCAGGCGCGCATTCGCGGCACGCTGCTGATGGCGCTTTCCAACAAGTTCGGCTCGATCGTGCTGACCACCGGCAACAAGAGCGAAATGGCGACCGGCTACTGCACGCTCTACGGCGACATGGCCGGCGGCTTCGCCGTCATCAAGGACCTGCCCAAGACCCAGGTGTTCGCCCTGGCGCGCTGGCGCAATGCCAACGACCCGTTCGGCACCGGGGCGAGCCCCATCCCCGAGCGCATCATCACCCGCCCGCCCAGCGCCGAGCTGCGGCCCGACCAGACCGACCAGGACAGCCTGCCGCCCTATGACGTGCTCGACGCCATCGTGGCGCGCTACATGGAGGGCGACGAGCCCATCGAGTCCATCATCGAGGACGGCTACGACAGGGCGGACGTCGAGCGCGTGACCCGGCTCATCAAGCTCAACGAATACAAGCGCCGCCAGGCGCCGGTGGGCATCCGCGTCACGCGCCGCAGCTTCGGCAAGGACTGGCGCTACCCCATCACCAACCGCTTTCGCGCCTGACGGGCTCGCTCGCCCCCGCCACTCTTTCGCATCTGCCATCCGCCCATTCCAGGAGACACCCCCCATGAAAATGATCACCGCCGTCATCAAGCCGTTCAAGCTCGAGGAAGTCCGCGAGGCCTTGGCCGACTGCGGCGTGACCGGCCTGACGGTGACCGAGGTCAAGGGCTTCGGCCGGCAGAAGGGCCACACCGAGCTCTATCGCGGTGCCGAATACGTGGTGGACTTCCTGCCCAAGGTGAAGGTGGAGGTCGTCGTCAAGACGGACGACGTGGACCGCTGCGTGGACGCCATCGTGAACGCCGCGCGCACCGGCAAGATCGGCGACGGCAAGATCTTCGTGACGGCGGTGGAGCGGGTGGTGCGCATCCGCACCGGCGATCTGGACGAAGCCGCCGTCTGACGCCCGGCGCCTTGCGCCCGTCGCCGCGGCGCCATGGCGGGCGGGGCGCTGTCGAGGCGCCGCCCCGGGTGCCGGGCACCTGCGGTCAGATCACTTCGCGCAGCGGGATGTCTTCCATGTTGCTGCCCGCATCCTGCACCAGCGTGCGCAGCAGCGGATCCACCTCGGTGTGGGTGGACAGCAGGCCCATCTGCCAGTCGCTCATCAGCCCGCTCCGCACGCTGGTTTGCAGGAAGGTCATCAGCCCGTCGTAATAGCCATCGACGTTGAGCAGGCCTACCGGCTTGTCGTGGTAGCCCAGCTGCCGCCAAGTCCAGACTTCGAACAGTTCCTCGAACGTGCCAATGCCGCCGGGCAGGGCGACGAAGGCGTCGCAGCGCTCGGCCATCATGGCCTTGCGCTCGTGCATGCTGGCGACGATGTGCAGCTCGTCGCACTGCTGGTTGGCCAGTTCCTTGTCGACCAGCGCCTGCGGAATCACACCCACCACCCGGCCGCCGGCCAGGCGCGTGGCCTCGGCCACGGTGCCCATCAGGCCGCTGCGGCCGCCGCCGTAGACCAGCTGGCCGCCGCGCTCGCCGATCCAGCGGCCGACGTCGGTGGCCGCCTGGGCGAAACGGGGGTTCTCTCCGGCGCGGGAGCCGAGATAGACGCAAAGCGAGAAAGCGGGATCAGCCATGGACGAAAAACCTTTGGTACAGCGCCGCCGCCCAGACACCCGAGCACAGCAGCAGACTCAACAAGACGGCCGCGCTGCCCAGGTCCTTGGCGCGCTTGGACAGCGCGTGCAGCTCGGGGCCGACGCGGTCGATGGCGGCCTCGATGCCGGAATTGAGCAACTCGGTGATCAGCACCAGCACCACGGCGCCGATCAGCAGGGCCATTTCCACCCAGCTGCGGCCGACCGCGCAGGCGGCCGGCAACAGCACGGCCGCGATGCAGGCTTCGGTGCGGAATGCCTTCTCGCTCCAGCCCGCGCGCAGCCCCTGCAGCGAATAGCCGGTGGCATGCCAGACACGGCGGATGCCGGTGCGGGCCTTGTGGGGGTGCGGGGCGTGGGGCAGCGAAGACATGGGTGGCAGAGGCGGTATTTTGGCGCAGAGTCACGCCCCGAAACGCAAGGGGGCCGCCAGGCGACCGGCGTCGGGCCGCTCAGCGCTTGCGCGGTGGCAGCTGGAAGTGCACCAGCCGCGTGCCCGCCAGCGCGTCGTGCCAGAACTGCCGCTGCGGATGGAAGCGGCTGAGCAGCGCCCAGACGGCCACCCAACCCAGCACGATCACGGTGGATTCGGCGCCCGACAGCTGGAACGGCGCCATGGCCGCCAGGGGCGGCAGGAACCACAGCCAGCTGAGCGCGTAGCGCAGCAGGGCGCGGCGCTGGCTGATGGCCCGGCCGTCCCGGCCGACGACGCGGATGTGCCAGGTCTTCATCGCGAGCGTCTGCCCCCGCGCCCAGAACCAGGTGAAGTAGATGGCGAAGACGATGAAGAGAAAGCCTTGCAGCGCGTGCCGGTTGTCGAGCGCGTTGCGCGTCTGGCTCAAGGTGCCGAAGAGGTAGCCGGCGATGAACACCACCCCGAACATCAGCATGCCTTCGTACAGCCAGCACGCCATGCGGCGCCAGAGAGGCGGCGCCGTGTCCCGGAGGGCGGCAGCGGCCATGTCGGCGGGCGCCGGCGCAGGCGGGGTCGTTGCGCTCTCGGCGGCGGGAGGATGAGGCACGGGCATGCGGCGGGGGAGCAGGGTGCGGGTGAGCGGCGACGCCGGCTCACTGCGGCGGATGGATGGGCGTGAAGTCGCGCTCCGCCGGCGCGGCGGGCGCGTCGGACGTGCTGCTGGCTGGCGGCAAGGGCTGGGCCACGGCCGAAGGTACGTTCACCGGCGCCGTTTCCACCGGCAACGGCGACGACGATGAAGACGACAGGGGCGATGCGGAGGGGGGCGCCAGCACGGGCAGGGCCTGGGGCGAATGGAAGGCGCTCACGGGCGGGATCTTGGGCGGATTGGCCCGGGTCACGGCCGTGACAGCCGCCGCCGCCGGCACCTTGGCCAGCTTGCGGGGCGCCACCGGGTGCAGCGACAGCGCGGCGCCTTCGGGCTTGGGTGTCGCCCGGGCGGCCAGGCGATCCTTTTCCTCGGCGCTGAGCGCCTGGTAGGCCTCCCACTGTGCGCGCTTGCTGTCGGGCGCGAGCTTGGCCGTCGCCGCGTAGTTGAGCCGCGCCTGGCTGCGCTGCTGGGTGCTCAGGCTCGCCCAGACGGTCATGCGCTCGACCATCTTGGCCTGCTCGTCCGCGGACAGCGACCGGAAGCCGCCGGCCAGGTTGATCCAGTGGCGCTTCTGGGCCTCGCTGAGCACGGGCCAGCGCTCGGCCAGCGGCGCCAGGGCCTGGCGTTGGGCGGCGGTGAGTTCGTTCCAGCCCGGGCCGACGGGTTCGGCCGGTGCCGGAGTGCTCACGCGCCGCACTGCCGGTGGCGCCGAAAGGCCGCTGCGGGCCTGGGCGTGCTGGGCCGCCCGGGCCTCCACCGGCACCGCGGTGCCCGGGGCGGTGCGCACCTGCGTGACGACCTGCCAGCCCCCGTAGGCGAGACCGCCCAGCAATGCAAAAGCCAGCACGGCGGCTGGCAGGATGCGGGGAGCGTCAGACAGGCTGAGGGGCATGCAGATCGAATCAGCGGCCGTTGTCGGCCGTCTTGAGGAATTGGAGGAAACCGGGGTCGGTGTAGGCGGAAGGGGGCAGGTCGTCGGTCAGCAAGGCGGTGTCGACTTCGGCGATCTCGTGCGCGGTGTTCTCGTCCTGCGCGATGTTGATGAACACCAGGCCGACCACCAGCGCCGTCAGCGGCACGGCGGAAATCAGCGCACGCCACCAGTTGCCGCCCTCGCCACCCCAGCCGAGGGTAGCACTGCCGCCCGAAGACACCACGACCGGCGCGGCAACCACTGGTCGAACCGGCACCACCACCGGCTTGCGGCGCTTGTCCAGCGCCTGCACGCGTGCGGCGCGCAGCCGCTCGGTGATGTCGTAGGGCAACCCGTCGGTGCCTTCGTTCAGGCGCGCGGTGACACGGCGCGCGAAACGGTCGGCGGCGAGTTCTGCGGAAGCGGAGGGGATGCGGTTCATAGTTCGATTCCTTTGGCCTTCAGTGCCTTGCCGAGGGTCTGGACCGCGCGGAAGCAATGCGTCTTCACGCTGCCTTCCGAGCAACCCATGGCCGCTGCGGTTTCTGCAACATCCATTTCCTCCCAGTAACGCATCAGGAATGCCTCTCGTTGACGGGGCGGCAATTCCTGTATCTCGGTTTCAATGTCGCGAAACACCTGGGCCCGCCGGGCGAGGTCCTCGGCACTGTCGGCCGTCTCGCTGCCGGCATAGGTTTCGAGCAGGTCGAAGTCGCCGCCTTCGTCGTCCGGACCCTCGAAATCGCTCATGCTGGAGAACAGTGCGTTGCGGGTCTTCTGGCGGCGGAACCAGTCGAGCGTGCAGTTCGAGAGGATGCGCTGGAACAGCATCGGCAGCTCGTTGGCCGGCTTGTCGCCGTAGTGCTCCGCCAGCTTGAGCATGCTGTCCTGCACGATGTCCAGTGCCGATTCCTCGTTGCGCACGTGATAGAGCGAGCGCTTGAAGGCTCGCTTTTCGACGCTCTTGAGGAAGTCGGACAGTTCTCGTTCGGTGGCCAAGTGTGAAAAGGCCCGCGGGCGGGCGAACAGCGGAGAGAAGGCGCCGAGGGGGCGGGGCAGCCGCTTGAGGCTTGGCGCCAAAGCGCGCGATTATGGCACCGGTGGTGTATTTTTCCGACAGGTGGACTGTTGCAGTTCGGCTAATGCCATAATGCCCCTTGCAAGTCAAAAGGCAAACGGGTCCCGGTCCGGCGTAGCAATCATCTCGCCCATGGTCGAGGCCTCAAGTTCCAAGGCGGCTCCACAAGGGCTGGTTCGAGGAGCACCCAAGGTTTTTCGTCAGAGAAATTCGCAAAGGTTGATCATGGAAATCTCCAAAGCCGAAATCGCATCGGCAGCGGCCGCCGTTCAAGGCGCCGCCGGCCCCCAAGACCTCATGGGCGCCGAAATCCTCGTCAAATCGCTTCAAGCCGAGAACGTCCAGTACATCTGGGGTTACCCCGGCGGCGCCGTCCTCTACATCTACGACGCGCTCTACAAGCAAGACACCATCCACCACGTTCTGGTGCGCCATGAGCAGGCTGCCGTGCACGCCGCCGACGGCTATGCCCGCGCCACGGGCGAAGTCGGCGTGGCGCTGGTCACCTCCGGCCCGGGCCTGACGAATGCGGTGACGGGCATCGCCACCGCGTACATGGATTCGATCCCGATGGTGATCATCTCCGGCCAGGTGCCCACGCCCGCGATCGGGCTCGATGCCTTCCAGGAATGCGACACCGTGGGCATCACGCGTCCGATCGTGAAGCACAACTTCCTGGTGAAGGATCCGCGCGACCTGGCCATGACGCTGAAGAAAGCGTTCCACGTGGCGCGCACCGGCCGCCCCGGCCCGGTGGTGGTCGACATTCCGAAGGACGTGTCCTTCAAGAAGGTGCCCTACACCGGCCACCCGCAGACGGTTGAAATGCGTTCGTACAACCCCGTGCGCAAGGGCCACGGCGGCCAGATCCGCAAGGCACTGCAGCTGCTGCTGACCGCCAAGCGCCCCTACATCTACACCGGCGGCGGCGTGCTGCTGGGCAATGCCTGTGAAGAGTTGCGCACGCTGGTGGACATGCTGGGCTACCCGGTCACCAACACGCTGATGGGCCTGGGCGCCTACCCGGCCAGCGACCGCAAGTTCCTCGGCATGCTGGGCATGCACGGCACGGTCGAGGCCAACAACGCCATGCAGAACTGCGACGTGCTGCTGGCCGTGGGCGCGCGCTTCGACGACCGGGTGATCGGCAACGTCAAGCACTTCGCGCAGAACGACCGCAAGATCATCCACGTCGACATCGACCCGTCGAGCATCTCCAAGCGCGTGAAGGTCGACATCCCGATCGTCGGCGACGTGAAGGACGTGCTGACCGAGCTGATCTCGATGATCCGCGAAACCCCCACGCGGCCCGACGCGGGTGCGCTGGCCGCCTGGTGGGACACCATCGAGACCTGGCGCAAGCGCGACTGCCTGAAGTACAGCATGGGCAGCGGCGACGTCATCAAGCCGCAGTACGTGGTGGAGACGCTCTGGAAGATGACGCGCGATGCCGACGCCTATGTGACGTCCGACGTGGGCCAGCACCAGATGTGGGCCGCGCAGTACTACCGCTTCGACGAACCGCGCCGCTGGATCAATTCCGGCGGGCTGGGCACGATGGGCGTGGGCATCCCGTACGCCATGGGCATCAAGCTGGCCAAGCCGCAGGCCGAGGTGTTCTGCATCACCGGCGAAGGCTCGGTGCAGATGAACATCCAGGAGCTGGCCACCTGCCGCCAGTACGAGACGCCGATCATCATCTGCTCGCTCAACAACCGTTTCCTGGGCATGGTGCGGCAGTGGCAGGAGATCGAATATTCCGGCCGCTACAGCCACAGCTACATGGATTCGCTGCCCGACTTCGTGAAGCTGGCCGAGGCCTACGGCCACGTCGGCATGCTGATCGAGCGGCCCGAGGACGTCGAGCCCGCCCTGCGCGAGGCGCGCCGCCTGAAGGACCGCACGGTGTTCCTGGACTTCCGCACCGACCCCACCGAGAACGTGTTCCCGATGGTGCAGGCGGGCAAGGGCATCACCGAGATGCTGCTCGGGTCGGAAGACCTCTGAAGCCATTTCACGCGCGATCGGGCGCCAGCGCCCGATAGTCCTGCGCATATCGCTATCGAATCGGTAGCAGTCCCATCGACGAATCTATTGCCTGCCGAGCCCGCCGCTTACCGGCGCCGGGGGAGGGCAGCGAAAAGAGGAATCCGCATCCATGAAACACATCATCGCCGTCCTGCTGGAAAACGAACCGGGCGCGCTCTCGCGCGTCGTGGGCCTCTTCTCCGCGCGGGGCTACAACATCGAGTCGCTGACCGTGGCGCCCACCGAGGACGCCTCCCTGTCGCGCATGACCATCCAGACCCACGGGTCGGACGACGTGATCGAGCAGATCACCAAGCACCTGAACCGGCTCATCGAAGTCGTGAAGGTGGTCGACCTGACCGAAGGCGCCTACACCGAGCGTGAGCTGATGATGGTGAAGGTGCGTGCCGTGGGCAAGGAGCGCGAGGAGATGAAGCGCATGGCGGACATCTTCCGCGGCCGCATCATCGACGTGACCGACAAGAGCTACACCGTCGAGCTCACGGGCGACCAGTCCAAGAACGACGCATTCCTGCAGGCCATCGACCGCAGTTCCATTTTGGAAACGGTTCGCACGGGCGCCAGCGGCATCGGCCGGGGCGAGCGCGTGCTGCGCGTGTAAGGCGCGCCCGCCACGGGCATGGCGGCGCGGCGCCCACGCAGCCTTTCGGCTCATCCGATGTAAGACAATTCCACCGCTTTTTTATTTCGACTCACCCATTTCAACCGGAGCACCCATGAAAGTTTTCTACGACAAAGACACCGACCTCAGCCTGATCAAGGGCAAGACCGTCGCCATCATCGGCTACGGCTCGCAGGGCCACGCCCACGCACAGAACCTGAACGACAGCGGCGTGAAGGTGGTGGTCGGCCTGCGCAAGGGCGGTGCCTCGTGGGACAAGGTCGGCAAGGCGGGCCTCACGGTGATGGAAGTGAACGACGCCGTCAAGGCCGCCGACGTGGTCATGATCCTGCTGCCCGATGAAGACATCGCAGCCGTCTACAAGAACAACGTCGAGCCGAACATCAAGCAGGGCGCTTCGCTCGCCTTCGCCCACGGCTTCAACGTGCATTACAACCAGGTCGTGCCCCGCGCCGACCTGGACGTGTGGATGGTCGCCCCCAAGGCCCCCGGCCACACCGTGCGCAACACCTACACCCAGGGCGGCGGCGTGCCCCACCTGGTCGCGGTGCACCAGGACAAGTCCGGCAAGGCCCGTGACCTTGCGCTGTCGTACGCGGCGGCCAACGGCGGCGGCAAGGCCGGCATCATCGAGACCAACTTCAAGGAAGAGACCGAGACCGACCTGTTCGGCGAGCAGGCCGTGCTGTGCGGTGGCGCCGTCGAGCTGATCAAGATGGGCTACGAGACCCTGGTCGAAGCCGGCTACGCGCCTGAAATGGCCTACTTCGAGTGCCTGCACGAACTCAAGCTCATCGTCGACCTGATTTATGAAGGCGGCATCGCCAACATGAACTACTCGATCTCCAACAACGCCGAATACGGCGAGTACGTGACGGGCCCCGAGGTCATCAACGAAGAATCGCGCAAGGCCATGCGCAATGCTCTCAAGCGCATCCAGAACGGCGAATACGCCAAAATGTTCATCCAGGAAGGCCGCCTGAACTACCCGTCGATGACGGCCCGCCGCCGCAACACGGCCGACCACAGCATCGAAGTGGTGGGCGGCAAGCTGCGCGCCATGATGCCCTGGATCGCCAAGAACAAGCTGGTCGACCAGACCCGCAACTGATCGACGGGCCCTTCGGGTCCCGCCGGGTGCGCGCATCGCCGCGCACCGCGCCACAGGCCACCCACTGGGTGGCCTTTTTTCATCGGCGATGCGGGCAGCCGCCTACACTGCGCTGTCCCCGCGCTTCGGCGCAGCCCACTCTGATATGATTTTGATAGCGGCTCGCGCTGATTCGACGGGCGCTGGAGGCCATTTTCGATGCAAAAAAGTGATGACAGAAGCCGCAGCGGCGACGTGCTGGTGCGCCGCCGGCGCAAGGGCATCTACATCCTGCCCAATCTGTTCACGCTGGCGGCGTTGTTCGGTGGCTTCTATTCGGTGGTGATGGCCATGGATGGCCGCTTCGACATGGCGGCGGTGGGGGTGTTCTGCGCCATGGTGCTCGACAGCCTGGACGGCCGCGTCGCCCGCATGACGAACACCCAGAGCGCGTTCGGCGAGCAGATGGATTCGCTCTCCGACATGGTGTCCTTCGGCGCGGCCCCGGCGCTCATCGCCTACGAATGGTCACTGCGCGGCCTGGGCCGCTGGGGCTGGATCGCCGCCTTCGTCTACTGTGCCTGCGCCGCCCTGCGGCTGGCGCGCTTCAACGTCAATACCGGCGTGGTGGACAAGCGTTACTTCCAGGGACTGCCATCGCCCGCCGCCGCGGCGCTGGTGGCGGGCTATATCTGGCTCATGACGGAGCTGGGCGTGAAGCCCGGCGACGACCTCTGGCTCAGCTGGAACACGGTCACCTGGATCACCTTCGCCTTCACGCTCTATGCCGGCCTCACCATGGTGACCAATGTGCCGTTCTACAGCTTCAAGGACATCCAGATGAAAAAGAGCGTGCCCTTCGCCGCCATCGTGCTGATCGCGCTGGCCATCGCCATCGTCAACATCCACCCGCCCACGGTGCTGTTCGGCGTCTTCGTGCTCTATGGCCTCTCAGGCTACGGCGTGTATGCGTGGCGCAAGGCCAAGGGCCAGCACAGCAGCGTCATCAGCATCTCCACCGACGAGCCCGACGAGCGCGGCCTGCACAAGTGAAGCGACGTACTGCCCCTCGACCATGAACCTATTCATTGCAAGCAGGAGACCACGATGGCTGACAAACTGATCATTTTCGACACCACCCTGCGTGACGGCGAGCAGTCGCCCGGCGCCTCGATGACCCGCGACGAGAAGCTGCGCATCGCCCGCCAGCTCGAGCGGCTCAAGGTGGATGTGATCGAAGCCGGCTTCGCGGCCAGCTCCAACGGCGACTTCGAGGCCGTGCAGACCATTGCGCAGGCGATCAAGGACTCGACCATCTGCTCGCTCTCGCGCGCCAACGACCGCGACATCTCGCGTGCGGCCGAGGCCTTGAAGGGCGCCAACAGCGGCCGCATCCACACCTTCATCGCCACCAGCCCGCTGCACATGGAAAAGAAGCTCCGCATGACGCCGGAGCAGGTGCTGGAGCAGGCCAGGCAGTCGGTGCGGTTCGCCCGCAACCTCGTGGGCGACATCGAGTTCAGCCCGGAAGACGGCTACCGCAGCGATGTGGACTTTCTCTGCCGCGTGCTGGAGGCCGTGATCGCCGAGGGAGCCACCACCATCAACGTGCCCGACACCGTGGGCTACGCGGTGCCCGAGCTGTACGGCCACTTCATCAAGACGCTGCGCGAGCGCATTCCCAACAGCGACAAGGCCATCTGGTCGGTGCACTGCCACAACGACCTCGGCATGGCCGTGGCCAATTCGCTGGCCGGCGTGAAGATCGGCGGCGCCCGGCAGGTGGAGTGCACCATCAACGGCCTGGGCGAGCGCGCCGGCAACTGCTCGCTGGAGGAAGTGGTCATGGCCGTGAAGACGCGGCGCGACTACTTCGGCCTGGAGCTGGGAATCGACGCCCAGCACATCCTCGCCGCGAGCCGAATGGTTAGCCAGACCACCGGCTTCGTGGTGCAGCCCAACAAGGCCGTGGTGGGCGCCAACGCCTTCGCCCACGCCTCGGGCATCCACCAGGACGGGGTGCTGAAGGCACGCGACACGTATGAAATCATGCGCGCCGAAGACGTGGGCTGGACGAACAACAAGATCGTGCTCGGCAAGCTCTCGGGCCGCAACGCCTTCAAGCAGCGCCTGCAGGAGCTGGGCGTGCAGCTGGAGAGCGAAGGCGAGATCAATGCGGCATTTTCCAAGTTCAAGGAACTGGCCGACCGCAAGAGCGAGATCTTCGACGAGGACATTCTCGCGCTGGTGAGCGACGAGAGCGTCACCACCGAGCGCGAGACCTACGGCTTCGTTTCGCTGTCCCAGCACAGCGAGACCGGCGAGCGGCCGCAGGCCCGCATCGTCTTCACCGTGGAAGGCCGGGAGGTGCATGGCACTTCGGACGGCAATGGGCCGGTGGATGCATCGCTCAAGGCCATCGAGACCCATGTGCAGAGTGGGGCCGAAATGGTGCTGTACTCCGTGAACGCCATCAGCGGCTCCACCGAGAGCCAGGGCGAAGTCACCGTGCGGCTGCAGAGCAGCGGGCGGGTGGTGAATGGCGTCGGCGCCGACCCGGACATCGTGGTGGCGTCAGCCAAAGCCTACCTGAGCGCGTTGAACAAGTTACAAAGTAAAGCCGAGCGCGTGGCAGCGCAAGGCTGAACGGCGAATTTATAATTCAGGCAGTTTCTAAAAGAGTCGCGCAAGGCCTTGATCTTGCGCGACTTTTTTTGATTCTGTACACTGTTTCACACTTCTTTCCGCTTGGAGCACCCAGATGCATGCACGCCCCGGCATCGCCGCCCGTTTCGTCCACGCCTTGGCTTTCGTCACGCTCAGCGTCGCGCTGGCGTCACCCGCTGCCCATGCGGCAGAGCGCAAGAAGACGGTGGTGAAGAAGCAGGCGTCGTCCGCGGTGGCGGCCAAGCGCCCGGTGGCGGCATCGGCCACCAAGGTGTCCCGCAAGGCAGTGACCCGTGTGAAGGCCACCCGCGTGGCGGCCCGCAGCGCGCGTGCCCCGGTGCGGGCCGCGGCCGTGGTGCCCGAGCGCCTGTCGTTCGGCCAACTGGCGGGCCTGCACGCCGTCACCGATCCATTGGACCTGAAATCCAGCGTCGCGCTGGTGGTGGACCAGGAGACGAATGAAGTCCTGCTCAGCAAGAACGACCACGCCGTGCTGCCGATCGCATCGCTGACCAAGCTGATGACGGGGCTGCTGATCTCGCAGGCCCGCCTGCCGATGGACGAGCCCATCACCATCACCCAGGACGACGTGGACACCGAGAAGTTCAGCAGCTCGCGCCTGACCGTCGGCACCACGCTCACGCGCGGCGAGATGATGCACCTGGCGCTGATGTCGAGCGAGAACCGCGCCGCCCATGCGCTGGGCCGCACCTATCCCGGCGGTCTGAACGCGTTCGTGTCGCAGATGAACCTGAAGGCCAAGCTGATCGGCATGACCGACACGCACTATGTCGAGCCGACCGGCCTCTCCAGCCGCAACCAGTCGACGGCGCACGACCTGGCCATGCTGGTCAACGTGGCCCACACCGACCCGCTGCTGCGCGAGCTGTCCACCTCGCCGGGCTACGAAGTGGCCGTGGGCCGCCGCACCCTGCAGTTCAACAACACCAACCGCCTGGTGAAGAACCCGGGCTGGGACATCGGCCTGCAAAAGACCGGCTACATCTCCGAAGCGGGCCGCTGCCTGGTCATGCAGACGCAGATCGCCGGCCGCAAGCTGATCATGGTGTTCCTCGATTCGGCTGGCAAGTTCAGCCGCCTGGGCGATGCCGAGCGCGTGCGCAACTGGGTGGAATCGCTGCCCGCGCTGGGCAGCGACAAGAGCTTCCACTCGGGCGCCAACATCAAGGGCTGATCCCACGCAGTCGCCCGCCTCGCGGGCGCACACCAGGGCTGGATGCACTCCAGCCCTTTTTTCATGGGGCGTCAGCCCTGCGTCAACCCGGCTGCGTCAGCCCTGCGTGAGCGCATTGCGCTTGCCGCTGGTGTAGCCCAGCGCCTGAGAGATGGCGTCCGCCGTCGATTGCAGCTTCGGCAGCCAGCCTTCGTCCAGGCGATCGGCCGGCGCGGAGATGGACAGGCCCGCCACCAGCTGGCCCTGGTCGTCGTAGATGCCCGCAGCCATGCAGCGCACGCCCAGTTCCAGCTCCTCGTTGTCGTGGGCGATGCCGTACTGGCGCGCCCGGCCCAACTCGCGCTCCAGCACCGGCACTTGCGTGATGCTGTTGCGGGTATGTCCGGCCAGGCCCGTGCGGGTGGCGTAGGTGCGCACGCGCTGCGGGTCGTCGGCCGCGAGGAACAGCTTGCCCGTCGAGGTGAGGTGCAGCGGTGCCCTTCCACCGATGGCGCGCACCACCTGCATGCCCGAGCGCTCGCTGTAGGCTCGTTCGATGTAGACGATCTCGTCGCCCTGACGCACGCTCAGGTTGACGGGCTGCTGGATCAGCTTGTGCAGCTGGCGCATGGGCACCAGCGACGCGTCGCGCACGCTGAGCCGCGCCTTCACCAGATTGCCCAATTCCAGCAGGCGCATGCCCAGCCGGTAGCTGCCTGATTCGGGCCGGTCCACGAACCTCCCGATCGTCAGGTCGTTGAGGATGCGGTGCGCGGTGGACGGGTGCAGGCCGGTCTTCTCGCTGATCTCCTTGAGCGAAATGGCTTCCTCGCGCGAGGCCAGCACGTCCATCAGCGTGAACATGCGTTCCAGCACCTGCACGCTGGGTTTCGAGGGAGTCTCTGAAGGCTGCTTTTTCATGGGCCATCCGGTCGCTGCCAAACAACCGGGCATTTTACGTTATGAAAATTGCTCCCATGCCGCGCCGTGTGGAAAGCGCCGTTCTGACCCACCCGAGGCGGCGCAGGCTCAAGCCGGGCGCCGCTGAGCGGGCTTGCCGCGTTGCCAAGTGCCGTCCACGCGCACCTCGTGCGGCAGGAAGTTGGCCTTGTAGTTCATCTTCGGGCTGGCCTCGATCCAGTAGCCGAGGTAGACATGGGGCAGGCCCAGGGTGCGGGCCTGCTCGATCTGCCAGAGCACGTTGTAGGTGCCGTAGCTCGCCCGCGCCTCCGGTTCGTAGAAGGTGTAGACCGCCGAGAGCCCGTCGCCCAGTACGTCCAGGATCGACAACATCTTCAGCGCGCCCGGCGTGCCGTCGTCCCCGGACGGCTCCCTGAATTCGACTAGGCGCGAATTGACGCGGCTTTGCAGCAGGAACTGCGTGTACTGGTCGATGCTGTCATGGTCCATGCCGCCGCCGGCGTGGCGGGTGTTCTGGTAGCGCAGGTACAGCTGGTAGTGCTCGGCCACGAACCCCAGGCGCAGCACGCGGGACTGCAGATGGCGGTGCCGCTGCCAGGCCCGGCGCTGGCTGCGGTCGGGCACGAAGGATGCGGCCAGCACGCGCAGCGGCGTGCAGGCCTGGCAGCCGTCGCAGTAGGGGCGGTAGGTGAACATGCCGCTGCGGCGGAAGCCCCGCGCCACCAGGTCGGTGTAGACGTCGTTCTGGATGAGGTGGCTGGGCGTGGCGACCTGCGAGCGCGCCTGCCGGTCGGGCAGATAGCTGCACGGGTAGGGCGCAGTCGCGTAGAACTGCAGGGTTTGCAGGGGAAGGTCGTTGAGTTGCGTCATGCCGCAGGCGTGTCTGGCAGAAGCTCGCTCCAGTATAGGGGGTCGAACGCCCAGCTCATGTCCTGCGCCTCGCGTGCCGTGGCCACGTGGTCGAGGAAGGCGGCGCGGTCGATCTCCCGCGCGCCCAGCGAGGCCAGGTGGCGCGTGTTCTGCTGGCAGTCGATGAGCTCGGCACCCTGCGCCCGGCACAGCGCCACCAGCCCGGCCAGCGCGATCTTGGATGCGTCGGTGGCATGCGCGAACATCGATTCGCCGAACACCGCCTGCCCGAAGGCGATGCAGTAGAGGCCGCCCACCAGCCGCCCGTCCACCCAGGTCTCCACGCTGTGGGCATCGCCCGCCGCATGCAGGGCCTCGTAGGCCCGCACCATGGCGGGCAGGATCCAGGTGCCGGCCTGCCCGTCGCGGGGGGTGTGAGCGCACGCGCGGATCACGGCGCCAAAGTCCCGGTTCACCGCCACTTCGCAGCCGGGCTGGGAGCGAAACCGCTGCAAGGTCTTGCGCAGCGAGCGGTGCAGGCGGAACTGCGCCACCGGCAGCACCATGCGCGGGTCGGGGCTCCACCAGAGGATGGGTTGGCCGCTGCTGAACCACGGAAAGATGCCCTGGCGGTAGGCGGCGGCGAGGTGCGGCACGTCCAGCAGGCCGCCGGCCGCCAGCAGCCCGGGGGCCGGCGACGCGGCGCTCCAGGCCTCTTCGGGCGCCGGGAAGGGGTCTTGCGGCTCCAGCCAGGGCAGTGGCGGCGTCGGCATGGCCTGGTCGGTAGACACGGCCCGCTCCCTACGGCTGGCGCACCCGCGCACCCGGCGCGCGCCGCGCCGCGTACAGGCCCAGGCGCACCATGGTGCGATGGTTCAATTCGAGCGGCACGGCCGAGCGCGCAAGGGCCGACTGGATGCGTGGCTTGCCCTGGCTCGTCGGGTACACGGCGGGCTGCGCGCGCTGCTCGCCAGCGGCATCGATCACGCTGGCGACCAGGGGAAAGTTGGGCTTCTCGCCCCGGCGCAGCACGACGGCCGTTTCGCCGTTGTCGAGCCGCACGAAGGTGCCGGGCGGGCACAGGCCCACGGTGCGCACCAGGGCATAGCCGATCTCGTCGCCCTGGTCGACGTCCTGGCCGACGATGGCGCGCACCGAATCGGTCGCGCTGCGCCCCGCGCGCGACTTGCGCGGACTGATCATGGCCGCGTACCGGTCGATGGTCGCGAGGATGCGGCGCAGGCGCTCGGGCGCCACCAGCTGTTGCAGCGGCTGCGCCCGCGTGGCCCGCTCGGTCGCGGGAGCGTGGTGCTGGGCGATCACGTCCAGCCACACGTCGTCGCGCACGTCCAGCTGTTCCAGCAACTCCACGCCGCGCTGCGGATGCTCGTCGATGCCTTGCTGCTGGCTCGGCGTCGGGCGTTCGCGCTGATCGGCGAGCTCGTCCTGCAATGCGGTCATGCCGATGTTCATGGTGAAGGCGGCGCGCACCAGGCTGTCGCGTTCGTGGCCGGGCAGCGGCAGGTCCTGCGCCAGGATGTGGCAGAGCGTGCCGCACACCAGCGCGTGCGAGGTGCTGTAGCCGACCGACGACGTGGCCGCCAGCTGGAACATCAGGTAGAGCGCCGCGTCGATGTCGTGCGAGACCAGGTCCTGCAGCCAGCGGTCGCACTGGCGCACCTTGGCCGTGAAGTCCTGCACCTGCAGGGGGCGGGCGAGCAGCACAGACAGCGCCGACTCCAGGTCGGACCACAGCCCCAGCAGGTCTTCATATTCGTCGTCCAGGCGATCGCCCGCCACGGGCTGCAGCATCGGCATGTCAGCGCCGCCTCTCCAGCACCATCTCGTCGTTCAGCCGCGTCATCTGGAAGGACGACAGGAAGCTGTTGCCCAGCAGCACGACGGGGATGGACTGGGGCGTGACCACCGCATCCACGGCGCGCAGCTCCAGCTCGCCCACGCGCACCGAGTCCAGCTTGAGCCGCCAGCCCTGGATGGTGCCGTTGGCGGTGGTCATCAGCACCGGCTGCCCGTTGCGGTAGGCAAGGCCCAGCCGGTCGGCTTCGGGCTGGCCGATGGACACCGCCGTTGCGCCGGTGTCGACCAGGTACTGCATGGCCTGCCCGTTGATGCTGCCGGTGCCGGTGAAATGGCCGCGCTGATCGGATCGGAGCGTCACCCGCTGCCCCGTGGATGCCGATCGTATGCTGACGGGCGCCGCGCCCAGCACCACGGTACGGCGTTGGCCGGCGACATCGATCACCGCTTCATCGCGGCCCACCGACACCACGGTGACGCCCCGGTGCGTTTCACCGGCTGCCACGCTGCGCGGGGCCGTGCCGTCCACCACCAGCAGCGCCCGCGGGCCGAGGATGCCGCTCAGGGCGACGGCCTGGGCATGGGCGGCCAGCGGGGCGGTCGCCGCAAGCAGCAGGGCGCCCAGCGTGTGCCACCGCGCCGCCTGCCATCGCGAAGCACGGGAGCCAGGCAGCGGCGCGGTGCTGCGGTGATGGCGGCGGTGGGCCGGCATGGCGGGGGGCTGGGTCAAGGCGGGAGAGGGCGCGACGGGGCGCGTCAGTCGCGGAAGTTGTCGAACGACAGCGGAATGTCGGTGACTTCCTTGCGCAGCAGCGCCATGGCGGCCTGCAGGTCGTCGCGCTTGGCGCCGGTCACGCGCACCTTCTCCTCCTGGATGGCGGCCTGCACCTTGAGCTTGCTTTCCTTGATGAGCTTCTGGATCTTCTTGGCCAGGTCGCTCTCGATGCCGTTGCGCACCTTCACCAGCTGCTTGACCTTGTCGCCGCCGATCTTCTGCGGCTTCTCGATGTCGAGGAAGCGCACGTCGACGTTGCGCTTGGTGAGCTTGTTGCGCAGGATGTCCTCGACCTGCTGCAGCTGGAACTCGGCGTCGCCGAACAGGGTGATCTCCTTGTCCTTGATCTCGATGGCGGCGGACGTGCCCTTGAAGTCGAAGCGCGTGCCGATTTCCTTGGCGGTGTTCTCCACCGCGTTCTTCACTTCGACGAGGTTGGCTTCACAGACGGTATCAAAAGAAGGCATGGCATCACTCTCGGAAACTGGGTGGTAACCCGGCCGGTCGGGGGGCCGGGTGCGACAATCCGGTCGATGTTAGTCGAGAAAAACGCCCCCCTGCAGCCCTGCAACACCTTCGGCATCGTGGCCCGTGCGCAGACGCTGGTGCGCGCGCGGTCGGTGCAGGACGTGCAGGCGCTGCTGGCCGATCCCGAACTGGCCGGCAAGCCTGTCTTCGTGCTGGGCGGCGGCAGCAACATCGTGCTGACCGGCGACGTCAAGCCGGTCGTGCTGAAGATGGAAATCAAGGGGCTGCGCCTCGCGGCGGAGACCGATCGCCACTGGATCGTCGAGGCCGGCGCCGGCGAGGTCTGGCACGACGCCGTGGCCTGGACGCTGGAGCACGGCTTTCCGGGGCTGGAGAACCTGGCGCTGATTCCGGGCACCGTGGGCGCATCGCCCGTGCAGAACATCGGCGCCTACGGGGTCGAGCTGCAGGACCGCTTCGATTCGCTCGACGCCATCGACCTGGCGACGGGCGAGGCCTTTTCGCTCACCGCGGCGCAGTGCGCGTTCGGCTACCGCGATTCGGTCTTCAAGCATGCGCCGCAGGCCGCCGCCGATGGGGCGGGGCTGCCACGCGGCATGGGGCTGGCGGGGCGCGCCGTGATCACCCACGTGCGCTTTCTGCTGCCCAAGGCCTGGAAGCCCGAGCTCGGCTATCTGGATCTCGAGCGCAAGCGGGCCGAGGCCGGCGTGCAGCAGCCCACGCCGCGCCAGGTGTTCGACTGGGTGTGCGAGGTGCGGCGCGCCAAGCTGCCCGATCCGGCCGTGGTCGGCAATGCGGGCAGCTTCTTCAAGAACCCGACCGTCACGCCCGACCAGTGCGCCGACATCATCGCGCGCGAGCCCAAGATCGTGCACTACCCCATGCCCGACGGCACCATCAAGCTGGCGGCCGGCTGGCTGATCGACGCCTGCGGCTGGAAGGGCAAGAGCGTCGGCAAGGCGGGCGTGTACGAGAAGCAGGCGCTGGTGCTGGTCAACCGGGGGCGGGGCGCCGACAGCGTGACCGGCGGGGAGGTGATGACGCTGGCCCGCGCGATCCAGACCAGCGTGTACGAGCGCTTCGGCATCCGGCTGGAGCCCGAGCCGGTCGTCGTCTGACGGTAAGGCCTGGGTGATTGCTATAAAAAGTATAGCTGCTGGCGCTTAATGATCGGGCGCTGGAGCCTGAAAAGACTCTGAACCGAGACCGCGCAGGCCCCAGGCGGCGATGCCGCCGCGCCGCCCGGCAGGGTTCGCACGGGTAGAATCCGCGCCTTTCGTCGATCCATGGGTTCCCTCGCCCCCATGACCAACGCCTGGCGCCGCCGGGTGTTCTCCCAAAAAGGACTGCCATGACCTCCGTTCAGGCGCCGCCGTCGCGCGTGCCGTTCTACCTCTCCCTCCTGGTGGCGTTCCACATCGCCATCGTCATCGCCAGCAACTACCTGGTGCAGTTGCCGATCACGCTGTTCGGCTTTCACAGCACCTGGGGCGCGTTCAGCTTTCCCTTCATCTTCCTGGCCACCGACCTCACGGTGCGGCTGATCGGCAAGTCGCCGGCCCGCCAGGTGATCGCCCGCGCCATGCTGCCGGCGCTCATCGTGTCGTATGCCGTGGGCGTGCTGTTCCACGACGGGCGGTTCAACGGCTTCGCCGCTCTGGGCGAATTCAACGGGTTCATGTTCCGCATCGCCTTCGCCAGCTTCGCGGCCTATGTGCTGGGGCAGCTGCTGGACATCCAGGTGTTCGACCGCATTCGCCAGCGCACGCGCGCCTGGTGGCTGGCACCCGCCGCCGCGGCCGTCTTCGGGCAGGCGCTCGACACCGTGGCGTTCTTCGGCATCGCCTTCTGGCGCAGCACCGACGCCTTCATGGCCGCGCACTGGGGCGAGATCGCCGTGGTGGACTATGTCATCAAGCTGGTCGTCAGCCTGCTGTTCTTCGTGCCGGCCTATGGCGTCGCGCTGGCGGCCCTGGCGCGCACCCTGCGCGCGGGGCAGCCCGCGCCGGCCGCCGCCTGAGGCCATCCCGCGTAGGGTCGGCGCCGCCGCCTGGGCGGTGGGCTCATCGCTGGCGTGACGCCGCCGCCGATTCGGGCAGTGGGGCACGCAGCGCGATCTGAAAGCGGTTCCAGCCATTGATGGCGACCACGGCCAGCGTCAGCTCGACGATCTCGGCTTCGGAGAATTGCGCTTGAACGGCCGCGTACAGGTCGTCCGGCACCCCTTTCGTGGCGGAGAGGCGCGTCAGCGCTTCTGCCCAGCCCAGTGCTGCGCGCTCGCGCGCATCGAACAGTCCTGCCTCGCGCCAGGCGGCCAGCAGGTGCAGGCTGCGGTCCGCCACGCCGTGATTGCGGGCGACGGCCGTATGCATGTCGATGCAGAACGCGCACGCGTTGATCTGCGAGATGCGCAGCTTCACCAACTCCTTGAGCTGGGTGGGGAGCGTGCCGGCCTTCAACTGGTTCTCCAGTGCCATCATGGCCTGCACAGTGGCGGGATATTGCTTGAAAAGGTCGATGCGGGATGGGGACATAGCGGTCTTTCTTGATGAGCGATGGGGTGATGAAAACTTGGAGCAGGTTGCAGCCAGCCGCCGCTGGCCTGCACCCGGTCTGGCGGGCATGGCGGGAGGAGCGCGAGGGCGTTCAGCGGTCCGGACCCGTCCGACCTGCCAAGGCCGGCTGGAGCCCGCAGGCGAACGGCCTACAAGCCGCGCAGCTTGTCGGGGCTCAAGACGGCGTAGATGGCGTGAATGTGGGTCTCGTCGGTCTGCAGTGCGAGCGCGAGTCGAGGCACGCTGCCTTCACGCAGCAGCAGGCCCGGCGCGCCGTTGATCTGCACTTCGCACGCGGTGAGGTGCTGCAGATGCAGCCGCCATACAGCGATCGCCAGGCGGCTGAGAGCGCGTGGGCCGCGCAGCACCTTGGTGGCGGCCGCCACTTGGCCCTCGCCGTCCGGCGTCCAGGTGGCGTCCTGGGCGACCAGTGACAGCATCGCCACGTGGTCCTGCGCCCGCATGGCGTTCACGAACCGGTGCAGCAGCGCGCTGGCTGCGTCCGGTGTGGGCGTGAAGCGCACCTGGTTCTTGCGCACCTGGGTGCGGGCGCGATGTACCAGCTGGCGGCAGGCCGCCTGGCTCCTGCCCAGCACCGCGGCCACTTCGCTGTAGTCGCTGTCGAACATGTCATGCAGCAAGAAGGCCGCGCGCTCGTCCGGCGACAGCCGCTCCAACACCACCAGCAGGGCGATGGACAGGTCACTCGCCAGCTCGGCCCGGGCATTGGCTGGCGGGGCCGTCGCGTCGGCGATCCAGGGCTCTGGCAACCAGGGGCCGCTGTAGTGCTCGCGCTCGTGGCGAACGGCCCGCAACCGGTCGACACACAGCCGGGTGACGGTGGTGACGAGCCAGGCCTGCGCGATGTGCACCCTCTCCGCATCCGCCTGCCTCCAACGCAGCCAGGCGTCCTGCAGCACGTCCTCGGCATCGGCGCGGCTGCCGAGCATGCGGTAGGCCACGCCCATCAGGAGCGGCCGGTGCTGCTGGAAGGTGGCGGTGATCGAATCCATGGTGGTGGGTGCGCTGGGGTGCATGCCTTGAAGACGGCTGGCAAGCCCGGTTTGTGACACCGATCGGCAGAAATGGCCGCACCACAAAAAAACCGCCCGGCCTTTCGGCGGGGCGGTTGCTTCTATTTTGATAGCTGCCAGCGCTTATGCATCAAGCGCCAGCGGCGTATTTCTCACTTTTTTTCGCTGTCGTCGCCCAATTGCGCCAGCGCTGCATCGCCGCCCAGCGAAAGCAGGCCCGACCGGGCATAGATACCGAGCTTGGCACGGGTGTCCACGATGTCCAGGTTGCGCATGGTCAGCTGGCCGATGCGGTCGGCCGGGCTGAACGGCGCGTCTTCCACCTTTTCCATCGACAGGCGCTCCGGCGCGTACGTCAGGTTGGGCGACTCGGTGTTAAGGAGGGAGTAATCGTTGCCGCGGCGCAGCTCCAGCGTCACCGTGCCGGTAACGGCATGGGCCACCCAGCGCTGGGCGGTTTCGCGCAGCATGATGGCCTGCGGGTCGAACCAGCGGCCCTGGTAGAGCAGGCGGCCCAGCTTCAGCCCGTTCATGCGGTACTGCTCAATGGTGTCCTCGTTATGGATGCCGGTCACCAGGCGCTCGTAGGCGATGTGCAGCAGCGCCAGGCCGGGAGCTTCGTAGATGCCGCGGCTCTTGGCCTCGATGATGCGGTTCTCGATCTGGTCGCTCATGCCCAGCCCATGCCGGCCGCCGATGCGGTTGGCTTCCAGGAACAGGGCCACCGGGTCGCTGTACTCGACGCCGTCCAGGGCGACGGGCTGGCCTTCCTCGAAACGCACCGAGACTTCCTCGGACTTCACCTGCACGTCGTCCTTCCAGAACGCGACGCCCATGATCGGGTTCACGATGCGGATGCCCTGGTTCAGGAACTCCAGGTCCTTGGCTTCGTGCGTGGCGCCCAGCATGTTGCTGTCGGTGCTGTAGGCCTTCTCGGCGCTCATCTTGTAGCCGAAGCCTTCGTTCGTCATGAAGGCGGACATTTCGGCACGGCCGCCCAGCTCGTCGATGAAACGCTGGTCGAGCCAGGGCTTGTAGATCTTCAGGCCGGGGTTGGTGAGCAGCCCGTAGCGGTAGAAGCGCTCGATGTCGTTGCCCTTGAAGGTCGAGCCGTCGCCCCAGATGTGGACGTCGTCTTCCTTCATGGCGGCCACCAGCATCGTGCCGGTGACGGCGCGGCCCAGCGGCGTGGTATTGAAGTAGGTGATGCCGGCGGTGCTGATGTGGAAGGCACCTGCCTGCAGGGCGGCGATGCCTTCCTGCGCCAACTGCTTGCGGCAGTCGATCAGGCGGGCCTTTTCGGCGCCGTATTCCATCGCCTTGGCGGGAATGGCGTCGTAGTCGGGCTCGTCGGGCTGGCCCAGGTTGGCGGTGTAGGCATAGGGCAGGGCGCCCTTGTTCTTCATCCAGCGCAGGGCCGCGCTGGTGTCGAGGCCGCCGGAGAAGGCGATACCGACCTTCTGGTTCAGGGGAAGGCTTTGGAGGATGGTGGCCATGGAGGGTGCCTCGCCTTTCAGCCGAAGTGGCAGATGTAGTGGTAGGCGGTGGTCACGCGGATCTCGAATTTCGAGTGGCCGGGCACGCTGAATTTTTCACCCGCGCCGGATCGCACCCAGGTATCCGTGCCGTCGAGCTTGTATTCGCACTCGCCGCCCACGCCTTCCATGATCTCGGGCGCGCCGGTGTTGAAGGTGAGGGTGGCGGGCAGGATCACGCCCACCGACTTCTTCGTGCCGTCCGGAAACGTGATGTTGTGGCTCACGCATTTGCCGTCGAAATACACGTTGGCCTGGGTGGTGACGGACACGCCGTCGATTTTTTCGGTGGTCATGGATGCGGGCAGAGGAGGGACAAACCGTCGATTTTAGGCATGCGCCGCGATGGCGCCGCCCCCGCACGGCTGCGGGCATGAAAAAGGAGCTCCGAAAAGCTCCTTGAAGGTGGGGTGGGCAGGCGGGCAGCCGCGCGGAGCCCAGCCGCACGGGCGTCAACGCCAGTAAGGGTCGCGGTGGCGCGGGCCGTAGTACGGCTGGCCCCAGGCGTCGCGGTATTCGATGACCACGGGCGCCGGCGGTGGCGCCTGCACGTAGGCCACCGGGCCGGGCTGGGTCGTCACCACCACGCCGGGCTGCACGTAGCCGCCGCTGGGGGGATAGCTGGTCATGCCCTGCACGGCGGGCTGGACGTTGAGCGGAATCCAGGCGCCGGGGTCGTTCTGCGTACGGGTGGTGTACTGGCGGCCGGCGTATTCATAGACCACGTTGTAGCCCACCGCCCGATTTTCGTAATACGTCTGGGTCGAGCAGCGCTGCACGTTCTGGTAGCCGCCACGCGTGCCTTCCACGTTGTTGCCCAGCACGGCGCCGCCGATCAGGCCCAGCGCCGTCGCCGCGGCGCGGCCGCCGCCATGCCCGATGGCATTGCCCACGGCGCCACCGGCCACGGCGCCCAGCAGCGCGCCGGCGCCGCTCGGGCCCTGTTCCGAATACACCGTTTCGTTGCCGCACACCTGTTGCGGCACGGCCACCTGTTGGGTGATCGGGGTGGCCGACAGCACGCGGCCCTGTTCCTGTGCACTGGCAACGGCCGCCACGGCGGCCAACGCTGCGAAGGCAATGGTCTTTTTCATGATGGAGACGCTCCTTTGGATGGGTGTACAACGCACCGTGCAAGAGATAGGTTGAGCCCGCTGGCTGAAGGTGAACCCTGTTGGGGCGTAAAGCTGCGTAAAGACGGTGACGGGATCTGCGCGCTTGGCCGTTGGGCGAGGTCGACCTCGCGGTTTCAGGACTTTGAGCGGTCTGCGAGTCTTTCGTTCCAGGCCGCCGGGTCGAAACCGACGGTCACCGGGCCGCCCGCCTCTGCGGCCCATTCGACGACCGGGCGCTTGATGACCGAGGCGTTCGCCTGCATCAGCGCGCTGGCGCTGGCGGTATCCTGCACGGCGGCCTGGGTGGCGGAGTCGAGCTTGCGCCAGGTCGTGCCCTGGCGGTTGACGAGCGTCTCCCAGCCCACGGCCGCGATCCAGCCGTCCAGCCGCTCGGCGGGCACGCCTTGCTTCTTGAAGTCGTGGAACCGGCAATCCACGCCCTGATCTGCCAACCAGGCGCGCGCCTTCTTGACCGTGTCGCAGTTGGGAATGCCGTAGAGGGTGATCGCGGGAGTACTCATGGCGTCGATCATCGCCCATGCGCGCGTCGGCGACAATTCGCCGCAGCATGAACACCCCACCCACGACCCTGGCCGACTGGCTGGCTCACTGCGAGCGACTGCATCCCAAGAACATCGACATGGGGCTGGACCGCGTCCGCGAAGTCACCCGGCGCATGGGGCTGCGCTTCGACTGCCCGGTGATCACCGTGGCCGGCACCAACGGCAAGGGATCGACCTGCGCCATGCTCGAAGCCGTGGCCTTGCAGGCCGGCTACCGGCCCGGCGTGTACACCTCTCCCCACCTGGTGCACTTCGAGGAGCGCTGCCGCATCCATGGCGAGATCGTCGCGGCCGGCGACCTCGTGCCCCATTTCGAGGCGGTGGAGGCCGCCCGCACCAGTGGCGGCGAGGCCGTGTCGCTCACCTACTTCGAGTTCACGACGCTGGCCATTCTTCGGCTGATGAGCCAGGCGCGGCTGGATGTGGCGATTTTGGAGGTCGGCCTGGGCGGGCGGCTCGACGCCACCAACGTGGTGGACGCCGATTGCGCGGTCATCACCAGCATCGACATCGATCACGTCGAATTCCTGGGCCCGGACCGCGAATCCATCGGGCGGGAGAAGGCCGGCATCATGCGGGCCGGCCGGCCGGTGGTGGTCAGCGACCCCATGGCCCCGGACAGCGTCATCCGCCATGCCCAGGAGATCGGCGCCGATCTGTGGCGCTTCGGCGAGGACTTCAACTTCTCCGGCGACAAGCAGCAATGGTCGTGGGCGGGCCGAGGCCGGCGCTATGCGGGCCTGGCCTATCCGGCGTTGCGAGGCGCCAACCAGCTGATGAACGCCAGCGGCGCCCTGGCGGCGCTCGAGGCACTGAGGGACCGGCTGCCAATCACCGCGCAATCGGTGCGCACGGGCCTGGCCATGGTCGAGCTGCCCGGGCGGTTCCAGATCGTCCCCGGGCAACCCACGCTGGTGCTGGACGTGGCGCACAACCCGCATTCGGTGGCGGCCCTGACGGCGAACCTGGACGCGATGGGTTTCTTCCCCACGACCCATGCGGTGTTCGGTGCCATGGCGGACAAGGACCTCGCCCCCATGCTGGCCAAGATCGGGCCGCTGATCGACCGCTGGTATTTCACCGACCTGCCCACGCCCCGCGCCGAGACGGCGGCGGCCCTGCAGCAGAAATGGAACGCCCTGCAGATCGTCGCAGGCGGGCGCCTGCAGGTGGCGACGAGCGTGCACGCCGACCCCGTGCAGGCGCTCCAGGCCGCCGTGGACGCGGCGGAACCCACTGATAGAATCGTGGTCTTTGGCTCGTTCTACACCGTTGGCGGGGTGCTCCACGACGGAACGCCGCGCCTTCAGGCCAAGCATCTCGGCGCATAACGGGTCCGCATTCCATGGCATTTTTCAAGTTCCGTTGGCCCGGCCAGAAGGCGCAGGGCGAGAGCGCCAAGCCGACCCGGCGCTCCCGTGGTGGCTCGCATGCCGAGAGCATCGACGTCATGCGCCGGCGCGCCCGCCATCGGCTGATCGGCGCGGCCGTGCTGGTGCTGATCGGCATCATCGGTTTTCCCATGCTGTTCGACACCCAGCCCCGCCCGGTGGCCGTCGACATTCCCATCGAGATTCCCGACCGCAACAAGGTCGCGCCGCTGGTCGTGCCCGAAACCCCCAAGCCCGCCCTGGCCGAGGCCAAGCCCGCGGCCCCCGCCACTGGCGCGGTGGCCGGCGGCAGTACCGCCGGGCTCGACGCGGGCGAGGAAGTGGTCACCTCCCGGCAGGCCAGCAAGGCCGCCACGCCGGCGGCACCGGCTGCGCCGGCGCTATCTGCTTCGCGGGCCGATACCGCTGCGGCCACTGTGGCCCGTTCCGAACACAAGCCCGACACCAAGGCCGAACCGCGGCACGAGCAGCGCGTGGAATCCAAGCCCGCAGCGCCCGCCGAGCCCGCCAGGACGGCGCGCACCGACGACGCGGCCCGCGCCCGTGCATTGCTGGAAGGCCGCACGGCCACGCCGCAGCCCGCCACGGCCGTGCCGCCGGCCGCCGTGGCCGCCAAGGCCGACGAGGAAGGCCGCTTCATCGTGCAGGTGGGCGCCTTCGCCGATGCCGACAAGGCGCGGGAAGTGCGCACCAAGCTGGAGCGCTCCGGTCTGAAAACATATACGCAGGTGGTGGATACCAAGGATGGCAAGCGCACGCGGGTGCGTTCGGGTCCTTTCGCCAGCCGCGCGGAGGCCGACAAGGCGGTGGGCCGCATCAAGGGCCTGGGGCTGTCCGCTTCCGTGCTGACGCTGTAGGCCGATGGAAGCCGGGTCGTTGCCCTCGGGCTGGCACCTGAGCGGATTGGACTGGGTGTTTCTCACCATCCTGGCGGCGTCGTTCGTGATCGGTGCGTGGCGGGGACTGGTGTTCGAGCTGGTATCGCTTGCGGGCTGGGTCGCGTCCTTCATCGCGGCGCAGTGGTTCGCCGGCGACGTGGGAGCATGGCTGCCGATGGGCGAGGCGCAGGGCGCGCTGCGCCATGCCGCCGGCTTCGTGCTGGTCTTCGTCGGAGCGGTCTTCTTTTTCGGTTTCATCGCCTGGCTCACCAAGAAGCTGGTCGATGCGGTGGGGCTTCGGCCCGCGGACCGGGCCCTGGGCGCGGTGTTCGGGCTGTTGCGGGGCGTGATCGTGATGCTGGTGGTGGCCTTGGTCGCCCTCTGGACGCCCCTGCACGAGGCCGACTGGTGGAAAGAATCCCAGGCGGCCCCCATGTTGCATGAGGCGGTCGTCTGGCTGCGGCCGGTGGTGCCGCAGGAGTTTGCAAGGCATCTGCCTTCTTGATGTTCGCCGGCCGTGGTGTGCGGCAGGCGAGCGGTTTTTCGGCGGGACGGTCCCGCCTTTCAATGGAACGCGAATATGTGTGGAATCGTCGGCGTGGTCAGCGCAGCTCCCGTCAACCAACTGATCTATGACGCCTTGCTGCTGCTGCAGCACCGGGGGCAGGACGCCGCCGGCATCGTCACGCAGGAAGGGCGCAAGTTCTTCATGCACAAGGCCAAGGGCATGGTGCGCGACGTCTTCCGCACGCGCAACATGCGTGCGCTGCCCGGCCCGGTGGGCCTGGGCCAGGTGCGCTACCCGACGGCAGGCAATGCCTATAGCGAAGAAGAAGCCCAGCCCTTCTATGTGAACGCGCCATTCGGCATCGTGCTGGTGCACAACGGCAACCTCACCAACGCGCAGGAACTGCGCGCCGAGCTTTTCTCCACCGACCACCGGCACACCAACACCGAGAGCGATTCCGAGGTGCTGCTCAACGTGTTCGCGCACGAGCTGGAGCGCGCGTCGCGCGGCGTTCCTCTTCAGGTGGACGACGTATTCGCCGCCGTCGAAGCGGTGCACAAGCGCGTCAAGGGCTCCTACGCCGTGATCGCGCTGATCGCAGGCCACGGCCTGGTGGCGTTCCGCGACCCGCATGGCATTCGCCCGCTGTGCATGGGCCGCAGCGCCGACGGCACCGTCATGGTCGGCAGCGAGTCGGTGGCGCTCGAAGGAACCAACCATGTGTTCGAGCGCGACGTGCAGCCCGGCGAAGCTCTGTTCATCACGCAGGACGGCACGGTGCACTCCCGCCAGTGCGCGCAGGCGCCGCAACTCAACCCCTGCATCTTCGAATTCGTGTACTTGGCGCGGCCGGACTCCGTTCTGGACGGCATCTCGGTCTATCAGGCGCGCCTGAATCTGGGCGAGTCGCTCGCCAAGCGGGTGATCTCTACCGTGCCGCCCAGCGATATCGACGTGATCATCCCGATCCCCGAATCGAGCCGCCCGAGCGCGACGCAGCTGGCGCATCTGCTGGGCATTCCCTACCGCGAGGGGTTCGTCAAGAACCGCTACGTCGGCCGCACCTTCATCATGCCGGGGCAGGGCGTGCGCAAGAAGTCCGTGCGCCAGAAGCTCAACGTGATCGCCAGCGAGTTCAAGGGCCGCAATGTGCTGCTGGTGGACGATTCCATCGTGCGTGGGACCACCTCGCGCGAGATCGTGCAGATGGCGCGCGACGCGGGCGCCCGCAAGGTGTACCTGGCCAGCGCGGCGCCGCCGGTGCGCTACCCGAACGTCTATGGCATCGACATGCCCACCAGCAGCGAACTCGTCGCCTATGGCCGCACGGTCGAGGAAGTGCGCGAATCGATCGGCTGCGATGCGCTGATCTACCAGGACGTCAACGCGATGAAGAAGGCCGTGGGTTCGCTCAATGGCCGCATCGAAGGCTTCGATGCTTCGTGCTTCGACGGTGTCTACGTGACGGGCGACATCAACGCGGACGACATCCAGCGCATCAACGAGGCCCGCGTGGGCCAGGAAGACCCGCTGGGCGAAGACACCTCGCGCCTGGCCCTGCCCAACGCGCAGGAGGCATGACCATGGCCGCGAACGAGCTCCCACCCGGCCTGCACCGCGACACGCTGGCCGTGCGCGCGGCTGCGGACCGCAGCCAGTACGGCGAAAACTCAGAGGCCCTGTATCTGACCAGCGGCTACGTCCAGCCCTCGGCCGAGGCGGCAGCCCGCCGCTTTGCAGGCGAGGAGGACGGCTTCACGTATGGCCGCTACGGCAATCCCACGGTGGCCAGTTTCGAGCAGCGGCTGGCGGCGCTCGAAGGCGCCGAGGCTGCCATTTCGACCGCCTCCGGCATGTCGGCCATCCTGATGATGTGCATGGGCCTGCTCAAGTCGGGCGACCACGTGGTGTGTTCGCAGTCGATGTTCGGCTCCACCATCAAGCTCATCGGGTCCGATCTGGCGAAGTTCGGCATCACGTCCAGCTTCGTGCCCCAGACCGACCTGGCCGCGTGGCGCCAGGCGATCCGGCCCGAGACCCGCTTGCTGTTCGCCGAAACGCCGACCAACCCGCTGACCGAGGTCTGCGACATCGCCGCGCTCGCGGATCTGGCGCACAACGCCGGCGCGCTGCTGGCGGTGGACAACTGCTTTGCCACGCCCGTGCTGCAAAGGCCCATCGCCCTGGGTGCCGACATCGTCATGCACTCGGGCACCAAGTTCCTGGATGGCCAGGGGCGCGTGATGGCGGGGGCGCTCTGTACCCGGCAGGCGTTGGTGGACGAGAAGTTCCTGCCGGTGCTCAAGAGCGCCGGCATGACGCTGGCGGCGTTCAGCGCCTGGGTCGTGCTGAAGGGGCTGGAGACGTTGGACATCCGCGTGCGGGCGCAGTCCGCCAATGCCCTCGCCCTGGCGCAGTGGTTGCAGGCCCACCCTGCCGTGGAGCAGGTGTACTACCCCGGTCTGGCGAGCCATCCGCAGCATGCGCTGGCGATGGCCCAGCAGTCGGGCGTGGGCGGCGCGGTGCTCTCCTTCGCCGTCAAGGCCGCGGGTGCCGAAGCCGCGCGCGCAGGCGCCTTCCGCGTGCTCGACAGCCTGCAGGTGCTGTCGCTCGCCACCAACCTGGGCGACACCAAGACCATGGCGGCGCACCCCGCCAGCACGTCCCACGGCCGACTGACGGAAGCGCAGCGCCAGGCGGCGGGCATCGGCCAGGGGCTGGTGCGCGTGGCCGTGGGCCTGGAACACATCGATGACATCAAGGCCGATCTCGCACGCGGCCTGGACACCCTGGAATGACCAAAATCCGTACCCGTTTCGCTCCGTCCCCCACCGGCTTCATCCACCTGGGCAATATCCGCTCGGCGCTTTATCCGTGGGCGTTCGCCCGGGCGACCGGCGGTGACTTCATCCTGCGCATCGAAGACACCGATGTGGAACGCTCCAGCCAGGCGGCTGTCGACGTCATCCTGGAGGGCATGGCCTGGCTGGGCATGGAGCCCGACGAGGGCCCGTTCTACCAGATGCAGCGCATGGACCGTTACAAGGCCGTGCTCGCGCAGATGCAGGCCGAGGGGCTCGTCTACCCCTGCTACATGAGCGTGGAAGAACTGGATGCCCTGCGCGAAAGCCAGATGCAGGCCAAGCTCAAGCCCCGCTACGACGGCACCTGGCGCCCCGAGCCGGGCAAGACGCTGCCCGCGGTGCCGGAGGGCGTCAGGCCGGTGCTGCGTTTCCGCAATCCGTCGGAAGGAGTGGTGGCCTGGGACGACAAGGTCAAGGGCCGCATCGAGATCAGCAACGACGAACTGGACGATCTCGTCATCGCGCGGCCCGACGGCACGCCGACGTACAACTTCTGCGTGGTGGTGGACGACATCGACATGGCCATCACCCACGTGATCCGCGGCGACGACCATGTCAACAACACGCCGCGCCAGATCAACATCTTCAAGGCGCTGGGCAAGGAGCCGCCCGTGTATGCCCATCTGCCGACCGTGCTGAACGAGCAGGGCGAGAAGATGAGCAAGCGCAATGGAGCGAAGGCCGTCACGCAGTACCGCGACGAGGGTTACCTGCCCGAGGCCATGATCAACTATCTGGCGCGCCTGGGCTGGAGCCACGGCGACGACGAGATCTTCAGTCGCGAACAGTTCCTGCAGTGGTTCAATCTGGATCATCTGGGGCGCAGCGCCGCGCAGTTCGACGAAGCCAAGCTGCGCTGGGTGAACTCGCAGCATCTGAAAGCCATGCAGGACGAAGCCCTGGCCGAAATCATTCAGCCCTTGCTGATTGCACGCGGCGTGCCCCAGCAGGAACTGGCCGACGGGCGGCTGCCGCGCATCTGCGCGTTGTTCAAGGATCGTTGCGACACCACGCTGGCGCTGGCGGACTGGGCCGCAGTGTTCTACGGCGACGTCACACCGAACGCCGAGGAAAGCGCCAAGCATGTGACCGAAGCCATCTGGCCTGCGATCGACGCGCTGCGCGCCAGCCTGGCGACCTGCGCATGGGACAAGGCTTCCATTGCCGCCGCCTTCAAGCAGGTGCTGGCGGAGCAGGGCCTGAAGATGCCCCAACTGGCCATGCCGGTGCGGGTGCTGACCATGGGAACGGCGCACACGCCATCGGTCGATGCAGTGCTCGAATTGCTCGGACGCGAAAAAATTGCAGCAAGATTGCTGAGGGCCTGAAAACCTGTCTATAATTCAAGGCTCAGGTGATGACGACAAGCACACTATGCAAGTCGAAGTCAAGTGGGGGTATAGCTCAGCTGGGAGAGCGCTTGCATGGCATGCAAGAGGTCATCGGTTCGATCCCGTTTACCTCCACCACCGAGAGATTTTGAAGTCAGTCAGTTCCCAGGTTTTGACCCTATCGTCTAGAGGCCTAGGACATCACCCTTTCACGGTGAGTACCGGGGTTCGAATCCCCGTAGGGTCGCCAAGTTTGTAGCACTTGGCTTGGTGCGCAAGTCACCAAGCAAACGCTGCCTGCCAGGAGTGGTAGTTCAGTTGGTTAGAATACCGGCCTGTCACGCCGGGGGTCGCGGGTTCGAGTCCCGTCCACTCCGCCAGTTCATGCTCCGAAGAGCCTGGCTTTTCGAGCATTCTTGGTGAAAGCCAGGAAAGTGGGGGTATAGCTCAGCTGGGAGAGCGCTTGCATGGCATGCAAGAGGTCATCGGTTCGATCCCGTTTACCTCCACCACTTTGTCAGTCGTCGGTTAGTCAGTTCCAGGTTTTGACCCTATCGTCTAGAGGCCTAGGACATCACCCTTTCACGGTGAGTACCGGGGTTCGAATCCCCGTAGGGTCGCCAAGTTTGTAGCACTTGGCTTGGTGAGCGAATCACCAAGCAAACGCTGCCTACCAGGAGTGGTAGTTCAGTTGGTTAGAATACCGGCCTGTCACGCCGGGGGTCGCGGGTTCGAGTCCCGTCCACTCCGCCAGTTGGTTGCAAAGCCGCTGCAGTTCAAAGACTGCGGCGGCTTTTTGCTTTGAGGCTTGGCGTTGGCTGTTGGCATCACACTTCGGCGGCCGTGGTATGGACCGCAGCCCTCAAACCATGGCTGCGGCGTATTCTGGCTGCGCCGGACAGCTCAGCGTGGCGCGAGGCGAATGGCGCCATCGAGACGAATCACCTCGCCATTGAGCATCTCGTTCTCGACGATGTGCTTCACAAGCTTCGCATAGTCCTGCGGCGTACCCAACCGGCTGGGGAAGGGCACACCGGCTGCCAGTGCATCCTGCACCTCCTGCGGCATGCCGAACAGCATGGGCGTGCCGAAGATGCCGGGTGCGATGGTCATGTTGCGGATCCCGCTGCGGGCCAGGTCACGTGCGATCGGCAGCGTCATGCCGACGATGCCGCCTTTCGACGCCGAGTAGGCGGCCTGGCCGATCTGGCCGTCGTAGGCCGCCACGCTGGCCGTGGACACCAGCACGCCGCGCTCGCCGGTGGATTCCGGATCGTTTCTGGACATGGCCTCCGCCGCCAGCCGGATCATGTTGAAGCTGCCGATGAGATTCACCGTGACGACCTTGCTGAACGCGGCCAGGCTGTGGGCACCGCTCTTGCCAACGGTCTTTTCCGCCGGTGCGATGCCGGCGCAATTCACGAGCCCCATGAATTTGCCGAGCGACACGGCCTTGTCGATGGCGGCCTGCGCGTCGTTTTCCTGGGTCACGTCGCAGCGCACGAACGCGCCGCCGACCGAGCGGGCCAGAGCCGCGCCTTTCTCCGCCTGCATGTCCGCGATGACCACCGTGGCGCCTTCGGCCGCCAGCATGCGCGCCGTGCCTTCACCCAGCCCGGACGCACCGCCCGTGACCACGAACACCTTGCCTCGGATTTCCATGAGTTGTCTCCTGATGACGTTGACGTAAACGTAAGGTCGGATTATGCCCAAGGCGGAACCAGGCGGGCGTGAAAAAGCCCGGCGTGCCGGGCTCATGAAGGGTGCGCCAGAAGGCGTCAGCGGAAATTCACGCGGTCGAGCATCTGTTGCACCTTGACCGTATTGGCGCCCACGGCGCTGATGGGAATGGTCTCGCTCTTGAAGGGCTTGCCGCCGGTCATGGTCTTGAGTGCCGGGTTGCCCGGGTCCACGCCCTTGGCCGCCGGCCACTCGTTGTTGCCGTTGGCGAAGTAGTTCTGTGCGTCGGGGCTGGCGAGATACTCCAGGAACTTGACGGCGTTGGCCTGGTTTTTCGTGTGCTTGGCCACCGCGCCGCCCGCGATGTTCATGTGCGTGCCCCAGGACTGCTGGTTCGGGAACACCACGCTGACCTTGCTGGCGATGGCAACGTCTTCCGGCTTCTCCGAACGCAGGATGCGGGCAAGATAGTAGCTGTTGGTCACCGCGATGTCGCACTCGCCGGCGGCCACGCCCTTGATCTGGTCGGTGTCGCCACCCTTGGGCTGGCGCGCCAGGTTGTCCACCACGCCCTTGAGCCAGGCTTCGGTCTTCTGGGGACCCATGTGCTCCATCACGGCGCCGAACAAGCTCAGGTTGTAGGGGTGCGAGCCCGAGCGGATGCAGACCTTGCCCTTGTTCTTGGGGTCGCCCAGCTCTTCGTAGGTGTCCACGTCTTCGAGCTGCACCTTTGCCTTGTTGTAGACGATGACGCGGGCGCGGGTGGACAGGCCGAACCAGGGAATGCCGCCGTCCGCTGCGGCCGTGGCGCGCAGGTTCGCCGGGATGGCGTCCTCCAGTACCTTGGACTTGATCGGCAGGAACAGACCGTCTGTCTCACCACGGTAGAGCCGGGCCGCATCGACCAGCAGGATCACATCGGCCGGGGATGCAGCGCCTTCGGCCTTGAGGCGCGCGATGATCCCGGCATCGTCTGCATCGACGCGGTTCACCTTGATGCCGGTCGCCTTGGTGAAGCCTGCATAGAGCGCCTCGTCGGTCGCGTAGTGGCGGGCCGAATACAGGTTGACGAGCTGCTCCTGGGCCGATGCAGCCGTGGCCGCCGCTGCCGCGACGCAAACGGCAAGAACCGATCTCACAAAATTCGACATGGCAAAGTTCTTTCGGTGGTGGAAAACGGCGGCCATGATAAGTTCAACGCGAATGGTTCTTAACCAAAGTCCTGCGCCAGACGTGGCATTGGGTACGCCAGCGCGGTCCGAAGCTACGTAAAAGCAGAAAGCCCGGCTGGGCCGGGCTTTCCTGGAGTCTGCAGGCCAAGGCCATGCAGAGCGCGAAACGTGCCGTCGGCACGCCGTCGCGATCAGCGCTTGCGGGGCACGGCGTTGGCCGTGGCGGTCTTGGCGGCATTGGTGGCGGTGCTGGCCACGGCGCTGAAGTTGGCTTCAGCCACATCGCTGGCGTGCTTCACGGCTTTTTGCACCGATTCGTACGCGGTGTTGGCCGCGGAAACAGCACTGCGCAGCACGGCCACGCCGGTTTCCGAGCCTGCTGGGGCATTGCGGGCGGCGGTGTCGACCATGGTGCTAAAGTTGCGCTGCACTTCCGATGCCTGGGCCTCGAAGGTCTTGCCGATTTCGGTGCTGGTGCCCGAAGCGATGTCGTACAGGTGGCGGCTGTAAGCGGCGGTCTTCTCGGCCAGGGGCTGGAACAGGCTGGCCTGCAGGGCGAGCAGCTCCTGCGCGTCCTTGGCGCTCAGCATGGCTTGGGTGTGGTTGGCGGCTTCCGACAGGGCAGCGCGCGACGCGGTCACGTTCAGCTCGACCAGCTTCTCGACGCCTTCGAATGCCTTGCTCGTCAGACCGAACAGGGTTTCCAGGTTGGCTTTGTGGGAAGCGAGCAGTTGTTCGGGGGTGAGAGTCATGACATATCTCCTATTAAAGAACTTGATGCGTTGATAGACACTGGCAGCCGCCACGACTCACAAACACCTGACGATATTCATGTTGCAGTGCAGCATGAGCCAAATTCTAGACGGTTGGTCTCGCGGCGCAAGCCTTTTTGTTGCAGTGCAGCAATATTAGAGGTCGCACCCCATTTCGTGCGGTGCATGTGCGCGGTCAACGCGACTTCGAAAACGGACTGCCGGACAGCTTGAAGCCGGCCTTGATGCCTTTTTTGTCGAACCAGCCGAGATTCATTTCCAGCACGAACCGCACAGGCTTTTCGGAACAGTGCGAGTCCAGCGTCTGGGGCTTCATGTCCGCCAGGTTGACGATCGTTCCGTCGTCGGCCACAAATGCCGCGGTGAGCGGCAACAGCGTGTTCTTCATCCAGAAGCACTGGGTGGCGGGGCGCTCAAACACGAACAGCATGCCTTCCTGTGCGGGCATGGACTTGCGGAACATCAGGCCGATCTGGCGTTCCTCGGGGGTCACGGCAACCTGTGCGTCGATGCGGTGCATGCCCGCGGTGAGGTCCACGCGCTGCAGCTGGGTCTGCGGTTCCTGAGACAGCTGGGCATGCGCGGCGGCACCCCAGCACAGCACGAACGCGGACAGCACAGCGCCCATGGTGCGGCGGCGAGAGAGGGAGTGAGTGTGGCTTGAAGTCATGGAGAGAGCCTGCATCAGGGAAGACCGATTGTCGAGCCGCATCATCGCCCGCACGGCCGTGGCCCGGGCGAAGAGCCGGCGGGCAAAGAAAAGCCCGCGCGAGGCGGGCTGGATCGAAGGCACGGGCGAGGGCAGGTGCCTCGAGGAAGATCAGGCAGCTACCTTGTGCTTCTTGCTCTTCTTGTGAGCGACTTTCTTGCCGGAAGTCTTGGTGGCCTTGGCGTGGTGGTTGTGGGCCTTGGACGCCTTGTGGGCGTGGCCGGACTTGGCCTTGGGGGCCGGTGCATCCACCATGCTGGCGGCAGGCGCCTGGGGTGCGGCCTGCAGGGGGGCGGACGTCTGCGCGAATGCGGTGGCAGTCAACAGACCAGCGGAGACCAGGACAGCGAGGAGTTTTTTCATATATGCCAGTTCCATGAGGACAGTGCTCGCGGAACAGCCCGCGAGACGCTGTTTTTAACGGATTTTCGCCTGCCTGCGTTGACAGGGAGCGCAATCCCTTTGTCGCTAGAATCCAAGGCTCGCGGACAGCTCGTCAGTGCGCACAGGCACGCGCGGAGCGCTTTCACCAGAGACCCCTACATGACCAGCTATCAGCACATCCAGGTGCCTGCCGAGGGCCAGAAGATCACCGTCAACCCCGACCTGTCGCTGAACGTGCCGGACCAGCCGATCATTCCCTTCATCGAAGGCGACGGCACGGGGATCGACATCACCCCGGTGATGCTCGAGGTCGTGGATGCGGCGGTCGCCAAGGCCTACGGCGGACAGCGCAAGATCCGCTGGATGGAGATCTTCGCGGGGGAGAAGTCCACCCGCGTCTATGGCCCCGACGTCTGGCTGCCGGACGAGACGCTGCATGCGGTGCGCGACTACGTGGTGTCCATCAAGGGCCCGCTCACCACGCCGGTGGGCGGCGGCATCCGCTCGTTGAACGTGGCGCTGCGCCAGCAGCTCGACCTGTACGTGTGCCTGCGGCCCATCCAGTATTTCGAGGGCGTGCCTTCTCCACTGAAGGAACCCCAGAAGACCGACATGGTGATCTTCCGCGAGAACTCGGAAGACATCTACGCCGGCATCGAGTTCGAGGCGGGCTCCGACAAGGCACTGCGGCTCATCGACTTCCTGCGCAACGAATTCGGCATCCAGAAGATCCGCTTCCCGGAGACCTCGGGCATCGGCCTGAAGCCGGTGTCCCGCGAAGGGACCGAGCGGCTGGTCCGCAAGGCCATCCAGTACGCCATCGACCATGACAAGCCCAGCGTGACGCTCGTGCACAAGGGCAACATCATGAAGTTCACCGAAGGCAGCTTCCGCGACTGGGGCTACGCCCTCGCGCAGAAAGAATTCTCCGCCGAGCCCATCGACGGCGGCCCTTGGATGAAGCTGAAGAATCCCAAGACCGGCAAGGACATCGTCGTCAAAGACAGCATCGCCGATGCGTTCCTGCAGCAGATCCTGCTGCGGCCTGCCGAATACAGCGTCATCGCCACGCTGAACCTCAACGGCGACTACATCAGCGACGCGCTGGCCGCGCAGGTCGGCGGCATCGGCATCGCGCCGGGCGCCAACATGTCCGACTCGGTCGCCATGTTCGAGGCCACGCACGGCACCGCGCCCAAGTACGCCGGCAAGGACTACGTCAACCCCGGCTCCGAGATCCTGTCCGCCGAAATGATGCTGCGGCACCTGGGCTGGTCCGAGGCGGCCGACCTGATCATCGGCGCGATGAAGAAGTCCATCCAGAGCAAGCGCGTGACCTACGACTTCGCGCGGCTGATGGAAGGCGCCACGCAGGTCAGCTGCTCGGGTTTCGGCCGGGTCATGATCGAGAACATGTGAGCCGTTCGCGGGGCGCCCGTGCTGCGCGTTCGCGTCGCCCGCAGGCCCCGCCCATCCACGCCGGGCGACCATCCCCATCATCCCTTTTTGTGTAGTGCACCCCGGGGCCCCAGGCCCCCTTCGAGGAGATTCCATGAGTAGCGAAAAGCCCACCATCATCTATACGCTGACCGACGAAGCGCCGCGCCTGGCAACCGCCTCGTTCCTGCCGATCGTGCGGACCTTCACGGCGCCCGCCGGCATCGACGTGGTCGAGAGCGACATTTCCGTCGCCGCGCGGGTCCTGGGCGAATTTCCGGAGTACCTCAAGGACGACCAGAAGGTGCCCAACACCCTGACCGAGCTTGGCAAGAAGACGCTCGAGCCCGACGCCAACATCATCAAGCTGCCCAACATCAGCGCATCGGTCTCGCAACTGATGGCCTGCATCAAGGAACTGCAGGGCAAGGGCTACGCCATTCCCGACTTCCCCGAAGATCCGAAGACGGACGAGGAAAAGGCCGTGCGAGCCCGCTATGCGCGCTGCATCGGAAGCGCGGTGAACCCCGTGCTGCGCGAGGGCAACTCCGACCGCCGCGCGCCCAAGGCCGTCAAGGAATACGCCCGCAAGAACCCCCATTCGATGGCCGACTGGAGCCAGGCGTCGCGCTCGCACGTCTCGCACATGCATCATGGCGACTTCTATCACGGCGAAAAGTCCATGACGCTGGACAAGGCCCGCGACGTGAAGATGGAGCTGGTGACCGACAGCGGCAAGACCATCGTGCTCAAGCCGAAGGTATCGCTCAAGGACGGCGAGATCATCGACAGCATGTTCATGAGCAAGAAGGCCTTGCTGGAGTTCTACGAAAAGGAGATCGAGGACGCGCACAAGACCGGCGTGATGTTCTCGCTGCACGTCAAGGCCACCATGATGAAGGTCTCGCACCCCATCGTCTTCGGCCACTGCGTGCGCATCTTCTACAAGGATGCGTTCGAGAAACACGCCAAGCTGTTCGAAGAGCTGGGCGTGAACGTCAACAACGGCATGGTGAACCTGTACGACAAGATCGCCACGCTGCCGAGCGCCAAGCAGGACGAGATCAAGCGCGACCTGCACGCCTGTCACGAGCACCGTCCCGAGCTGGCGATGGTCGACTCCGCCAAGGGCATCACCAACTTCCACTCGCCCAACGACGTGATCGTGGATGCCTCCATGCCCGCCATGATCCGCAACGGCGGCAAGATGTGGGGCGCCGATGGCCGGCTGAAGGACGTGAAGGCCGTCATGCCCGAATCGACCTTCGCCCGCATCTACCAGGAGATCATCAACTTCTGCAAGTGGCACGGCGCCTTCGATCCCAAGACCATGGGCACGGTGCCCAACGTGGGCCTGATGGCCCAGCAGGCCGAGGAATACGGCTCGCACGACAAGACCTTCGAAGTGCCCGAAGGCGGCCAGGCGAACATCGTCGACCTGGCCACCGGTGAAGTGCTGCTGAGCCAGACCGTGGAGCAGGGCGACATCTGGCGCATGTGCCAGGTCAAGGATGCGCCGATCCAGGACTGGGTGAAGCTGGCCGTCACGCGTGCCCGCAACTCCGGCATGCCGGCCGTGTTCTGGCTCGACCCGTACCGTCCGCATGAAAACGAAGTGATCAAGAAGGTCAAGAAGTACCTGAAGGACCACGACACCACCGGCCTGGACATCCAGATCATGAGCCAGGTGCGCGCCATGCGCTACACGCTGGAGCGCGTGATCCGCGGCCTGGACACCATCTCCGTCACCGGCAACATCCTGCGCGACTACCTGACCGACCTGTTCCCGATCATGGAACTGGGTACCAGCGCCAAGATGCTCTCCATCGTGCCGCTGATGGCCGGTGGCGGCATGTACGAAACGGGCGCCGGCGGCTCGGCCCCCAAGCACGTGCAGCAGCTGGTGGAAGAGAACCACCTGCGCTGGGATTCGCTGGGCGAATTCCTGGCTTTGGCGGTGAGCCTGGAAGACCTGGGCCTGAAGGAGAACAACGCCCAGGCCAAGGTGCTGGCCAAGACGCTGGACCTGGCCACGGGCAAGCTGCTGGACAACAACAAGAACCCCAGCCCCAAGACCGGCCAGCTCGACAACCGCGGCAGCCAGTTCTACCTGGCGCTGTACTGGGCCCAGGAACTGGCCGCGCAGACGGAGGACGCCGCGCTTCAAGCGAAGTTCGCGCCGCTGGCCAAGGCCCTGGCAGACAACGAGAAGACCATCGTCGAAGAGCTGAACCAGGTGCAGGGCAAGCCGGTGGACATCGGGGGCTACTACCAGCCCGATACCGCCAAGCTGGAAAACGTGATGCGCCCCAGCAAGACGCTGAACGAGCTGCTCGCCAAGGTAGCGGCCTGACGCTCGCACGCGGCGGCCCGCCTGGCCGCCGGGCGTGGGCCGCACCCGCGCCGCACCCTTCAAAGAAGCCCGCTTCGGCGGGTTTTTTCATGGGCCGCGCTTGTCTTCGACCGCCTGCGCGGGTTGGTGCGCGCCGGTGGGGTGCGACTGCTCGACGCCGCGAAGGCACTGCTGTAACGCTGTCCACCTACAGGCCGCGCGTGGGGGGCCGCTGACAATCCCCGCCATGCAAAAGACCCGCAGCACGACAGGCATCGTACTTCTCACCTTCGTCGTGACCGTGGCACTGGTGCTGCTGGCACTCAACTTCACCGCCGGCGAGAAGCAGGTGCAGCAGCAGTTGCCGCGCCTCTATGGCACCGCCAGCCCGCAGTTCGACCGGGCGATGGGCAACCTCCTCGGCCCCGGCGTGCTGGGCGGCAACGAGGTGATCGATCTGCAGAACGGCGACCAGATCTTTCCCGCCATGCTGGCCGCCATCCGCTCGGCCCAACGCACCGTCACCTTCGAGACCTACATCTACTGGTCGGGCGACATCGGCAAGCAATTCGCCGACGCATTGAGCGAACGCGCGCGCGCCGGCGTGAAGGTGCACGTCCTGCTGGATTGGGTGGGCAGCGCCAAGATGGAGGAAAGCTACCTCGACGAGATGAAGCAGGCCGGCGTGCGGATCGAGAAGTTCCACGAGCCGCACTGGTACAACCTCGCACGCCTGAACAACCGCACCCACCGCAAGCTGCTCATCGCCGATGGCGCCATCGGTTTCACGGGGGGCGTCGGCATCGCGCCGGAATGGACCGGCAATGCGCAGGGCCCGGAACACTGGCGCGACACGCACTACCAGGTGCGCGGCCCGGCCGTCGCCCACATGCAGGCGACCTTTCTCGACAACTGGCTCAAGGTGACGGGCGAGGTGCTGCACGGCGACGCGTACTTTCCCGCGCTGGCGCCGGTGGGACCGCACCGCGCGCAGATGTTCTCGAGCTCGCCTTCCAGCGGCAGCGAGAGCATGCAGCTCATGTACCACATGGCCGTCACGGCAGCCGACCAGAGCATCGATCTGTCGGCCGCCTACTTCGTGCCCGACGAGCTGACGATGAAGCTGCTGATGGACGCACTGCAGCGCGGTGTGCGGCTGCGCATCGTCACGCCGGGCGAGCACACCGATACCGAGACGGTGAAGGCCGCCTCCCGCGCCACCTGGGGCCCGCTGCTGCAGGCGGGCGCCGAGATCTACCAGTTCCGCCCCACCATGTACCACTGCAAGGTCATGATCGTGGACCAGCGCATGGTGTCGGTGGGTTCCACCAATTTCGACAACCGCTCTTTCCGGCTGAACGACGAGGCCAACCTCAACGTCTACGACGAAGCCTTCGCCCGCCGCCAGGCCGTGGTGTTCGAGCAGGACGTGTCCCGCTCCCACCGCATCACGTACGACGAATGGCTGAACCGGCCGTGGAAGGAAAAGCTGGCCGAGAAGCTGGCGAGCCTGCTCGAATCACAGCTCTGACGAAGGAGGGCGGCGCTGCTTGCGCCTGGGGAACCTCTGCACGAATCACCGCGCCGTGTGCGTCTGCGGATTCGGGCAGTCTGCACCGTTGCAAATCCTCGCCATAGCCCCGCTATGGCTGCGGTTTGCGCCTTGCATCCCCTCCCGATCCGCAGCGCCCACTTTCCGCTCGATTCGTGCAGAGCTTCCCTAGCGCGCCACCACCGGCGGCGTGCTCTGAATAAAGGCCACCACGTCGTCCAGCACGGGTGCGACCCAGCGCAGCGGCCATGCGAAGGCGCCGATCAGCGAGGTATGGCTTGCACCCGGGTACATCCGCAGGGTGACGGGCGTGCCCGCTGCCGCCAGCCTGGTGGCCAGTTGGCGGGTGCTGCGCTCCGGGCTGACGAGGCGGTCTTGGGTGGGCGCGCCCACGAAAGTCGGTTGCGCTCGGGTCTGCGTGAATTCGATGGGCTGGGCGCGGGGCGGATAGTGCGGATGGAAGAACACCGGCTGCGCATCCGGGTTGTCGGTCGGGAAGAAGTCGTAGGGGCCGGCCAGACCGATCCAGCCTGCCAGGTCTTGCGGAGCATGGCGGGTCGCAGCCAGCCAGCGGGCGTCAAGCGCGACCATGGCCGCGTTGTAGCCCCCCGCGCTATGGCCCATCACGAACACCCGCTTCGGGTCGCCGTCCCACTGCGCGGCGTGGTCGAGGCCGAAGGCCACCGCCTGCGCGCTGTCCTCGACGAAGTCGGGGTAGCGCACCTCGGGATAGAGGCGGTAGTCGGCCACCAGCGTCAGCACGCCGTGCGCGGAGAGGGCTTCGCCCAGGAAGCGGTAGTCCCCGCGTTCGCCGCTGTTCCACGAGCCGCCATAGAAGAACACCACCACCGGCCAGCCACCGGCGGGCGCGGTGCCGAGCGGGCGGTACACGTCCAGCCGCTGCCGGGGGAGCCCGCCGTAGGCCACGCCGGTCTGCAGGGTATGGCTGGCGCGGGCCGTCACCGCGTTCAGCGTTCGGGCGGCCGAGCAGCCGCCCAGCCAGACGGCCAGCGCGGCGGCGCCGGCTATGGAGAGGGCGGCGCGGCGCCAGGGGGTGCGAGGGAGATGGGTCAAGGGCGGCTCCGGTGGTGCGTCCGGGGCCGGCCCGCACGGCCGGCGCGCTGGGGTGCGTGTGCCGGCGCGGGCCATTGTCCGCCGGGGCCGCGCGCGGTGCCGTCGGATGCCGGCCCGCTCCCGGGTGGGTGGCGGTCTCCCGCTGCCACCGGGCCGGTGCGTGCAGCCTGCCGACTCAGGCGTCGGTTTTGCGGGTTTCCTTCACGCCGTACACCGCCGTGCCGTCCGCCCAAGCCAGCAGACGGTCGATGTTCGGGTGCTTGCCCGGGTGGGCCTTCGCGTCGGCCGTGTGCTCGGCATACCATTCCAGGCCCAGGCGCGCGGCGGCCGGCGTGACGACGCCGCCGTACAAGGTGGCCAGCGCGTGGTACACGGCCACCGAGCCGGCCTGGCCCGGCTTGTTGTCCAGCGTGGCCACCGGCTGACCCGTGGGGTCCGTGAGCTCGATGGAGGCGATATGGGTGGCGGCGGGCAGCTGCTGCAGGCGATCGGAGAATTGCATGGTCGAATCGGGCTCGGTTTCAGATCAAAAATGGCTCCAGCGCTTGATTTGCAAGCGCATTGCGCTATAAAAAATATAGCGTCCGGACGCCGGAGGGGTGGCGCCGCCGGACCGGGCCGGCGTGCCGTCGTCCGCAGGGGCGCGACGACCGGCAGGCGTCACTTGCCCCAGCTGTCCTTCAAGCCGGTCACGCGGTTGAACACCGGCTTGGCCAGCGTGTGGTCCTGCCGGTCCGCCACGAAGTAGCCGAAGCGCTCGAACTGGAACTTCTGGTCGGGCTGGGCCTGCGCCAGCGAGGGCTCGACGAAGGCGGTGACCACCTTCAGGCTGTGCGGGTTGAGCAGCGCGAGGAAGTCCTTGCCACCCGCGTCCGGCTGGGCATCGGTGAACAGCCGGTCATAAAGGCGCACCTCGGCGGGCACGCCGTCGGCCACGCCCACCCAGGTGATGGCCGCCTTCACCTTGACCGTGTCCGCGCCGGGCGTGCCGCTCTTGGTGCCCGGCACCACGGTCGCCAGCACCTGCGTGACGCGGCCTTCGGCGTCCTTCTCGCAGCCCGTGCATTCGATCACGTAGCCGCCCTTCAGGCGCACCTTGTTGCCCGGGAACAGCCGCTTGTAGCCCTTGGGCGGCGTTTCCTCGAAGTCTTCCCGCTCGATCCACACCTCGCGGCCCAGGGTGAAGTGGCGCACCGGTGCCTCCACGCCCTCGGGCGGGTGGGGCAGGGCGGGCAGGCTGCAGGCTTCCAGGTGTCCCGCGCCCATCACTTCGTCCCAGTTGGTCAGCACCAGCTTGACGGGGTCGAGCACGGCCATGCCGCGGTGGGCCTTGTTCTCCAGGTCTTCCCTCAGGCAGCCTTCCAGCGTGCCGTAGTCGATCCAGGAGTAGTCCTTGGTCACGCCGATGCGCTCGCAAAAGAGCCGGATCGCCTCGGGCGTGTAGCCGCGCCGGCGCAGGCCCACGATGGTGGGCATGCGCGGGTCGTCCCAGCCGCTGACGATGCCGCTGTCCACCAGGTGCTTGAGCTTGCGCTTGCTGGTGACCACGTAGGTCAGGTTCAGCCGGGCGAATTCGTACTGGCGCGGCTGCGGTGCGGCGATGAGGCCGCCCTGCACCAGCCGGTCCATCAGCCAGTCGTAGAACGGGCGCTGGTCTTCGAATTCCAGCGTACAGATGCTGTGGGTGATGTGCTCCAGCGCGTCCTCGATCGGGTGCGCGAAGGTGTACATCGGATAGATGCACCACTGGTTGCCGGTGTTGTGGTGTTCGGCGTGCTTGATGCGGTAGATGGCCGGGTCGCGCAGGTTGATGTTCGGCGACGCCATGTCGATCTTGGCGCGCAGCACGGCCGCGCCGTCGGGCAGCTGCCCGGCCTTCATCTCGCGAAAGCGGGCCAGGTTCTCGGCCGGCGTGCGGGTGCGGAAGGGGCTGTCCACGCCCGGCTTGCCGAAGTCGCCCCGGTTGGCGCGCATCTCGTCGGGCGTCTGCTCATCGACGTAGGCATGCCCCGTTTCGATCAAATGCTCCGCCGCGCGGTACATGAAGTCGAAATAATTGCTGGCGTAGTACAGGTGCTCGGTGCCGTGCGCCTGCCAGTCGAACCCCAGCCAGTGGACGGCGTCGATGATGGCATCGACGTATTCCTGGTCTTCCTTCTCCGGATTGGTGTCGTCGAAGCGCAGGTGGCAGACCCCGCCGTAGTCGGCTGCGAGGCCGAAATTCAGGCAGATGCTCTTGGCATGGCCCACGTGCAGGTAGCCATTGGGCTCGGGCGGGAAGCGGGTGCGGATGCGCGCCGGGTCGGGCTGGCCGGCCGCGTGGTGCGCCGCGTCGCCCGGGGTGCCGCCCCAGCGCGCGTGGGCATGCGTGCCCTGGGACAGGTCGGCTTCGATGATCTGCCGCAGGAAATTGCTGGGCCGGGCGGTGTCAGGAGAAGTATCTGGGGAGGAGGGGGAGCTCATCGCCCCATTTTAGGCGGCCCTCACCCCTGTGCCGGGCCCGCCGGCTTACCGGATGACACACTGCAGGCTACGTCCGGAAACAAGATTGCAAAGCGTTTGTGCCATCCTTTTGGCTACCTGGCGCGTTGTGGGTGTGTTCCAGGTCTTTGAGGGCGTGTGCCGGCAGGCGCCGCCACCACCTACGAAAAAGGAGATTTCCATGACTCGACGCCTTACTTTCCGCGCTCTGGCCGCATCCGCCGGCGTGGGGCTGGCCCTGCTGGCTGGCGCCGGCGCCGCGCATGCGCGCAGCGACGTGCAGTGGTCCATTGGCGTGGGCGTGCCGGGCGTGGTGATCGGTGGCTCCAACAGCTACTACAGCCCGCCACCCGTCTACTACGCGCCCCCGCGCCCGATCTACTACGCCCCCCCGCCGGTCGTCTATACGCCGCCTCCGCCGGTCTACTACCGCCCGCCGCGCCCTGTCTACTACGCGCCGCCCGTGGTCGTCAGCCCGCCTGCCTACGGCGGCTACTACTACCGCGAAGGCTATCGCGGCGGCCCCGGCCACCGGCATGGGCACGGCCACGGTCCACGCGACTGGCGTTGAACATCCCGCCCGGTCTATTGGCTATCGGCGCACTTGCAAGGCGGCCCTCGGGGCCGCTTTTTCATGGGCGGCCGCAAGCCCGCCCGCCCGCCAGCCGGCCGGGGCGGTGGGCATGCCGGCCACCGGCGGGGGGCGCCTTCATAATCACCGCTTCGGCCACCCGTGCCCGGGCAGGGTGGCCCTGTACGGTCCGCCACCAACCCCGTTCATCGCATGAAAACCGTCTTCGTCCTCAATGGCCCCAACCTGAACCTGCTGGGAACGCGCGAGCCCGCCGTGTACGGCGCGCAGACCCTGGCCGACGTCGAGCAGCTCTGCGCTGCCGCCTGCGCCCGCCACGGCTTTCGGCTCGAATTCCGCCAGAGCAACCATGAAGGCGTGCTGGTGGACTGGATCCACGAAGCCGGCCGCCTGCATGCCGCGGGCGAACTGGCCGGCCTGGTGTTCAATGCCGGCGCCTACACCCACACCAGCGTGGCGTTGGCCGATGCGGTGAAGGGCACCGGCGTCACCCTGATCGAGCTGCACATCAGCAACGTGCATGCGCGGGAAGCCTTCCGCCACCATTCGTACCTCTCGCCGGTCGCCCGTGCGGTCATGTGCGGGCTGGGCGTGCAGGGCTACCCGCTGGCCATCGACGCCCTGGCGGGCCTGTGACCGCGCCGCCCGCCCCGCACCCCGAGGTCGCCCGGCTGCAGGCGCTGGCCCGGCGCCATGCCACGCCCTGCGGCGGCGGCCAGACCGTCTGGCATGCCTGGGGCGGCGATGGCCCTGCGCCGGGGCTGCCGCCCCTCGTGCTGCTGCACGGCGGCAGCGGCAGCTGGACGCATTGGGTGCGCAACATCGAAGGCCTGGTTGCTGCTGGCCGCAGCGTGTGGATTCCCGACCTGCCGGGTTTCGGCGATTCGGCCCTGCCGGGCGGGGGCTTCGATGCCGACGCCATCGTGGCGCCGCTGGCGAGCGGCCTTCGCGAGCTGTTCGGCGGCGAGCCGGTCGATCTGGTGGGTTTCTCGTTCGGCGGGCTCACGGCGGGCCTGCTGCTGGCGGAACACCCGGAGCTCGCCCGGCAACTGGTGCTGGTCGGGGCTCCGGCCATGGGCGTGGTGCCCCGGCGGCAGTTCGAACTCAAGGCGTGGCGCCATCTGCCGCCGCACGAGCAGGTGGGCGTGCACCGCCACAACCTGGCCGCGCTGATGCTGCACGACACGGGGCTGATCGACGGCCTGGCGCTCGAGCTGCACACCGCCAACGTGCTGCGCGACCGCATGCCGCGCCGCCGGCTGGCCCACACCGACCTGCTGGCCCGCTCGCTGCCGCGCGTGGCCTGCCCGGTGCACGCCATCTACGGTGCGCGGGACGCGCTCTACAAGGAATGGATCTCGGCGCTAGAAGGCGCCTACGCCGCCGCCGCGCCCGACTTCCGCGGGCTGGCGCTGATCGAAGAGGCCGGCCACTGGGTGCAGTTCGAGCGGCCTGATGCCTTTCTGACCGCATTGCGGGCCGCGCTGCAGGCCGGCGCCCCCGCCTGAGCCGCCATGGAACGCCAGCCGCTGGTGATGATCGACGAGCGCGAGGTGCAGTGGACGGCGGTGCGCGCTCAAGGGGCGGGCGGGCAGAACGTGAACAAGGTCTCCAGCGCCGTGCACCTGCGCTTCGACGTCGCCGCGTCTTCCTTGCCCGACGAGGTGAAGGAGCGGCTGCTGGCCCTGCGCGACAGCCGGCTGACGCAGGAGGGCGTTTTCGTGCTGAAGGCCCAGCAGTTCCGCACGCAGGAGGCCAACCGCCTCGACGCCCTGCGGCGGCTGCAGGAAGTGGTGGACGCCGCGGCCGTGGCACCGAAGGCCCGCCGCGCCACCAAGCCGACCTACTCGTCCCGCATGCGCCGGCTGGAGTCGAAGACCCAGCGCTCCGGCGTGAAGGCACTGCGCGGCCGGGTGCGCGATGGCGGCTGAAGCGGGCGGCGCCGCATTGCAATACCACGTTGCAAAACTGCACCGGGATGGTGCTTGAATGGGGCGGGTCACGACCCACCTCTGGGGTTCGACCGAGTTCTCAACTCCCACCATGCCGAATCTGGACCTGCCGCTCTCCCACCTGCACCGCCCGCCCGCCGCCGCTACGCCAGAGCCCTGGCTCCTGGTTCTGATGCACGGTGTGGGCAGCAACGAAGAGGACCTGTTCGGGCTGGCCGGCTTCGTGCCCGCTCCTTTCCATGTGCTGAGCCTGCGCGCGCCCTATCGCATGGGCCCCCATGCCAACGCCTGGTTCGAATTCACCGTGGAGCCCGACGGGCGCCGCGCCATCAACGAGCCGCAGGAGCTGGCCAGCCGCGCGCTGGTGGCCCAGACGGTGGAGGCCGCCGCCCGCCAGCTCGGCGTGCCCGCCGAGCGCGTGGTGGTGGGCGGCTTCAGCCAGGGCGGCATCATGGCGCTCACGCTGCTGCTGACCCGGCCCGCCGCGCTGCAGGGCGCCCTGGTGCTGCACAGCCGCCTGCTGCCCCAGGCCCTGCTGCACGCCGCGCCAGCGGCTCAGCTGGCCGGCAAGCAGCTCTGGGTGAGCCACGGCGTGCAGGACAACGTCATCGCGCTGGCCAGCGCGCACGCCATCCGCGACCACGCGGGCAGCCTGCCGCTGGCGCTCACCTACCGCGAGTACCAGAGCCTGCACGAGCTGCGGCCCGACGAGGTGCGGGACGCCATGGCGTGGCTGCAGCAACTGGCCACCTCTTCTTAGTGTTTCAGGGCTCGAGCGCTCGATGAGTCAGGGCATCTTGCTATTACTTAGATAGCAGATGCAGACATTCGACGCCGCAGGGGGAACGCCGGGCCGCTTCGGGTGTCGCACTGCTGCTGCGGCGGCTGCCGCGCCGATCGCCGCATCGATACCGCTGAACATGAAAGGACCGAGCCATGCCTGAACGCGAGCCCACCGACCCCTACCGCCCCCGGCCCCGGCCGGCCTCCGGCTCCTGGGCGCTGCCGGCGTTGCTGGCCATCGCCGTGGCGGCCGGCGCGGGCTGGTGGTTCTGGTGGCGGCCGGCGCATGCGCCCGTGGCGCCGCCCGTCGCTGTCGCGCCCCCACCCGGGCCTGACGCGGTGGCACCGCCTGCCGCCGTGCCCGCATCGGCGCCGCTCGCGGCAGCCTCCGGTCCGCAGAACCGGGTCGACGCGCTGGCGACGCCGGCGGCCGACCTGCCGGCGCTGGCGGATTCCGACGCGCACGTCGCCCGGGCGCTGGGCGACCTGTTGGGCAGCCAGAAGGTGGCGTCCTTTCTGCAGGTGGACGGCTTCGTGCGCCGCGTGGTCGCCACGGTGGACAACCTGGCGCGGCCGCAGGCCGCCTCGCGCCTCTGGCCTGTGCAGCCCGCGCCCGACCGCTTCCGGGTCGAAGGCCCGGCCGACGCGCAGACCCAGACCATCGCCCCGGCGAACGCGGCCCGGTACGGCGCCTTCGTCGCCTTCGCCGAGTCGGTGCCCAAGGACGGCGCGGTCAAACTCTATGCGCAGCTCTACCCGCTCTTCCAGTCGGCCTACGAAGAGCTGGGCTACCCCGGCAAATACTTCAACGACCGCCTCGTCGCGGTGCTGGACCACCTCGTCGCCACGCCCGAGCCGCGCGGCCCGCTGCTGGTGCAGCTCACCCGCGTGCAGGGCGACGTGCCTTCCACTCGGCCGTGGGTGCGCTATGAGTTCGCCGACCCGAAGCTGGAGGCGCTCTCCAGCGGCCAGAAGATGCTGCTGCGCATGGGGCCGGACAACGCCCGCCGGCTCAAGGCCGTGCTGTCGGACGTGCGCAAGCGTGTGGCGACCGGCGGCACCGTGCCGCGCCCGGCCTCGGCCGGCTGAGCGGCGCGGCTCAGCCCGGGCCCGGCAGCGGCAGCGCGGTCTTGTAGCGCACCTGTTTCAGCGCGAAGCTGGAACGGATCTTCTCGATGCCGGGAATGGGCGTGAGCTGCTCCAGAATGAAGCGCTCCAGCGCGCCGATGTCCCCCACCGCCACGCGGATCAGGTAATCCGAGTCGCCGCTCATCAAATAGCACTCCATCACTTCGTCGTGCTCCGCGATGCGGCGCTCGAAGTCGGCGAGCGCCGTCTTGGCCTGCGACTTCAGGCTGATGTTGATGAACACGTTCAGCCCCAGGCCCAGCGCGGCGGCATTGGCCAGCGCCACGTAGCGGGCGATCACGCCGGCCGCCTCCAGCGCCTTCACGCGGGCCAGGCACGGCGAGGGCGAGAGGTGCACGCGGCGGGCCAGCTCCACGTTCGACAGCGACCCATCGGCCTGCAGCTCCGCCAGAATGCGCAAATCCAGTGCGTCGAGTTTCATCTGCCGCATTTTAGGAATCGCGCGGCAGAAGATGCTGCGATTGCGGGTTAGTCTCATGGTGCAACAGCCGCTCATGCCGCGGCCCCGCCGATACAGTGGCCGGATGAACGCACCGCTGCCGCTCCACGCCCTGGCCACCCACCCCCATGCGGGCGAAGCCCCCGCCGACGCCGACCCCGAGGAAACCGCCGAATGGCGCGACGCCTTCCTGGCGCTGGTAGCCGCCCACGGCCCGGAGCGCGCCCGCTTCGTGCTCGATGGGTTGGCCGCGCTGGCCCGCCAGCAGCGCACCGGCTGGCAGCCCACGCTGAACACGCCCTACGTGAACACCGTGGCGGTAGAGGCGCAGCCCGTCTTTCCTGGCGACCTGGCCATCGAGGAGCGGCTCGCCTCGCTGATGCGCTGGAACGCGCTGGCGATGGTGGTGCGCGCCAATCAGGCCGAGATGGGTGGATCGAGCGAGCTGGGCGGGCACATCGCCAGCTACGCCAGCGCGGCCGATCTGTTCGAGGCGGGCTTCAACCACTTCTTCCGCGCCCGGGAAGGCACGGCGCCGGGCCAGCACCGGGGCGACCTGGTGTTCTTCCAGCCGCACAGTGCGCCCGGCGTGTATGCCCGGGCGTACCTGGAAGGTCGGCTCACCGAACGCGACCTGCAGCATTACCGCCAGGAGATCACCGCGCCGCAGGAGGGCGCGCAGGGCCTCTCGAGCTACCCGCACCCGTGGCTCATGCCCGACTTCTGGCAGTTTCCGACCGGCTCGATGGGCATCGGCCCGATCAGCAGCATCTACCACGCCCGCTTCATGCGCTACCTCACGCACCGCCAACTGCTCGACTGCCAGCAGCGCAAAGTGTGGGGCGTGTTCGGCGACGGCGAGATGGATGAGCCCGAGAGCATGAGCGCGCTGACGCTGGCCGCCCGCGAGGGGCTGGACAACCTGGTCTGGGTGGTCAACTGCAACCTGCAGCGGCTCGACGGCCCGGTGCGCGGCAACGGCCGCATCGTCGACGAGCTGGAGCGCCTCTTCGCCGGCGCGGGCTGGAACGTGGTCAAGCTGCTCTGGGGCAGCGACTGGGACGGGCTCTTCGCCCGCGACCTCACCGGCACGCTCGCCCGCACGCTGGGCGGCACGGTCGATGGGCAGATGCAGACCTTCGCCGCCAAGGACGGGCGCTTCAACCGCGACCACTTCTTCGGCCAGTCACCCGAGCTGGTGTCGCTGGCCCAGGGCCTGACCGACGAGCAGATCGACCGCCTGAAGCGTGGCGGCCACGACCTGGTGAAGATCCACGCCGCCTACGCCGCGGCGGCGGCCCATCGCGGCCAGCCCACCGTCATCCTGGCCCACACCAAAAAGGGCTACGGCATGGGCGCGGCGGGGCAGGGCAAGATGACCACGCACAGCCAGAAGAAGTTCGATGAAGGCGACCTGATCGAATTCCGCAACCGCTTCAACCTGCCGCTCACCGACGCGCAGGCCACGGGCCTGGCCTTCTACCGCCCGGCCGACGACAGCCCGGAGATGCAATACCTGCACGCGCGCCGCCAGGCCCTGGGCGGCGCGCTGCCGCGCCGCGAGACGGCCTGCGACGCCGTGCTGGTGCCGCCGTTGGCGCAGTATGCGCAGTTCGCGCTGCAGCCGCAGGGCAAGGAGATGAGTACCACCATGGCCTTCGTGCGCATGCTGGGGGCGCTGTTGAAAGACGGCGAACTCGGCCCGCGCATCGTGCCCATCGTGGCCGACGAGGCGCGCACCTTCGGCATGGCCAACCTCTTCAAGCAGGTGGGCATCTACAGCAGCGTGGGCCAGCGCTACGCGCCGGAAGACATCGGCTCGGTGCTGCCCTACCGCGAGGCGCTGGACGGCCAGATCCTGGAAGAAGGCATCAGCGAGGCCGGCGCCATCGCCAGCTGGACGGCCGCGGCCACCAGCTACAGCGTGCATGGCCTGGCGATGCTGCCGTTCTACATCTACTACTCCATGTTCGGCTTCCAGCGCGTGGGCGACGCCATCTGGGCCGCCGCCGACCAGCGGGCGCGGGGCTTCCTGCTGGGCGCCACATCCGGCCGCACCACGCTGGGCGGCGAAGGGCTGCAGCACCAGGACGGCTCCAGCCACCTGGTGGCCGCCACCATCCCGAACTGCAAGGCCTACGACCCGGCCTATGCGGGCGAGCTGGCCGTGATCGTGGAGGCCGGCATGCGCGAGATGCTGGTCGAGCAGCAGGACGTCTTCTACTACGTGACGCTGATGAACGAGAACTACGCCCAGCCCGACCTGCCTGCGGAAGCGGCCGAGGGCGTGCTGCGGGGTTGCTATGTTCTTGATAGCTGGATGCGCCCGCCCGCCGGGCGCGAGCGGCCGATTTCGCCTGAACACTCCGTCACGCTGCTCGGCTCCGGCGCCATCCTGACCGAGGTGGTGCAGGCCGCAAGGCGGCTGGCCGCCGAGGGAATCGAAGTCACCGTGGTCAGCGTCACCAGCTGGAGCGAGCTGGCCCGCGACGGCCTCGCCTGCGAGCAGCGCGCCCTGGCGGGCGAGGCCGCGCCCGGCACGCCGTGGATCGCCCAGGTGCTGGCGAACACCCGGGGCCCGGTCATCGCCGCGACCGACTACGTGCGGGCCGTGCCGGAAAGCGTGCGCGCCTTCGTGCCAGCCGGCCGCCGTTACCTCACGCTGGGCACCGACGGTTTCGGCCGCAGCGATACGCGGGCGGCGCTGCGCCGCTACTTCGGCGTGGACGCCGCGCACGTCGCGCAGGTGGCGCGGCAGTGCCTCGTGGCTGCACCGGCCTGATTCCAGGCCCGAAAGGGCTCCAGCGCTTGATTTAAAAGCGCATCACGCTATTGTTTTGGTAGCGTCCTCCACGCTATCCGGACAGCCGACCGAGCGCGTGATGTGCTCCACGAACAACTGCACGGCCTCGGCCGTGTTGTCGCGGCTCCAGACCACGCCCACCGGCCCGAAGCGGATGGCCCGGTCCAGCGGCAGGATGCGCAGCGTGCCGAGCGCCGCCTGGTACTCGGCCATCGCTTCCGAGCACACGCCCACGTAGTCGCCCTGGTGCACCAGCGCCTGCAGGGTGGTGATGGCCGCGGTCTCCACCTTGGGCAGCAGCCAGGGCACGCCGCTGTCGAGCAGGGCGGTGTCCAGCTGCGAGCGCATCAGCGTGCCCTTGGGCGGCATGATCCAGCTCTCCTGCAGCAGGTCGGCCAGCCGCACGGGGCCGGGCGCGCTCCAGAAGCGGCTGGCGCGGCCCACCACCAGGCAGACGTTGTCTTCGAACAGCTCGCGGTGCTGCAGGCGCGGGTGGTGCGCCCGGGCGTCGAGCGAGCCCACCACCACGTCGAGCTGCTTGTTCTCCAGCCCTTCCAGCAAGTGGCCGAACGGGCTTTCGGACACCGTGACCGAGACGTGCGGGTGCAGCGCCTGGAACTGCGCCAGCGCCGCCGGCACGCCGCGCGCCACCCCCGCCCACACGCTGCCGATATGCAGGCGCGCCGTGCGGCCCTCGGCCACCGCGCCCAGCTCCATCTGCGTGCGGGAGATGTCGCCCAGCACGCTCACCGCCAGCCGCTTCATGACCACGCCCGCCGCAGTGAGCTGGATGCGCCGCCCCCGCGTGACCAGCGGCATGCCCACCAGCTCTTCCAGGTCGGCCAGCCAGTGCGACATGGCCGATTGCGTCATGTGCATGCGGGCGGCGGCCTCGGTCAGCGTGCCGGCGTCGTCCAGCACCAGGAAGGATTCGAGGTGCCTGATCTTCAGGCGCCGCGCCCAGGCGACTTGTTCGTAAGAAACCATGAGCGAATGCTAATGGATCCATCGGGCGAATTCGCTGGTGCGACGGGCAGCGGACTCGAATAATGAAAAGAACACGGTCGCTCTTCAGCTAGGGGCGGCTCCATCCATCCTTTTGCATCGGAGATTGCCCACCATGAATAAACGTTCCTGCCTCGCGAAGATGGCGGCCACCGCCCTGGCCTGGGGTGCCCTGGGTGCGGCGCCGGTGCTGGCCCAGCAGGCCGCCACCGCCGGCTACCCCGGCACACGGCCCATCCGCCTCGTCGTGTCGCAGCAGGCGGGCGGCAGTTCCGATACCGTGGCGCGCCTTTGGGCCGAGCATGCAGGCAAGGCGCTGGGCGCCAACATCGTGGTCGAGAACAAACCCGGCGCGGGCGGCATCATCGCCGCGCAACAGGTGCTGAGCCAGCCGGCCGACGGCTACACGCTGATGTTCGGCGGCGTATCGCAGATGGTGCTCAACAAGTTCGTCTACAAGCCGCTGCCCTACGACCCGGAAAAGGACTTCACCGGCGTCGGCATGCTCAGCACCGTGCCCTTCGTGCTGGTCGCCAACCCGGCCACGGGTTTCAAGACGCTGGACGATCTGGTCAAGTACGCCAAGGCGCACCCGGGCCAGCTCAACTTCTCGTCGTCCGGCCTGGGCAATTCGACCCAGCTGGCGGTGGAGCTGCTGCAGAGCAAGCTCGCCATCTCGATGACCCACGTGCCGTTTCGCGGCGAGCCCGACGGCCTGATGGCCACCATCGGCGGGCAGACGCAGGTGATGGCCCCGGTGCTGGGCACGGCGCTGCCGCACATCAAGAGCGGCAAGGTGGTGCCCCTGGTGGTGCTGGCGCCCTCGCGCCTGGCCGAGCTGCCGGACGTGCCGGCCGCCAACGAACTGGGCGTGAAGGACTTCGACACCATGGGCTGGAGCGGCATCGTGGCGCGCGCCGGCACGCCGCCCGCCATCATCGCCAGGCTGCACGAGGGCACCCAGGCCTTCCACGCCAGCCCCGACGTGCAGGCCAAGCTGAAGGCCATGAACGCCATTCCGATGGCCGGCCCCGCCAGCCAGCTGATGGAAGTCGCCCGGCGCGACGGCCAGGCCTGGGGCCCGGCGCTGAACGCGCTGAACCTGAGCGCTCAACGATGACCGCGCAGCAGCACAAGGAGGCCATGGTCTCCTGCCCACAGCCGGAGGCAGCGGAATCGGGCATCGAGATCCTGCGCGCCGGCGGCAACGCGGTGGACGCCGCCGTGGCCACCGCCCTGGCCCAGACCGTGGTGGACCCGCTGATGTGCGGCATCGCCGGCTTCGGCACGGCGGCCGTTTACATGCAGGGCCCGGGCGGGCGGGCCGCGCACGAATATTTCGACTTCCACGCGCCCGCGCCGCTCGCCTGCCGCGAAGACATGTGGGCCGACCGGCTGGAAGGCGAGACCCGGGACGGCTTCGGCTTCATCCTGACGGGCCGCGTCAACGACATCGGCCCGCAGTCCATCGCCACGCCGGCCACGCTCAAGGGGCTGGCGGCGATGCACGCCGCCCACGGCCGCCTGCCGTGGAGCGAGGTGGTGGCGCCGGCCATCGCCTGGGCGACGGACGGCTTCTTCGTGCGCCCCGGCATGCACGCCTTCTGGATCGACGAGCCCACCATGGGCCGGGCCAGCAATCTCGACCGCCTGCGCTTCAGCGACGAGGGCAGGGCGCTCTACTGCCGCGCGGACGGCTCGCCCAAGCCCATCGGCACGCCGCTCGCCAACCCCGGCATGGCCGGCGTGCTGGCCCAGGTGGCGCAAGAGGGCATCGCGCCGTTCTACGAGGGCGAGCTGGCGCGCCGCATGGTGGCGCACGTGCAGTCGCTGGGTGGCCTGCTGTCGATGGACGACCTGGCACGCTACCAGGTGCGCCGCACAGCCCCACTGGTCGGCAGCTACCGGGGCCGCACCGTCACCACCAACCAGCCGCCGGGCGGCGGCGCCATGCTGCTGCAGATGCTCAACCTATTGGAGAACTTCGCGCTCGCCGGCATGGAGCACAACGGCCCCGAATACCTGCGTCTGCTGAGCGAAGTGATGAAGCGCGCCACCACCGACAAGGACCGCCACATCGGAGACCCGGCCTTCGTGGAGGTGCCGCTCGAGGCCCTGCTGTCGAAGGACAACGCCGCCCGGTCGGCCGAGGCGATCCGCGCGGGCGAGCGCCACCGCGTCGAGCGGGTGAATCCGGGCGCGCCCGTGCCTCGCGACACCACGCACTTGAGCGTGGTGGACGGCGACGGCAACTGCGTGTCTATGACGCATTCGCTCGCCATGCCCTCGGGCGTTATCACGCCGGGCATGGGTTTCTTCTACAACGGCTGCATGGGCGTTTTCGACCCCCGGCCGGGCCGCGCCGGCAGCATCCAGCCGGGCAAGAGCCGCTTCACTTCATCGTGCCCCAGCATCGTTTTCGGTGTGGATGGCCGGCCCGAGATCGTGCTGGGCGCCCCCGGCGGCACGCAGATCGCCATGGGCGTGCTGCAGGTGCTGCTGAACATGATCGACCATGGCATGGGCATGCAGGAGGCCGTGTCGGCGCCGCGTTTCTCGTCCACGAGCAACTCCATCGACGTGTGCAACCGCATTCCCCGCTACGTCACGCGGCAGTTGCAGGCCGACGGATATGAAGTCTTGCGCAACCCCTACAACTACACCATCGGCTGGGTGCACGGCGTGCAGATCGGGGCAGACGGCCGCCTGCACGGCGGCGCGGACCCGGGGCGCGACGGCGTGGCCTTGCGCACGCGGGTGGCCTGAGCCTGCCGGGCGCGCCGAACGGGGCCGGCGCGGGCCGTCAATCGGCCGTGTGGAAGAACGCGTCCAGCAGCGGCATGAGCGTGGGGAACTCCTGCGCGAACCGCTCGCGGCTGACGAAATAAGCCTCGCAGGCCACGGCGAAGAATTCGGCCGGAGCGGTGGCGCCGTAGCTGTCCAGCCAGGGCCGCTCGCCGCCGAAGCGCTCGGCGATGATGACTTTCTCGCGGAAGGCGTCGTAGGCCGGCGCCCAGGCGTCGCGCCAGAGCGTACGGGCCTCGCGCGCGTCGCGCGCCCCCATGAAGCCGCCGGGCAGCGGCGGGCAGCCGTCGGCATGGCCGCCCTGCATGTCCAGCTTGTGCACGAATTCATGGATGACCACGCTGGTGCCGCTGCCCTGGGCGACGCCCGCTGCATGGGCCAGGGGCCGGCCGGCGCCGTCCACCGCCGGCCAGCTGAGCATGACGGGGCCGCGTTCCATGGCTTCGCCCAGCAGCACTTCGTCGTAGTCGTGCACCACGCCGGCTTCGTCCACCGCCTGGCGCCGCGCCACCGCCTCGCCCGGGTGCACGACGATGCCGACGAAATCGTCGTACCAGGCCAGCGCCTTCGCCGGGTCGCCCCAGTGCAGCAGGGGCAGGCAGGCCTGGGCGGCAATGGCCACGGCCATGGCGTCGGTCACCTCGAAGCCGTGAGCGCCGGTGAATTCCTTGCGCTGCAGGAAGAGGGCGCTCAGGGCGCGCAGCTTGGACTGGTCCTCTGCACTCAAGCTGGCGAGAAACGGGTAGCGCCGCACGGTCTGCAGCCACAGCGGCACGTCGATGTCGGGAACGGGTGCCAGGGTGGCGCGGACGCGGTTGGCCAGGCGGCGCAGGGCGCGGGGAAGGAGTGCGGCGGGCATGGAGCCCTAGCTGGGGGCGAGCGCGACGCGTTCCAAGCCCTGGGGGGTGAGGCGCAGCACGCCGGCGCGGACTGGGGCGGCGTCCAGGTCCCAGTCGGTCAACACGTGGCGGGTGAGGGCCGGAGTGGCTGCGGCGCCCTGGGGGCGCAGCACGTGGTCGGCCGGCAGGTGCGTGTGGCCGTGGATCAGCGCCTCGGCCCGGGCGGCCTGCAGCCAGGCCACCGCGGCGGCGGCGTCCACGTCGCCATAGAAGCCGGTGCCGGACTGCTTGCGCGTTTCGCTCTCGGTGCGCACGCTGCGCCCCAGCGCCCGGCGCTCGGCCAGCGGGCGCGACAGCACCTGGGCCTGCCACTGCGGGTTGCGCGCCGTGGCGCGGAAGCGCTGGTAGTCCACATCATCCAGGCACAGCGCATCGCCGTGCGACAGCAGCCAGCGCCGGCCGGCAAAGCACAGCACCGTGGGGTCGTCCAGCACGGGAATGCCGGTGCGGCGAGAAAACCCTTGCGCCACCAGGAAGTCGCGGTTGCCGTGCATGAAAAAGAGCGGGGTGCGCAGCGCCGTGCGGCGCAGCAGTTCGCCGCAGTCGGCCTCGAAGCTGCCCGGTTCATCCAACGCGTCGTCGCCTGGCCAGACCTCGAACACGTCGCCCAGCAGAAAGACGGCGTCGGCCGGTGTGACGGCGAGGTAGCCGGCAAACGCCCGCACCGTGGCCGGGTGGACCGCATCCAGGTGCAGGTCGGAGACGAAATCCACCATGCGCCAGCCGGCGGGCGCGACGAATTCGCGGGCGTCTGGCACGGGCGGATTCATGGCGATGGAGGCAGGAAATAGTGTTTGCGCAGGCTGACGGCTGCCCGGGCTCATCGAGGGACCGCGGGGCAGGCCGGGCCGGCAGGCGCCGCAGCACCGGCTTGGCCGGGCCGCTGGCGTCGTCCCCCGGCGAGAGACGGCGCGAAGCGATTCAGCGGACTTAAACGACCACGGCCTTTTCGATGATGACGTCGTCCTTGGGCACGTCGTCGTGGAAGCCCTTGCGGCCCGTCTTCACGGCCTTGATGGCGTCCACCACTTCGGTGCCCTTGACCACCTTGCCGAACACGGCATAGCCCCAGCCCTGGGCGGAAGGGGCGGTGTGGTTCAGGAAGCCGTTGTCGGCCACGTTGATGAAGAACTGCGCCGTGGCGGAATGCGGGTCGCTGGTGCGGGCCATGGCGACGGTGTAGTTGGCGTTCTTCAGGCCGTTCTGCGCCTCGTTCTGAATCGGCGCGTCGGTGCCCTTCTGGTTCATGCCGGGCTCGAAGCCGCCGCCCTGCACCATGAAGCCGGGGATCACGCGGTGGAAGATGGTGTTGTCGTAGTGGCCCTTCTTCACGTAGGCGAGGAAGTTTTCCACCGACTTGGGCGCCTTGTCGGCGTCCAGCTCGAGGGTGATGACGCCGTGGCCGGCGATGTGGAGTTCGACTTGGGGGTTGCTCATTTCAGGTCCTTTGCGTTCGGGGTCTGCACGGGGCAGCTCTGTGGGTGGAGGGGAGCCGGCGGTCCGCCGGCTGTCACTTCACGACCGTAGCGGAGGTGATGGTGACGGGCGTGACGGGCACGTTCTGGTGCGGGCCCTTGTTGCCGGTGGCGACGGCCTTGATCTTGTCCACCACGTCGGTGCCGGACACGACCTTGCCGAACACGGCGTAGCCGTTGCCTTCGCCGTTGGCGTTCAGCATGGCGTTGTCCTTCACATTGATGAAGAACTGCGCCGTGGCCGAATCGGGGTTGCTGGTGCGCGCCATGGCGATGGTGTATGCATCGTTCTTCAGGCCGTTGTTGGCCTCCAGCGCGATCGGTGCCTTGGTGGGCTTTTGCTGCATGTCGGGGGTGAAGCCGCCGCCCTGGATCATGAAGCCGTCGATGACGCGGTGGAACACCGTGCCGTCGTAGTGCTTGTCGTTCACGTAGCTCAGGAAGTTGGCGACCGTCTTGGGGGCCTTGGCGGGGTCCAGCTGCAGGGTGATGTCGCCCATCGACGTGGCGAGCTTCACGCGGGGCGCGGCCGCGCTCTGCGCATGGGCGGGTGCTATTGAAACCATAGCTGCCAGCGCAGCACCGGCAAGCGCCAACGCGGTATTTCTTCTGGAAATCATCCAATCACTCCTTCGAAAAAGATCTGCCACTGGTTGCCCTGGCGCATCCAGTACTGGCGTTTGACGGGCCCGGTGCGCGCCCCGGCCGCCACCTCGCCGAACGTGACGACCATGGTGTCGGCCGTGTCGGTCCAGCGCAGGTAGGACTTGTCCTTGAGCTGCAGCTCGCGCCCGCGCAAGGCGCGTGCCTCGGCTTCCAGGCCGCGGCTCCAGTCGGCCAGGGGCATCTTGCCGTAGCTCTCGAAGCCGGGGGCATAGAAGGCCAGCAGCCGCTGCATGTCGCCCCGCGACTTGGCGGCGCGCCAGGCGTCGAGCACCGACTCGAACTTCTGCCGCTCGGGCTGCAGGCTCTGGGGCTGCACCCACTGCAGTTGCCGGGCGATGACCACCGGCGTGGTGCGCGGCTCCACCGTGCGCAGGATGCGGTCGAGGTCGGGATTGGCCAGGGCCAGGCAGCCGTCGGTGGCGAGCGGCGCGCGCGAGAACTGATCGGGCGGCGTGCCATGCAGCCAGATGCCGCTGCCGGTCTTGCCCCGGCTGAGGTCCAGCGGGCTGGGGTAGTTGATGGGCAGCGCACCGGCGCCGTAGAAGTCGGACAGCTTGGCCGCGTCGAGCCGGCTGGTGATGTAGTAGATGCCGAGCGGCGTGCGCTGGTCGCCTTCGACGGCCTTTTCGATGCCGAGCTTGCCCACCGAGGCGTAGTAGTCGGCGACCAGCTCCAGGCCCTTGCCGGTGTTTTCGAACAGATAGAGGCGAGAGCGCGATGCGTCCACGGCAATGGCGTGGCGCGAGCGCGGCGCGATCTCCAGGAACTGCGCCGGCACGGCACCGGCCGGCGGGCGGGCGCGCAGGGCGTCGGTGCGCTGGCGCGATTCGGCGCGCAGCTCGCCCAGTACGTCAGCCGCCGGACGCGGCGCCGCTGCGTCGCCCGCCACGGGCGCGGGCACGTCGCCCATCTGCCGCAGCGGCCGCACGCGGGCGGCGAGCAGGTCGCCCAGCGCCAGTTGCGCCAGCTGGAAGTTGGGGTAATCGCGCGCCAGGCTCTCCGCCTTGGCGAGCGCCTCGCGGGTGCGGCCCTCGCCGGTCAGGCGATAGACCTCGACCAGCCGCGTCTCGGCCAGGCCGTCGCGCAGCGCCGCGGGCGACGTGGCGGCGCGCGCCGTCTTGCCGGGCTTGGCCTGGCCGATGTGGCGCAGCTTCTCGCCCTGCGCGTGCGCGGCAAGGGACGTGGCCGCGAGCGCAAAGGCGAGGCCCGCGGCATGGCAGCGCAGCGCGCTGCCGGCGCCGGGCATGCCGGAGCGATCCAGCCGTCTAGCGGGAAACATGGAAGTCAGAAACCGGGCAGGAAGAGGGCGCCAGCGCCCGAGATACCGCAGCAACCGGAATCAACCGCCGGTGGACTCGCGCACGATGACCCAGCGGCCGCCGTGGTTGACCAGGTCCAGCGTCTTGCGGCTGTTCACGTTGTAGCTGCCCGAGCTGTAGCCCTGGCGGAACCTGGCCTGGGCCTTGTTGCCGTTGACCGTGACGCGCAGGTCGTTGACCGAGACGTTGATCTTGGCGCGGCCGACGATGCGGTCGCGGCGCTCCTTCTCCCAGGCTGCGCGGGACTGTTTGCCCGGGGCGTAGCTGCTGTCGTAGGCACCCAGATAGCCGGCCATGTCCTGGCTTTCCCAGGCACTGGCCCAGGCGTTGACGGCGCGGACGACGTCCTTCTCGGCAGTCGCCGCTGGTGCGGCAGGCGCGTTGGCGGTCGACGGCGCGGGCGCGGGGGCTGGGGCCGGGGCGGGCGAAGCAGCCGGGGTCGGTGCGGGTGCGGGTGCGGGTGCCGGCGCGAGGGCAGGTGCCGGTGTGGGGGCAGGTGCCGGTGTGGGTGCTGGCGTGGGCGCCGCCACCTTGGGGGCCGGGGCCGCGGCAGGTGCAGGCACGGGAGCGGGCGCAGCCGCGGGGCGGGCGGCCGTGGCGGCGGGGCGCGCGCCACTGGCAGAAGCCGCCTTGCCGTCCGCAGAGAACAGGTCGCGGATCAGGGCCAGCTTGGGGCGCACCGAATTGGCGTTGCTGCCGTCGAGCTGCAGCGCCTTGTTGTAGGCTTGGCTGGCCAGCTTGGCGTAGATGTCGCCCAGGTTCTCGTGCGCGGTCGAATAGCTGGGGTTGGTGCGGATCGCCATTTCCAGCGCCGTGCGGGCCTTGTCCAGCTGGTTCTGGCTGGCGTAGAGCACGGCCAGGTTGTTGTAGGGCTCGGGCAGTTCCGGGTAGTCTTCCGTCAGCCGGGTGAAGGTGGTGACCGCTTCGGCCTGCTTGCCGGAATCGGCCTGCGCCACGCCGCGCAGGAAGCGCAGCTGCGGGTCTCGCGGGTTGGCCGACAGGCGCTGGTCGGCCTTGGCCAGCGCGTCGGCCGGCTTGCCCGCGCGCAGCAGCTGGGTGATGTCGGCGTAGTCGTCAGCATGAGCGAGCGGCGCACCCAGCGCGGCGGACAGCGCGATCCAGCGCAGGAGACGGGGAAGGGTGCGAAGGACAGGCTTCATGGGCGTTGCGGGGGAGTTGGATCGGTGTCAAGCCGTAACGCGGCTTATACTGCGGCGGATTGTAGCTGAGGGGTTTGTCATGCCGGTACGCTGTCGCCGCTCCTGATCGACGCGGCGCACCCGGTGCCGCCGCCGCCTTTCAACAGGCCCGAAACCACCCCTGCGCGCGCCCTTCGCCGCCGCCGGCTGCATCCCCCACACCTCACCGATATCCCATGAGTTTGCGTATCTACAACACGCTGTCGCGTGCGCTGGAAGACTTTGCCCCGCTGGAGGCGGGCCATGTCCGCATGTATGTCTGCGGCATGACCATCTACGACCTGTGCCACATCGGCCACGCCCGCATGATGATGGCGTTCGACGTGGTGCAGCGTTGGCTCAAGAGCAGCGGCTTGCGCGTGACCTACGTGCGCAACATCACCGACATCGACGACAAGATCATCCGCCGCGCCGTGGAGCGCGGCATCACCATCCGCCAGCTGACCGACGAGATGATCGCGGCCATGCACCAGGACATCGGCGCGCTGGGCATCGAGCCGCCTTCGGTCGAGCCGCGCGCCACCGAATACGTGCCGCAGATGCTGGCGCTGATCGGCACCCTGCAGGACAAGGGCCTGGCTTACCAAGGCAGCACCGGCGACATGAACTACGCGGTGCGCAAGTTTCCGGGCTACGGCAAGCTGTCGGGCAAGTCGCTGGACGAATTGCGCGCCGGCGAGCGCGTGGCCGTGCTGGAGGGCAAGGACGACCCGCTCGACTTCGTGCTTTGGAAGTCCGCCAAGCCCGAGGAGCCGCCCGAGGCGAAGTGGGACAGCCCGTTCGGCGCGGGCCGTCCCGGCTGGCACATTGAGTGCTCGGCGATGAGCTGCGCGACGCTGGGCGAGAGCTTCGACATCCACGGCGGCGGGGCCGATCTGCAGTTCCCGCACCACGAGAACGAGATCGCCCAGAGCGAGGGCGCCACCGGCCTGCCGCTGGCGAAGTTCTGGATGCACAACGGCTTCGTGCGGGTGGACAACGAGAAGATGAGCAAATCGCTCGGCAACTTCTTCACCATCCGTGACGTGCTGGCGAAGTACGACGCCGAGACCGTGCGCTTTTTCATCGTGCGGGCGCACTACCGCAGCGCGCTGAACTACAGCGACGCGCATCTGGACGATGCGCGCGGGGCGCTCAAGCGCCTCTACACCGCGCTCAGCCAGGTGCCCGCCGAAGGCCTGCCCGCCATCGACTGGGCCGACCCGTTCGCCGCCCGCTTCAAGGCCGCCATGGACGAGGACTTCGGCACCCCCGAGGCCGTGGCCGTGCTGTTCGACCTGGCGGGCGAGGTCAATCGCAGCCGGTCGCCCCAGGCCGCCGGCCTGCTGAAGGCGCTGGGCGGCTGCCTGGGGCTGCTGCAGGGCGACCCGCAAGCCTTTCTGAAGGCCGGCGCCGGCCTGCAGGATGCCGACATCCAGGCCCGCATCGCCGCCCGCGCCGCCGCCAAGGCCGCCCGCGACTTCGCCGAAGCCGATCGCATCCGCAACGAGCTGCTGGCCCAGGGCATCGTGCTGAAGGACTCCGCCGCCGGCACCACCTGGGAGGCCGCGCAGTGACGGGTTTTGAGTCAAAACAGCCTCTGGCGCAGATGGAATAAGCGGTGGCTGCTATTAAAAAGCTAGCGGACTATCCGCTGACCCAGCCGCCCGGCGTGCCGGTACCCGCGTACTGGGCCGAGGCATGCCGTCACCTGATGAAGAAGGATCGGGTGATGAAGCGCCTGATCCCGCAACTGGGCGACGTCGCGCTCACCCAGCGGGGCGACGCCTTCACGACCCTGGCGCGCAGCATCGTCGGCCAGCAGGTGTCGGTCGCCTCGGCGCAGAAGGTGTGGGACGCCTTCGCCGCGCTGCCGCCCAGCATGACGCCCGCCAACGTGCTCAAGCTCAAGATCGACGACATGCGGGCCGCCGGCCTGTCGGCCCGCAAGGTCGACTATCTGGTGGATCTGGCCGTGCACTTCGACACCGGCCGCCTGCACGTCAAGGACTGGGACGCGATGGACGACGACGCCATCACCCGCGAGTTGGTGGCCATTCGCGGCATCAGCCGCTGGACGGCGGACATGTTCCTCATCTTCCATCTGGCGCGGCCCAACGTCATGCCGCTGGACGACGCTAGCCTCATCAGCGGCATCAGCCAGCATTACTTCTCGGGCGACCCGGTCAGCCGCAGCGACGCACGCGAAGTGGCCGACGCCTGGAAGCCCTGGTGCAGCGTGGCAAGTTGGTATATTTGGCGATCTCTCGCCCCCTTGCCGGTGGACTACTGATTTCCGTGGTCCGGCGCGCCCTTTGCGGTGCTCCGGGCGCTCCGGGCGCGCACCGCAGACCGACACTGGGCACACACCGCCCAAGGAGAAACCAATTGGCGAAAAAGACATTTCTGGACTTCGAACAGCCCATCGGCGAACTCGAGTCCAAGATCGAAGAGCTGCGTTACGTCCAGACCGAAAGCGCGGTCGACATCTCCGAAGAGATCGACCAGCTGAGCAAGAAGAGCCAGCAGCTCACCAAGGACATCTACGGTGACCTCACGCCCTGGCAGATCACCAAGATCGCGCGCCACCCGGAGCGTCCGTACACCCTGGACTACCTGCGCGAGATCTTCACCGACTTCGTGGAGATGCACGGCGACCGCCACTTCGCCGACGACCTGTCGATCATCGGCGGCCTGGCGCGCTTCAACGGCCATGCCTGCATGGTCATCGGCCAGCAAAAGGGCCGCGACACCAAGGAGCGCGCCGCCCGCAACTTCGGGATGAGCCGTCCGGAGGGCTACCGCAAGGCCCTGCGCCTGATGAAGACGGCCGAGAAGTTCAAGCTGCCGGTATTCACCTTCGTCGACACGCCTGGCGCCTACCCCGGCATAGACGCCGAGGAGCGCGGCCAGTCCGAGGCCATCGGCCGGAACATCTTCGAGATGGCGCAGCTGGAAGTGCCCATCATCACCACCGTCATCGGCGAGGGCGGCTCCGGCGGCGCGCTGGCGATCAGCGTGGCCGACCAGGTCATCATGCTGCAGTACTCCATCTATTCGGTCATCAGCCCGGAAGGCTGCGCCTCCATCCTCTGGAAGACCGGCGACAAGGCGCAGGACGCGGCCGACGCCATGGGCATCACCGCGCACCGGCTGAAGGCGCTGGGCTTGGTGGACAAGATCGTGAGCGAGCCGGTCGGCGGCGCGCACCGCGACGTCAAGCAGATGGCGGCCTTCCTGAAGCGCGCCCTGGGCGATGCCTTCCGCCAGCTGGCCGACCTGAAACCCAAGGAACTGCTCGACCGCCGTTACGAGCGGCTGCAGAGCTATGGCCGCTTCACCGACACCAAGGCCGAGAGCCGCTGAAGCGCACGCCGGTCGGGCGACTGCCATGCGGCCCTGCGGGGCCGTTTTTCATGGGCGGCTCCGGGGCGCTCCGTGCAGCGGGCCACGCCCATGACCCAGTCTTTCGACGCGGCGCTGCAAGCCTTCGCCCCCCGGTTGCCGCTGGGCGTGGGCCTGAGCGGCGGTGCCGATTCGACCGCCCTGCTGCTGGCCTGCCATGCGCGCTGGCCGGGGCAGGTGGTGGCGCTGCACGTGCACCATGGGCTGCAGGCGGCGGCCGATCATTTCGAGGCCCACTGCCGCACGCTGTGCGACGGGCTGGGCGTGCCTCTGCGCGCCGGGCGGGTCGATGCGCGGCCACGGCCGGGTCAGAGCCCGGAGGACGCGGCCCGGCGCGCCCGCTATGCCTGTTTCGAGGCGCTGGCGCTTGATCCATCGGCGCAGGTTGCTATCAAAGATATAGCAATCGCGCAGCACGCCGACGACCAGGCGGAAACGTTGCTGCTGGCGTTGTCGCGCGGCGCCGGTGCGCCAGGGCTGGCAGCCATGCCGGCGCAATGGGAGCGCGCCGGCCTTCGCTGGCACCGTCCGCTCCTGCGCGTGGCGGGCTGCGACGTGCGCAACTGGCTGCAATCCCGGGGCGTGGCCTGGATCGAAGACCCGACCAACGCCGACGAGCGCTACACCCGCAACCGCATCCGCCGGCAGCTGCTGCCCGCACTGGAGGCCGTCTTTCCGCAGTTTCGCGAGACGTTCGCGCGCTCCGCCGCCCACGCGGCGCAGGCCAGCGCGCTGCTGCATGAACTGGCCGAGAACGACCTGGCCGGCGCCGGCAATCCGCCGCGCATTGACGCCCTGCGCGGCCTGAGCACGCCGCGCCAGGCCAACCTGCTGCGCCACTGGTTGCGGCAGGCGCACGGGGCCGTGCCGTCCGCCGCCCAACTCGCGGAACTGCAGGCGCAGCTCGCCGACTGCTCCACCCGCGGGCACCGCATCCGCATCCGGGTGGGCGCGGGCTTCGTGGTGCGAGAGGACGCAGTGCTCGGTTGGTACAATTCCTAGGTTTTGGTATCAACTTCTGCACGAACCGGCGGCGCGCCAAAACGCCTTTTCTTCCTTTTCCCGCGCCCTGCCAGTCATCGGTTCGTCCTTCCACATATCCAATGGCACTGATCGTTCATAAATACGGCGGCACGTCGATGGGCTCCACGGAGCGCATCCGCAACGTCGCCAAGCGCGTGGCCAAATGGGCTCGGGCCGGCCACCAGATGGTGGTGGTGCCCAGCGCCATGAGCGGCGAGACCAACCGCCTGCTCGGACTGGCCAAGGACCTGGCTCCTTCACGCGCCACGTCGGCCTATCACCGTGAACTCGACATGCTGGCCGCGACCGGCGAGCAGGCATCCTCGGCGCTGCTGGCCATCGCGCTGCAGGCCGAAGGCATGGAGTCGGTCAGCTACGCCGGCTGGCAGGTGCCCATCCGCACGAACAGCGCCTACACCAAGGCCCGCATCGAATCCATCGACGACCAGCGCGTGCGCGCCGACCTGGCGGCCGGCAAGGTCGTGATCGTCACCGGCTTCCAGGGAATCGACGAGCAGGGCCACATCACCACGCTCGGCCGTGGCGGCTCCGACACGTCGGCCGTGGCCGTCGCCGCCGCCATGAAGGCGGCCGAGTGCCTGATCTATACCGACGTGGATGGCGTCTACACCACCGATCCCCGCGTCGTGCAGGAGGCCCGGCGCCTGGCCACCGTGAGCTTCGAGGAAATGCTGGAGATGGCCAGCCTCGGCAGCAAGGTGCTGCAGATCCGTTCGGTCGAGTTCGCAGGCAAGTACAAGGTGCCGCTGCGCGTGCTGTCGAGCTTCACGCCCTGGGACATCGACATCGATGAAGAAGCCCGCTCCGGCACGCTGATCACTTTTGAGGAAGACGAAAAAATGGAACAAGCCGTCGTATCCGGCATCGCTTTCAACCGCGACGAGGCCAAGGTCTCCGTCCTCGGCGTGCCCGACACGCCCGGCATCGCCTACCAGATCCTGGGCCCCGTGGCCGACGCCAACATCGATGTGGACGTCATCATCCAGAACCTGAGCCGCGATGGCAAAACCGACTTCAGCTTCACGGTGAACCGCGGCGACTACGCTCGCACCGTCGAGCTGTTGAAGGAGAAGGTCCTGTCGCAACTGGGCGCGCAGGAAGTCGTGGGCGATGCCAAGATCTGCAAGGTGAGCATCGTCGGCATCGGCATGCGCAGCCATGTCGGCGTCGCTTCCAAGATGTTCCGCGTCCTGAGCGAAGAGGGCATCAACATCCAGATGATCTCCACCTCGGAAATCAAGACCTCGGTCGTCATCGACGAGAAGTACGTCGAGCTGGCCGTGCGCACGCTGCACAAGGCTTTCGATCTCGATCAGCCCGCCGCGTAATCGGCTGAATGCCTCTGAATCTGAGGCATAATAGCGGGATTGGAAACGTGACCGAGTGGCCGAAGGTGCTCCCCTGCTAAGGGAGTATGGGGTGTAGAGCCTCATCGAGGGTTCGAATCCCTCCGTTTCCGCCAAAGCATGAACCCCTAAGTGATTGATTCTCTTAGGGGTTTTTTGCTTTTGGCTCACGGCCTTAAGAGGCCATCCCTAATCCATCCCTAAATCGCTTTTTTCTGGTCCTGCGGCGGGCCCGAAATGGCAGCGTTCACGGCGGCCCGATTCGCCCCGCGGTCGGCCGACGGGATCCACTTCGCATAGTCCCGCATCATCACCTGCACGCTGTGACCGTGCTGCAGGGCCACCCACATCGGGTTAGCCCCGGCCATCAGCGCTAGGGTCACGCTGGTGTCGCGGCATTCCTTCGGCGCCCGGTAGCGCACGCCCGCCTTCCGGAGGGCGGCGCGCCAGACGCGGCGCTGCGACTGCTCATCGATGAAAGGCTTGCCGGTGTTCGGGTTCCAAAACACCTCCCGCCCGGCGGCCTCAGTGCGGGCGCGCTGGCGCCGGATGGCGTTGTACGCCCGATCATTCAGCTCCACCTGCCGCTCCACGTTGGTCTTCGTGCGGTCCTTGTCCTTGGTCAGCACTCTGGTGCGCCACACCAGCGCCGTCCGGCTGCGGTGGTCCACGTCCCCCCAAAGCAGCGCGATCTGCTCGCTCGCGCGGAAGCCGGCGAAGAACGAGAATTCAAAGTAGTCCGCCCATGCGCTTCCGGCCTGCTCCTCCAGCACGCGCAGGATCACCTCCACCTCGTCGGGGGCGAAGGGATCGGGCATGGCCTTCTGCACCTTCTGGTTGTCGATGCCGTCGGTAGGGTCCACCACCTCGCTGCGGGCCTTGCAGATCAGCTCGAACACGCCTCGCAGCGGGATCAAGATGTTGTTCTGCGTCTTGCGGGCCATCGCGCGGCGTGTCTTGCCTGTCTTCTCGTCCAGGCGGGGAGCCGACAGGTCGGCCAGTCGCTCGAGCACCATGACGTGCGTGATGCGCTGGGGCGGGAGGTGGCCGAACACCGGGAGCCAGTAGGCGGCCAGGTGGCGGATGTACACCAGGTGCGACGAATGCTCCAGGCCTCGGGCCGACAGCCGGCCCCACAGCTTCGCCCAGTCCCGGAAGAGGCGGGATTCCTCATCAGTGGCGGGCTGCACGGCCGTCAGGTTCTTGTAATCGGGGAAGTGCTCGGTGAAGCGGAACCTGCCCTGGTTGATCTCCTCCACGATCGTCGCGCGAAGCCGCGCCGCGTGCTTGAGGTTCGCGGCGGTGGGCCGCAGGTCGAGCGTGGGCGAGACCTGTTTCCCCTCCCAAGTGAAGCGGACTTCTATGCGGTTGCCGCGTGGTCTAACACCTCCGGATGATGCTTTGCGGCCCATCGGTTGTATCCCTCCATATCGATCAGAACATTGCCGTCCGGGGCTCGGACGTACTCTTTGCCTTCGACCCACACGCCGCGATGGATCTTCGTTTCCACTGCGCGGTCGGTGTATCCGGTGTCGAGGCAGAACTTGGGAATGCGTACGAAGCGGGCGGACATCAGGGTGGCCCTCCTGCAGTTGTTCGCGCGGCCTGCCGCGTCGTGGTGGGCCTGCAGTGGGCGAGTTCGCGCAGCTTCGATGTTGCCGCCTGGCTCTTGCGGATCGCATTGGCCTTGCGCAGCGCGTGCTTCGCGGCAGCAAGGCGCCCCCGCTCGGCGTCGTACTGGGCCCGCTCCTCGTCAGTCTGGAAGCCGTCGCGAAGCCAGCCCTTCAAAACCGTTTCCATCCACTGCACGGCGTGCCACAGCGCCACGGTGTCCGACTTGGAAAACCTGCCATCATCCTTCTTCATGGATGCTCCCTGCCGGCGGTAGCGCTTCGAAAAAGGCGCCGCGGCGTTGTTGCGTGACTTTCAGGTATTCCACCTCGACCTTCGCGCTGCTGATCAACTCGCGCGCCACCTCGGCCACGGCGCGCGCCCTGTCCACCGCCAGCGGAGCCTCCCGGTTGCGCAGGTCGGCCAGCGTGGCCAGCAGGTGCGTTCGGACTTGCCCGATGGGGCTGTGGTCTACGGCTGGGCCAGGGCCTTCACCTCTCCCTCGATCTGCGCCAGCAACTGGTACAGCTCCAGCACTTCCGGCGACTGCTCGAGTTGGCTCACCGGCCGCCAGTTCTGCAGACGCCCCCTGTCCATCGACACCTTGCGGAAGATCGTGCCGCGCATCATCCGCTCGGTGCCAATCGGCAGCGCTTTCAGGGTCCGCTCGTCCCGCAGGCCCAGCCGGTAAGCCATCCCCCTGGTGCCCGGCAGAGGCCGACCCAGCGCCTGGGCTGTGTCCACCGCTCCCACGCTCGGGAACAGCATGCGCAGCGCCTGGATCTCGGCCGCCGACCACGGGCGGCTGGCCGGCCGCTTCGTCAGGCCCAGCTTCAGCACCATGCCCCTCACGGCCTGGCTGCTCCGCCCCATCAGCTGGGCGATCTCGCTTTTTGTCGCGACCGGGTACAGCTCGCGCAGCGTGTTTTTCTCCTGATCGGTCCATTGCATGGTCTTTTTTTGCTCGCGGTGGGGTGGCCTGCTGGTGGTGGGGAGCAGGCTTGTTTGCTTCAGTTTCTATAGCGGTGCGAGCTTTGCTGGTAAGCGATCGCGGCTTCTCGCGGCGTGGTGGGGAGCCGGCCTCCTCGTCGCCGTATTGCCCAACGGCGGTAAGTCGGCGCACTCCCTCGTCAGTCTCCTCCTTGAGCGTCGGCGAGAGGGTGGCAACACCCTTGCGATACACCTCCTCGTCGGGGTCGTAGGCCAGCAGGTCGTGATCGCACGCGGCCATCAGCTGGTGGTGCACGTTGCGGTGGTCGCCAGGGTCAACGAACTTGGCGACGATGTCCTCGAAGCTCAGCTGCTCGCGCGGGTTGAGCGTGAGGAAGCCCAGCACTCGCCCGGCCAGGTTTTCGGGGTTTGGGCGGTAGGTCATGGGTGCACTCCTGCCGCCGGCCGCTGGAAAGATGCGCCGAACACCTGCGGAAACGGCCAGCACGCCGCTGCGCGTACCCGTTCGGCCTCAAGAGCATCAACGCGGTCCGCGCTCAGGTTCAGGTACACCGTAAAGCGGCCGTCGCGCTCCGCGTAGATGCGCTTCTTGCCCGGCACGTCGCGGCAGTAGAGGCCGGTTCCGCGGCCGGCCCGTGCGCCTTCCGGCGTGATGGTGCAGGCCGTCTTCGGGTTGCCTGGCTGTCCCGGTAGCTGATGCTGCTGGACGATGCCGGCCGCAATCAGCGCATCGCCCGCGCCGCGGTACACCGCCGCCCTCCCGGACCGGCTGCGGAAGACGCCGGGATGGATCTCGATGTGGTCATGCATCGCGGGCCTCCGAGGCTTGCGCGGCCAATGTGTCGACCATCTTGTCGGCTTCGTGGCCGCCAGCATCAACGAGGGTGGCCACCGCGTCGAACAGATCGATCTTCGCGCTGCGATTGACGCACTTCAGCATCTCGAGGAAGGCGCAGATCTCACAATAGGCGTCGGCGAACACCGATCGATGGCCCTTCCCGTAGTCGGCCAGCTGCTCCATGCCGGCGAGACGACTGCAGAGACTTCTGAGCGCGTAGATCACCCCCCACGCGAGGTCGCTGTCGCAATTATCGGCGACCATGCTGGCCACCGCCTCGGCGTGCGAGACGTGGGCGCAGATCGCGCGCATCGCTTCCCGCTGGTCCGCCGGGCGGTTGTCGGCAGACTTGGCGGATGGCTCGGCCGTGCGCTTGGGCGGCACGTAGGTCTCCCACCCGTCCAGCACTGCAGGGTATTCGGTCAGCCCCACCAGCGCCGGCCGCGCCTGATCGATCAGCGCGAGGCGCTCAGGAGATGGGACGTCCCCTGGAACCTGCAGCGCTGCCTTGATCAGTGCGGCAATGGTAATGGCACGGTTTTGGACGCTGCCGCAGCTGCCTGGCTGGTCTGGATGAACATGGAGGTGATCGGCCAGTTCGTGTGCCACGCTCAACAGGCGGTCGCTCTCGCCCGTCCAGCTCGCCGGCTCATCGGTGTTCGCCGCGTGGTCCAGCGTCGAAGACAGGGTTTCGAGCCACTCGAGTTCCTGCGCGCGGGTGGGTGGCTGGGCGGGGGCTGCGTGTGGCCTGACCGCAGGGGCAGCGGGTTTGGTCGCCCAGGCCGGGCGGGTAGCGGTGGCGGTGGCGGTGGCGGTCATGCTGCACCAGCCTTCCCCGCCGTCGCGAAGTTTGGGCCGAAGTTCCAGCGGTCGTGTCCACCCAGGATGCTCTCCCCGGCCGCCGCATCCACCATGCCGCCGCAGTGGCGGGTCAGCGCCTGCGCAGCGTTCACGAACAGCCAGGCGCTCGCGTCGTCCTGCTCGGCCTGGGCCTGCATCAGCAGTTGGTTGATCGTGTCCAGGTCGCCTGCAGCAGTTTCCATCGCCATCAGCAGCTGGCTCTTCGTGAGCGAGCATGGACCGTCGTATTCGTCGTCTGCGCCCACGCGGCGAATGGGCGGCTGCGGCCGGTCACGGAAGGGGCGGGCGCCTGCGTAGGTGGTCAGTGCGCGCAGGTCTTCGAGAGAGCCGGGCAGGTTCTTGTACGCGATGAAGAGGCGGTAGGCGTACTCGAATGCGTGATCGAGGATCGCCCGGGCCAGCACGCGCCCACCGGCCGTGCTGGCGGCTAGATCCCGATCTGCAACATCGATCATCGCCTCCAGGTTGCTCGAGATCAGCGCCAAGTGATCGAGGATGTCGCCCTCTTCTGGGTCGGCATCGTCACGCTTCTGGATATCAGGCGACAAGAGCCGCAGCATGTAGTGGTCCACGTCACCGGCGTGCGGACCATTGAAGCCGGGCCGAGGGTCATCGCTCTCGTTGTAGAGAACGGCTACCACCAGGGTCTGCAGGATCTCCGCCGCTTCCAGCGCCAGGGCATCACCCTCGCTGCGTGCGGGCGCTCGACCGGCACGACCAGGCGCACCGTTGCGTGCGTCGTCGGCCGCTGGCGGCGCAGGGTGGCGTGCGCCGCCGGGCTCGGCCGGCGCAGGGGAGCGGCGCGGCCCGCCTTTGGCGCGCGCAGGGGCTGGGGTTGCGCCCGCAGCGGGGCGCGCGATAATCGCGTTCATGATTCGTCCTGGTAAGGGTGGGATCTAGAAGCCCTGAAGCGCTCTCACCTGCTTCGGGGCTTCGCCTTTTCTGGCATGTGTATCGGGCGGCGGTATAGGTCTGGTCATTGGTCGATCCTACGAATTGGGCGATGAAAAATTGGGCCGAAAAGCACGCTGTAGAGCGACTGTTCGACTAAACCGTTTCAAGTTCGCGCTTGGCGCTCGCTCTCCGCGCCGCTCCGCTGCCTGGCTGCGGCACGAAGCCCCGGATGGCCTCCACGCCCTTGTCGTTGTAGACGAACGTCTCGACCTGCTTGGACGAGTGGGCAGACTTGTCCAGCCGGAAGTAGCCATGCTGTTCGGTCTTCAGCCCGTGCTGGTTCGCGATCCGCCCCACCATGGTTCCGCTGATGCCGAGGATGTCCCCGACTTCGCCCGCCTGGTAGTGCTTCTGCTCGACGCGGGGCAGGGACAGCACATTCGTTCCCGCCACCGGATTGATGACCTTGGCGAACACCACGCGGCGCGAGTCCTCGCTCAGGCTGGGGAACTGGGCCACGATGCGCTCAGCAGTCTTTGCCGCCAAGTCCAGCGCGCGTGCCCGGCGGAACTCTGGCAGGCCGCTGGCTTCGACTGACTGCGCGGCCTTGGGCATGCTGTAGCTCCCGGTCTTGCGGATGCTGGGCAGCACCTCCTCGAACACCCAGCGCTCGAAACGCTCGGCGGCAGGCAGCGCACTGTTGACGATCAAGCGGAACAGGTCCGACTCCGAAAGAATGCGTGCCTCCTGGCGCCCGCCGGCTGTCTGAAGGGGGTAGCGTTTCGCGACCCCCTTGCAGTGGGTGGTCACGGCATCGCTGCTGTTGGCATAGCCCAGGGCGTCGGTCGCGTCCTTTGCCACGAACCAGGGAACGCCGTCGATGTCAACCACTCGGATGCTGGCGCCCTCGAAGTGATAGGGAGTGACGCTGCTCATTGCTGCTGGCCTTTCTGTTTATCGGATCGGGCGGAGCGTTCGAGGTCGCGCGCGCAACTCTCTTCAATACGCATAGCCAACTCACGACTGAGAGAACGGAAGCCGGCAGCGGCTCTTGTCGCGAGGTAGGCTTTCGTTTCGGCCGGGAGGGTTACGGTAACGGCAACTGGCTTTGCAAGTGTCATAAAATGCCATCTCCTTCTATGTAAACGCTGTGCAATTTCAGTGATGCTACAGCGTTTTATGCAATTTACAAGCGTTTTATGCAATCCACCGGTGAATCAGCATTTCCGACCCGGCTTCGGGAGGCCCGGGTTGCGATGGGCTACAGCCAAACCGAGTTGGCCAAACTGGCCGACCTGGCGCCTGGGCAGGTGAACAGGTACGAAGCAGGCAAGAACATGCCCCGCTTGCATGTGATTGGGCGGCTGGCGGCATCGTTGGGGGTGCACCCTGAGTGGCTGCACCTCGGCGAGGGGCCGCGGGAAACAGGATCCGTCACTGCACATAGCAAGCGCCTTGACGTGACGACGACTGTTGACTCCGCGGGCGGCATGGAGGTCTCTTTTGCTATGGATGCACAGGCGCATGCGGTGTTCTCGAAGCTCGCCGCAGAAGCTGGCATGTCGATTGATGAGTTTTTGAAAGAAGAGCTGCTGATGCGCGCTCGGGCAGAGCACGCCGCAAAAAGCGAAGCGGACATCGAGCACCTCGCGCGGCGAGTTAAGGAACTCATCCAGGCCGACGAAAAATCGAAGACATAGAGACATCACTCCACCCCCTTCGGCCAGCGCTTCAACCGCTTCAGCGTCTTGCTAATCGGCAGCACACGGTACACCGCCAGGACCCCGCCCAGGTTGCGCAGCACCACATAGTCGAGCCCGCCGGCGGTGGCCGGCCCGCTGAGGTCGGTCGCCGGCTGCTGGGTGCCGGCCTGCCGCGTGAAGCTGGTGATCGCTCTGGATGTGAGGTCGTTGTTCATGGGTTGGAGCGTAGGTGGGTGGGAGTGAATTTGCGACGCACGCATTCGGCACTTTTGCGTTACGCGGAACTGCGCGCCCGCCATACCAAGCCCGCGGCCCACGCCACGGATTGCACCGGTCCAGCGCCAGCCCGGCGGCGCATGGCGGCCAGCCGGCAGACGATGACGAGTTGCTTCATTTCTTGGATCCTCCGGTGCGGGTGATTGCGACGGGCCCGGCCTGGAAGGCGGCGCCCTGGTTGATCTCTTCCTCGATGAGGCGCGTGCGCTCGGCCAGGCCGAGGCCCTGGGCGGTCAGCTCGGCGTGGCGGCGCGCCGCGTAGTGCTGGCGCAGCCGCTCCCGGCCGCCGATGTCGTGGCTGGCCCCCTCGCAGTAGGAGCACATGCAACGCACTCCATCAGCGCGATCCTGCCGGCCCAGGGACTCGGCGGCCCGCACGGCACCGGCGGTCGTGACGTTCTGATGGCAAAAGGTGCGCAGCACGGCGGCGGCCATCGGCGGCAGGCCGTGGCGGGCGTCCAGGCGGACGCCGATCAGCGGGTCGGGCAGGGTGCTCATGCCCACCGCCAGGCAGCGCGCGCCAGCACGGCGACGATGAAAAGTCCGAGCACCACGCCCACCAGAATCAGGGCGCGGGCTTGGCGCTGGATGTTGCGGGCCGGCGCCCGCATGACCGGGGTGCCGACCTCTGCGCATTGCCGCTCATAGTCGCGGCGCGCGGTTTGAAACTCTCGCTCTGTGGTCATCTTTCACTCCATGCCTCTGCGGTGAGGCGATGGCGTAATATGCCACTAGGAATATTTCCGGTCAAGCGAGAAAGAATAAATTTATGCTCGGCCGAATGTGATCAGCCTCGACCGTAGTGGAACGGTCAGAAGCTCCAGCCGGCGAACTTCAGCTTCCCGATGATCCGGTCGCCCGGCTCGAGCTTGATGTAGGGCTTGGGCCATGCGGGATTGATAGCGTGCAGGAACTGCTCGCCATCCACGCGCACCAGCTTCTTGAAGGTGGCTTTGTTGTCGCCGTCGCGCTTGGCCACCACGTAGTCGCCCGGCTGGGCTTCGATTCCGGGATGGATGTGCACGTACATGCCTTCAGGGAAGTTGTCCCTGCCGCCCGCTGGGTTGGTCATCGAGTTTCCCTCCAGCTTTAGCACGAAGCCGTTCGGCCCTAGATCAACCGGGCTGTCCTGCCACTCCTCGGCGTCACCTGGCGCGAACTGATCCACGATCTCTGCCCACTCGCCAGCCTGCACGCAAGAAATCACCGGGTATCGGCGGGGCCGCATCGACACCGGCGCGGCCGAGATGTTGCCTGAGCCAGCGTCATGAACCATGGCCCCATCACCAGTGTCGAGCCAGTGTGCATTGACACCATAGGCCCGAGCTAGCGCCAGCAGCCCGACCGGCCGCAGGGTCTCCCCGCGCTCGATCTTGGAGATGTCGGACTGCTTGACCCCTGATGCGGCCGCGGCCTGCGTTTGTGTGAGGCCTGCTTTTAGGCGGGCGTGCTTGGCTCGGGCGGCAAGGGTGTTCATCACAATATTTAATCTCATTTGAATATTCCCATGAGACATGGCACAATAGTCTCAAAGGAATATTTATGGAAGCTCGAGACTACCTTCTTGCCGTCCGCGCGCTGGGCCTGACACAGGTCCAAGTTGCTGAGCAAACCGGCGTGCCGCAGCCCACGATCTCCAAGATCGAGCGAGGCGAGACGAAGGACGTGCTCTCCAAGAATTTCCTCGCTCTGCAAAAGCTGCACTCGCGGCTGTGCGTCCAAACCAGCGAGGCAGCCCGATGAATGCTGTTCAGCAGCCCCCTTGCCGGCCGCGCGTGACCCGCCGGTCTCGATTCGGGTTCAGCGCGACCCGACTCGACTGGCAGCGCACCCGCAACTCCCCACCCTCCCACCACATCGCCAGGCGCGACGTGTCCATGGTCTGCACCCGGGCGCCGGTGTCGGCATCGCGGTTCGTGGAGATCGCCGTGCGCACGGACTCGTGGACGGTTGCGGCTGGGGTAGGGCGGGTGGTGTTCATGGCCGCGATCTTCTGCGCGCCGGCCCGCGCCGTCCACGTCCAAATTTCGGAGAAACGGACATGAGCCTTCACGACTCTCTGCGCCGCGGCGCTGATCACTCCCCAGGCGGCCTGACCGCACTCGCAGCGCGCATGTCGAAAGCCTACGAGGTCGCTCGCAAGGAAATCTCCGGCGCCTCCACACACAAGCTCGGGGCTGTGGACGCCCTGGCCATCGCCCGCATGTGCGTGGAAGCCGGCACGCCCCACTGCCACGACTACGCCTCGTTCGTCGCGCAGGAGTGCGGTGGCCGCTTCGTGCCCGATGACGCATGCGACGCGCCGGCCTCTCTCAACCCGATGACGAAGGTGTCGCGCCTGATGCGCGAGACCAGCGACGTGACCTCGACGGTGATCGAGGCGCTGAGCGACGGTGTGATCTCGGACAACGAGCTTGCCCAGATCGAGCAGGAGATCGCCGAGGCCGAGGAAGTGCTGCGCAAGCTGCGCCGCGCTGCCCGGGCTGTCAATGCTGCCGGCAAGCCGGCCGCCGCCCGACAGCACCTCGATCTGCCGGTGATCGACACCATGAAGGAGGGCCGTCATGTCGCAGCGTGAAGCCGGCAGCCCGAAAACCGTTGAACAGCTGGAGGCCGAGCTGGCTGAAGCCGAAGGCATCGCACAGCGGGTTCGTGAGCAACTTGAGCAGGCCCGGTGGGTGCGCGAGTACGAGGAAACGCAGGGATGACCGATCTGAAGCAGCACCCACTGAGCGCGGCTTTCCCCGCGATGCTTGATGCCGATTTCCAGGCGCTGAAGGACAGCATCGAGAACATCGGCGTCCAGAACCCGATCACGCTCTACGAGGGCATGGTGATCGATGGCTGGCACCGGTACAGCGCCGCAACCGCGGTGGGGTTGGATTGCCCGACGGTAGACCTGGGCGACGTTGACCCCCGCGACTTTGTCCTGGCTCAGAACAAGGCGCGCCGGCATGTGACCCAGGCGCAACTCGCGCTCGCAACCACTGCTGTCTATGCCTGGAAGCCTGTGGGTGCGAATCAGCATGGAGGGTCCGCAGGCCCTGCGGACCCTCCGAAAACGACGAAGGAGCTTGCAGCCATTGCCGGAGTGGGCGTGCGCTCCATTGAGCAGGCAAAGGCCATTCAAACCAAGGCGGTTCCTGAAGTGCTGGAGGCGGTGAAGCGCGGAGACATCGGCGGAGAAAAGGCCGCGGCCATCGCCAAGCTGCCCAAGGAAGAACAGGCCGCAGCGATTCATCAGCCTGCCTCGAAGCGCACGCCTAACGCTGTAGCTGTGGAGCCATCCGCTGATCGCCAGTTGCCAGCCGGGCCACACCCTGAGCCAGAACCCGAGCATTCCGAGCTGGACCTGGCCCGGGAGGAGATCGCAGACCTGCACGCTGCCCTGGCCCTGGCGAATCTGGGCGAGGTGCCCGAGGCCGACCGCACCCAGGCTGCCGAGCTCATCGAGCACCTCCGCGCCGAGATCAAGGGCCTAAGCGCCCAGCTGCGCGCGGTAACCGTCTCGCGCGACTTCCTCATGCAGGAGAACTCCCAGATGAAGCAGCAGATGGCTGCGCAGCGCCGCGAGATCGACCGCCTGAAGCGAGGAGTCGAATGATGGAGCAAACCACTTTCCCAGCCCTGGGTTCTGACCGCCCCGCTGCCGCTGCGCAACCGCTGCAGTTGCGCCCGTACCAAGCCGACAGCGTGGAGCGCTTGCGCGATGGCTTCCGAGCAAAACATGTCCGCCAAGTCCTGGCAGCTCCAACCGGTGCCGGCAAGAGCCGGATCATGGAGCACATGATTCAGTGCGTGCAGCAGAAGCGCACGCGGGTGATGTTCGTCTGCGAGCGCCGGGTGCTGGTGGAGCAGTTCTCGAAGCACCTGGACCGCGCTGGCATCGAGCATGGCGTGCTGATGGCCAGGCACTGGCGCTACCGGCCGCACCTCAACGTGCAGATTGCCAGCGCGCAGACCCTCGAGCGCATGGAAACCTTGCCCCTGGTGGATCTCGTGTTCATCGATGAGCTGCACGCCTGCCTGCGCGCGTCGATCATCAACATGATGGTGAGCCAGCCCAACCTGCGCATCGTGGGCGCGACGGCCACCCCGTTCCACCCGGCCATCGGCACGCACTTCACCAACGTGGTGAGCGTCACCACCATGGCGCACCTGGTCAACGATGGGCACCTCGTGCCATTCCGGGTGTTCGTCGCCCGCGAGGTGGACACCACTGGCCTGCCCGTTGTGGCCGGCGAATGGAAGAAGGACGAACTCGAAGAGCGCGGCCGCCGCATCGTGGGTGACGTGGTTGCTGACTACGTGCGGATCTCGCACGAGGTCTTCGGCGAGTACCGCAAGACCATCTGCTTCAGCTGCGGCGTGCAGCACGGGGCTGAGCTGGCCCAGCGCTTCAACGAGGCAGGCATCAACGCCGTGCAGATCAGCTCGGATGATGAGGACGAGTACCGCGACCAGGTGCTGGAGGAGTTTCGCCGTCCTGACACCGACATCAAGGTCGTGATCTCCGTCGCGATTCTGAGCCGGGGCTTCGATCAGTCGGACGTCGAGCACGTCATCCTGGCCCGGCCGCTCAAGAAGTCGTTCAGCGAACACGTCCAGATGGTCGGCCGCGGTGCGCGCCAGCACGACGGAAAAGAGCTGTGCGTGATCCAGGACAACAGCGGCAACTGGCTGCGCTTTCAGGACGACTGGGAGCAGCTGTACCACCACGGGGTCGAGGCTCTGGGGCCAGGCACGAACACCAAGCCGAAGAAGGAGCCGAGCGACGCGCAGAAGGAAGCTGCGAAGTGCCCGAAGTGTTCCGCCCTTTGGCCGCCGAAGACCGACACATGCGTGCAGTGCGGGCACGTCCGCGTGCGTGCGAACGATGTGCAGGCGGTGGCTGGCGAGATGGTCGAGGTGGACGGGAAGACTGCCGCCAAGGCCGAGAAGTATTCGGCCGAGTACAAGCGCTCGTTCTACGCCCAGCTGCTGGGGCACGCCCTGCTCAAGGGCTGGAATCCTGGCAGCGCGTTCCACTGCTACAAGGAGAAGTTCGGCGTGGGCCCGGCAGGTCCGAAGCCTGAACCCGAACCCGTGCGGGAGGAGGTCCGAAAGTGGCTCGTGAGCCGCAACATTCGGCGCGCGAAGGGCAGGGTCCCCGCATGACCGGTCGCATCCGTGATGCCCTGCAGCACCTGAACCACGACGACCGCGAGGTCTGGATCATGGCGGGCATGGCCATCAAGCACGAGCTGGGGGAGGAGGGCTTCGACCTCTGGGACGACTGGAGCCAGCGCGCCACCTCCTACAAGGCCAGCTCGGCCCGTGCGTCCTGGCGGAGCTTCCGAGGCTCGGGCGTCACCATCGGCTCGCTGTTCCATGAGGCACAGGCAGCCGGCTGGAAGCCTGCGGCAGACGGCAGCTACACCGCGCCCACCGAAGCGCAGCTGCTGGCCCAGCAGCGCGCCCGCGATGCCCGCATTGCGGCAGAGCAGAGCCAGCGCGACCAAGACCAGCATCGGGCCGCAAGCAAAGCCGCATGGATCCTGCAGCAGTGCAAGCACGAGAAACACGCCTACCTCTTCTCCAAAGGCTGGCCCGATGCCGCAGGGAGCGTGTGGTGGGCTGCCGCGGACCAGAACCTGCTCTGCATTCCCATGCGCGTGGGCAACGCCTTGGTCGGCGTGCAGCTCATCGACAGACGTGGCGAGAAGAAGTACCTGAAGGGGCAGCGCACCAGCGGCGCCGAGTTCTGCATGAGCAATCCCGGCCCCGGCGCGCTGGACTGGTGGGTCGAGGGCTACGCCACTGGGCTCAGCCTGCGCGACTGCCTCAACGCCCTGAGGATGCGCTATCGCATCCATGTCTGCTTCAGTGCCGGCAACCTCAAACGGATGGCGACGTCAGGCTTGGTCGTGGCCGACAACGACGAATCGATGACGGGAGAGACCGTGGCGCAGGCCACGGGGCTGCCGTACTTCCTGCCGCCGGCGGGCGACCTCAACGACATGCACAAGGCCCAGGGCGTGTTCCGCACGTCCCAGGCACTGCGCAAGTGGTTGCAGACCGCCCGCACGCACCAGGAGGCGGCCATGTAGCCCGCACCGGTGCAACCCTTGCCAGCGGCTGGAAACGCGGGGGCAGGGGCCGAGAAACGGCTACCCGGGATGTGCAGAGCCGAAACGTGGGTGGAGTACCTAGAGCGTGCGCAGGGTCTCGATGCAGAGGCTGTAAGTCTGGGTTACCCGCAGGGCGCATCGGCCACTGCGGGGCGCTGAAACGCTGGGGCTCACGGCCACTGCCTGCTGCGCACGCCACGCTCCCATGGGACACGCCCCATGGGTAGGGGTGGTATGCGCAATCCACCGGGGTCTTCGACCTTGCCTGAGAACAACACCCTGAAAAGGAGATGAGATGACCACCACCACCAACGAACGCCCCACCATGGACGAGCGCCTGGCCAGCGCCAGCGCCAGCTCCGATCTCACAGTCAGCCTCGACTCCCGCAAGGACGTGGACTACCTGATCGCCGCCGGCAAGAGCGCCGCATTCATCGGCCGCCACGTCTACCAGCTCATGAGCGACTGGGATGGCTGCCCCAAGCCGCGCACCTTTACCGCTACCGACATCGAGCAGCTGGCCCAGCACATGCCCCGCATCAAGGTGCAGAAACGCACCAAGCGGGGCGTGAAGGAGGTGGAGGCCCTCGACCTGGCCGGCGCCCGGGCTGAGGCGGACGCCTGGACCGAAGCCGAGCGCCGCCGCGTCATCCAGCGCCTGCCCAGCCTTCGCCACCTGGTGGACGAGCACGCCGGCCTCCTGCCGTGGGTCGCTGGCCTGGGCATCACCCAGCCGCGCGCCAAGCTGCTGGACGTGCTGGCCTGGTGGGCCGACCGCCGCTGCCCCGCGTGCCAGGGCACGAAGGAGCGGGAAGGGCGCGCCTGCAAGACCTGCCGCGGCGTGGGCGAGCGACCCGTGCCGCATGGTCAGGAAGGCCTGCGCATCTCCGAGCACATCGCCCACCATCTGCACCGCGCGCGCAGCTCTTCGAAGGACGCGCTTCGCCACCTGCCAGGCTGGAAAAATTTCGCCGCAGACCGCCGATGATGTGTATACTGCGTCCCTAGAGCGCAGGCGCATCCAACCGCCATGCCACAACGCGAAGCGGCTTCTGGGCGGTGAGCCTGGAATGTTCTAAGGTGTTGGAGGAGTGCGCGCAGAATTGAGAAAGCCACCCGAAAGGTGGCTTTTTCGTTTTCAGATCTTCGGCGGCGGACGAGGCTCCAGCGGTTTCAGATGTCCGTAGAACAGGTTGTTGAGAATGAGCTCGCAAGCCGCGAAACTATCGGCTGCGTCGTCTACCTCCTCGATGGTGATGAATTCCCCTCGCCTGTATAGCTGCTGCTGTCTGTCCGCTGTCATGGCAGGGTGACTGTGGCAAAGCGAGTTTCTGATCTCAACCAGTTCCTTGAAAGTTGCCGCAGCTGCAACGAGTTGGGGCTGCAGTGCGTCATCATGGTGAGTTGCAGCACACTGCAGGAACTCCGATGCTATTCGGCCGGCAGTCTTGGAGCTCGCTTGGAACATCGACCCTGGCACAAGAGCGTCATGGCAGTAGACAGCCATCGCTTCAAGGCGGGCGAAGCAGAGCATGGCCAACCCGAAGCTGCTGGCATAAGCCTCATCGACAGGCATCAACAAACGATCATTTTTCATTGGGCCTCCATTGAGCGGGCAGGATGCCATGTCTTGCCGAGGTCGACCGTTATGACTAACCCGCCTCGTCTCCGTATGTTGAAGCCGAAGCTGGCCACCCTAGACGCGCGGCAGGTCCGGGTTCTGGACACCAAGGCCGGCGCTACTGCTCGGGTCGCTGGTGGTGGGTGGATGACCACCCGCACCAGAATCCAGAAGCGTGACCTATACACCTGCGCCGCCTGCGGCCGGGTTCGCAGCGATCACGAGGTCGATCACCGCGTGCCGTTGGAGCAGGGCGGATCGAACGACGACGACAACCTGCAGCTGCTGTGCCGTGGGCCTGGCCAGTGCCACGCCAAGAAGACGGCGGCGGAGGCTGCAGCGAGAGCGCGGGGCGCCGGGTAGGTGCTCGAGTAGGGCGGGGCGAACCCCGCCCTTCCTCTTACACCAGGAGCGCGAGCAGCAAGCCAATCGTGGCAGCCGACAAAGCGACCGACAGCGAAAGCTTGAAACTCTTGCCTACCTGGACTGTGATCTGCATCTTCATGGTGTTACTCCACGGAGTGCGGCCACAGCAGGCCTGCGTGACCGCCTGATCAGGGTGGCCTCGCTTTGACGGTTACTGACGCTCCTGACCGGCGTGGCCACGCGCGAACGTGGGGCCGAGGAGTGCATTGGCAGTCTGACGGCGCGGTAGCTAGTGCGCCGGGGGCCGTCCCTGCTGGATTCCAGCGTTCGCGCGCGTGGTTGATCGTTGACAGGGGAGCCCCGGCGCCATTCTAGATGGGCGGTCGTCGGGTCTCGAACTTAGGGTGAACCATGACCGCAGCGCAAATCTCTTTCATGCAGACCGCAGCGTTCGCGGTGAAGACTCCCGCCGGGGCGACCATCCGCTTCCACCTCGAGGGGCAGTGGAACGGCCTGGAGGAATGGCGAGACGAGAGGGGGCGCAAGCTCATCGTCTCCCGCGAGCGAGGCTCGGGCTTCGCCGCATTGTTCGGCGGGCAGCTGGGCGAGCGGGGCAGTGCTACCGTCATCGCAGGTACGGCCGATCTGATTGCAGAGCTGGCGCCCCAGCAGGCGCAGAGTCCGGGTGACCCAGCAACCTCCAAGGCCTGACCGTGGCATCCATCCGAAGCATTCGCAGCGCAGGGAAGGCGAAGGTCAGGGCGGCCTTGATCGTCCGCTGGGCCCCGCTGGTGCACGGGCGCCGCGCCTTTGGCGGGTCCCGCCGCCGCCAGGGGTAGGGGGGATCGGAAGTCTCAACCCTCGAAGTCGCCGAAACCCCGCTGTACCTCACGCGCAACTTTTTCCCCGTCGTTTGATTTCCCCGGCTCCGGCCGAATTCAAACGCTACCCATATTCAAAGGACCGCACATGCCGCGAGGAGGCTCTCGGCCTGGGGCTGGCCGACCGAAGAAGCCCACCACCGTAGCACCTGCTGCTGCACCTGCTCCGAAGAAGCGCGCGCCCCGCAAGGCTGCGGCAGCACCGGCAGTGGACGCCGAGGGATTCAAGACCGATCCCAACTGGCCCTTCGGCCAGGAGCGTCCACCCGAGCCGAAGCCGCCCGAGGACCTGAGCAACCTGCAGCCGCTGGAGTTTCTGCTCAGCGTCATGCGTGACTCGACCGAGGAAAAGGGCAGGCGCATGCAGGCCGCCACCCTGGCCGCGCCGTACTGTCACGCCAAGAAGGGCGAAGAGGGCAAGAAGGCGGGCAAGCAGGCCGCCGCTGAGAGTGCGGCGGGCGGCCGATTCGGCCTGCGGTCGGTGAAATGAAGCAGTGGACCACGGCCCTGCCGGGCTGGGAGGAGCGGATCGTAGAGCGCCAGTCGTTGGTGCCGGTCGCGCCGCTCTTTCCAGAAGAGGCGGCGGACGCGATGAGCGTCTTCAACGAGCTGCGCATGGTGGACGCCGATGGCAGTCCCACGATGGGCGAGGCGTGCCTGCCCTGGGTCACGGACCTGGTGGCAGCCCTGTTCGGCGCTTACGACCCGACGCGCAAGCGCCGGCTGATCACCAACTACTTCCTGATGGTGTCGAAGAAGAACGGTAAATCCATGATCGCCGCCGGCGTCATGCTCACCGCTCTGATCCTCAACACCCGGCAGGCAGGCGAGTTCATCATCCTGGCCCCCACGAAGGAGGCGGCCGACAACGCTTACAAGCCGATCCGGGAAATGATCCTGGCGGACGAAGAGCTGCAAAATCGCTTCCAAGAGCAGCAGCATTTCAAGACCGTGACCTGCCGCCTGACACGCGCGACGCTGAAGGTGGTGGCGGCGGACTCCGCGACGGTGACCGGCAAGAAAGCCATTGGCGTCTTCGTGGACGAGTTGCACGAGTTCGGCAAGCACGCAAAGGCAGCGGCCATGCTCACCGAGGCGACGGGCGGCATCACCTCCCGTCCCGAGGGTTTCATCTTCTACTGCACCACCCAGTCGGCCGAGCCGCCGGCGGGCGTGTTCCTGGACAAGCTGTCCTATGCGCGCAAGGTGCGCGACGGCCTGGTGCGCGATCCCCGGTTCCTGCCGGTGATCTACGAGTTCCCCGAGGCCATGCTGGAAGCGAAGGCCTACGAGGATCTGGCGAACGCCTACATCACGAACCCGAACTGGGGCGTGTCGGTGGACGCCGAGGTCATTGCCCAGAAGATCCAGGAGGCCGAAGAAGCGGGCGAGCACGCCGTGCGCGACATCCGCGCCAAGCACCTGAACGTGCAGATCGGCATGAACCTGCGCGCCGACCGCTGGGCCGGCGCCAACCACTGGGAGGCCCAGGCCACGGAGCCGGGCCTGACGCTGGCTGCGCTGCTGGATCGCTGCGAAGTCGTGGACGTGGGAATCGACGGCGGTGGCCTCGATGACCTGCTGGGGCTTGTGGTGGCTGGGCGCGACAAGGTAACGCGGGCCTGGCTGGTCTGGGCCCACGCCTGGGTGCATGAGTCGGCCCTGACGCTCCGAAAATCGTTGGCCCCCAAGCTGAAAGACCTCGCCGCCGCGGGCGACCTAACGCTGGTCGAGTTCATGGGCGACGATGTGGACGAAGTGGCGGCCATCGTCAGGCAGTGCGAGGACTCCGGCCTGCTGGACAAGGTGGGTTGCGACCCGGCCGGCATCGGCGGCATTCTGGAGGCGATGGCCAAGGTCAAGATCCCGGTCGAGAAGATCATCGGGATCACCCAGGGCTGGAAGATGACCGGTGCGATCAAGACGACCGAGCGCAAGCTGGTCGAGGGTGTCATCCGGCACGCCGGTCAGCCGCTGATGGCCTGGTGCGTGTCGAACGCCAAGGCGGAATCCCGGGGCAACGCCACCATCATCACCAAGCAGATGGCCGGCACCGGGAAGATCGACGCGCTGCTCGCGCTGTTCAACGCCATCACGCTGCTCTCTCTCAATCCCGAGGCCGTTGTCGACCTGGACGACGTGATCTCTCACCCGATGATCGCCTGATGAATCGACTGCTCTCAACCGTTGGCCGGTGGATCGGTTGGGCAGGCGCCCTGTCCGAGCAGACCGGGCAGCAGAACACTGCACCAGCCACCACCCTGACGGAAGGGCTGCGAAACGTCGGCGCCGATGGGGCGCTGCAGCTGGACGCCGTCTGGTCGAGCGTCGATCGGCGCGCGACAACCATCGCCAGCCTGCCGTTCTTCGTCTACGAGCGGCTGGAAAACGGTCAGAAGGTCATGGCCCGGAAGTCCCGCCTCTACTCGCTACTGCATGAGTCGCCCAATGCGCGCATGACGCCCTATGAGTTCTGGCGGGCGATGATGATCAACCACGATCTCCGAGGCAACGCCTACGCCCACATCGACCGCGCGCCGGACGGAGAAGCGCTGGCCATGTGGCCGATGCCTTCCGACCAAGTCGTGCCGTTCGTGTTGAACGACGGCAGCATGGCCTATGAGTACACAGCGAACGGCGTGATCCACATCATCGCGGAGCAGAACGTGCTCCATCTGAAGAACCTGGGCAACGGCACGGTGGGCTTGGCCAAGCTGGAGTTCATGCGCGGCACCACCGACGAGCTGGCGAAGGCCCAGGAGTCGGCGGCGAAGCTGTTCGGCAACGGCGGGAAGCCCACCGGCGTGCTGATGGTCGATCAGGAGCTGAAGCCCGGCCAGCGCGAGGGGCTGCGGGCCAGCTACGGCGAGCTCGCGACCGGCAGCAAGGCGCGACTGGCGATCCTCGAGGCTCACATGAAGTACCAGCAACTGGGGCTGAGTCCGGAGGACCAGCAGCTGCTGGAGACGCGTCAGTTCGGCGTCGAGCAGATTTGCCGATGGTTTGATGTGCCGCCGGTGCTGATCTACCACTCCAACGTCACCACCTGGGGCAGTGGGGTGGAACAGATCTTCGACGGTTGGTACAAGCTGTCCATTCGTCCGATGCTGGTGAACATCGAGCAGGCGGTGCGCAAGCGGGTGATGACCCCGCGCCAGCGCGTGCTCAACGTCGCCGAGTTCAACCTTGACGCACTACTGCGCGGCAACGCGAAAGACCGAGCAGAGATCGCTGCGAAGAAGGTCCAGAACGGGCTGGGCACGCGCAACGAGGCGCGGCAGCTGGAGAACGAACCACCCCTGCCGGGCGGCGACGTCCTGACCGTGCAGGCCAACCTGCTGCCCATCGACATGCTGGGCAAAATTCAACCGAAGGCGAGCAGCAATGTTCCTCAAGAAGACCCTGTCGCTCAATGACGTGCGCCTCAAGATGGAAGGCGACGCCGGCCGGTTCACCGGCTACGCATCGGTGTTCGGCGGGCGGGACGCCGCGGGCGACACCATCCTGAAGGGCGCCTTCGCCGAAACCCTCGGCGCGGGCATGCCCAAGATGTTCTTCAACCACCAGTGGGACATGCCGATCGGCAAGTGGGTGCGCGCCGAGGAAGACGACCGCGGCCTCTTCGTGGAGGGCGAGCTGACGCCGGGCCACAGCCTCTCGGCTGATGTGCATGCGGCCATGAAGCACGCCACCCTGGACGGCCTGAGCATCGGCGGGTTTCTGAAGAAGGACGACTACGACGAGACCCCCACGGGCCGAATTGTCCGGAAGTGGTCGCGGCTTCTGGAGGTGTCGCCAGTGGCGTTCCCCGCCGACCACAACGCGCGCATCGACATCACGTCGGTGAAGAGCATGGACTTCGAAGAGCTCCTGCCTCAGTGCAAGACGGAGCGAGATCTTGAGCGGCTTCTGCGGGATGCAGGGCTGGGCAAATGGGAGGCCATGGCGACAGCCTCCCGCGCGAAGGCGATCTTCTCGGGGCGGGATGCTCCGGAGGTGGCCGACGTGAAGACGGTGAACCTGGTGCTGGAGCGACTCCAGCGCATGGCTGCCTAGTCGCGCATTCCGCCTCCCTCCTCACCGGCCGCCTTGAGCGGCTTTTTTCATTTCCGAAAGGCTACCCATGAAATCCACCCGTTTCTCCCTCCGCGCAGTCGCCATGATGGCGATCGCGCTCGTCGCGGTCGGCGCGCAGGCAGCCGGCATCGATGTGCCGGCGCTCATCGCCCAGTACCCGCATGTGGCCGCCGGCCTGGCCGGCATGGGCATGATCGGCGAGATCGATGCCAGCATCGTCGCCGCCCTGGACAAGGTCGAGAAGAAGATGGCCGAGATGAGCGATAAGGCCACCGGCGAGATGCAGACGCTGGGCAAGGTCTCCGCGGACACGAAGACGGCGCTCGAGAACCTCGGCACCGACCAGCGTGTGCTGGCTGACCGGCTGGCGCAGCTTGAGCAGAAGGGCCTCACGCCGCGCGATGAGCCGGTGGACCAGAGCTGGGGCGCCCAACTGGTCAAGGCCAGCCAGTTCGCCGACTTCACCGAGGGCCGCACCCAGAAGGCGCGCGTCGAGGTGAAGAACACCCTGGTCGGCTCGAACACGACCGTCGCACCTGATCGCAAGCCCGGCGTCATCCCTGGCGCTTCCCAGGTGCTGACCCTGGAAACGTTGCTGAACACCGTGCCCACGACGGCCGGCGCCATCGAGTTCACGAAGGAGGGCTCGTTCACCAACAATGCGGCCGAGACCGCCGAAGGCGCGCAGAAGCCGGAGTCGGACATCACCTTCGCGCTGGTCAACCAGCCGGTTTCCACGGTGGCGCACTGGATCAAGATCTCGCGCCAGCTGGCCGCCGACAACGCGGCACTGGCGGCCTACGTGAACAACCGCATGCGCTACGGCGTCAACCGCAAGGTGGAAACGCAGCTGGTGAGCGGCCTTGGCACCGGGGCGCTTCTGAGCGGCATGATGAAGGCGGGCAACTACACGCCGCACGGCTACCTTTCCGGCGCCCTGGGCTCGGCGCTGCAGAAGCTGGTGCTGATCCGCAAGGTGATCGCCGACCTCTGGGCAGCGGGCTACCCGGCCGACGCCATCGTGCTGAACCCCGCCGACTGGGCCGCGATCGAGATCGAGCTCTTCACCACCACCAGCAACACGGTGCGCGTGTCCGTCGATGCGAACGGCACCACGCGCCTGTTCGGTGTGCCCGTGGTGCAGTCGGTCGGCATGGCCGCCGACACCTTCCTGGTGGCCAATTTCGCCCAGGCCTACACGCTCTACAACCGCGAGGGCGTGGTGGTGGAGATGTCGGAATCCGATGGCGACAACTTCACGAAGAACCTGATCACGATTCGTGCAGAACGCCGCCTGGCCCTGGCCACCGAGGTGCCCGCTGCCGCTCGGGGCGGTGACCTGACGCCACCCGCGTCCTAACGCCTGAACGCTGGGGCCTCGGCCCCGGCCATCTGCGAACACGGAGAACACCATGGAATCGATCACCTTCACCACCTTCGGCTCGAACGCGATGTTCGGCGCCTTCCAGCCGGGCGACAGCATGCGGGTGTCCGCCGAGATGGCGACGCATCTGGTGGACGAGCTTGGCTGCGCGGTGCGCGGCACCGGCAAACCAGCCCGCAGCGAGGGCGAGCCGGCTGGAGGACTTGCCGCAAGTGCCCAGGCCAACGCGCAAGCCGCCGAGGGTGCCGCCAGCGCTGCGGACGACGCCGGCAAGATGACCGCCGCCGAGCTGCGCGCCGCGCTGGATGCGAAGGGCATCACGTACAAGGCCAACGCATCGAAGGCCGACCTGCTGGCGCTGATCCCGGCCGCCTGATCATGCTGCCCACCCAGCTGATCCCCATCGAGACGGCGCGGCACCACCTGCGCCTGGACGGGCCCGACGACGACACCCTGGTCGCGCTGTACCTCGGCGCGGCGGTGGACTCCGCGCAGGAGTTCCTGAACCGCCGTGTCTACCCCGACGCCGAGTCGATGGCTGCCGCGGTGCTGGATGGCTCGGCAGGCGCTGATCCCATGCTCATCACCGACGCGATCCGCGCCGGCATCCTGCTGATCCTGGGCCACCTGTACACGAATCGCGAAGACGTGGGCGGCGTGGCGCTGGCCGCGCTCCCGCGCGGCTCCCGCGAGTTGCTGGCGGCCTACCGCGTCGGCTGGGGGGTCTGATGCTGGCCGCCGGATCGCTCAACCGCCGCATCACCATCCAGCGCAAGGGCGCAGGCACCGACGACTGGGGCACGCCCCTGCCGGATGCCTGGGACGACGTGGGCAAGGCCTGGGCGAGCATCCGCAATCTGTCGGGCCTCGGCGCGATCAAGGCGGACGCCCAAGCGGCGGTCGTGAAGACGTCCATCCGCATCCGCTACCGCGCCGACGTGACTGCGGGCATGCGCGTACTGCACGGCACCACGGTGTACGACGTCAAGGCGGTTCTGCCGGATGAGGCGCGGCGCGAGTACGTGGATCTGGTTTGTGAGGTGGTGACCTGATGGGCATGGCCGTTCGTATGAACGTGGATGCGTTCAAGAAGGAGCTGCGGGCCCAGCTCGACGTGCTGCACGCGGCCACCCGCCCGGCGGCCCAGGCTGGAGTTCAGATCATCTACGACCGGGCCCGGATCAACGCTCCGGTCTCGAAGGCGCCGCACTACTTCCACATCCGCGGGCAGAAGTACGGCCCCTACGCCCCCGGCAACCTGCGCGACAGCATCTACCAGGTGTTCAGCAAGTCCAATAGCTACAAGGACGTGAGCACCTATGAGGTCTCTTGGAACAAAGACAAGGCGCCGTACGGTTTCGTGGCCGAGTTCGGCAACAGCACCACACCCGCGCAGTCCTTCATCGCCCGCTCGGTCGCCGAGACTCGGGGCGAGGTCCGGCAGGCGATCAAGGCGCGCTACATCGCGGAAGTGCAGGCCAAGAAATGAGCATCGAAAAATCACTGCAGACCGTCCTCACCACCGTCTGCCCCAGGGTGCGCGCGACGGTCGGCGACCACGGATTCGCCGTCCCCTTCATCGTCTGGCAGACCATCGGCGGCGAGCCGATCAACGCCATGGACAACAGCCTGCCGGGGCAGCGCCGGCCGCTGGTGCAAATCAGCGTCTGGGCGTCCTCGCAGCTGGAAGCGCAGACGCTGGCCCAGGATGCTGAGGCCGCATTGCGGGCCTCGAACCTATTCACCGCCACGCCCAGCGGCGAGGCGATCACTGCCCCCTACGAGCCTGACACCAAGCGGTACGGAACGATCCGCCGATTCAACATCTGGGGCGACCGATAGCCCCACCCCGACAGTGCGGCCCGCAAGGCCGCGTTGTGCCCGCAAGGGCTTCTCCAGCAGCCGCCAGGCCTCAGCGACCAGGCGGCTTTTTTACGCCCCCTTGCGGGCAATCTTCTCTCGAAAGGCATTGCCATGTACCTCACCGCAGTAGGCAGCAAGTTCTTCTATTCGACCACCTTCGGCCCCAAAAAGGCTGTCTCCGGCATCACCAACGCCGACCCCGCCGTGGCCACCTCTGCCACGCACAACTTCACCAACGGCCAGGAGCTGCTGCTGCTCAACGGCTGGGAAGACGCGGCGGAATCGCTGTGGCGCGCGCAGGACGTCGCGGCCAACACGCTGAAGCTGGAAGACCTCGACACCAGCGACACCGAGTGGTTCCCTGCGGGCAGCGCGTCGGCCGGCTCTCTCCAGCTGGTGTCCGACTGGCAGGAAATCGGCCAGGTGCTGGAAGTCAGCAACACGGGCGGCGGCCGCCGCGACATCACGGTGAGCCCGCTGGCGCGCCGCAACTCCATCGTGCTGCCGGCTGGCTTCGAGGCCTCGGGCATCGACTTCACTCTGGGCTACGACCCGTCCCGGGTTGACCAGAAGGCCATGGACAAGATCAGCCGCCGGCTGAGCCAGCGCGTCGCCTTCAAGTTCGTGCTACCCGGTGGCGCAAAGCTGTACGCCTACGGCTTCATGCAGAAGTCCGGCGTGCCGCAGCTGTCCTCGCAGGACGTCATCAAGGTCAACCTGTCCTGCTCCTTCCTGGGCATGGTCTCCACCTACGTGGACGCCTGACCCCACCGCGCACCGACCCTGCTCCGTTCGTCTTCTTTGCGGGAGGCGGCGGGGCAGGGCACGGGCATCACTGCATCCCCATCCCCCGCAAAGGAACCCCATGGCACTGAAACTCAAGACCCTCGCCGGCGCTCCCGCCAACTTCCCCCTGCCTGTCATCGTCAAGGACCTTGCCGGCCAGGACGTGGAGATCGGCTTCACCGGCATCGGCCGCACGCTGCGCGACTGGCACCCGATCTACTTCAAGCGGCTGGCCGAGGAGGCCAACACCAGCATGGAAACCGCCGAGAAGGCGGAAGCCGAGGCAGAAAAAGCCGAAGCTGAAGCCGAGGCGGCCAAGGACGCCGCGGGCACTGACGGCGGCAAGGCGAAAAAGAAGAAGCGCAAGCCCATCGAATACAAGCCCGACGAGGCCGAGGCCAACATCGAAGCAGCGCTGCAGCGTGCGGTGGTGCTGATTCGCGAGTTCGCGGCCGGCTGGGATCTCGACCTGGAATTCAGCGACGAGAACCTCAAGAGCCTGATCTCGCAGTACCCCGGGGTACAGCAACTGGCGCACGAGAAGTACCACCAGGCCATCCTGGGCAACCGCGCAAAAAACTGACGGACGTTGCCGAGGCCCTCTACCGCAAACCACCTGCCGAGGGGCAGGGCGGCTTCGGCAACGTGAAGATGGCGGGGAAGCTGGCGAAGCTCGCCGCCTCCATGGCGGGGCCATCCGATGAGCTGGTGATCTGGCCTGAGAACGTGGAATCGGTGAACTTCTTCATCGACTACTGCCGCACCCAGTGGCGCGTCGGCATGGGCGGGCCGACGGGCCTGGACTACACCGCCGTGCTTGCGACCCTGCGCGATTCAGACCTGCCGCGCGACCGGCGCAAAGAGGTCTTCGAGGACGTGCGGACTCTGGAGCTGGGCGCGCTGGCGGCGTTGAGCGCGAAGTGACAGTGCACCAACGCGGCATTTAGTAACATGAATCCTTCTTCTCGGAGGAGACATGGAAATATTTCTCGGATGGTTGGTTTTTTCTGTTGTGGTGGGTGTGGCGGCGAGCTCACGCGGTCGTAGTGGCATAGGCTGGTTTCTGATCTCGGCGATCCTGTCGCCTCTAATTGGAATGGTCCTCGTCCTTGTGCTGCCGAAGCGCGGCGCGGCGGCTGCAGCAGTTGATGAAACAGGCCAAATGATCACTGCGGACTCTCATGTGAGATGTCCCGACTGCCGCGAACTCGTGCGCCGAGACGCACGCAAGTGCAAGCACTGCGGCACCGCACTCATCCCACAGTAAACGACCCGCTCCGGCGGGTTTCTTTTTTCCAAGCCTCACGGCGAGTGTCGTGGGGCTTTTCTTTTGGGCGAACGCATGGCGGCTGATCTGAACATCACGGGCGAAGTCGTGGTCTCTGCCGACAAAGCGGAGGCTGCGTTCACTCGCGTGGGCGCGCGCGCGGATGCGATGGCGAAGAACGTCGCCGATTCAGCTGGCAAGGCCAGCAAGGCCGTCGATGGTATCGGCGCGGGCGCGGAAAAGGGCGCCCAGCGGTTTACCCGCTCCGAGGCTCAGATCCGCGCCGAGATCACGAAGACGACCGCCGCGCTGGAAAACCTGGGCAAGACCGCCAGTCAGCGCTTGGAACTGAAAATCGACTCTAAAGGGCTCGACCGCGCCAAGTTCGAGCCCTACCTCGCAAAGTTGAAGGAGGTCGAGCAGGCCCACTCCGATCTGGTTTTGTCTAGCGGAGCTGCGTCCAAAAGCTTGCTCTCGGTGGCGGCTTCAGGCGCGACAGCCTTCGCCAGCAGCGCTGTAGTGCGCGGCGCTGCGGACGCGGCGAAAGCCATGTACGACGCCAGTGCTGCCGCGGAGCGCTTTCGGACCACATTGGATTTCGCAACCGGCGGCAAGGGGGCGCAGGAATTGGTATACCTGCGCGGGGTAACCCACGACCTGGGGTTGCAGTTCAACTCGACGGCGACGGCATACGCGAGCTTCCAGGCCGCGGCTAAGGGCACAGAGCTGGAAGGCCAGAAGGCGAGAGACGTTTTCCAGTCCATCGCCAAGGCAAGCGCGGTGATGGGGCTGTCCGCAGACCAATCCAGCGGCGCCCTGCTCGCATTGCAGCAGATGATCAGCAAGGGAACCGTGCAGGCAGAAGAGCTGCGCGGCCAACTCGGCGAACGGCTACCGGGGGCATTTCAGGTTGCGGCACGGGCAATGGGGGTCACGACCGCCGAACTCGGGCAGATGCTCGAGCGTGGCGAAGTCGTAGCGTCCGACTTCTTGCCGAAGTTCGCCCGCGCGCTTGAGGAGAACCTCGGGGGCGCAGCTGAAAAGGCTGCGGAGCGTCTCGATGCGTCTGTGAACCGCCTGGAAAACGCATGGGAGCGCCTCAAGCAAAACGGCGGGGACTCCGGCGCCAGCACCTTCATGGCCGGCCAGTACAACATCCTCGCCGACGCCATGACGAACGTCAGCGAGCGGATGGAGATGGCGCGTGTGAGCGGCGGCGGATTCGTCGCTCAAATGGCCGCAGCAGGTGGGGCGGCCCTCCAGTTCATCAATCCGCTCAACGCGCTCTCCTACACGGCGCAAAGCAACGCCGAAGCACTGCGCGTGGCAGAGCTGCGCATGGTGGAAATGCAGAAATCCGCGCGCGCCGGCATCGACGTCAAGGTGCAGATGGGACGGCTGGAGGAACTGATCGCCAAGCTTCGCGCTGCCAAGGCTGCGCAGGATTCGCTCAATGGCGGCGGCTCCGCAGACTACGACAACCGCCCAGAAGACGCTCGACTGGCGGCGGGTGCGCGCGAGGCAGCGCGCCAGGCCAAGCTGCGCGAGGACGCGAACAGCTTTCTGCTGAAGCAGTCGGGCGTGCCCGACAGCTACATCAAGGACATGACCGAGCTGATCCGCCTGAATCAGGAGGGCGTGATCGTCGGCAAGGCGTACACCGAAGCGCTGAAGAAGCAGCAGGACGTGCTGCTGCAGAAGACAGGCGTGACCAAGGGTGTTGCGGCGGCCATCGGCCAGGAGCAAGGCGCCTACCAGTCGCTCATCGCATCCATCCGGGCGAAAGTCGAAGAAGACAAGCTCGAGCTGGCGGGCGGTGCCGCGCTGACCGAGAGCCAGCGCATGCGCATCAAGCTCGATCAGGATCTGGCGGCTGGTCGCGTCAAGCTCAATTCTGCGCACGAAAAGTCGGTTCGCGCCGCCATCGCCGAGAAGGCCGCGACCGAGGCGCAGGTCCTGACCATGAAGGCGTTGGAGAAGGCCAGTTCGGACGCCACACTGGCACGCCGGAAGGAGTCCGAGGGCATCGAGGAATGGATGCGTGCACAGGAGCAGGCCGCCCAGAAGGCGCTGGACTCCGTGAAGGATCGCATCACGTCGCTGAAGGACGAAGAGGACGCCGTCTCGCTTTCCCGGGCCCAGAACGTCAGCTTGGCGGAAGCGGTGGAGATGGTGGCCATCGCGCGTCTGCGTGAAAAGCAGGCGGGCTTCTACGAGAACTCCGAGGGCTGGGAGCAAATCGAGCGCGAGATTGCCGCGCGCAAGGAGTTGCTCAAGCTGATCGGCAGTAAGTCGGCCCGCGAGGCCAGCGACAAGGCGGCCGAGGATGCACGCAAGGCCTGGGAGCAGACGGCGGACGAAATCAACCGCAGCCTGACCGACGCGCTGCTGCGCGGCTTTGAGTCCGGCAAGGGCTTCGCGGAGAACCTGCGCGACACCCTGAAGAACATGTTCAACACGCTGGTGCTGCGCCCGGTCATCAGCGCCATTGTCACGCCGGTGGCCGGCGGTATCACCGCCATGCTGGGCCTCTCCGGGGGCGGCGGTGCTGCTGGTGGCAGCGGGGCGCTTGGGATGGCCAGCAATGCGCTGTCCGCCTACCGCGCAGGCTCGCAGCTGTACACGCTGGGCGGGCAGTACCTGGGCGGCACCATGTCGGGCGCCAACGCGCTCGGCACCGCCTACGCAAACTATGCGGGAGGCGGGCTGGATGCGCTGCTGGCCACCAATGGCGCCTACGGGACCGCCAGCGGCGCAGGTGCGGGCGCGTCTGCCGGCATGAGCGGTCTGGCCGGCGCCGGCGCCTTCCTCGCCGCTGCCGCAGTCGTGGCCAACGCCTTCGGCGCATTCGCGTCCAACCGCATCGTCGGCGGCGGCCTGCAGGGCACGCTAGGCGGTGATGACCTGTCTACCTACCAGCTCTGGCGCACCGGCGGCACGCTGTTCGGCGGCCCGAGCTACCGCACGCAAGACCCGGCCAAACAGATCGCCGAATACCAGGCCGAGCTGGACAAGCTGCGCGACTCCGGCACTGGCGCATCGTCGCGCGCGACGTTCCTGCAGGACCAGATCAAGTTTCTCAACGACCGCTACGGCGCTGACCTTGCCCAAGGCAAGGCGCAATCCGACGCAATTCAGGCGGCCTACAAGGCCATGCGCGCCGGGGTGGGCGACATGGCCGACGTGCTGGGCCTGGACTCCAGCCGGGTGCGCAACTACACCATGGCCGTCGGCTCGGACGTCATCCACCCGGACACGGGCGGTCAGGGCATCAAGTTCGACGGCCTGGACGAAGCCGGCATCCAGAAGAAGATCCAGGAAGCTCTTGCCACCGCGAACAACGCGCTGGCCGAGCAGGTGATCGGCTCCTGGGTGACCACCACCGAGACCGTGCGCCGCACGCTCGAGATCACCGCGCCCGCCAGCGGCGACTCGACGTTTGGCCTGGACGGCGAGTACCGCCAGATCGAGGAAACCGTCACCAGCACGCACTACGTGGCGAGCGAGTTCGCCCGCGACGGCGAGAACGCCATCGCCACGCTGACGCGCCTGGCGACCAGCCTGACCACGGTCAACAGCGTGTTCGAGGACCTGGGCACGACCCTCTACGCCTCCAGCTTGGCCGGTGGCGACATGGCGAGCCAGCTCATCGACTTGTTCGGCAACGCGGACAACTTCCGGGGTGCGGCGAGCACCTACCTGCAGAACTTCTATAGCCAGGATGAGCAGCGCGCTGCCGTGCAGCGCCAGCTCCAGGCCCAGCTCGGCACGATTGACCTCAAGCTGCCCGACATCAACGCGGACGACGCCCGGGCGCAATATCGGGCCCTGGCCGAAGCGCAGGACCTCACCACCGAGTCGGGCCGCAAGGCCTACGCCATGCTGCTGCAGCTAGCCGGCAGCTTCGCCTCGATCACCGATGCGGCCTCGAGCAACGCCGAAGAGCTGGCCCGCATCGAGGCAGAGCGTCAGAAGAAGATCGCCGACACCCGCGCCGGCCTTGACGAGCGCCTGCTGGCCGCTCAGGGCAATGACCGGGGCGTGCTGGACCTGCGTCGGAAGCAGGAATACGACGCCCTGTACAAGCTCGACCCGGCCCTTGCGGCGCTGGTCGCTCAGATCTACGCCTTGGAAGATGCATCGACCGCAGCGGCGGCGGCGGCGCAGCAAGAGGCCGAGGCTGCTGCACGCGCTGCAGAAATCGAGGCCAGCCGCTTCGACATCAATCAGCGTATCCTGATCGCCCAGGGCAATGACCGTGGCGCCTTGGACTTGCGCCGGCGCAAAGAGTACGACGAGCTGTACCAAAAGGATCCAGCTCTTGCGGCGCTGATCGCGCAGCTCTATGCCCTGGAGGATGCCGCCAGCGCGGCGGCTGCAGCAGCCCAGAAGGAGGCCGAGGCCGCTGCGCGCGCCGCTGAGATCGAATCGAATCGCTCAAGCCTGCAGGAGCGCCTGCTGATCGCTGGCGGTGATGAGCGCGGCGCCCTCGATCTGCGCCGCAAGCAAGAGTTCGACGCCCTCTACAAACTGGATCCCGCGTTGGCCGCCCTGGTGGCCAAGATCTACGAGCTGGAAGACGCATCCAGGGCCGCGGCCGACGCCGCTGCGCGCGCAGCAGAGATCGAGTCGAAGGGGTTCGACCTCACCCAGCGCCTGCTGATCGCGGAGGGGCGCGACCGCGAAGCTCTGGATCTGCGGCGCGCTCAGGAATACGACGCCCTGTACAAGCTCGATCCGGCGCTGGCTGCCATGGTCGCGCGCATCTACGAACTCGAGGATGCAGCCAGCGCCGCAGCGGAAGCAGAGCGCGCACGCGGCAACGCGATGCGCGACCTGGCCGACGCCATGGGCCGCCAGCGCGAAGTGTGGGAGAGCCAGCTTGAAGTCATCGACGCTCAGCGCCAAGTGCAGCAGGAGGCATTGGGCCTCATCACCGGCATCTTCGACCTTGTGCGCAGCAACGCGCGGGACCTGTACGGCGAGGTGGGCGCCACCGCAGCGATGCAGGCCAGCCAGGGCAATGCGTTCATCGCGCAGGCCCTCGCCACGGCCAAGCGCACCGGCTACCTGCCCGAGCAGGATGCGCTGCAGGAGGCCATCAGCGCCGCGCGCGGCGGGCTGGACGCCAACAACTATGCCACCCAGGTGGATGCTGACTTCGCCCGCCTGGTGCTGGCCGGCCAACTCAAGGGCCTGGAGGACATCGCCGGGCCGCAGAAGACCGCCGCCGAGCAGCAGATCGAGCGCCTGGACGCGCAGACCGAGAACCTGCAGCGCCTGATCCGCGAAGCGCAGAAGGAGTACGACCTCCTGCAGCGCCAGGTGGACATCGCCAACGGAACTTACAACGCCACGATCACCGTCGCCGAGGCCACGGCCAAGATCATCGAGCTGCTGGGCGGCAGGAAGCCTGCTGGCAACGCGAGCGGTGACGGCGGCGCAGCCTGGGGCGGCTCGGCCCCCACGCCCGCTGGCACTGGCAGCGGCACCGCGCCAGCGCCGGCGAAGTACAGCCGCGTGTTCTGGGCCGGCGGCAGCGCGGCGGGCTACGAGCCAATCCGCGACCAGTCGCTCATCGACCGGCTGGACAAGCTGGCGCCGGTGTATCACTCGTTCGACGGAACCGGCGACCTGGTGGGCCTGGGCGAGGCCTTCAGACAGGCCGGCGGGTCCATTGCGGACCTGTCGATCCTCTCCGGTAACTACGAGGCCGACTGGCGCAAGGCCTTCGCGGCGGTGGGGATCCCCGCCTTTGCGGTGGGCACGAACTATGTGCCCTACGACACGCCGGCGGTGGTGCACAAGGGCGAGCGGATCATCCCGGCCGCGGACAACCGGGCGCTCATGGCGGCACTGCAGCCGGGCCCGGCCGCCGCAGGCAATGCCGAGCTGGTCGCCGAGGTGCGCGCGCTGCGGGAAGACAACCGCGCCCTGGGCGGGGAGGTGCTGCGCCTGCAGAACCGCCTGGCCAAGGTGATCGAGAAGTGGGACGGCGACGGGCTGCCCCACGAACGTGACGAGGCGGTGACCGCATGAGCATCCAAACCCTGACCGTCGTGCGCCCGGTGCCCGTCACCCCGGCCATGCTGATCTCCACCGACGTACCCGAGGCCGACTATCCGGCCTGGGCCAGCGGCACCACCTACGCCCTGGGCGCTCGGGTGATCTTCGTGGCAACCCACAAGGTCTACCAGTCCGCCATCGACGGCAACGTGGGCAAGAACCCCACGGCCGACGCCACGGCGTGGAAGGAAGTCGGAAGCACCAACCGATGGCGCGCCTTCGACCGCTCCGTCAGCAGCCAGACGGCCAAGGCCAGCACGATCAGCTACCGGCTGCGCATGGGCCAGGCCGTCACGTCGCTGGCGGCGCTGAACCTCACCGGCGCCACCTCCATGCGCGTGCGCATCGTGGACCCGACCTACGGCACGGTTTACGACAAGACCGTGGACCTCTCCAGCGTGCCTGTGGCTGCGGGTTGGTGGGAGTGGTACTTCGGCGAACGCCGCACGCCCACGCAGGCGCTGCTGATGGACCTGCCCAGCTTCCCAGCCGCCGACGTGCTGATCGACCTGGTGGGAACGGCGGAGCTGGCAGTGGGCGTGATCCTGCTGGGACAGCTGCGCACCTTCTCCATGGGCGTGCGCATGGGCGCCCGGGTGGGCATCCAGGACTACAGCCGCAAGGAGCGCACCGAGTTCGGCGACGTGGTGCTGGTGGAGCGGGCGTTCGCCAAGCGCGCTTCGTTTTCGCTGCTGCTGCGCTCCGAAGAAGTCGACACGCTGAACGCCTTCATGGCCGAGGTCCGGGCGACGCCCTGCCTCTGGATCGGATCTTCCCGCTACGAATCGACCACGGTCTACGGCTTCTACAAGTCGTTCGACATCGTGATTTCCTACTACGACTACTCGGACTCCGAACTGGAGCTGGAAGGACTGACGTGACCGACATCGTTTCCCCGCCGACCATCGACGCGATGCCGCCGGCGCCGCAGCCGACGGACACGCGCGAGCAATTCAACCTAAAAGCGTTCCCGCACGCCGCAGCGCAGCAGACCATGGTGACGCAGGTGAATGCGTCCAACCAGGCCACCTACCAGAACGCGGTGGCGGCGGACGAGCGGGCCGTGGCGGCTTCTGCGAGCGCGACGACGGCAACCCAGCAGGCCGACGCTGCGATGGCCTACCGTAACACCGCGAACAACGCCGCGACCACCGCGACGCAGCAGGCCGGCATCGCCACCAGTGCAGCCGGCACAGCCAGCAGCAAGCGCGACGAAGCGGTGGCCGCCCGCGATCAGGCTGTCCCGGCAGCTGACACGGCAGTCGGAGCGCGCGACGCGGCTGTGGCCGCCCGTGACCAGGCCCAGGTCTTCGCCACCCAGCAGATCAAGGCCTCGAGCGCCACGAGCCTGGTGCCCGGCGCCGGCAATAAGACCTTCGCCATCGAGGCCAACCGCAGCTTCGTCGCCGGCATGTACTTGGTGGCGACGAGCGCCGGTGTGCCTGGCACCCGCATGTCGGGCTACGTCGTGAGCTACGACATGGCGACCGGGCAGCTCGTGCTGGCGGTGGACTCCTTCGCCGGCCCCTCGGCGCGCGCGGACTGGCTGATCGGGGTGGCCGCGCCTGGTGGCGGTGGCGGCGCAGGCATGACGGTGCAGGTGGTGACTGCCAACACGCAATGCCTGGCCAACGTCAATTACGTGATCGCGGCGCCCAACATTGTGCTGACCCTGCCCACCGCCTGGAACTCGGGCGACCGCATCGGCTTCAGCGAGGCCATCGGCTACCCCGGCACCTACACCCTCGACTTCGGTTCCACGCCCCTGCGCGGCGCCACGGTCGGCGTGCAGTCCGTGCGCGTCAAGCGCTCGGGCCGCGCGTCGCTGCAACTCACCTACCTCGACAACTCGAAAGGACTCGTATGAGCACCACCCTGGGCGACCTGGCCGGCTACGGCGTCGGCGGCCGGCTGCAGACCCTCGCGGCCCTGATCCCTGCATCCCGCTCTATCGCGGTGACTGCAGACGGCTGGGCCGTGATCTCCGCCATGGGCGGCGGTGCTGGCGGCACCAAAAACTGGACGCCAGGAAACAGCGCTGGCTGGGGCATCAAGGGCATCCAGGTCAAGGCGGGCGATGTGATTGGCTTTGCCATCGCCGCAGGCGGGGCGCCCACACAGTCCGCCGGCGTCGCTGCCGCGAAGGGCGGCGACACGGTGATCACGCTCAACGGCACCACCATTGCCGTCGCGCCTGGGGGGGAGGCAGGGCCAGCCAACAACACCACGAAATCTCCGGTGACGGCAGTGCCGACTGGCATGGATTTCTGGATGCCTGGGCGACAGCCGCAACTGCCCCTCAACTACTTCATGGGTGGCGCGGCCGTCGATCTTGGTGGCGGCACCATCGCCACCCCCAGTATCAGTGGAGATAGCGCCGTTGCGCCCACGCCGAACGTGCTTGTCGGCATGCCCGTGGGCTCGCTGTTCGCGCCCTTCGATGTTTGGCTCAGCTCTGCTGCGCCAGGAAGTCCTGGTGTTGGCGCGACCGCCGGTATTTCTTCATCGCTCTTTGGTGGCGGTGTTGGCACATCAGACACAACGGGGACGGCTCCCAGCCCCGGCCGAGGCGGCAGTGCCGGCGCGACATCCAACACTTCCGTGGCAGGCGGCGCAGGCCTTGGCTACATCCGGCTTTACGCCGACGTCTCTTGAGGGGTAGACCCATGAAAAACATCGAGATTCTCGACGCCGCCGGCGACGTGGCCAACACCATCTTCGCCGAGGAAGAGTGGGCCGAGGCGAACTACCCCGGCATGTGGCGGGAGGCGGCCATGCAGCCCGCCGAGCCCGATCCCGCGCCAGCGCAGCGCCACGTCAGCGTCGGCGCCTTCTTCGATCGGTTCGGCGCCGCGAAGTGGGCGATCCTCGCCGATGAGTCCGCCCAGGTGCGCGCCGTGGTGCGCGACGCCAGCGTGCGCAAGTTCATCGACCTGGACAACGCCGACCTGCCCATGGGCCTGGCGATCATCCAGGCGGCCGGGCACCAGATCGACCCCGAGGCCATCGTGGACGCACCTGTGCGCGCGGAGGAGCTGCCATGAATCTGCAGCACGCTCTGACCGTGGCCGGCGTGCCGGACCACCTGCATGCCGAGGCCCTGGACTGCCTCGAGGGCGCCGAGCAGCGCGCCAAGGGCCTGCTGCTGGCCAAGCTCAAGGTGCGGCTGCTCAAGGCCGGCAAGATCGCCCGGCTGCTGCCGTGGGAGGCCGAGCGCCTGGTGGACGTGCGGCCGGACTTGGCGGACTGGGACATTGCGCCCATGGTCAACATCACCGCCCACGGCGACAACGGCCCGTGGGCGGGCGACCCCGGCCGGCCGGTCGCCAGCTACTGGCTCGACCGCGACCCCGAGAGCGCCGAGTACCAGCGCGCAGTCGCGGCCAACTACTGGTGTCCGGGCGAGCACCCGCGCAGCCAAAAGTCCCGCCGGGCCTGGTATCGGCGCAACGGCGGCGAGTACCTGGCGTGGCGCCGCGGCCTGCCGGTGACCGCGACTACCGCGCCCGTCGTCTGGATAGGCGAGCAGGGCGACCTCTGGGTCAAGGTCTGCCGCTCCGACGACCTCTGGATCGTCATCACCCAGCGACGCGTCGTCGGCTCCTGGGGGCTCAAGACCCGACACGGCTACGAGGTCGACAACGTGTTCGGCGGCCAGTACGCGCCCCAGCTCTGGTATCCGGTGCCGGGCTATGAGCTGCGCGCGCCGGTGGCCTGGTCGACCATCCCCGGAAAACTGGAGACGCCCGCATGACCCGCTCGCCCCCAACCACCAACCCGCGCCGACTCATGAAATTCGATCCCACGATCAACACGGGCACGATCATCCAGACCTTGGTCTTCGTCGGCTCCGTCGCTGTGGCCTATGGCGCCTACCGCGAGGACCAGACGCGCCAGGACGGCCGGATCAGCCAGATCGAGGCCGCGGCCGCGCAGGAGCGCGACACCACGCGGGCATACCTCGCCGAGATCAAGGCCGAGCAGAAGGACCAGGCCAAGATGCTGGGCGACCTGAAGGAAGGCGTGGCCATCCTGCGCGGCCGAGCCGCCGAACCCGGGAGCCGCAAATGAAGCTCGTCCAGGATTGGCGCACCGTATTGCGCCGGGCGTGGAGCGTGCGCTTGGCGCTGCTCGCCGCCGCGTTCACCGCCTGGGCATCGTGGTGGGCGTATCGCATCTACGGCACGCCGCTCTACATCACGATCCCCGCCGTGGCGCTGAACTTCGCCGTGGCCGCGAGCCGCATCGTCAAGCAGGGGTACAGCGATGCCGACGCCTGACGCCGCACAGAACCTGCCCCGGGTGCCGCCGCGTACAGTGCGCACCGCCGGCGGCGCCGTCTTGCTGGCAGCGTCCGCCGGCGTGATGGCGCTGCTCGGCCAGTGGGAGCCAGACAAGCGCGACCCGGGCCTGGTCTACGCCGACCAGCTCGCCGGCGGCCTGCCCACCGTCTGCAAGGGCATCACCCGGCACGTCACCAGCACCCCCGTGGTGGTGGGCGAGCGCTGGAGCGCCGCGAAGTGCGACCAGGAGGAAGCGCAGGCGGTGGTGCAGGTCCAGCAGCAGCTCGCCCAGTGCTTCACGCGCCCTGATGTCCCGCAGGCCGTCTTCGACGCCGCGAGCAGCCACGCCTGGAACAACGGCGCCGCCGCCACCTGCAGCAGCCAGGCCATGCGCGCGTTCAACGTGGGCGACTGGTCGCTGGGCTGCCGCCGCCTGGGCCTGTCGGATGCCGGCCGGCCGGTCTGGTCGTTCGTGCGCAACAAGGACGGCAGCATGCGCTACGTGCAGGGTCTGGCGAACCGCCGTGCCAGCGAGACGGCCTACTGCCGCCGAGGGCTGCCGCAATGACGCCCGGTCAGATCCTGTTGGCCACCAGCCTGGCAGCCAACGCGCTGGTGGGCTGGGCCTACCTGGGCCAGCGTGACGCCGCCGCCGTGGCCAAGACGGCGCTGCACGAAATGCGCGGCCAGCGCGACGGCGCGCGCGGGGCGGCCAGCGCCTGCAGCGACGCCGTGGACGACCTGCGCACGCTGGCAGATCGACGGGCGAAGGAGGCCGACGAGGCGCGGCGCGCGGCAGCCAAGCGGGCTGACGGGCACAACCAGCGGGCGGACGCGATCCTGGCCGCGCCGCCGGCCGTGCCGGGCGACGCATGCGCGAGCGCGCAGGTCAGGGTCGATGAGTGGCTCAGGGGGAGGGCGACGCCGTGAGAACGACAAAGCCGACTACAAAATATTCCAAAAATTATTCCACCGCTTCAGTTTTGATAGCTGCCTGCGCCGTACTGGCGGGCTGCGCGACGCGAAATCATGTCGAATTACAGCGGGTGAACGTGCCGATTCCGGTGGTCTGCCAGGAGCCGGTGCCGGCCCGGCCGGTCATGCCGACCGAGGCCCTGCGGCCGGGTGCATCGCTGGACGACTTCGCGCGGGCGGCGATGGCGGAGATCGAGCGGCGCGAGGGGTATGAGGGGGAGTTGCTGGCAGCGCTGGAGGCCTGCCGAAAACCCGTCTCTGCGGAAACGGTCGCGGAAACCATGAGGAAACCGACTCAAAAACCATAGCAAGAAAGCCATGGTGCCCGGGGCCGGAATCGAACCGGCACGCCTTGCGGCGGGGGATTTTGAGTCCCCTGCGTCTACCAATTCCACCACCCGGGCGACGCAAAAATCAAAGAGGCGAATTATGGCACAGTAGCATCATATGAAGACCTATCCCACCATCGAGGACGCCATCGGCCGCACGCCGCTGGTGGCGTTGCAGCGCATCGGCGCGGCGGACAACCAGGCGCGGGGCAATGTCGTGCTGGGCAAGCTGGAGGGCAACAATCCGGCGGGTTCGGTGAAGGACCGGCCGGCGTTGTCGATGATCCGCCGGGCCGAGGAGCGGGGCGAGATTCAGCCCGGCGACACCCTTATCGAAGCGACGTCGGGCAATACCGGCATCGCGCTGGCCATGGCCGCGGCGATCAAGGGCTACCGCATGGTGCTGGTGATGCCGGAGGATCTGTCCATCGAGCGGGCGCAGACCATGAAGGCGTTCGGCGCGGAGCTGATCCTCACGCCCAAGAGCGGCGGCATGGAGTACGCGCGCGACCTGGCGGACACCATGGTGGCGCAGGGCAAGGGCCGGGTGCTTGACCAGTTCGCCAACCCCGACAACCCGCGCATCCACTACGAAACCACCGGCCCCGAGCTGTGGGAGCAGACCGAGGGCCGCATCACCCACTTCGTGAGCGCCATGGGCACCACCGGCACCATCACTGGCGTGTCGCGGTTCCTGAAGGAAAAGAATCCGGCGATCCAGATCATCGGCGCGCAACCCAAGGAGGGCTCGCGCATTCCGGGCATCCGCAAGTGGCCCGAGGAATACCTGCCCAAGATCTATGACCCCCGGGCGGTGGATGAAACCATCAGCGTCGGGCAGGACGATGCCGAGGACATGTGCCGCCGCATGGCGCGCGAGGAAGGCATCTTCGGCGGCATTTCCGCCGCCGGCGCCTGCTGGGCGGCGCAGGAAATCGCCCGCCGCGAGCAGGGGGCGACCATCGTCTTCGTCGTGTGCGACCGGGGCGACCGGTACCTGTCCACCGGCGTCTTCCCTGCATGAACGGCCTGATGAATGGCCTTGCGCGCGGGGCGATGGCCCCGGTGCCGTGTCCAATGGCGCTCCAGCGCTCAGCGATAGGGCGTCCCATGCTATTGAATTGGTAGCATCAGACGGCTTTGCACGAGGTGACCGATGGCTTACGAAACACGGTTCTGCACGCATTGCGCCACGGCTCTCGCGCCCATCACGCTGGAGGAAGACAGCGGGCCGACGGAGCGGCTTCGCTGCCCGGCCTGCGGGTGGACGCACTGGAACAACCCCACGCCGGTGCTGGCCGCCATCGTGGAGTACGAGGGCCGGGTGCTGCTGGCGCGCAACGCGGCCTGGTCGGGCCGGGCGTTCGGGCTGATCACCGGCTTCATGGAGGCCGGGGAAAGCCCGCAGGAAGGCATCGCGCGCGAGATCAAGGAAGAAACCCAGCTCGACGTGGACCTCGAGGCCGGCGGGTTGCAACTGGTGGGCGCGTACCCGTTCCTGCGCATGAACCAGGTCATCATCGCCTACCACGCGGTGGCGCGCGGCAGCATCCGCCTGTCGCCGGAGCTGGTGGAGTACCGGCTGATCGATCCCGCGTCCGTCATCTGCTGGCCCGCGGGGACGGGGTACGCCCTGGCCGACTGGCTGCGCGGGCGCGGCATCGAGCCGCGCTTCGCGGATTTCCAGGCCCCGCGCAGCGCGGAAGATCCGGCCTGACGAGCCAGGCGGTCATTCGCGCGCGCCCTAAAATCACGCATTACGTCCAGGAAACACGATGCACATCCACCAGGAAATCGACACCCGCGGGCTGAATTGCCCGCTGCCCATCTTGAAGGCCAAGAAGGCCCTGGCCAGCATGGGCAGTGGCCAGTTGCTCAAGGTGCTGGCGACCGACGGCGGCTCGCTGCGTGACTTCCAGGCGTTCGCCAAGCAGACCGGCAACGAGCTGGTCGAGCAGCAGACGGTGGGAGACGAATTCATCCACGTGCTGCGCCGGCGTTGAGTGCCGGTCGGACAGGGCGGGCGCGCGTCGCAGGCGCCCGCCGCAGCCTTCGCCCGTCGATCCCCACGCCCGAAAAAAAGGCCCGCTGAATGCGGGCCTTGTCGTTTCCGGGCGGTGAGTGACTCAGAGATCCAGGCTCTTGAGGTACTTGCGGAAGTCGGCGCCCAGTTGCGGATGTTCCAGCGCCAGCTCGACGTTGGCCTCCAGGAAGCCTTCCTTGCTACCGCAATCGTAGCGCTTGCCGTCGTAACGGTAGGCGAACACCTTCTCGCGGCGCATCAGCGCGGCGATGCCGTCGGTCAACTGGATCTCGCCGCCCACGCCACGCGGCAGGGCCGCGATCTCGCGGAACACTCCCGGCGTGAGGATGTAGCGGCCGGCCACGCCCAGGCGCGATGGCGCGTCTTCCGGCGCAGGCTTCTCGACCATGTGCGACAGCTCCAGCAGGCGGTCGTTGACCGGCTTGCCGGCCACGATGCCGTAGCGCCGCGTGTGTTCGTCAGGCACTTCCTGCACCGCTAGGATGGTGGCCTGCCATTCGGCGAACTGCTCCACCATCTGCTTGAGCACGGGCGGCTTGCCGACCATCAGATCGTCGGCCAGCAGCACGGCGAAAGGGTCGTTGCCCACCACGCTGTGCGCGCAATACACGGCGTGGCCCAGGCCCAGGGCCTTGGGCTGGCGGATGTAGATGCACTCCATGTCATCGGGCACGATGGAGCGGGCCAGCGACAGCAGCTCGTCCTTGCCCTTGGATTCCAGCTCGGATTCCAGCTCGTAGGCGGTGTCGAAGTGATCGGGAATGGCGCGCTTGTTGCGGCCGTTGATGAAGATCATCTGCCGGATGCCGGCGGCATAGGCTTCCTCGACGGCGTACTGGATCAGCGGCTTGTCCACGACGGGCAGCATCTCCTTGGGCTGCGCCTTGGTGGCCGGCAGGAAGCGGGTGCCGAGGCCTGCGACGGGGAAGACGGCCTTGCGGATCGTTGCGGTGGAATCGGTCATGCAGTGCGTTCTCGGTGATGAAATTCGGGGGGGATCATACGGGGCGGGCGTCGTCAGCTCATGTAGTCGATTGCGCCAAATCGCAACCCTGCTGCCCCCTGGCCAGGCCGGCGCTCAGCCGGTGGCCCTGGGGCAAGGGAGCTTTTCAGCCCAGCCGCGCCAGCTGGTCCTTCAGGCGCGACAGCGTCGCGCCGAAGTCGGCCACGCGCTTTTTCTCCTGGTCGATGACGGCGGGTGGCGCCTTGGCAACGAAGGCTTCGTTGGACAGCTTGGCTCCGGCCTTGGCGATCTCGCCCTCGATGCGGGCCACTTCCTTGGAGAGGCGCGCCTTCTCGGCCGCCACGTCGATCTCCATGTGCAGGCACATGCGCGCCTCGCCCACCACGGCCACGGGGGCGGCCTGCGCGGCGGCGGCCCAGGCGGCTTCGTCGTCGAACACCTTGACCTCGCTCAGCTTGGCCAGCGCCTGCAGCACGGGCGCCGCGCCCCGCATGAACTCGGTGTCGCCCACCACGTAGAGTGGCAGGCGCGTGGCGGGCGAAACGTTCATCTCGCCGCGCAGCGTGCGGCAGGCGTCCACCAGCGACTTGAGCTTGGCCACGTGGGCGATGGCGGCCGCATCGATCTTCTCGGGTTGGGCCTGCGGATACGCGGCGATGCTGACCGAGGGGCCCGCCCGGCCCGCCACTGGCGCCACCTGCTGCCAGAGGCCTTCGGTAATGAAAGGAATGATGGGGTGTGCCAGGCGCAGGATGGTCTCCAGCGTGCGGATCAGCGTGCGGCGCGTGGCGCGCTGCTCGGCCTCGCTGCCGGTCTGGATCTGCACCTTGGCGATCTCCAGGTACCAGTCGCAGAACTCGTTCCAGACGAAGTCGTAGACCGTGTTGGCCACGTTGTCCAGGCGGAACTCGGCAAAGCCCTTGGCGACCTCGGCCTCGACCTGCTGCAGCAGCGAGACGATCCAGCGGTCGGCCTGGCTGAACCGCAGGTACTCACCGTCGCAGGCGGTGGGCGCGTGGTCGTCCAGGCCGCAATCACGGCCCTCGCAGTTCATCAGCACGAAGCGGCTGGCATTCCAGAGCTTGTTGCAGAAGTTGCGGTAGCCCTCGCAGCGCTTGCTGTCGAAGTTGATGCTGCGGCCCAGGCTGGCCAGCGCCGCGAAGGTGAAGCGCAGCGCATCGGCGCCATAGGCCGGGATGCCCTCGGGGAATTCCTTCTGCGTGTTCTTGCGCACGGTGGGCGCGGTCTCGGGCTTGCGCAGGCCGGTGGAGCGCTTGTCCAGCAGGGGCTCGAGCGCGATGCCGTCGATCAGGTCGACCGGGTCGAGCACGTTGCCTTCCGACTTGCTCATCTTCTTGCCCTGGGCGTCGCGCACCAGGCCGTGGATGTACACGTGCCTGAACGGCACGCGGCCGGTGAAGTGCGTGCTCATCATGATCATCCGGGCGACCCAGAAGAAGATGATGTCGTAGCCCGTGACGAGCACGGAAGAAGGCAGGTAGAGGTCGTAGTCCTTGGTGGGCGACGCATCCTCCAGCGCCTCGGGCCAGCCGAGCGACGAGAACGGCACCAGCGCGGAGGAGTACCAGGTGTCGAGCACGTCGGCGTCGCGGGTGAGCTTCGCGCCCGCACCGGCCTGGGCCTGCGCCTCGGCCTCGCTGCGGGCGACGTACACGTTGCCGGCCTCGTCGTACCACGCGGGAATCTGGTGGCCCCACCAGAGCTGGCGGCTGATGCACCAGTCCTGGATGTTGTTCATCCACTGGTTGTAGGTGTTGACCCAGTTCTCGGGCACGAACTGCACGTCGCCCGAGGCCACGGCGTCGATGGCCTTCTGGGCGATGCTCTTGCCCGTGGGGTCCTGCTCGCTCACCTTGGTCATGGCGACGAACCACTGGTCGGTCAGCATGGGCTCGACGACCTGGCCGGTGCGGGTGCAGATCGGCACCATCAGCTTGTGCTTCTTGGTCTCGACCAGGGCGCCTGCCGCTTCCAGGTCGGCCACGATGGCCTTGCGGGCCACGAAGCGGTCCATGCCGCGGTACTTCTCGGGCGCGTTGTTGTTGACGGTGGCCTGCAGCGTCAGCACCACGATCATGGGCAGGCCGTGGCGCTGGCCCACCTGGTAGTCGTTGGGGTCGTGCGCGGGCGTGACCTTGACCACGCCGGTGCCGAAGGCCTTGTCCACGTAGTCATCGGCAATGATCGGGATCTCGCGGCCCACCAGAGGCAGCGTCACCGTCTTGCCGATCAGGTGCGTGTAGCGCTCGTCCTCGGGGTGCACCATCAGCGCCACGTCGCCCAGCATGGTCTCGGGGCGGGTGGTGGCCACCGTCAGCGTGCCGCTGCCATCGGTGAGCGGGTAGGCGATGTGCCAGAGCGAGCCGTCCTTCTCCTCGCTTTCCACTTCCAGGTCGGACACGGCGGACTGCAGCTTCGGATCCCAGTTCACCAGGCGCTTGCCGCGGTAGATCAGGCCCTGCTGGTAGAGCTTCACAAAGGTGTCGGTCACCACCTTGGAGAGCTTGTCGTCCATGGTGAAGTATTCGCGGCTCCAGTCCACGCTGTCGCCCATGCGGCGCATCTGCGTGGTGATGGTGTTGCCGCTCTTTTCCTTCCATTCCCAGACCTTCTTCACGAAGTTCTCGCGGCCCAGGTCGTGGCGGCTCACGCCCTGGTCCTGCAGCTGGCGTTCCACCACGATCTGCGTGGCGATGCCGGCGTGGTCGGTGCCCGGCACCCACAGGGTGTTGTGGCCCAGCATGCGGTGGTAGCGCGTCAGGCTGTCCATGATCGTCTGGTTGAACGCATGGCCCATGTGCAGCGTGCCCGTCACGTTGGGGGGCGGCAGCTGGATGGCGAAGGCCGGCGCGTTCGCGTCGGGCTGCTGCGTGCCGCGGTGGCCCGCCACACCGTAGCCCCGGCGCTCCCACTCGGGGCCCCAATGGGCTTCCAGGGCGGCGGGCTCGAACGATTTGGACAGGCTCTCAAGGCCGGGCTGCGAAGGGGTGTCACTCATGGCGGGCAAATGGAAAAACGGCATCTTGCGCACAAGATGCCGTCTGGTTGGCTGTGGACGATGGCGCTGATTTTACCGGCCCGCCCCGCTGCGGCCCGCCAAGGCCCGGCTGCGTGCGGATCGCCGGGCAAAATCGGAGTGAAAACAGCCGTGGGCGCCCATCGATACTGCGCCAGAAGCTATCAATTCGATAGCATCAAGGGTTGACGGCGCCATATTCCGGCCTGTCGTTGGCCTGCGGCTTCAGCGGCTCGGCGGCCTGGCCCGCGGCGCGCTGGCGGCGCCACTCCTCCTTGCGCTGCGTCCATTCGCGCAGGCGCTGGTGAGCGACCTGGCTGTCCTTGGCCATGTGCTCTTCGTCGGCCAGTTGCGCGGCCAGCTCCAGGCGGATGCCGTTGGGGTCGAAGAAATAGATGCTCTTGAAGATGTGGTGGTCGGTCACGCCCAGCACCTCGACGCCGTGGGCCTCCAGCCGGGCCTTGGTATTGGCCAGCTCTTCGACCGTGTTCACGCGGAAGGCGATGTGGTTCACCCACGCAGGCGTGTTCGGCGACGGCTCCGACTTCACGTCGTCGCCCAGGTCGAAGAAGGCGATAAACGAGCCGTCCCGCAGCCGGAAGAAGAAGTGCGTGTATGGGCAGTATTCGCCCGTGCTGGGCACGTGGTCGCTCTGGATGATGTGATAGAGCGGCAGGCCCAGGATGTCTTCGTAGAAATGCCGCGTTTCCTCCGCGTCGCGCGCCCGGTAGGCGTAGTGGTGCAGCTGCTGCACGGCGGCGGGCGGCGGCAGCTCGGCCAGTGCGGGGGAGGCAGGTGGGGGCAGGGCGCTCATGCAGGTCTCCTGGAATGGTTTCGGACGATTCTACTATTCGTAATCGATTTACTTAACAGAAACGTTTTCGGCGCGGCAGGGCGCTATAGTCGCCCTTCGATTCATCCCGCCTCGCTCGGAGGTACCCCGCCCATGCGCTTCTAAGCCCCCCGTCCTTTCGCACCGCTGGCCTGCTTGCAGCCACCAGCGGCCGACTCGATTTTTGGGAGCTTCGCATGGCGACGACATTCACGGCGGGCCCACGCCCGCAACCCGGCCGCTTGCGGCGTGCCGATTCCCCTCTTTTCACCGCGTCCGACGCGGGCCCCACGGCGCTGCACCTGCGTGGCATCGGCTGGCAGGCGGGGCAGGCAGGCCCCCTTTGGCAGCAGCCACTGCAGCTGGATGTGACTTCGGGCATCACCGGCCTGGTGGGCGACAACGGCGTCGGCAAAAGCGTGCTGCTGCGTCTGGCGGAAGGTGGCCTGTCCCCGACGGCTGGCTCCATCGAGCGCCTGGGCCCCTGGCATGCCGTGGCGCAGCAGGCCGCCGCCCCCGCTGCCGAAGCCACCGCGTGCGAACTCGCCGGAGTGGGCGCGGCCTGGCAGGCGCTGGACCGCCTGCAGCGCGGCGTGGGCGATGCGGGTGACCTGGCGCTGGCCGACGGCCATTGGGATCTGCCCCGGCGATGGCAGCGCGCCATGGCGCCGGCGGGCCTGGCCCACCTGCGTGCCGACCGCCCGGCCGCGCAGCTCAGCGTGGGTCAGCGCTGCCGCGTGGCGCTGGCAGGGGCCTTCCTCCTCTCGGGCGCGAATGGCCTGCTGCTCGACGAGCCCACCAACCATCTGGACCGCGAAGGCCGGCGCTGGCTGCTGGCCACGCTGGCGCAGTGGCCAGGCCCCGTGCTGGTGGCGACGCACGACCGCGAGCTGCTGGAGCAGGTGGATCGGATCGCCGAGCTGACGCCGCGGGGTCTGCGCCTGGTGGGCGGCGGCTGGCCGCTGTTCCAGGCTCAGCGCGCCGCCGAGGCGGGCGCGGCCGAAGCGGCGCTGCGGCATGCCCGCGCCGAACGCGAGGCCGGCCGGCGCAATGCGCAGCAGGCCCATCAGGCGCAACTGCAGCGCGCCGCGCGGGGCCGCGCCGCCGGCCGCGACACCAACCAGTCGCCCATCGTGCTGGACCGCAAGAAGGGTCAGGCCCAGGCCTTCGCGGGACGCGAGCGGCAGCGGCAGGAACACCTGATGGAGCGGCTGGATGCCGCCGTGCGCGGCGCCGCCGCCCGCCTGCCCGAAGCGCCGCGGCTCGCCCTGGCGCTGCCGGCCAGCGCCGTGCCGGCGGGCAAGCCGGTGCTGGAACTGGCGCAAGCCGTGCCGCCGCATGCGCCGGTCGATCAGCCCCCGCTCACCGGCACCTGGCATGGGCCGGTGCGCATCGCCATCACCGGGCCGAACGGCTGCGGCAAAAGCACGCTGCTGCGCCTGGCCGCTGGTGCGCTGCGGCCCGCCTCGGGTCTGTAGCGCACCGGGGTGCATACCGCCTGGCTCGGCCAGTCCGACGGGCAGGAGCGGCCTGGCGGCCCCAGCGTGCTGGAGCGGCTGTCCCGGCTCCACTCCCCCCTGCCAGCGGCGGAGCTGCGCACCCGCCTGGCGCAACTGGGCCTGGACGCCGCTTGCCTGCAGCGGCCCGCGCACGAGTTGAGCGGCGGCCAGCGCGTCAAGGCCGCGCTGGCCTGCGCGCTGTGGGGTGCCCAGCCGCCGCAGATGCTGCTGCTGGACGAGCCCACCAACCACCTGGACGCCCATGCCACCGAGCTGCTGGAGCAGGCGCTGCGGCACTACCCCGGCGCGCTGATGGTGGTGTCGCACGACGCACGCTTTCTGGCGGCCCTGCGGCCGCAGGTGGCGTGGGCATGGGCGGGTGGGCGCTGGGATCTGGATGCGCCGCTGGCCGTGCCATAGCACTGCCTTCGGCTTCCCGCCTCGTCATCCGATCGAAGGCCAATCCGTATCAGTGCAGCAGGGCCGCGTTCTTCCAGGCGGCAGCGGCGGCCTCGTCGTCGCCGCGCTGCTCGGCCAGCTCGGCCAGGTGGGCCCAGGCGCGGCAGCGCAGGCTGTCGTCCTTCAGCTGCTGCACGGCCTGGGTGAAGCGCTGCTGCGCCTTGCCCCAGAGCTGCCGGCGCAGGCACGCCATCGCCGACAGGTAGTGCAGGCGGGCGTCACGCGGGTTGTTCTGTTCGGCGGCTTCGATGCGCGCCAGCCAGGTCGGGTCGAGCGCGTCCAGGCTGCCTTCCAGCACGCGCACCAGCTTCAGCGCCACGGCGTCGGGCAGGCCGGCGGCGGGGTCGGTCCAGCGTTCCCAGGCCGGCAGCAGCCATTGGCGCACTTGCGCGGCGTCTCCGCCCAAATGGCCCAGCCGCTGCGCGGCATGCACCGCCAGTTCGGGCATGGCGCGCTCCGCGGGCTCCAGCTCCAGCCACAGGCGCTGCAGCTGGGCGGTGTCGTGCGCGCCGTCGATCAGCTCCACGCCCAAGCCGCGCACCATGCTCTGCGCGGCCGCTGGCGAGAAGGCACGGTGCTTGCCCAAGAGGCGCGCCGTCTCCAGCGCCTCCTGCGTCTGGTGCGACAGGCGCGTGGCCTTGAGGCGCGCGCGCAGCGCCAGCGTGCGGCGCTGCGCGCCCTGCGGCAGGGCGGACAGCCAGTCCAGCGCGGCGGACGCGTCGCGTTCGTCCAGCGACCAGCGCGCCGCACGCAGCTGCGCGCCTTCGCGCAGTTCCAGCTCGCCGAGGGGCGCGCGGTCGGGGATGTTGCGCAGGGCGTGGTCCAGGTGCGCCGCGCGCGTGGGCCGGTCCTGCAGTGCGTGCGAGGCTTCGGCCGCCACCAGGTGGGCCAGTGTGCGCAGCTGCCGGCCGTGGGGCGGTGCATCGCCCGCGGCGGACAGGGCGTTTTCCTGCCCCAGCGCGGCCAGCGCCGCCTTGCGCGATCGCAGGAAGCGGCCGGCCAGCAGCTGCGACAGCGCGTCCAGCAAGGCGCCGTGCATGGCGCGTTCCTTTTGCTGCACGCGCCAGCGGCGGGCTTGGCGGGGCAATTCGAGCAGGGCGGCCAGGCCGCGCAGCGCCGCGTAGAGCACAGCGAAGCCGCCCAGGAGCAGCAGCAGCACCAGGTTCAGCGACAGGTCGATGCGGTAGGGCGGCCAGAAGAGGGTGACCGAGCCCTGGTTGTTGCCCGCGAACAGCGCCACCGCCACGGCGACGCCGAACAATCCAAGAAGCCAGAGAGCTGCGCGCATGGGTGATCCAACGGCCCGCGGTTCAGCGGCCGGCCGCCGCGGTGGCCAGCGCGGCGAGCGTGTCGTCCAGCGCGGGCAGCTCGGCCGTCTTCATATGGGCTTGCGCCTGCTGCAGCGTGGTGGCGGCGGCCTGGGTGCGGCGCGAGGCCGGGTCGAAATACTTGTTGAGCGCGGCGCTGGCCGCCGCGAGGTCGGAGCGGGCGGAATCGATCTGCCGCGCCAGCACGCCCAGGCGCGCGTTCAGCAGCTTGAGCTTGAGGTTTTCGCGCAGGAAGAACGCCTGTTCGGGCGCCAGCAGCACGGCCTCTGGCCGGTCGATGCGGCTGATGCGCAGCAGCCCGCGGGCCTCGTCGCGCACCACTTCCCAGGCGGTGACCAGCACCGCCTGCCAGCGCGGCATGCCGGCGGTGGAGATAGGGGCGCTCTCGCCGGCCGCCTGGGCGGCGGCCATGCGGCGCGTGGCGCCGGCCTGGGCCACGGCGTTGAGCAGCGGCAGCTCGTCCACCTGGCGCACCAGGTCGTCGATGCGGCCCAGCAGCCCGGCGGTGTCCGTGACGGCGGCGCGGCCGATGCGGTCCTGGTCGCGCTCGATGGCGCGCAGCACCGGCGCCAGCCGGGGCTGCGCGGCCCGGTCGATGCGCTGGTGGGCGCTACGTAGGGCAGCCACCAGCGGCTCCAGGCTGCCGGTCAGCTGCGTCTGCTGCTGGGCCATGCGCAGGGTGGACTCGACGTCCACCACCAAGTTCTCGTCGCGTGAGCGCGACAGGCTGCGCATCAATTCCTCCAGCTGGCCGCGCTGCAGCGCGACCTCGCTCACCCGGGTCTCGGCCACCGCCAGACGGGCGGCGGTCTCTTGCGACACGTCCTGTGCCTGGCGGGCCATGGTGCGGGCCTCGATGGCCAGCGCGCCGGAGTCGGCCGACTGCCGGGCGAGCTGCTCCTGGATGCCCGAGAGCCGCTGCCACAGCAGCACGCTGACGATCAAGGCCACCAGCGCGACCCCGCCCAGCACGGCCAGCGCCAGGCGGGCGCCGCCCGTCAGGGGCGCGGCGGGGTGGGCTGCCAGGTGCTGCGGCGGCGGGGGCGGCAGGCCGGGTGTGGGCTCGAAACTCATCGCCGGGATTCTATCGACGCGACCACGTCGGACAGCGCCGGGCGGCATTCCGTCACGCTGCCGAAACCCAGCGCCCGCGCCGCCTGGGCGATGCGCGGATGGGTGCAGAGCGCCTGCGCCGCCCGCCAGTCCTGGCCGGGCAGTGCTTGGCCGAGGTGGGCGACGGCTTCGGAGCTGCTGAGCAGCCACACCGAGCCATCGGCGGCGGCCTCGCGCGCCAGCGCCTGCCGGGCGGGCGTGAGGCGCGGCGCGCCACGTTCGTACACGGCCACGAAATCGACCCGACCGCCGGCCGCCTCGATCTGCCGGGCCAGCCAGTCGCGGCCCCGGCCGCCCGTGCCGCCGCCCTCCACGGCCGCCCCGGAGGCGGTGCCGCGCACCACCAGCACCCGGTCGCCCGGCCGCACCTGCGGGGCCACCTGCCGCCAGAGCGATTCGGAGTCGAACTGCGCCGCATCGGCCGCCGGGCTGTCGATGGCCGCCGCCGGCACGCCGGCGTCCAGCAGCGCCTGGCGGGTGCCGGGGCCGGGTGCCCATGCTCTTGTTTTGATAGCTGAAAGCGCAGATACGTCAAGCGCTGGAGCCTGATTGGGTTCGAAAAAATAGTGCACCGCGTTGCCGCTGACGAACATGAGCGCCCGCCAGGTGTCGAGCCGTGCACGCGCCAGGACCAGGGCCTGCCGCAGGGCCGGCTGGGTGGCTGGCCCGATGGCGATGAGGGGCAGCGCCACGGCCGGCACGCCGCGTGCCTGCAGGTCGGCGACCCACTGGGCCGCGTCGCGCTCGGGGCGGGTGACGATGGCGCGGAGCGCGCCGCGCTGCGGGCCGGTGGCCATGGGCGGCCCCGCGCTCAGCCCGCGCCGCCGGCGCGCAACTGGGCCGACACGTCGGCCCCCAGCGCTTCTGCGTCGTCGGCCAGGGCCACGGCGGCCTCGGCGGCCGCGTGCACCAGCGGGCGGCGGCCCTCCGGGTCGCCCCAGGCGGCCTCCAGCCGCAGGGTGCCGCCGTCCGTCCAGCGCGCATGCGCGGCCAGGGGCATGGAACAGCTGCCTCCCATCGCCCGGCTGACGGCGCGCTCGGCCGTCACGGCCAGCCCCGTGGGCAGGTGCATCAGCGGCATCAGCGCGGCGATCAGATCGGCCCGCTGGCCCAGCACTTCGATGCCGAGCGCGCCCTGCCCGGCGGCGGGCAGCATCTCTCCGGGCTCGAACGCCGTGCGGATGCGGTCGGCCAGGCCCAGGCGCTTCAGGCCGGCCGCGGCCAGCACGATGGCGTCGTACTGGCCTTCGTCCAGCTTGCGCAGCCGCGTGTCCAGGTTGCCGCGCAGCGGCTGGATCTTCAGGTCGGGCCGCAGGGCGTGCAGCAGGACCTGGCGGCGCAGGCTGGAGGTGCCCACCACCGCGCCCTGCGGCAGCTCGGCCAGGGTGGCGTAGCGGGGCGACACGAAGGCGTCGCGCGGGTCCTCGCGCTCCATCACGCAGGCCAGCACGAAGCCTTCGGGCAGCTCCATCGGCACGTCTTTCAACGAATGCACGGCGATGTGGGCGCGGCCTTCATCCAGTGCCACTTCCAGCTCCTTCACGAAGAGGCCCTTGCCGCCCACCTTGCTGAGCGAGCGGTCCAGGATCTGATCGCCCTGCGTGGTCATGCCCAGCAGGTTCACCGTGTGGCCGCGCGCGGCGAGCAGTCCGCGCACGTGTTCGGCCTGCCACAGCGCCAGCCGGCTTTCGCGCGTGGCGATGGTGATGTGCAGGGCAGGGGAGGTGTCTGGAGTCATGTCGAAGCTGGAAAGGCCGCGGCTGCGGCCGGGGGGCGCGGAGGGCCGCTGAAAACCGCGGCGTGGCAGGTGGCGCGGGGTGCTCGGCAGCCCGTGCGGGCGTGCCTGAAAGGGGTGCGGGGAATGCTAGCATGGTGCGCTGCAGCAGCCCGCTTGACGCAGATCAAGCGGGCGTCAGAACCACAACGACAACGCGCCACAGCGCCTGGAGGACTCCTGCATGAACGCGACTTCCCGCAAGACCGAGGCCGCCGCCGGCGCGCCGGCCCCCGCCCCCCGCAAGGTGGACAAGGACCTGCCGCTGATCCAGGACATCCGCCTGCTCGGGCGCATCCTGGGCGACGTGATCCGCGAGCAGGAGGGCGTGGCCGCCTACGACCTGGTCGAGCAGGTGCGCAAGCTGTCGGTGGCCTTCCGCCGCGATGCCGACCAGGAGGCCGACAAGGCGCTCAAGAAGCTGCTCAAGGGGCTGACCGGCGACCAGACGGTGAGCGTGATCCGCGCCTTCACCTACTTCAGCCACCTGGCCAACCTGGCCGAGGACCGGCACCACATCCGCCGCCGCACGGTGCACGAACGCGCCGGCAGCGCGCAGGAAGGCAGCATCGAGGTGGCGCTGGCGCGGCTGCGCTGGGCCGGCATCGCCCCGCGCACCGTCGCGCAGACGCTGGCCAAAAGCTACGTCGCGCCGGTGCTGACCGCCCACCCCACCGAAGTACAGCGCAAGAGCATCCTCGATGCCGAGCGCGACATCGCCGCGCTGCTGACCGAGCGCGACGAAATCGCCGCGCGCGCCCAGCTCTACAACAGCGCCCGCGACGCGCTCACCCCGCGCGAGCTGGCCGCCAACGAGGCCTGCCTGCGCGCCCGCGTGGCGCAGCTCTGGCAGACGCGGCTGCTGCGCTATACCAAGCTCACCGTGGCCGACGAGATCGAGAACGCGCTCTCCTACTACGAATCGACCTTCCTTGCCGAGATCCCGAAGATCTATGCCGAGCTGGAGCGCGAGCTGGGCCAGCAGCCGGTGGCGAGCTTCCTGCGCATGGGCCAGTGGATCGGCGGGGACCGCGACGGCAACCCGAACGTGAGCGCGGCCACGCTGTCCCTCGCGCTCAGCCGCCAGGCCGAAGTGGCCCTGCGCCACTACCTCACGCAGGTGCATTACCTGGGCGGGGAGCTCTCGCTGTCGGCCCGGCTGGTGCGGGTGTCGCCCGAGATGCAGGCGCTGGCCGAGCGCTCGCCCGACACCAGCGAACACCGGCAGGACGAGCCCTACCGCCGCGCGCTCACCGGCATCTACGCACGCCTCGCCGCCACGCTGAAGAACCTGACCGGCGGCGACGCGGCGCGCCATGCGGTGATGCCGCAGAACGCCTACCCCTCGGCCGCCGAGTTTCTGGCCGACCTGCGGGTGATCGAGGCGTCGCTGCGCTCGCACCGCGGCAGCGCCATGGCCGCCGAGCGCCTGCACCCGCTGGTGCGCGCCGTGGAGGTGTTCGGCTTTCATCTGGCCACGGTGGACCTGCGCCAGAGTTCGGACCAGCATGAGCGGGTCATTGCCGAGCTGCTGGCCACCGCCCGGATCGAGCCCGACTACGCCGCGCTGCCCGAAGACCAGCGCCGCACCCTGCTGCTACGCCTGCTGTGCGACGCACGGCCGCTGCGCGTGGTGGGCGCGGCGTATTCCGAGCACACCACCGGCGAGGTCGCCATCTTCGAGACCGCCCGGCAGATGCGCGAGCGCTTCGGCCCCGAGGCGATCCGCCACTACATCATCAGCCACACCGAAACGGTGAGCGACCTGCTGGAGGTGCTGCTGCTGCAAAAGGAAGTGGGCCTGATGCACGGCACGCTGGACGAGAGCAGTACCCCCACGCCCGGTACTGGCGTGTCTTCGCTGCCCCCCGAGGGGGCCCGGGCCGGCTCGGGGCGGCCCGGCGCGCGCGCCGACCTGATCGTGGTGCCGCTCTTCGAGACCATCGAGGACCTGCGCAATGCCGCGCCCATCATGCGCGAGCTCTACGCGCTGCCGGGTTTCGCCGATCTGGTGCGCACCAGCGGCGGCGAGCAGGACATCATGCTCGGCTACAGCGACAGCAACAAGGACGGCGGCATCTTCACCAGCAACTGGGAGCTGTACCGCGCCGAGATCGCGCTGGTGGCCCTCTTCGACGAGATGAACGCCGCCGCCCAGCCGGCCGCACCCATCCAGCTGCGCATGTTCCACGGCCGGGGCGGCACGGTGGGGCGCGGCGGCGGACCCAGCTACCAGGCCATCCTGGCGCAGCCGCCCGGCACGGTACGCGGGCAGATCCGCCTGACCGAGCAGGGCGAGGTCATCGCGTCGAAGTACGCCAACCCCGAGATCGGCCGCCGCAACCTCGAAACCCTGGTCGCGGCCACGCTGGAGGCCACGCTGCTGCAGCCCACCAAGCCCGCCACCAAGGCCTTCCTGGAGGCGGCCGCGCAGCTGTCGCAGGCCAGCATGGGCGCCTACCGGGCGCTGGTGTACGACACGCCCGGCTTCACCGACTACTTCTTCAATTCCACGCCGATCCGCGAGATCGCGGAGCTGAACATCGGCTCGCGCCCCGCGTCGCGCAAGCCCAGCCAGAAGATCGAGGACCTGCGCGCCATTCCCTGGGGCTTCAGCTGGGGCCAGTGCCGGCTCACGCTGCCGGGCTGGTACGGCTTCGGCTCGGCGGTGGAGGCCTTCGTCAAGGCGCCGGGCGAAGACCCCAAGGCGCGCCTGGCCCTGCTGCAGAAGATGTACCGCCAGTGGCCGTTCTTTCGCACGCTGCTGTCCAACATGGACATGGTGATGGCCAAGAGCGACCTGGCGCTGGCCTCGCGCTACAGCGAGCTGGTGACCGATGCGCGCCTGCGCCGCAAGGTGTTCGGTGCCATCGAGGCCGAGTGGCAGCGTACCGGAGACGCGCTGGCGCGCATCACCGGCGAGCGCCAGCGGCTGGCCGGCAACACGGCGCTGGCGCGGTCCATCCGCCACCGGTTCCCGTACATCGATCCGCTGCACCACCTGCAGGTCGAGCTGGTGCGGCGCTGGCGCGCCGGGCAGGGCGATGACCGGGTGCAGACCGGCATCCACATCTCCATCAACGGCATCGCGGCGGGTCTGCGCAACACGGGTTGAAGCGCCGGACGCCCGGCTTGGAACTTGCGAGTCCGCCGGGGTCTTCGTGAAAGTGGGAAATCGTGCAAAGTGCCATGACCGTGGGGTTGCGTCGCCTGTGGGCGCAGGATGCGTTCGTCTACAGCCTGCGGGTGTTCGTGGCGCTCAGCGGCGCGATGGCGCTGTGCTGGTGGCTGGACGAGGTGCCGCTGGTGATCCCGGCATTCCTCGGCATCATCGCCAGCGCGCTGGCCGAGACCGACGACAGCTGGCGCGGCCGGCTGCGGGCGCTGGGGGTCACGCTGGTGTGCTTTGCCGCGGCGGCGTTCTCGGTCAAGGCGCTGCTGCCCTGGCCGGCGGCCTTCGTCGCAGGGCTGGCGCTCTCCACCTTCGGCTTCACCCTGCTGGGCGCGCTGGGGGAGCGCTACCGTGCCATCGCCTCGGCCACGGTGATCCTCGCGCTCTACACCGCCATCAGCGCGGCGCCCGGCCCGCAGGCCGAGGCCGCCGCGTTCTGGCACGTGCCGGTGCTGCTGCTGGCGGGTGCGGCGTGGTATGGGGCGCTGTCGCTCGGGTGGTGCGTGCTGTTCCCGCACCAGCCGGTGCGGCAGAACCTGGCGCGGCTCTACCGTGAACTCGGCGCCTACCTGCGCCTGAAGGCCAGCGTGTTCGAGCCGGTGCGCGCGGTCGACATGGAGCGCCGCCGCCTGGCGCTCGCGCAGACCAACGGCCGGGTGGTGGCCGCGCTCAACACGGCCAAGGAGAGCCTCTTTGCCCGCCTCGGCCGGCAGCCGCCCGCCGGCCGGCTGCTGCGCCACCTCAACCTCTACTTCGTCGCGCAGGACATCCACGAGCGGGCCAGCTCGTCGCACTACCACTACAACGAGTGGGCCGACGTGCTGTTCCACAGCGACGTGCTCTACCGCTGCCAGCGCGTGCTGAAGCTGCAGGGCGTGGACTGCACGCAGCTGGCGGGCGCGCTGCAGCTGCACCAGCCCTTCGTGCGGGACGGCGAGGCCGAGCGGGCGCTGGCCGATCTGCACGATTCCATCGCCTACCTGGAGCAGCAGCGGCAGCCCGCCTGGCAGCGCCCGCTCCGGTCATTGCGCGCGCTGGCCCGCAACCTGGCCACGCTGGACGCGCAGCTCACCGCCGCTGCCCGGCCCGAAGGCGGCGAGCAGCCGGGGGACAGCAGCCTGCTGGACCGCACCCCGCGCTCGCTGGCCGATGCCTGGAGCCGGGTGAAGGCGCAACTGCACGCGGGCTCCCCGCTGCTGCGGCACGCGGTGCGGCTGTCGCTGGCGCTGGCCGCCGGCTGCGCGGCCATGCAGTTCACCGACCCCACCCACGGCTACTGGATTCCGCTCGCCACGCTGTTCGTCTGCCAGCCGACCTACGGCGCCACGCTGTCGAAGGTGACGCAGCGGGTGGCGGGCACGGCGGTGGGGCTGGTGGCCGGCTGGGCGCTGCTGCGGCTCTTTCCCAGCCTGCCGCTGCAGGCGCTGTTCGCGGTGGCCTCGGGCGTGCTGTTCTTCGTCACCCGCACCCGCCACTACCTGACGGCGACCGCGGCCATCACGCTGCTGGTGCTGATGTGCTTCAACCAGAGCACCGGCAACGGCTACGCGCTGATCTGGCCGCGCCTGCTGGATACGCTCGTGGGCAGCGCCATCGCGGCGGTGGCCATGTTCCTGGTGCTGCCCGACTGGCAGGGCCGCCGCCTGGCCGCCGTGGTGGCCCAGGCGGTGCGCGCCAACGGCCTCTACCTGCGGGAGATCATGTCGCAGTACGCCACCGGCAAGGTGGACGACCTGGACTACCGCCTGGCCCGCCGCACCGCGCACAACGCCGATGCGGCGCTCTCCACCGCCCTCTCGCACATGCTGCGCGAGCCGCGCGCCGTGCGCCGCCAGGCCGGGGTGGGCATGCAGGTGCTGGTGCGGTCGCACACGCTGCTCAACTTCCTCTCGGCGCTGGGCGCGCACCGCGGCCAGCTGGCGGTGGAGGACACCGACCCGCTGGTCGCCCGCGCCGCCGAGCATGCGGCGCGGCGCATCGACGAGATCGCGCAGGCGCTGTCGCAGCGCCAGCCGCCCGCGCCCGATGACGGCGCGGCGGCCGCGCTGGCCGACGCGCTGGAACGCCAGGCCGACGGCGCGCAGGAGCCGCTGCGGCTGGTGCTGAACCAGCTGGCGCTGGTGTGCCGCCAGATCGCGCCGCTGGCGGAGGGGGCAGCGCAGCTGGTGGCGGGGCCTGCGCCGCTGCAGCCCCGGGGGGCGCCGTCAGTCGCCCAGTAGCTCGCCCACCGGCCGCAGATCGTCCACCCGGTCGCACACGGCCTTGACGATCATCATCACCGGAATGCCCAGCAGCAGGCCCCACAGCCCCCAGAGCCAGCCCCAGGCCAGCACGCTGACGAACACGGCCACCGGGCTCATGGCGCTGGTGCGGCTGGTGAGCCACGGCGTGACGAGGTTGCCGATGATGGTGTGGATGATGAGCGATGCGCCGCCGATGGCGATGGCCATGTCCAGCGTGCCGAACTGCAGGAAGGCGACGAGGCCGGAGGCGCCCGTCACCACCACCGAGCCGATGTAGGGCGCCAGGTTCAGCGCCGCCGCCACCACGCCCCAGACAGCCGCGTTCTGCAGGCCGAGCGCCGCGTAGACCGCCCACGTCGCCAGGCCCACCAGCACGCTGGTGAAGACCTGCACCAGCAGGTAGCGCTGGATTTGCCCGGTGATGTCTTCCAGCACCGCCGCCGTGATCTTGCGCCGCTCCAGGCTGCTGCCGGCGATGCGCATCAGCTTGCGCTTGAAGAGATTGCCCGACGCCAGCGAGAAGAAGGTGAGGAAGATCACCACCGTCATCTGGCCCACGGCGGAGGCCAGGCCCATGGTGCCGCTCCAGACGTAGTCGCGGATGTTGAACGGCGGCCGCTCGATCACCACGCGCTGCACGCCGCGCTGGGTCTGCGGTGGCGTGCTGGCCGCCGCCTGCTCGATCTGGGTGGCGGCGCGCTGCACCGTGTCCAGCGGGCTTGGGCCGCTTACCCGGGTGCGGACCGCGTCGCGCACCTTGCGGGCGGCGACCGGCAGCGATTCGACCAGCTGCGTCGCGCCGTCGCTCAGCTTCCAGGCGGTCGTGCCCAGGCCGCCCACGATGCTCAGCAGCAGAATGCCCGCGCCCGCCCAGCGCGGCACGTGCCAGCGGTACAGCCACTGCACGGCGGGCTGCAGCGACGTGGTCAGCAGCACGCTCAGCATCAGCGGAATGAACACGGCGCTCGCCCAGTGCAGCACGGCGATGCTGGCAAAGAGCGCCAGCAGCGCCAGCGACAGGCTGCGGATGTCCACCGGCATGTTCAGCACCACGCGCTGGGCTTCTGCCTGCACGGCGGCGGCCGCCTGCGGCGTGAGGGTGGGGTCTGGGGGCGGGGTCACCACCTTGGCGAACGGCTCTGCGGCAGGCGGGCCGATGGGCGATTCGGCCGGTGCCCGGGTGGCGACCTGGTCTGCCAGGTCGGCGGAGTCCACCCCTGTCGGCGCAACGGTCGCCGGAGGGCGGGGCGCCGCAGGGGGCTCGTCCGCGACGATGCCGGCAGCATCGGCCGACTCCGCCGTGGGGGCTGGCGGCTGGGTGGAGGAACGTCCGGGGACGGCAGCGGAGGGGTGCATTTCGGGCATGCGCGCGATTGTGCGTCGGTGCACGCCGCCAGGAGCGTAGGCGGCCACCGCAGCGCGGAGGCGCTCGATGCCATCGCAGCACGGCGCGAGGCCTCGTACCAGATGGGTTGGCCGATGACCGGTTTTCAGAGTCGAATAGCCTGGTGGCGCTTTTTCTGCAATGGAGTGTAGCTATAAAAAACATAGCAAATTCCGTGGGCGCAGGCCCTGCAGCACTTCATGGTTTGTGGCGCCCCGCGCGCCATCGCCGTCACCAGCGGCCAAGCTGCAAGGGAAAGCCCGCGCTGTTCGGCAGATTCGATTGCGCATGCGGCCTTAGCATTTCGCCCATGCTTTTCCCACCCTGCGCTCGGGTCGTTGCCCGCCTTCACACCCCCGCCGCCACGGCGGCTGCCGCCGGGCTCGTGGCGGTGGTTTTGTCCGGCTGCGTCGCGCCGCCGCAAGACCTGCCGGTGCCGGCCACGCATGCGCCATCCACCCAGAAGACGGTGGCGGCCGCCCAGCACTGGGACGCTCTGGCCGCCGACGTGGCCATGCAGGTGGCGGACCGGCTGCGCGAATGGCCCCCCGGCGAGCATCCGATCCAGGTGGTGTTGGCGGAAGGCGATTCGGGCTTCGGACGCGGTTTCACGCAGTTGGTGGTCACCCGCCTGGTCGAGCGCGGCATCGCCGTGACGACCGACAAGGCGCCGCTGCAGATGCAGGTGTTCACGCAACTGGTGCAGCACCATGCGGGCGCCTTGCCGGTCTCCCAAGGCCCCTGGGTGGCCGACGGGGTGCGGGCCGACCGGGTGCCGGCGGCATGGCCGACGCCCGACGTCGCCGGCGGCCCGCTGCGCACCGAGGTGCTGGTGACGACGTCGCTCGAGCGCGAACAGCGCATCCTGGTGCGCACCTCGGGCGTGGTCTCCATCGCGCAGGACGACGCGGCGCTCTATCAATCCCGCGCGCCGCTGCCGGCCCCCGGGCCGTCGCCGGCCCTGCGCACCTGGAGGGTCGTGCCATGACCGCGAGCGTTCCGGCCCCCGCGCTGCCGACCATGCCATGGCCCCGGCGCCGGCTGCTGCGCGCCGCAGCGCTGGGCGCTGCGGCCTGCGCCATGCTGGGCGGCACCGGCTGCGCGCGCTATTACTACGGCAGCGCCGCGCCTTCCGACCCGTTCGATCTGGTCGAGGCCAATTACCGCGCCGCCGACGTGCTGCTGCAGACCGCGCCGCAAACCGCGCCGCAAACCGCGCCGCTCGACCCGGCGCTGCCGGTGCTGGTGGCCACTGTCGTGCAGCTGGACCGGCTGCACGAATCCTCGCGCCTGGGCCGCCTCATCACGGAACACGTGGCGGGCCGGCTGGCCCAGCGCGGCGTGCGCGTGAGCGAGCTGAAACTGCGCGAAACCCTGGCCATGCGCCCCGGCCAGGGCGAGCTGCTGCTGTCGCGGGAGGCCCGCGAGGTCACGCAGGCGCAGTCCGCCCAGGCCGTGGTGGTGGGCACCTACGCGGTGTCCAGCGGAGCGGTCTTCGTCAGCCTAAAGCTGGTCAGCCCGGTCGGCAACACCGTGCTCGCGGCGTGCGACTATGCGCTGCCGATGGATGCCACGGTGCGCGGGTTGGTGATGGCGCAGTGAGCAGAGGCGCCCGCAGGCTGCGCACCAGCTCTTCAGCGAGCCGTGTCTGCGATGGAATGATGGCGACTGGCAGGGATGCGTAAAGCGCAGCAGGCAGAAAGAAAAGTCTCGCGTCATGCGGAGATCGCCCCCAGGCCGATCGTGCTGGGGGCGCGCAACGCCCTTGGTGTGGCGTCAGCGCGCCGAGCGGCTCAGTCGGCCGCCACGTGCCACCACCCAGCACACCAGCCCGCAGAGCAGGGCCCACATCCACGGAGACGAAACCGGCACCGGGGTAGGCGCAGAGGTAGGCACGACAGCGGTTCCACAAGGCGTATTCAGGTCGTCCACGCGGATATTCGTCACCAGGGGCGATGACTCGGTTGAACCGCTTTCATAGAGGCTCATATCGAGCGAGGTGGTGGTGGCACATACCCGCACGCCCACGTTCTGCGGGCCGCTGCCGGCGGCCATCGCGTACATGGTGGAGACAGGTCCGAACTCCACCCGCAGCGCGGTGGGTGCATTGACATTGTCGGTCCAGGCCTGGGCCGACAGGCGATAGGTGTGGCCCACGGTCAGCCCGCTGAGGGTGCGGCTGATGCGTCCGTTCGTCTCGTTCAGCCAGATGGCTTTGGAGGCACCCCCTGGGAACTGTGTGCCTCCGGTCGATTCCGCCAGCCAGGCCGGCCCGGAATAGGTCCAGCCGGTGCAACTCGCAGTGGCGGCCGAGTACAGCCGGACTTGAATGGGTGGGTTCAGCGCAAGGGCCGTGTCCGCCGGTTCCGTGGCGCCGGTGCCTGCACAAGTGCCAAAGTTCTCGGAGAACACCTGCGCTTGGGCTTGCGCGGGCGCCAATGCCATCAACCACACGGCGACACCCAGCCACCCTGTGCGTTGAGCCCATTTCCTCAGGGCTTGCCCTGAGGCAAAAAATTGCTGCACTGTCATCCCTGACTCCATTGATGAGAACGATGAAAACGGTGCAGCGATTGTTATGGTGGCAAGACTTTCTGGGCCTTTGATTTGAGATCCTTGTTGTTTGGGATTTGCTGCATGGAATGAGCAGCCTGAACGCCCTGTGCGCTTCTTTTCGTCGTCCAGGGCTTGGTGCGCACTCGCCATGCCAAGGCGCGTTTACTGTTGATGGCGCAACGGGCGGCCGAGTCCGCAGGCTGGCCCCGGGGGGTTTGGAGGCTCTGGAACCCCGCCGCTCGGACTTTTTGCTATGTAATCGATAGCTGACCGTGTTGCTTCCCAAAGCCATGGAGGCCCAACGGGCCTCCTATCCTTCGGTGGAACGCTGGTGCGTATCCAGGCGCCGGCGGATCAATGCAGCATCAGCGCACCCGCGCTCTTGCTCTTTCCGGCGCGGGCGGGCGGGTTGCACAGGCCGCACACGTAGCCCCGGTTCTCATACAGCTCGGTCACGAACTGGCCGCTGCACTGCGAGCATTGCGTGCGCGTCAGCATGCCGGCATCGACGAACTTGATCAGGCGCCAGGCGCGGGTGAAGGACAGCAGCGGCTCGATGCCGGCGGTTTCCACCTGTTCGTTGTAGAGGCGGTAGGCCTTGGTGAGCAGTTCCACCGCGTCCAGGTCCACGCCCTTGGACAGGTATTCGTAGATGTTCAGGAAGAGCGAGGAGTGGATGTTCTCCTGCCAGGTCAGGAACCAGTCGGTGGAGAAGGGCAGTTGGCCCTTCGAGGGCGACTTGCCGGCGATTTCCTTGTAGAGGCGGATCAGCCGCTCGTAGGACAGCGTGGTTTCCGATTCCAGCACCTGCATGCGGGCGCCCATCTGGATCAGCAGCGCAGCGCGCTCGATCTGCTTGGATTCGTTCAGGACGCTCTTGACGGGTGCGGACATGACGGGCTTTCGGGGGTGCGATGGGTGGGGGCGAAGCAGCGGGGCGAGAAGCGTGCCTCAGAGCACTTCCGACACGCGGCTGGCCATCAGGATGTTGGCGTGCAGCGCGTTGGTCGCTTCGTTGCCCACCTTGCGCGGCGTGTTGTGGTTGGTCAGCAGGCTCCACACCAGGCTGTCGTCCATGCGGAAGCTGCACAGCAGGGTGTTGCGGGACGCCAGCTTGAGCACCTGCGCCGAGGACAGCGAGGCCAGCAGGTCGGCCGAGTCCTCGTTCATGCCCAGGCGGAACACCGCCTCCGCCTTGTCCTGGCGGATCAGCGTCTGGGCCAGCATCAGGTAAGTGAGGTTGGCTTCGCGGATTTCTGCGAGAAGTTGTTCGGAGGTCATGTTCAATCCTTTTTCCAGTACCCGGTGGGCGTTGCATGCGGTCTGCATGTGTTGCCCGATCCGTTGAAATGGATTGTGAATTCGGCCCAAACAAAAATTAAGTCGGGGCCTCGCTGCGCGTGGTGTCTGGTCGGTGCGCCGGCTTTGTAGGAAGTTGCCTGACAAGGCTGTCTCGCCTTGTGCCAGTGGCCCGCCGCCGCCGGCGCAGCTTTCCCTCGGTGGCCATGGTCGGCGGTCCGTCGGCGCCTTGCTGCCGTTCGCCGGGGCGGGTGTCTCGGCCAGAAGATGGGCCGCCCGACTGTTACATATCGGCGCCGGCCCCAAAGGCTGCCCAACGGTGAGTTTGGGGTGGCTTATCCATCCATTCAGCGTGCTTCAAAAATGCTAGCGGTTGCCGACCGCCCGATCGCTCCGCGCAGGCGAAAAAAAACGGGCCGAAGCCCGTTGATGGATAGCGAGTGGAGCGGCGGCATGGCCGGCCCCCTGCGCCGCTCAGTCCTCGTCGCCCATCTGTGACTGCAGGTAGTTCTGCACGCCGACCTTGCCGATCAGGTCGATCTGCGTTTCCAGAAAGTCGATGTGCTCTTCCGTGTCGTCGAGGATGCCCTGCAGCAGATCGCGCGAGACATAGTCGCGCACGGTCTCGCAGTGAGCGATGCCGGCCTTGATGGTGGCCTGCGCGCCCAGTTCGGAGCGGAGATCGCATTCCAGGATCTCCGGCACGTCTTCGCCAACCTGCAGCTTGGCCAGGTCCTGCAGGTTGGGCAGGCCGTCCAGCATGAAGATGCGGTCCATCAGCTTGTCGGCATGCTTCATCTCGCCGATCGACTCGTCGTATTCCTTCTTCGCCAGGCGGTCGAACCCCCAGTGCTTGAGCATGCGGTAGTGCAGGAAGTACTGGTTGATCGCGGTGAGTTCGTTCTTCAGCTGCGCCTGCAGGTGCGCAATGACTTGATCTTCGCCTTTCATGGGGCTCTCCTCTTGCTTCTATCTAGGTGTATGAACCGCGTCATTGTCGTGACCCTGGTCCGGTGGCACAAGGCATGACCCCCAAGCGGCGCTCTGCGTGCGTGTGAGGTTGAGTCGCTTTCTCGTTCATGCGCATCGACATCGGCAAACGAACCGCTTTTTTGATAGCTATAAACAATCAAATTGATGAGTTCAATTAATTAGCTCGATTGGTGCTTTGCCTCTAGACTTCAGTCTTGTTCTTACCAACCGCTTCACTCTCAAAGGAAAAAGCAATGTCCCTGATCAATACGCAAGTGCAGCCCTTCAAGACCACCGCCTTCGTGAACCGCGACGGCAAGGGCGACTTCGTCGAGCTGACCGAAGCCGACCTGAAGGGCAAGTGGTCGGTGCTGATCTTCATGCCTGCCGCTTTCACCTTCAACTGCCCCACCGAGATCGAAGACGCGGCTGACAACTACGCCGAATTCCAGAAGGCCGGTGCCGAGGTCTACATCGTGACGACCGACACGCACTTCTCGCACAAGGTCTGGCACGAAACCTCCGACGCCGTCGGCAAGGCCAAGTTCCCTCTGGTGGGCGACCCCACGCACCAGCTGACCAACGCGTTCGGCGTGCACATCCCCGAAGAAGGCCTGGCACTGCGCGGCACCTTCGTGGTCAACCCCGATGGCGTGATCAAGACGATGGAAATCCACTCCAACGAAATCGCCCGCGACGTGTCGGAAACCCTGCGCAAGCTGAAGGCTGCCCAGTTCACCGCCGCCAACCCTGGCCAGGTCTGCCCCGCCAAGTGGAAGGAAGGCGCCAAGACGCTGACGCCTTCGCTGGATCTGGTCGGCAAGATCTAAGCGCCCAGCGATCAGGAAGCGTTCCAGGGGCGATGGGCCCCGGCGCTTCCCGGCCGGACCTCAGCATGGCGTGCGCCGTGCCGTCCGGTTTTTTTTCGCCCGTTCTCGGCCTTTCCGGCTGTCTTTGCAGCGTACCGGCCCCCACAACTCGAACTCCACAGGACTCCTCCCATGCTCGACGACCAACTCAAATCCCAACTTTCCGCCTATCTGGAGCGCGTGACGCAGTCGTTCGAGATCGTGGCGTCGCTGGACGACAGCGAAACCTCGGCCCAGACCCGCGAGCTGCTCGAAACCATCCAGTCCCTGCGCAGCGACAAGATCAGCCTGCGCACCGACGGCAACGACGCCCGCAAGCCGTCCTTCACGCTGCAGCGCGCCGGCACGCAGACCAGCCTGCGCTTCGCCGGCCTGCCGCTGGGCCATGAATTCACCTCGCTCGTGCTGGCGCTGCTCTGGACCGGCGGTCACTCGCCCAAGGTCGAGCAGGACGTGATCGAGCAGGTGCAGGCGCTGGAAGGCGACTTCGACTTCGAGGTCTACATGAGCCTGACCTGCCACAACTGCCCGGACGTGGTGCAGGCAATGTCGCTCATGGCCATCCTCAACCCGCGCATCAAGACCACCATCATCGAAGGTGGCGCCTTCCAGCAGGAAGTGACCGACCGCGAGATCATGGCGGTGCCCATGGTGTTCATGAACGGCCAGGTGTTCGGCTCGGGCCGCATGAGCATCGAGGAGATCGTCGCCAAGCTCGACACCGGCGCCGCGAAGCGCGAAGCCGCCAAGCTGTCGGCCAAGGCGCCTTACGACGTGCTGATCGTCGGCGGCGGCCCCGCGGGCGCGGCGGCCGCGGTGTATGCCGCCCGCAAGGGCATTCGCACCGGCATCGCGGCCGAGCGCTTCGGCGGCCAGGTCAACGACACGCTGGACATCGAGAACTACATCTCGGTCAGCAAGACCGACGGCCCGAAGTTCGCCGCCGCGCTGGAGCAGCACGTGCGTGACTACGAGGTCGACCTGATGAACCTGCAGCGCGCCCGTGCGCTCACGCCGGCCGCCACCGAAGGGGGGCTGATCGAGATCGCGCTGGAGAACGGCGGCACGCTGCAGTCGCGCTCGGTCATCGTTTCCACCGGCGCGCGCTGGCGCAACATGAACGTGCCCGGTGAAGAGCAGTACCGCACCAAGGGCGTGACCTACTGCCCGCACTGCGACGGCCCGCTCTTCAAGGGCAAGGCCGTGGCGGTGATCGGCGGGGGCAACTCGGGCGTGGAAGCGGCCATCGACCTGGCCGGCGTGGTGCGCCACGTGACGGTGCTGGAATTCGCCGGCGAGCTGAAGGCCGACGCGGTGCTGCAGCGCAAGCTGCGCAGCCTGCCGAACGTGGACGTGATCCTGAACGCGCAGACCACCGAGGTGAACGGCGACGGCAACCGCGTGACGGGCATCACCTACAAGGACCGCACGAACGACGAGATCAAGCAACTGGCGCTGGAAGGCATCTTCGTGCAGATCGGCCTCTTGCCCAACACCGACTGGCTCAAGGGCACGGTGGAGCTGTCGCGCTTCGGCGAGATCGTGGTGGATTCGCATGGCCGCACCAACGTGCCGGGCGTGTTCGCCGCCGGCGACTGCACCACGGTGCCGTACAAGCAGATCATCATCGCCGCCGGCGACGGCGCGAAGGCGGCGCTCGGCGCGTTCGATCACCTGATCCGAACGTCGGCACCGGCTTGAAGCCAAACAGGCCGCTGGCGCTCATAAACCAAGCGCCGGTAGCTATCAAAAAAGGAGCATTCGAAAGAAGGCTCCTTTTTTTCATGGGCGCGCGGGCGGCGCGTCAGTCGGCCGTGGGCGCCGGGCCGCCCGCCCAGCCGCCGCCCAGCGCCTTGTAGAGCGTGATGCGGTTGGCCTGCTCGGCCAGCTGCAGCGAAATCTGCGTCTGCTGCGCGGTGTAGAGCGTGCGCTGCGCATCCAGCACCGCCAGGTAGCTGTCGGCGCCCAGGCGGAAACGGCCCACCGAGAGATCGAGCGCCCGCTGCGTCGCGTCGACCAGCGACGCCTGCGCGGCGATGCGCTCCTGCAGCGTGGCGCGGTCGGCCAGCGCGTCAGCCACTTCGCGGAAGGCCGTCTGGATGGATTTGTCGTATTGCGCGATGGCGGTGTCACGCGCCACCTGCGCCACCTGCAGGTTGGCCTGGTTCAGGCCGGCGGTGAAGATCGGCAGGCGGATCTGCGGCGCGAAGCTCCAGGTGCGGTTGCCTCCGTCGAACAGGCCCGACAGCGCATTGCTGGCGGTGCCGACCGAGCCAGTGAGCGTGATCGACGGAAAAAACGCCGCCCGCGCCGCGCCGATGCTGGCGTAGCTGCCGCGCAGCGCATATTCGGCGGCCTGCACGTCGGGCCGCCGCAGCAGCACGGTGGCGGGCAGGTCGGCGGGCACCGCCAGCAGGGCCGTGGCAGGTGGGGGCGGTGGGGCCAGCGGGGCGCTGCTGGTGGTGCGCAGCGTGTCGCCGGGCGAGCCGGTGGGCGCGGGCGCCGCGCTGGCGCCTTCGGCGGCGGCCACGCTGTCCGGCAGCAGCGCGGGCGGCACGGGCGTGCCCGCCAGCAGGGCCAGCACGTTGCGGTCGCGCGCCACCTGGGCGGCGTAGGTCGCCACGTCCACACGGGCCGAGTCCACCGTGGTCTGCGTCTGCGCCAGCGTCAGGCCCGAGACGCCGCCCAGCGCATGGGCCTGTCGGGTCACGTCCAGCGACTGCTGGCGCGTGCGCAGCGTTTCGCGGGCCAGCGCCAAGCGGCGGGCGTCGGCGTCCAGCGTGAGCCAGGCGTTGGCCACGTCGGCGATCAGGCTGAGTTCCACGCTGCGGCGGCTCTCGGCCGTGCGCAGGAATTCCTGCAGCGCCGCATCATTCAGGTTGCGCACCCGGCCGAAGAAGTCGATCTCGTAGCTGGCAAAGCCCAACTGCGCGCTGTACTGCTCGGTGATGTTGGAGCGGCCGGCGGTGGTCAGGTCGTCCGCCGTGCGGCTGCGGCTGCCGCCCGCCGTGGCGTTGACCTGCGGCAGCAGGCCCGCCTGCTGGATACCGTACTGCGCCCGCGCCCGTTCGATGGCCAGCAACGCCACCCGCAGGTCGCGGTTGTTGGCGAGCGACAGCGCGATCACGTCGGCCAGGCGCGGCTCCCGCACGAAGGCGCGCCAGTCCATCGGGCCGGCTTGCCGTTGCAGCGGTACCGCGTCGGCATCGGCGCCGGGCGCGGTGCCCACGGCCGGGCGGGGCGCATCGGCCAGCGTGGCCGGTACCGGCAGGGCGGGCGCCTGGTACGAAGGCGCCAGGTTCACGCAGCCGGCCAGCAGCACGGCGGTGGCGGCCGAGACGGCCCCGGCAGCGCGGGTGGGGAAGGACAACAGGGCGGTCATGCGGCGGCTCCCGGTGCGGGCGTGTGCACGGCCGGGTCGGACGGCGGCGGTGATGGTGGTGGTGCCTTGCGCTGGGTGAAGAAGCTGCGGATCAGCACGAAGAACACCGGCACGAAGAAGATGCCCAGCACCGTGGCGGAGATCATGCCGCCCAGCACCGCGGTGCCGATGGCCTGGCGGCCGCCGGCGCCCGCGCCGGTGCCGATCGCCAGCGGCAGCACGCCGAAGCCGAACGCGAGCGACGTCATCAGGATGGGCCGCAGCCGCAGGCGCACGGCCTCCAGCGTGGCGTCGATCACGCTCTTGCCGGCCGCCTGCAACTGCGTGGCGAACTCCACGATCAGGATGGCGTTCTTCGACGCCAGCCCCACGGTGGTGAGCAGCCCGACCTGGAAATAGACGTCGTTGGACAAACCCCGGATGCCGATGCCCAGCAGCGCGCCGACGATGCCCAGCGGCACCACCAGGATCACCGAGAACGGCACCGACCAGCTCTCATACAGGGCGGCCAGGCAGAGGAACACGAACAGGATGGAGACGGCATAGAGCAGCGGCGCCTGCGAACCCGAGAGCCGCTCCTGGTAGGACGCGCCCGTCCACTCGTAACCGATGCCGGCGGGCAGCTCCTTCATCACTTGGTCCACCGCGTCCATCGCCGCGCCCGAGCTCACGCCCGTGGCCGCGTCGCCCACGAATTCGTAGCTGGGGCTGCCGTTGTAGCGCTGCAGCTGTGGCGAGCCGTAGGTCCAGTAGGTGCTGGAGAAGGCCGAGAAGGGCACCATCTGGCCCTGGTTGTTGCGCACCGTCCAGGGCGCGATGTCCTGCGGCAGCATGCGGTAGGGCGCGTCGCCCTGCATGTAGACCCGCTTGACGCGGCCCTTGTTCAGGAAGTCGTTCACGTAGGTGCCGCCGATGGCGCTCGACAGCGTGCTGTTGATGTCGCCGGTGGCCAGGCCCAGCGCGCCGGCCTTGGCGTCGTCGATGGTCACGCCCAGCTGCGAGGTGTCGTCCGGGTTGTTGCTGCGCACGTTTGACAGCTCGGTGCGCTGACCGGCCAGCTGCAGCACCTTGTCGCGCGCGGCCACCAGCGCCTCGTGGCCCACGCTGTTGATGTCTTTCAACTGGAAGTTGAAACCCGCATTGGCCCCCAGGCCGCGCACGGCCGGCGGCAATATGACGAAGATGCGCGCATCGCGGATCGCCCGCAGGTCGGCCGTCGCCTTGCGGGCGATGGCGTCCGCGCTCTGCGACGCGAGCGGCCGCTCGCTCCAGTCCTTCAGGCGCACGAAGCCGCGCGCCGAGCTCTGGTCGCCGTTGGAGCCGGTGATGGAGTTGAAGCTCACCACGTCCGGCTGCGCGGCGAAGTATTTCTGCACCTCGCCCATCACCGCCTGCAAGCGGGTGTTCGACGAGCCGGCGGGCAATGTGATCTGCACCTGCACGGCGCCCTGGTCTTCATTGGGCAAGAAGGCGGTGGGCAGGCGCATGAACAGCACGGCCATGCCACCCACGATGAGCGCGTAGACGACCATCATGCGGCCGCCGCGCCGCACGATGCGGCCCACGCCGCGCTGGTAGCCGTCGGCCGTGCGGTCGAAGCGGCGGTTGAAGCCGGTGAAGAACCGGTCCGCCCAGCCCAGCGGGCCGCGCCGGGGCACGCCGCCGTGCGGGCTGTGCACGCCTTTCGGAATGGGTTTGAGCAGCGTCGCGCACAGTGCCGGCGTGAGCGTGAGCGCCACCAGCACCGAGAACACCATCGCCGACACGATGGTGATGGAGAACTGCCGGTAGATCACGCCGGTGGAGCCGCCGAAGAACGCCATGGGAATGAACACGGCCGACAGCGTGAGCGCGATGCCCACCAGCGCGGGCGTGATCTCGGCCATCGACTTGCGCGTCGCTTCCTTGGGCGGCAGGCCTTCCTCGCTCATCACCCGCTCGACGTTCTCCACCACCACAATGGCGTCGTCCACCAGCAGGCCGATGGCCAGCACCATCGCGAACATGGTCAGCGTGTTGATCGAATAGCCGGCCGCGGCCAGCACGCCGAAGGTGCCCAGCAGCACCACCGGCACGGCGATGGCGGGGATCAGCGTGGCGCGGAAATTCTGCAGAAAGAGGTACATCACCAGCACCACGAGGATCATGGCCTCGACCAGCGCCTTGACCACCTCCTCGATCGAGGCCTTGACGAAAGGCGTGGTGTCGTAGCTGGTGAAGGGCTTGAGCTGGTAGGGAAAGAACGGCTGCAGCTCGGCGATCTTGGCGTTCACCGCCTCGGCCACGGCCATGGCGTTGGCGCCGTCGGCCAGCACCACGCCCATGCCCGCGCCGGGCTGGCCGTTCAGGCGCGAGGTGATGGTGAGGTTTTCCGCGCCCAGCTCGATGCGGGCCACGTCCTTCAGGCGCACCACCGCGCCGTCGGTGGCCACCTTGAGCACGATGTTCTCGAACTGCTCGCGCGTCTGCAGCTTGCTGCGCGCGGTGATGGTGGCGTTGAGCTGCTGCTGGCCCACGGCGGGCAGGGCGCCCAGCTGGCCTGCCGACACCTGCGCGTTCTGCGCGTTGATGGCGTTGCCCACGTCGGAGGGCATGAGCGCGAATTTCTCCAGCTTGGCCGGGTCCATCCACACCCGCATCGCGTAGGGCGTGCCCAGCGTGGCCACGTCGCCCACCCCGTCGATGCGGCTCACCACGTCCACCAGGCTGCTGGAGATGTAGTCGCCGATGTCCACCTGCGTGACCGACGGATCGGGCGAGGTGAAGGTGACGATCATCAGGTAGTCGTTGCCGCCCTTGGTGACGGTGACGCCCCGGCTCTGCACGGCCGGCGGCAGGCGCGACATGGCCTGCTGGAGCTTGTTCTGCACCTGCACCTGGGCCACGTCGATGTTGGTGCCCGCGTTGAAGGTCAGCGTGGTGCGCGAGCCGCCCGACGCATCGCTGGTCGAGCCCATGTAGATCAGGTTGTCCAGCCCCTTGAGCTGCTGCTCGATCACCTGCGTGACCGATTCCTCCACCGTCTTGGCGGATGCGCCCGTGTAGGTGGCGCTGATGGAGACACGCGGCGGCGCGATGTCGGGATACTGCTCCAGCGGCAACTGGCGGATGGACATGGCCCCCGCCAGCATGATGACGATGGCGATCACCCACGCGAAGATGGGCCGGTCAATGAAGAACTGTGCCATGTGCGCGTCCTGCGGTCAGCGCGCCGCGGCCGAACTGGCGGGCGCGGCCGCGGCGGACGAGGCGGGGGCCGCGGGCGCGGCGCCCTGGCCCTGCGGCCGGGCGGGCGGCTGGCCCTGCGCCTGCGCCTGGACTTCCACCGGCTGCACCGTGTCGCCCGCCTTCACCCGCTGCAGGCCGTCCACCACCACGCGCTCGCCCGCCTGGATGCCGCCCGTGGCCAGCCAGCGGTTGCCCACTGCGTCGCCCACCTGGATGCGGCGGCGCTCGACCTTGTTCTCGGCGCCCACCAGCAGCACGCTGGCGTTGCCCGCCGCATCGCGCGTCACGCCCTGCTGGGGCACCAGCAGTGCCTGCTCGTTCACGCCGGCCTGCAGCACGGCGCGCACGTACATGCCGGGCATCAGCAGCCCGTCCGGGTTGGGAATGACGGCGCGCAGCGTGATGGCGCCGGTGGTCGGGTTCACGTTCACGCCGCTGAACTGCAGCCGGCCCGGGTGCGGGTAGGGGCTGCCGTCTTCCAGCAGCACGGTGATGCGCGCGTCGCCCCCGTCCACCTTCTGGAAGCGGCCCTGCGCCATGTCGCGCTTGAGGCGCAGCACTTCCGTGGTGGACTGCGTCACGTCCACGTACAGCGGGTCGATCTGCGAGATGGTGGTGAGCGCGGCGGTCTGGTTGGCCGTGACCAGCGCGCCGGGCGTGACGGTGGAGGTGGTGGTGCGCCCGCTGATGGGGGCCTTGATGCGCGTATAGCCCACGTTGATGCGGGCGTTCTCCACGGCAGCGGTGGCCACGGCCAGGTCGGACTGGGCCTGCGCCAGCAGCGCCTGGCTGTCGTCGTACACCTGACGGCTGATGGCGTCGATCTTCACCAGCTCGGCATTGCGGCGGGCGTTGTTCTGCGCGGTGGTGACGGCGGAGCGGGCCTTCGCCTGCGCGGCCTGGGCGCTGCCCAGCGCCACCTCGAAGGGCGAGGCGTCCAGCTGGTAGAGCACCTGGTCGGCCTTGACCTGGGCGCCTTCGGTGAAGAGTCGTTTTTGCACGATGCCGCCCACCTGCGGCCGGATCTCGGCGCTGAGGAACGCCGTGGTGCGGCCCGGCAGCTCGGTGGTGACGGTCTGGCGCTCGGGCTTCAGGGTGACCACGCCCACCTGCACCGGCCCGCGCGGGGCGGGCTTTTGCGCCGCCTTGTCGGAGCATGCCGCCAGGCCCAGCAGGGCGCCCGCCGCCAGCAGCGTGGCCGTGGCCCGCCGCCAGCGCGGCGGCGCCAGGAGCGTGGCGGCAGGGTGGGGAGCGAGCAAGGCGGAGGGCGCTGGGCGCGTGTCGGAGCGAAGGCGGGAAGGCAGGGTCATCGGGCGGGCGCGGTCCGGGACGGGGGAGGGTGGGCGCATTTTGCCGGCCAATGTGGGAGAAAGGTTGAAGCGCCCACGCCGTGGCAGGGCAGTCCGCCGCCCGAAGCGGGCGGGTGATGTAATCAGGCCGCGCGCAGCCTGGCCGGGAGCGCCCGGCCGGCTGAACCGGCGCTGGCGCTGCGACCGTTCGGCCCGCGCTCCGCATGCCCTTGCCCTCTTGCCCTACCACCCGCTTCTGCCCGTGACCTTCTCCTGGCGTCACTTCCAGCCCGGCATCACCGCCCGGCTGTTCCTGGCCGTGCTGTCCACGGCCGTGTTCGTGGTGATCGCCATGGGCGCAGCCGCGCAGTGGAGCTTCAGCCGGGGCTTTCTGGGCTACCTGAACCAGTCGGCCGGCGAGCGGCTGGAGGCCGCCCGCCCGCGCATCGTGCAGGCCTACGTGGCCGAGGGCGGCAGTTGGGACTTCCTGCGGGGCGAGCGCTCGCGCTGGTTCAAGCTGCTGCGCCCCGTGGCCGACCCCGACGCGCCCCCGGCCGCCGGCCCCGCCACGCCGCCGCTCTCGGACCTCACCGGCGCCGTGCTGCGCACCACCTTGCTCGACGCCGACATGCGCTTCGTCGTGGGCTATGCCGACTTCCATCCCGATGCGCCGCGCTGGCCGCTCGCCGTGCAGGGCCGCACGGTGGGCTGGGTGACCACCGCGCCCTTCGAGAGCGTGAGCGCCGCCGGCGACGTGCGCTTCGCCGCCAGCCAGTACCGAGCCAGCTGGACCATGGGCGCCGTCTCGGTGGTGCTGGCCGCGCTGATCGCCCTCTGGGCGGCGCGCACGCTGCTGCGCCCGCTGCGCGCCATGGCCGCCGCCACCCACCGCCTGGCGACGGGCGACTACGCCACCCGCGTGCCGGTGCAGTCGCATGACGAGGTCGGCCAGCTGGCGTCGGACTTCAACCGGCTGGCGCTGACGCTGGAGCGCAACGAGCAGATGCGGCGCGACTTCATGGCCGACATCTCGCACGAGCTGCGCACCCCGCTGGGCGTGCTGCACGGCGAGCTGGAGGCGATGGAGGACGGCGTGCGCCCGCTCACCCGCGCATCGGTGCAGTCGCTGCAGGCCGAGGTGGCCACGCTGAACAAGCTGGTAAGCGACCTCTACGACCTGTCGCTGGCCGAGGCCGGCGCCATGACGTACCGGCACACGCCGCTGGACCTGGCCGAGCTGCTGCAGGCCAGCGCCACCGCCTACCGGGCACGGCTGGCGGGCGCGGGCGTGGCGCTGGAGATGCGGCTGGCCGCCGAGGCGCTGGTGGTGTCGGGCGATGCCCGCCGCCTGCACCAGCTGTTCGGCAACCTGCTGGAGAACGCTGCGCGCTACACCGACGCGGGCGGCACGCTGCGCATCGAGGCCGCATGCGAGGCGGGCGGCTGGGTCCGCGTCGCCTTCAGCGACTCGGCGCCGGGCGTGGCGGCGCAGCACCTGCCGCGCCTCTTTGACCGCTTCTACCGCGTCGAGGCATCCCGCAGCCGCGCCAGCGGCGGCGCCGGCCTGGGCCTGGCCATCTGCCGGCGCATCGCCGAGGCGCACCACGGCCGCATCGAGGCGGCGCAGTCGCCGCTGGGCGGCCTGTGCGTCACGCTGCGGCTGCCGGCGGCGGCGGGCGCGCCCGATGGCCCGGGCCAGGGCGAGGACTTGGCATGACGCCCGTGACCACCACCCCCGCCGCGCCGGCGCACATTCTCATCGTGGAGGACGAGCCCAAGATGGCCGCTCTGGTGATGGACTACCTGCGCGCCGCCGGCCACCGGGCCGAGTGGCGGCACGATGGCCGCGACGCCGTGCCCTACGTGCGCGACCACCAGCCCGACCTGGTGTTGCTGGACCTGATGCTGCCCGGCCGCGACGGCCTGGAAGTGTGCCGCGAGCTGCGCACCTTCAGCGACGTGCCGGTCGTCATGCTCACGGCCCGCGTGGAAGAGGCCGACCGGCTGGCCGGCCTGGAATGCGGCGCCGACGACTACATCTGCAAGACGCCCTTCAGCCCCCGGGAGATCGTCGCCCGCATCAAGGCCATCCTGCGGCGCAGCCGGATCGCCGCGCCCGTCGCCGGAGCGGGTACCGCATCGGCCGCGCCGCCGGGGCCCGTGCTGCGCGTGGACGTGGAGAGCTACCGTGCCTACTTCCAGGGCACGCTGCTCGATTTGACGCCGGTCGAATTCCGCCTGCTGCGCACGCTCGCCTCGGCGCCCGGCCACGTGTTCTCGCGCGACGTGCTGCTGACCCGGCTGCACCACGACCACCGCGCCGTGACCGACCGTGCGGTGGACAGCCACGTCAAGAACCTGCGCCGCAAGCTCGCGCAGATCGACCCCGGCTGCGACCCCATCCGCGCCGTGTACGGCGTCGGATTCCGGCTCGATCTCTGACACCGGCCGCCGCGGGGGCGTGCGAGAGTTGTCGCATGAACTTCCAGCACGTCCTCGACGAGATCAATGCCGAACTGCGGCCCGAACTGGGCCAGGCCGGCAAGGTGGCCGACTACATCCCCGCGCTCGGCCGGGTGCCGGCCGAGCGCCTGGGCATCGCCCTGCGCACCTGCGACGGGCGTGAAGCGGCCAGCGGGGACAGCACCGAGATGTTCTCCATCCAGAGCCTGTCCAAGGTGTTCTCGCTCACGCTGGCCATGAAGGCGCTGGGCGAGGAGCTGTGGACGCGCATCGGCCGCGAGCCCTCGGGCACGGCGTTCAATTCGCTCATACAGCTGGAACTGGAAGAGGGCATGCCGCGCAACCCGTTCATCAATGCCGGCGCCATCGCCGTGGCCGACCGGCTGGTGAGCCTGGGCGATGCGCCCGGGATGATCCTCGAATTCCTGCAGAGCCTGTGCGGCGAGCCCATCGCCATCGATCCCGAGGTGGCCGATTCGGAGGCCGAGAACGGCCACCGCAACCTGGCGCTGGCGCATTTCATGAAGAGCTTCGGCAAGATCGACAACCCGGTGGCGCAGGTGCTCGACGCCTACTTCCACCAGTGCGCCATCCGCATGAACTGCGTGCAGCTCGCCCGCGCCGCCGCGTACCTGTGCTGCAATGGCCTGCACCCGCTGCATGGCGAGCCGGTGGTCACCGACCGGCAGGCGCGCCGCATCAACGCGCTCATGCTGACCTGCGGCACCTATGACGCGGCCGGCGAGTTCGCCTTCCGCGTGGGGCTGCCCTGCAAGAGCGGCGTGGGCGGCGGCGTCGTCGCCATCCTGCCGGACGAGCTCACCCTGTGCGTGTGGTCGCCCGCGCTGGACGAGAGCGGCAATTCGGAGCTGGGCATGCGGGCGCTGGAGCTGTTCGTGGCGAAGACCGGGTTGTCGGTGTTCTGACAAGGCACGCGGAGGGGCCTGGGCCACGCACCCCCCACTCACACACCCGCGCGCGCACGGTTCCGCCGCACCAGAATATGAATGAAAACAGCCCGTGGCGCCCATGGAATGGGTGCATGTAGCTATACATTTGATAGCAATTCGCCGTGTGGATTGAAATGTCAACAAATCTGGTCGGCTGGAGCCGCATACCCCCAGCCCGCCTGGCGCCTCGCGGCGCCCCCTACCATGCCCTCCTGCGCCCATCCGGGCCAGGCCCCTGCTTCTTGAAGGACGACCGATGAACAGCTCCACCACCTCCCTGGCAGATCAACTCTTCGCGCAACTGCAAGGCGCGCCCCTGCAGCAGATCGCCCGGCAACTGGGCACCGACACCGCGCAGACGCAAACCGCCGTGGGCGCGGCGCTGCCCCTGCTGCTGGGCGCGCTCGGCCGCAACGCCGAGCAGCCCGGCGGCGCCCAGGCGATCTTCGGCGCATTGCAGCGCGACCATGCGCCGGCAGCCGCGGGCGGCCTGGACCTGGGCGGGCTGCTGGGTTCGATGCTGGGCGGTGGCGGCAGCAGCGGTGCGGGGGGGCAGGCCTCGGGCGGCGCCGACATCCTGGGCCACATCTTCGGCGGCCAGCAACGGCAGGCCGAAGCGGGCCTGGGCCAGGCCACCGGCCTGGGCGCCAACGCCGGCCAGCTGCTGCAACTGCTGGCGCCCATCGTCATGTCGTTTTTGGCGCACCGCGTCACGTCGAGCGGCATGGACGCAGGCGACCTGGGCGACACGCTGGGCCGCGAACGTGTGCAGGCCCAGCAGCAGGGCGGGCTGGGCGGCGGCCTGCTGGGCAGCCTGCTCGACCAGAACGGCGACGGCAAGCTCGACCTGGGCGACCTGCTCAAGGTGGGGGGCAGCCTCCTCGGCGGGCGCCGCTGAAGCCCCGCCGCGCCAGGGTTGCCAGCGCGCCCCGGTTGGGCAGACACTGGGGGCGCAATCGTTGCTGTTTTCGTCCACCACCCGAAGGAGGCGCCCCATGACGACCGTCGCAGACATTCTCGGCTCCAAGAGCACCACCCAGGTTCACACCGTGGCGCCCACCGATTCGGTGCTGCACGCCCTGCAGCTGATGGCAAAGCAGGGCATCGGGGCGCTGCTGGTGATGGAGGGCGGCCGCATCGCCGGCATCTTCACCGAGCGCGACTACGCCCGCAAGGTCGCTCTGCAGGGCCGCACCTCGGGCGACACCAGCGTGCGCGACGTGATGACCAGCGCCGTGCGCTTCGTGCGGCCCTCGCAGAGCACCGAGCACTGCATGGCGGTGATGACCGAGAACCGGCTCCGCCACCTGCCCGTGGTGGATGAAGCGGGCGAGCTCGCGGGCATCGTGTCCATCGGCGACCTAGTCAAGCAGATCATGTCCGAACAGCAATTCATCATCGAGCAGATGGAGCTGTACATCACCGGGCGGGGGTGAGCCCGGGGCGTAGGGCGCTGGATCTCTACCACCTGCAGCCACTCGCAGCGTGGCGACTGGCCGGGGGCTGGCAGGCGCCCGACGCCGAGAAATCTCCTTCCCACCGGCCCGCCAGCCCGAGGTTTACTTCTTAGGCCTGTTGCGGCAGGCGCGGGGTTGACTCATCGGCTTCTTTGAGAAGCCACGCATGAGCTGCGGGCCCTGCAGATCGGCGCAGGCAGCCACCAAGACGCTCACGTCGCGACGCGAATGGGCCTCCAGCCCTTGAGCGCGACGCCGCCAAAAGATTAGCGTCACCACTCCGGCGGCCAACCACTACCTGAACGGCAGGTGGCAGCAACGCAGCGCCCAGGCCCACCGCGCAGGCAGTGAGGCCACCACCTTCACCTGGCGCGATGCCAACGGCTTCATCAGCAACATCGAGCCGCGCGGGGGAGTGAGCGACAGCCGCTTCAACCGCACCTTCGTGAACGACGCGCAAGGCAACGCCGTGTACGTCAACCCAGGTGCAGGCACACCCGCGAGCATGGGTGGCCGGGTGCAGAACGCACTCGCAGGCTACCTCGGCGGCTTCATCGGCGACTCGCTGAACCCCGGCCACATCCAGCGCCAGCTCGTTGCCAATGGCGAAGTGCTGGCCCGCTAGGGAGATGCGCGCAATACGGAGAAGCTTCCCACTTCCTCGGGCGACCTGCCTACCTACCAAAACACGGCGGAATTCAAGCTCGGCGCCGCCCCCTTGAAGCTCAAGGGCGCCAACCTCGACCCGGTCGTCTACAACATTGTTGGCGGCGAAACACTCAAGGACATCGCCCGGAACCTGCTGGGCGATGCCAGCCTCTGGTGGCGCATTGCGGATGCCAACGGCTTGTCGGTATCGGGCGACGGTCGGCTCACGCCCGGCCAGACGCTGAGCGTGCCCAAGCTGGCGCTGAACACCAACAGCGCTGAGACCTTCCACCCCTACGACCCCAGCCAGGTCACGGGAAGCATCGACCCGCTGCTGCCTGCGCCGGCGGCAGACAAGGGCGGGTGCGGGGGCATCGGCAAGATCATCATGATCGTCGTGGCGGTGGTGGTCACCATCTACACGGCTGGTGCACTGAGCGGCGCTGCGGGCGCTGCGTTCAGTCAAACGATGGCCGCAGGCATGGCTACATTGTCAGGCGCTGGAACCTTGACAGGCGCTGCGGCAATCGGCGCCGCAGCAGTAGCCGGTGCAGCAGGGTCTATTGCCAGCTAGGCCGTGGGCATCGCCATCGGTGCGCAAGAGGGCTTCAACTGGAAGAGTGTCGGCCTATCAGCCCTGGGCGCTGGCATCGCCTCAGGTTTGGCAGGAACCCAATTCTTTGGCGGAAGCGGTCCGGCCGCCACCGTGATGCGAGCTGCAGCTGGCAATGCGCTGTCACAAGGCATTGGTGTGGTCACCGGGCTGCAGGAACACTTCGACTGGAAGGGCGTCGCTGCCAGTGCTGTGGGATCTGGGGTTGGTTGGGGCATGAACAACGCCCTGGGCCTGACCGATGCCAATGGCCAACTGACTGGTCGTTACGGCGGCGTGGAGCAATTTGCGCGTGCGGGGTTGAGCGGTTTTGCGGCGGGCACGGCTGCGGCCGTGATGCGGGGCGGGCGGATCAGCGTGCAGCAGGTGGCAACGGATGCGTTTGGCAATGCGCTGGGCAGCAGTTTGGCAGCTGCGATGAGCAGCGTGGGTACTCAAGAAAACTCGCTGTACAGCCTGAGCGGTGGAAGGAGTGGTCAAGGCTTACAAGCTCCCGGGGCTTGGGGCAATCTAGGTTGGGGTGGCAACTCTGATGTATATGACCAACTCGTCACTGCATTCAGCAACCCGGGTGCGGTGGATCGATCCAGCGATGTATTGCTTGCCGCTAGGCAGGGTTACAGCGGTGGCATTGGAACAAGCAGCCAACGTGATGAAAACATCGCACGTATGCTGCATCAGGCTAACCAACCTGATGCGATGGGTTCTGTTGCGCTGCCGTACCGGGTTGAAAACCGTGGTGTTGGCTCAAACAGCTTTGAAAACAATGACCGCTGGTATCCCGCTGGTCCACTGCCACAGGATGGCGGAACGGTGGTAGGCAGTCTTGATGACTGGCAGGCAAACAACGCGGGCAATGGTTTGAGATTACCGGGCGGCCAATCGCCTGGCGTTGTAGGTTACTTAGGTGGAACCGCAGAGATTTTGTTCGGTGGCGCGTACAACCAGTTTGTGAAAATTGGCGGTGGGTTGGCCTCGCTTCCATATCTTCTAGATGGGGTTGATGCAGCGGCAGCTGTTCAAGACGCCGCCCGCGAAAGGCTGGGTTATCGGATTCAATCTGACGGCGCAATGGCCATTGCCGGAAAATTGGCGCCTGTCGGCCAGTTCCTGCAAAACAATGTAGCAACGCCGGTCCGCAGCTATTCCGAGCAGTATTTAGGCGATGGGCTGACCACGGTGCTTGGAGCTGGCTTGCAAATCGGTTTTGAAAGCTACGGAACGGTAACGGTCCTGCGGGCGGCGCAGAGCTTCGGCACGGCCGTTCTGGAAAATGCCTTTACTGGACCAGCCGCTGGCAGCCGCATGGCCCAGCTGGGAGGTATAAATCTAAACTCGCCACGCTATAAGCCAGGTGTCGCCAGCTTTGGAGACGATCTGGTCATGGCGTCTGGGCGCTGGCTCGACGCGTCGGTGGCTACGCCAATTCCTCTACAAGTTGCTACCGCCTTGGAAGGTAGAGCATTCAAGACATTCGGGGACATGCAATCTGCTGTTTGGAAGAGTATAGCCAATGACGTAGATTTATCTGCTGGCTTTGGCTTTCAATCGCTAGGCAACATGAGAGTAGGGAATGCTCCATTTGCTCCGCCAAATTTGAGAAACGCTCAGTTTGGCGAGCGCTTCAATTTGCACCATGTGAATCCAGTCGCCAATGGCGGAGGTGTGTATGACCTTAGCAATATAAGAATTGTCTCTCCAGCAATGCACTCCAGTATTCATTACCCTAGGATTGTCAAATGAAAGCTCCTCTGCTCAACCGGGCTGAAATGATGGACTATTTGACATCGATCATGTCACCAGTGGAAGGACAGCATTCCGAAAAGGAAATTGACGAGCGTCAATTTGTCTTTTGCTTGAATTGCCCTGATCCTATTGCAGCACTTTATTTATTGTTTGATGCGCCGCAGGATGTGAGTTTAGAAGCTCTACTTGACGAAGCGTTGTCAATGTCTAAGAGAGATGTGTCTTCCTGGGGGGAAGAAAGCCTTGCGCTTGACCATCCATTACGCACGTGGAAATTAGCCGAGTGAGCTGCGTAACGAAAATTTGGGGTCAGACTCTGACATTCGTGTCGAGCTCAACGGTCGAGTAACTCCCCCATCTTCCGCCTGACCGCCAACCCGGCAGATATCGGCTGGTACCAGACGCTGTACAGCGCCCCTCAGAACACCCCCGGCTTCCAATTCCAGCCGGGCACCTGGTACCAGAACGCCTACCAGGACGACGGCTACATCTCCAGCGTGCCGGCGGACGGCACGGTGCCGCTCTACGGCATCTACAACGGCTACGCCACAGGCACCCAAAGCCGGGGCGACTACCTCACCACCCCGAGCGACTACGAAGTACGCTCGGCCCTGGGGGCGGAGACGGTCGCCACCCGCACCATCGACGGCTTGGGCCTGGGCGGCGCGCTCATCGACGGGCAAGCCTACAAAGTGCTCAAGTGGGCGCAATCGGAGCCCGGCTCGCGCATCAAGATCACCGTCACCCCCTCACTGGGCAGCATTCCGTTCGTCTTCCGCAGCGGAGACGGGCGCTCGCGATTCAATGGCGGAGAATGGGCCGAAGGCATCGTGCTGGACGCACTGCCCCCCGGCACACGGCAAATCCGTATCGAAATCGAACACCCCGCCGTGGGCGGGCGCAGCGCCTACATAGCCCGCTCCGATGTGGAAGTCACCGTCGCCTCGGCAGGAGCGTGAAGCGATGCATCGCAGGCTGACACCACCGTCTACATGCCCCACCTGCGTGCGCAAAACAGCGCCCGGGGCAGGCTCACCAGCCGCCCGGTGACAAGGCGCGATTGCGACCGCTGGGGCAACCTCACCGCCATGGATGAAACCCAGGGCCTGGGCGCGCGCAGGCACCACGCTACCGGCGGTTCCTAGCGTCGGCCTCCTCGATCACTTCACGGCAGGTTAAGTTCTGCCTGGACACTCCGGGAACGGGCCGGCGGGCGAGCTTGGCTTGCGTTGCCAGGCAGCCCTGCCGGTCAAGCCGCCTTCTCCACGTGCCCCTGCCGCGTGTACAGAAAGTCGATCACCGCCTTGCGGCACTGCAGGTACACGGCATCCTCGGCCAGTTCGACCCGGCTGCGGGGGCGGGGAATGTTCACCTCCAGCACCTCGCCGATGGTCGCCGCCGGGCCGTTGGTCATCATCACGATCTTGTCGGACAGCAGCACGGCTTCGTCCACGTCGTGCGTCACCATCACCACGGTGCTCTGCGTGCGTGCCACGATCTCCAGCAACTCGTCCTGCAGCTTGGCGCGGGTCAGCGCGTCCAGCGCGCCGAAGGGCTCGTCCATCAGCAGCACCTGCGGCTCCATGGACAGCGCCCGAGCGATGCCCACGCGCTGCTTCATGCCGCCGGAGATCTCGCCGGGGCGCTTCTGCGCGGCGTGGGTCAGGCCCACCAGCGCCAGCGCGGCGTCGGTGCGCTCGCGCAGGCGGGTCTTGGGCTCGGTGCGGCCGAAGACGCGTTCCACCGCCAGGTAGACGTTGCCTTCGCAGGTCAGCCACGGCAGCAGCGAGTGGTTCTGGAAGACGACGGCGCGCTCCGGGCCCGGGCCCTTGATTTCCTTGTTGGCGCAGAGCAGGGCGCCTGCTGTGGGCGTGGTCAGGCCCGCGATCAGGTTCAGCAGCGTGCTCTTGCCGCAGCCTGAGTGGCCGATCAGCGCCACGAACTCGCCCTTGGCAATCGTCAGGTCGATGCCCCGCAGAGCGGGGAACAAACCCTTGGCGGTCTTGAAGGTCTGCTCGACGCGCTGGACTTCGATGAACTTGGACGTGAGCGATGTATTCATGATTTCACCTCTTCGAACGTGAAGGCGGTTGCCAGCTTGACGAGTGCGTACTCGAGCAGCAGCCCGACGATGCCGATGACGAAGATGGCGATCAGGATGTTCTTGACGTTGAGGTTGTTCCACTCGTCCCACACCCAGAAGCCGATGCCGACGCCGCCGGTCAGCATCTCGGCGGCCACGATCACCAGCCAGGCCGTGCCCACGGCCAGGCGCACGCCGGTCAGCATGTAGGGCAGCACGGAGGGAAAGAGGATAGTGGTGGCGATCTTCCATTCGGAGAGGTTCAGCACGCGGGCCACGTTCATGTAGTCCTGCGGCACGCGCTGCACGCCGACGGCGGTGTTGATGATCATCGGCCAGATCGAGCAGATGAAGATGGTCCAGATGGCGGCCGGGTTGGCACCCTTGAAGACCAGCAGCCCGATGGGCAGCCAGGCCAGCGGCGACACGGGCCGCAGCAGGCTGATGAGCGGGTTGAACATGCGCGAGAGGAAGGTGAAGCGCCCGATGATGAAGCCGGCCGGAATGCCGACCACCGCCGCCAGCCCGAACCCGATCGCCACGCGCTCGAGCGACGCCAGCACGTTCCAGCCCACGCCCTGGTCGTTGGGGCCGTTGCGGTAGAACGGGTCGCTGAAGATGGTGACGGCCTGCTGCCAGGTGTCGGCCGGGCCGGGAATGCTCTGGCCGGTGGTGGCCGAGACGACCGCCCAGAGGCCGATCAGCAGCCCCAGCCCGCAGGCGGGCGGCAGCACCGCCATCCAGAAGCTGCGCGACAGCGCGGCCCAGTCGCGCCGGGGCGCGGCAGGTGCTGCGGCGGCCACGGACTTCGAGCCATTTTGGCTTGTGGCGCCGGCGGATGCTGCGCCATCAGCTACTGTTTTGATAGCGTTGGATGGCGCTGCGTGGCCGGCAGGCGGCGACGACGACGAGGAATCCAGCGGGGAGTGAAAGACGGCACTGACCATGGTGTGTGCTCCAGCGTGCGGTGAATGGGGTTCGCGAAAGGAAGCGGTAACGAGGCGGCCGCGCCGTCAGGCGTGGATCTTGAAACCGTCGGCGTACTTCTTGGGGTCCTTGCCGTCCCACACCACGCCGTCCACCAGCTT